>Ga0214921_10001168_pt1 | contig 45499 bp, 32 predicted proteins | sample LL1505_MetaG_FD_177992 | JGI IMG/M metagenome (GOLD analysis project Ga0214921, IMG submission 177992) | Freshwater microbial communities from Lake Lanier, Atlanta, Georgia, United States - LL-1505 | ecosystem: Environmental > Aquatic > Freshwater > Lake | place: USA: Georgia | collected... | reverse complement strand
CTACGGTGACGCGTCTTTAATGAGTTATGACTTGACACAAACCACGCCAATTAGTACCGGTAAGATTTCAACCGCTTCTAACCCACAAGGTCTGTATGTTAATGGCAAATATGCTTATGTGGTTACTGCCAATACTTCCAGTAGTATATTTCAAATATTTGATATATCTAACCCATTAAGCATTGTACTGTTGAGTACTTCTACTATTGGGGCCGGGCAAAATGCATTTGATGTAATAGTACAAGGCAATTATGCATTTATTCTAACCAACAATAGCACATCTAACGGATATATTGTTGCATATGATATAAGCAATCCATATGCACCAGTAAAAGTTTTTGCAACTCAAACAGCTACTAATGGAAATAGTAATGGTCTTTCAATGCAAGGTAAATATTTGTATTGGTCAATGGGATATCAGGGCACTGCTAGAGTATACAGAATGGATGTATCTGATCCAAGAAAAATACCTGCCGCTGAACAAATCTTTAATTCTGGAGGAGCTGTTTTAGGAGCCGTGGTTAGAGGAAAATACCTCTACATGAATTTCAACAATACATTCGGAATATATAATGGTTCTGCTCTCAATAATGTTAGTGTACCAACAGGTGGTATAGGTACACAAACTCTCAGTAACATTATCTTGCAAGGAAATTATGCTTATTTCTCTAATCTGGTTGGATTGCACAAAATAGATGTATCTAATCCATCTTCTCCTAGGTTAGTTGCAACCATAGCTAGCTATAGCGGCACTTCTACCTGGCCATGTAATTTCGATATACAAGGTAGATATGCCTATTTAGCTGATAGAGCTAATAATAGAATAAATGTTCTTGATTTAGGTGGAGCATACGTACAGCAATTGCAAGCAGGAGGGCTGTCGACAGATACTGCATATATTATAAGAAATGCTGTCATAGGAAATGATCTTGATGTGGCGGGAGGTGCTGCATTTGGTCAAGGATTTAAATCATATAACGACTCTTCAGTACAGGGCAGCTTAACAGTTTCATCAACATTGTCTAGCACCAGTGCATCAAACTTGTTTACTGTTACTAGCGGCAGTAATGCTTCCACTATATTCATTATAACATCAGCAGGTAGAGTTGGTATTGGTACTGCTTCACCTGGTTCTACATTAACAGTGGTAGGAGATATCAGCGCTACTGGTGTTGTATATGCATCTGGAGGCAACAGCAATGCATGGAATTCCACATACACTACAGTAAATGCCATATCTGGATTGATACCTGCTCCCATTGCAGCTGTATCATACACAATAGCTGTTGGCTCAACAACAACAAATTCAATCAATCTATCCACTACAGCATCAGGAGTTGCTCAGCTGGTATACACCGTGCCTCCTGGAAAAACATTTTTACCTTATGATTTTGCTGTCATTTTTGATACTGTAGCCGGGGGCAACGTAGGTGATACAAGCTTGCCATCATTTAGAATATACAGACACAACACACAAACAACAGCAATAAATCAAGTTACCAATCAGCTTGTCATGACCACTCCAAGCACACTAATTACATCAGGCAGATATTATAAAACAGGCAATAATGTGTTGGCTTCCAATGGAAAGCAAATTGTAAGTGGTGATGATGCATTTCCTCAGAATACTCTATGGTTCAGAGTAGATTCTAATGGAACAAATACTTACACACAGCTATCTGGCAGAGTTATTGTATACGGCAATCTCATTTAATGCATAACACAATAAGCTTTGCCTATCTTCACCAAGTCAAATCATGCGAGCTTATAATTAAGCAAAAGCTGCAGTAAAAGCGTCCGTGAGAGTAGTAAATGTCTGTGTGACTGGATTGTATTTCTTGAACGCAACTGTATCAATATAACCATTATAACCATCATCCACATTAATAAATGTGCCAGCATGCACAAACACATCCACTGAGTTTTCACCCTGGAAAAAGGCACCATAAGATATGGGTAAAATTGTTTCCACTGCACTCAATGCCGCAACCAGAATAGCATCAGTAGCTATCTTCATTCTCTGTCCATATGTGCCACCTTGCAAAGGAGCAGCAGCTGTCAATGCATTGCGCGTGGTTCGGTTAGAATAAAGTGCATTCACCAGAGTGAATTGTTGAAAATCATTGATGGTGAATTCTGCACTTGGAAATACAGGTGCTGTTGCACTCAGTGTACCCACAATTCTGGCTTGTGCTGCATTAACTGCACCACAAGTTTGAGACAGATTGCCCTGCTGCCCTCTGCGCTTCATGAATCCCACTTGACCACTTTGAGTAATACCAATGTGCGGGTGCACATAGATGAACAGTGCACCTGGTGTGGTCACATGGCTCATCCATGCAAACAGACCCACAATGCCTGGGAAGGGATAACCACCAATGCCACCAGCAAAAAATGGTCCAGAAAATTGTTGCAATGATGTGGGGTATTGACCAAATGTATTGTTGGGGAAGATGGGAGCATTTTTATCATCTGAACATATACAGGCTGCTGTGACCACATCACCTGGTGCATAGCCACAAACGCTCTGTATGAATGTGGCACATCTTGCACCCACAGTCTCTGCTAAGACTGCATTTGGATATGTCTGTCTCACAGTAGCTGTGTAAGCTGCTTGATCTGGAGCTGCATAGGTTGTAAATACAGGAAGATAATAGGTGCTACCGTTTATTACCACAGGGATCCCGGTCATGCCTTGTACGAGAGTTAAGTTTGTTGTGTAGGTAGATCCAATGTTACCATTGGTTGCAGAAGGCAGAGCACATGTTGTATCAATTAAATTAATAAAATCATTTGAGTCAGGTGTATCTCCATCTGCAAATGCATCCTTCAAAGCAGACACTGGTATAATGGCCATATGTATTATTTATATATTTTTGACCAAAAAAAGAGGCCCTTTCGGGCCTCTTTTTAAACCGGGACGTACCGGGAATTTTTTCTTATTCGCTACCAACAAATGCTTTAGAAATAAACTGAAGCACTTGCGGGTGTGAACGCTTGACCAAGTCCGGACAATAGAATCGTGTGATAATATAGATTAGCACCGAAGATATTGTCAACAACGCCATAACGAGTTAGCAAGCCAACGCGTGGCGAGAAGTCATTAGGACCAATGGTTCTCTGTACCATTACAGGGATGTAAGGGCAATAGATGATACCAGTGTCATAAAACTCCGGACCTTTGTATCCGAGTAGAGCGTACTCAACGCGGTAACCGGAACGTAAGCCACCCTCATATTGGGCTTCTGTACGTGTATCACGGTAAACGTTGAATCTGCCACCAAGGTTACCAACCTTAGCTACGCCAACAGGTTGAGTGTTGACATTGCCTTGGACTGGCACCCATTGAAACTCAGGAAGCATCTCGAGGATCGCGCAAACGCGAGGTGTGGCAACAATAAAGTTGGCAGCACCACGACGATTGCGAACAGCAATTCTGTTGGCCTCGATGATGAGTCTCTGATAGAAATCGCGATTGCGCTCTACCAACCAACGGCCGTCTGCGGAAGCAGGGCTCCATACGGAGTATCCTGTGCCAGCACCAGCGTTGAGTGAGACTTGGATCATGCGAGCGATCATTTCACGGTCGATTTCGGCCTGTAGCTCATACGACATAGCGTTGGTGAGCTCAGTATCGATATCGATACCGTTCATGTTCTTAAGATCCTGTTCGAGTTCTACCGACCAGCGAGCAGCGAGTCTGCGGGTACCGGCTTCGACGGCTGTCTTTTCAAAGCTGACTTCGATCTGAGGGATTTTGCCCGTCAATTCGAACTGACTGAGAAGTTGAGCCACACCGTTATCTTGGTTGATCCAAGGGAAGAGGCTTGCGGCGTCTGTCCCAGGTGCGCCACCGGTTAGGGTGGTGCTGGATGTACCAGTGTAGCGGGTGTCGAGGTATTGGTAACCAAGTTCCTTGTTAAGGGAAGCTGCTTGGGCACCGTTAGCCATCTGATTGCCAGCATTTGTGCCGGAACCATCGATGCCATCGTTGCCAAGCTGATATGGAGAATACTTGTAACGTAAAGCAAAGGCTAGACCAACTGGTCCACCCATGGGCTGTACGCCTACAATTTCATTGGTGATTAACTCGGGGAACGTTCTACGAATCATTGGAATGAGAATCTTGGGCAAACGAGCATCGCCTTGAGCATACCAATCACCTTGAGGTGAGCTATTGGGAATTTGGTTCCCGTAGTTACCTGTGGCGTTGGAGCCGAAGACAGAACCTGTGCCAGCGGCACCACCACCAGATTGATTAGCCTCATTGACGCACCAAGCTTCTTGGTTTTCCAAGAGCATGGCTGTGTTCAAACGAGTATGATCATCTTCGATGGCTTTAACGTTGGCCGAAGTGTAATCCAAAACTGGTTTCCACTTTTCGAGCAACGCTTGTGCGCGAGACTCATCAATGTAAGACTGTGTAGGTCTGATTGATTTCATAATTATTAGTTCTCCTTTATTTTCGACCTGTAGAATATATAAAATCTACAATATAAATCAGGCTTGCGCCTCTTTAACTTCTTTACTAGTACTAATTAGTACTTAGAAAGTTCTTTGAGGTAAGGGTTGGTATTTGATTCAGCAACAATTTCTGTCTCTTCCATTACTGGGCGATCCACTTGTGTTGCAGCTGCATCTTGCACCGCTTCCTCTTTAATATTTTGAAGCCGCTCTTTTTCTGTCTTATCGAATAAGCTCAAGGCATAATCAATGTTCTCAGTAATGAATTCGCTACTTTTGGTTTTCATCACCTTGTTCACATACTCCTTCTTGCGAGCGGATAAACCTACAGTCTTCTTTTCGAGTGTAAGTTCCGCATTACGCGTGGCGAGTTGTGCCTTGACCTGAGCTAACTCTTTGTTAGCGGCTTCAAGCTTCTCAGAAGCTTCTTGTAATTGACGCTTTCCATCTACGATGGCTTCGCGAACACTTTCTTTCGCTAGGGCAGCATCAACGCCCAAAATGGATCTTAGTTGATCGAGAACCTCCAAGGCTCTGCGATTCTTAACTGCATCTTTGATTTCATTAGCAGGCAGTGTCTCGTCGATATACGCTTCGAGATATGTGCTAATATTGTCAATGGTGCTGTCTTTGAAAGCTTTGGCTTCTTTGCTGAGAGCGTTGCTATACTTCTCCACAAGAGCTTTTAATTTCTCTGTGTGGTTAGCATCAATGGCTTCAACAACTTTTTCGAGCTTGGATGTATGATCTGCATCGATGGTTTCCAGAAGATGCTCTAGCTTGCTGCTATAATCTTCATCTTGTTCGGTAAGAGCTTTTGTAACGTGAAGTTGCACTTTTTCGGAAATAGCAGAATTAAATGCTGCTTCGATTTCCTTAAGAACTTCCTCAGAGAGAAGATCTTGTGTTGCTTCTTTTAGAATAGTTTTGATATCCTTTGTCATAAATTAAAATAACCTCACATTTTTATTTAGTGCAATGCGCTTAGCTAATTTCATTTCCATAACTTTCTTTAAATATTTATGCGCCTCAGCATAATTTTTCTCGTTCAAAAACTTTAAAAAGTTGACAATATTAACTCTCTCTTGCATACTGTTATATTTATAGTGCGCGCCTACGAAATTCTGTGAATCTTTACGACATTTTTTGCACATGTTGACATAACCTGTTTCATCTTCATAGCATTCTTCATCTTTTGCAACAACTATGGCAGGTTTCATCTTCTTCTGTGACTTCATGGCCAGTTGTACAGCCAATTCAGGTTTTTGTTGGGTTGAACCAACCGAAATAACAGCAGGTGTGAATGGCTGAGAGATATTCATTAGAGTACTTTGCTGATCTTGCCAAAGAACTCTAAAATTTGTTCTTTGAGATAACCTTCAACATCTTTGCGAGGCAGGTTGCGAAGTCTGTCGGAAAATGAATCATAATATTCTTCGTAGTGACCATCTTGTGTTACTACAAATTGTTTGGATTCAAGAATGCCATTGACGAAAGCTTTGGGAAAACTTGGATCAGCAACACAATCCACAGCAACCAAACGAAAGTCCTTGACACGGTTTACACCATTGCCACACTCTTCCAGTTTTCCTAGAGCACGAGAACTCATGCCCACACGCACACCATCATTGATCAAGCTTCTAACAATCTGTCCCATGGGTGTGGTGAGCACTTTGGATTTGCCATAATAAACATTGCCACTGCGGTTGAGTTCAGTTACCAAATGACAGGCACGTTCCAAGTTGACTTCAGCTTGTGTGGGATGGTTCAATTCACCCATGGAGCGGTTTGTTCTGACCATTTCATTGATGTAACGGTTAACTTCTTTGTCCATTTCACCAGAATCATACACTCTTTTATTCTTGTTAACTTCTTCGCACTGCATGTATGGACCCTTGATATACATGGTGCTAGGTTGATTGCCACTTTTTTCTTCGACCACGTATTCGTACTGGTCTTCAGGTGCTGGTGTCTCAACTAATAAGCGTAAGGCCATATTATTATTTATATCAGATTTCACTTATTTCCTGAGTTCTTTTTCAGTTAAAATGGTGAATTCGAAGCCATATTTTTTTGCATAAAATTTAGCCGCTTCCCATTTTGCCTGATTCTGTATATAGGTCAATTGCTCATAAAGCAACGTCTTCTTGTGTTTGCCAGGAGTTTGCTCTGGTTTTATAGTCTGTTTGTAGGGCTTCACCTCTATAAGATACTTCTTTATGCCAGTGGCAGTTTTGAGCTTCACTACTGCATCCACAATGTATCTGTGCACTCGCCTGTCAATGGGGCTTTCATAAGGAATAACAATGGATTCACTGCCCCATTCCAACACATTGGGATTCATGTCACACCAGCGAAACAATTTTAATTCCCAACTACTCAAATATCTGGGCAAATCATGACCTTTGTATTTCTCCATGTGTGTAGGTTTGAAAATACCTTGCACATACTTGGTGTTTTTGACTGTGAGTTTCAAGTTAACCTACAAAGAATTCTGGGGGTGCTGCATCTCCGAATCCTGTGCACTTTCGTATAACTTTCTCTCCAATTCTGTTTTCTCCGTCTTGCCATCTTCCAGAATTGCAGCATTAATAATACCACCACCAAACAATTGTGTGCCTTGATATTTGCCACGCACTGTGCCAATGGCTATTTTGGTCAAAGCAAGTGCATATTGATACACCCACTGCTCTTTGATAATGTCTGTTAAAGGTCTTTCCACATAGCAAGTCACAATGCCATAGAAATGTGTGTTGCGGGGTTCAGGGAACATTTGCATGTACTGTGTGCGTGGATCAAAGCGCACATCACGACGCAGCGCTAAAACCTTTTCACGGGTATCAAGCCAATTCTTTAATGTGTACCAACTGATCAAATCAAATCCATAATTGCCCAGAGAGTAGCTGAAATAAGTTTGCTGCGCCAAAGATTGTTCAATTGTGAACAGTGTATTGATGCCATCTGAACTTCCTTCTTCAAAATCCAACACATCAGTTACTTTGCGATAGCTGTCAATCAAATAATCGTAACTATTCAACAGCTCCAGTTCTCTGGGTTTGTTTTGATCAAACACTTGATACAGATATGGATTTTTTGGATCACCAATGACCATTCTTCCAACGTTGTACAATGCCCTGATATCATTAGAAACATTCTCAAACCTGGCTCTAAAATTAAAATCTTTTGTTAAACTGAAAAGAACATCCAGCCGCAAGCCTGCGCCTGGGTCGTACAGCTTGCTATCAAATACCAGATACTCTTGTGTGTATCCTGCAAACTTTGTGTACATTTCACAAGCAATGCTGATAAACTCATTCAATTGATCTGCATGAATTTCAATGTTGATCAATGGTGCACCAAGAGCACGACAAATGCGTGCACCCAATCTGTCGTAACTTTCAATCTTGGATTGGAGATTGGTGCTATAAAACGCACTCACTGGTTCCACATTGCTACATGACATCATATGTTGTTATTTAGGGTGAAAGACCTTGTGCTACAGTTATGCCACCACCATCAGAATACCCTTGTGCTGGAACCACTACACCTGCAACTGTGAGTCCATTGATGGGTATGAAGTAATCATTAATATAGAATTCAGCTGGATTTGGAGTAAAGATTAACCCAGAACCTGCAAAATATGTCCAAATTGTATCTCTTTCGTAATAATAACTTGTTGGTTTACCATAAAGTTTATTGCCATCACAGACGAACCTAATAACAGTCACACTCAATGCCGTTAAGGATACAACATTAGTATTCTCACTACCTGATAAAAACTCAGTTAGCACTAAGTTCTCGTTTATAGGAAAAGGTGATTTTCTGTTTTGACCAATACTAACATAACTTTTCTTACCATAAGCGGATTGATTGTAATAATATTTTTTAGTATTTGGAACTGTGATCCATGTTGTGCCGTTATTGTTTGAAAAGGCGAAATCCCCACTCAAATTGCTAGTGGCCAACCAAGTATCTGGACCAAAAGCAAGACTATCATACCCTTCATCATTAACGGCAGATACCTCCACCCATGATGTACCATTTGTAGATCGGTTTATTCTGCGTGTATATTTTGCAACAGCTAACCAGTAATTGCCATTGTATTTTACATCTGACCATTGCTGTGATGTGTTAAACTTAAAGAGTTGCCAGCTGGTTCCACCTGTTGTTGATATTGCTCCTGATATTGTTGCATTCAATGTATTGTTGTTGCTCTCAACACCACCAGCAACAGCTATCCATTTATTATCTCCATAACTAACACTGCTCCATGCCGCACTCACAGGTAGATTGAATGTAGTCCAGGATTGACCGTAGTCAGTGGATCTGATGCCTTGGTTTGTTCCAGACGCAACAGCAATGAAAGTATCGCCACCATAAGCCACAGACGTCCATCTTGCTGTTATAGGAAGTGCAGCTGTCCCCCACGTTGCTGCATTATCAGTTGATCTGGCTGCAACTCCATGAAAATCAGCTAAGGACACCCATGCGCTCACACCATACGCTACTGTGGTCCATGCATGGCTCCCCGGAAGCAATGATGCTGTCCAGTTGGTTCCATTGGTTGACCAAGCTGCCCAGGTATCAAATTTTGTTACAGCAACCCAGGTATCTGAATCAAAGAATATGCTTGACCATATATTTGTTGTAGGCAGAAGAGAAAAAGTCTTAAAAGCAACATACGGTGCATACTTCAAATTAAAAACATAATCTGTATCAAAAGATACGTTTCTATTTCCAAAACCGTCTTGCTGTAGTACTAAAGTATATTCACCGCCCTTCTTCTTGTTGTTAGAATTGACAATGTTCTTGAACACTGTATCACCTGTAACCCTAAAAAAAGCACACTGCGCTGCACTCAAATTCCAATATGCTGAAACGTTGGAACCCAGCACAGAAACATCAACAATATTAACACCACTAAAGTTTTTGGAGCGCGTATTCTGTTGCACCAAATTAAGTCTCAAGGTTGTGTCTATGAACGGCCAATTGGCGCTGTATGAATTGACCATTGTGTATGTGGAAAAATAGTTTGTACTCAATGCATTGAGACTGCTGTAAAAATTATAACCCCGGTTCCAGTTACCACTGTATGTATTCACAGTTGTTGAAACGGTTGGATACAGACCATATATGGCACTCAATCCATTGATATTTGTGTACATCTCAAACCATTGTTGACTATTAGTAAAGACATCAGCAGTTATTGCCGCATATATGCTCTGAATTGTATTAACTGATAAGCCATCAAATGTGATGATGGAATCTGTTAAAAATGTTTCCAGATATGAAACATCAATTGCAGAAAGATTTACAAGAGCATTTAAATAATTGTAGAATATTCCCTGAAATGGGTCAGACTGAGATGCAATAGGGTCTGTTGCACTATCCGGAAGACCAGGGGTAGCAATTGTATGATGGTTTGCCTGGTGGAACTTGTTATGAAAAAGAAAATTGCTCATCCGAGAAACACTACCCTATCCCCGTACAGTAGTGTTCCGTCTGACATAAAATTAATTATTGTACGGCTGCCAGACAGTGTACCAATTACACCAGACAATGCAATTGTGTCATTAAATCTGTATGCAGTGCTAAAATTAATATCAAACCCCCCTGCACCGCTTTGAATTACATTCAATGTATAGTTGCCACCCTTTCTATGATTACGAGGATTTGCAAAGTTTAAGTTGCTGGAGAGTGTAATAAAGGTCACTTGATTGGAGGACACATCCCAAATTACTGTGTCTGTGCCACTGTTAATCTTGAGATCTGTTCCAGAGAATGTCTTGGCTGCCGTATACTCTTGCGCCAAGTTGGTAAACATTATGAATGGTGCATTCCAATCAGCACTGAATGTGCTCACTGTGGTGTACACTGAAACGTACAAGCTACTGATTTGTGAGTAGTTGGAATAACCCACATAACCTAAATTCCAATTGGTAGACAATGTGTTAACAGTGTTATAAAGTGACAGAGAGGGTGCCCAAATACCAGACAATGTACTCACAGATGCATATGCTGTCCACCATTGATAGCTGTTGGTATTGATGGTCAAGAATCCCAGTGAATCTGGTATGGTATTATAGAACACCCCAATAAATGGTTGTGTTTGAGATGCAATGGGATCCAGCCCTGCATCTGGCAGAGTAGTACCAGAGATTGTATGGTGACTTGCCCTGTGCAATTTGCTATGAAATGTGTATGTTCCAGCCATATTATGTCCCTATATAATAGTTATTCATATGGTCAGACATTACTGATGCTATATGGGGTTAAATCTGTCACGACAGAGTCATTGGTTATAATGGTTTGAAGCACCAGTTGTTGATAATCATATATTTGCTTGAAGCACCTGTTTACTGTTTCAGCTTGAAAGTTTTCATTAATAAACACATTGGAATGTTTGTTTGTATTTAACGGTGCATTATATCTGAAGAAATTATTGTAACCACGATACAAGAACACTGGAGTCCCAGTATTGTCTTCATTTGTAAAGAAACGATATCCAATGTTATTCACAAGCAAGCTCATGTTGTAGAGCATCTTCTTGATGCTCTTATTGTACACCCATGAACAATTGTACTCCTCTGGATCTATTAAAACATCTTGTCTAGAGTACACGATGAGAGGGTTATCTGTTTTAAAGAGTGTTGTAAGACTTAAATTGTCTCGGTATACTGCAATGTAGCTTCTTGTCGAGTCTTGTGAAACAGCATATATTAAAACATCATCCCCTGACATGCTAGGCGATGTTGTTATCCATCTAAAATTATCACCATTGAACACGCTATTCTTCAACATACCAATATTTTTCTCGGGCTTGGTTATCCATTTCTTATATAAATTTTTAGTTGATAGTAGATAGAAAATATCTTTATCATAATTTGCAAATTTAATATCCACAAAGTATTCATTACCAGTTAGTATGCTGCTAAAATCGTAACTCTTTGCAGACGTGAGATTATAATCTGTGGATATATCAAGCAAGAATAATGCAGTGTTACTTGCAATGTACAGTCTGTTATCCTTCTCACTATACACCATGGCATTGATGGTTGAAATTGCATTGAACAGCGTTGGTGTTATGGTTGAATTGAGCCAGTTGAGATTTCTATCGTACACTTTGAACGTCTTGTTACCCCTGTCTTCAACTATTACTACATCACCAGCAACAGCAATTTTTCCGATGTTGTTAAACTTGATTCTATCTTGAGAAGTTCCTCGACCACCCACAACATTCAATTGAAACAGTTGTCTATTTCTTATATTATCATTACTTACAGCACCATCAAGATTATAAGAATAAAGATTATTATAAGTTGCATCACTTATGAAGAGCTGCTCTGCTTTGTATTGTGCTATACCTGTTATATTGTAGAAGTTGATTGAACCAGACAGCGGATCAACACTATTCTGTTGTATTAGGTTTACAGGGTCATAATAACCATTACGCTGATTGATTCCATTGAGAGAGATAAACTGACCATTTGTAAATATTAAATTCTGCTCATATCGACTGTCTGTGCTATAGAAAGCCAAAGCTTGATTACTTGCAAAAAGAACTGAGGATAAAACAGCAACAGCGTTCGTTGTATTATCATCGTACAGATAGAGAATTTGTTTTTCAAGGTTGGTGTAGCCAACCCAGCCCTCGTACCTGCGTGGAATTTTAAAATCAGCCACATTGCACAAGCCATATAGATATAAAAAATTATCATACAGTTTTTGTATTTTGAGATTAAAAGCTTGTGAAACAGCTAGTTCGTTTGGTTGTAATAATATGGTATCTAAACTATATGGTAGTTGAAACACATCTGTCACTGTGCGATCATAATTTAGATCTATTTTTTGAAATTCTGTATCTATGGCATTCATGGTGTGAGACCTGCATTAGTTAGGGTGTTGCCTGGAAAATACGGCTGAAAATACTCTGCACTCTGCGCAGGCAAGTTTGTAACCCACTGTAATTTGTTTAATTTGCTATAACCAGGTACAATATCTTTTATTTTCTTTGTAATTGCAGTTTGCAAGTAATCTCTGCATTCTTGATTGAGAATACTATCATTTATATAAACATTGAAAAGTGTACTCTTGGCACCAGGTACTCGCTGTGTGAAGTATCTAGAGACCGTCTCCATGTAATTGCGTCTGCCTGACGGAACATCCCAAACAAGATCCTGCGGTACGTTTTTTTCCTTGTAGAGCATATTAATATCAAAATAATTTAACTCTGTATTATGAATATAGAAATTTTGCAATTGAATATCTTTTGCAAAGTATGACCCCTTGGGATTATTGTTACTCAAGAAAGTATCAAATAGCGATCCATTGTAGAACGGACATGCGCCAACAACAATATCATCTACAACCAGAGGTGTAAATGAATATTTGCTTGGTGTAAAATGAATTGTTTCATATAGTTCGCCATCAAGATATAGCTTTGTATATCCTTTAACTGTATTAACAGCAATTGAGAAGTGATGATAACCTGGGTTTAAATCATCAGCATATACTGTTGCCCTTGGAATTTCTATATCTTCGGTATTAAATTGATTGTATAATCTTATTTTGAAAGTATAGTTGTTGTTGCCACTAACAGTATCATAAACATTACCATAGTTATAGTTATGATTAGATGGATCAATATTCAAGCTGAGCGATAAATCTGCATTAATAAGAGTTTGTTTTTCTATCTTCCCGTCATAATTTAGTTTTGTTAATATAAGCTTGTTTGCCTGAGATCCGCTTGCAGCAATCACCACGCTTGATTGCAGTACACCATTATTAAAATTCTCGATAAATGTAATATTAAGAGCTGTTAAGCTGGACTGTGAGAGTGATGAATCTGCAGTCAGAGTGAATGTATTAAGAGGTGCAGTGAACTTTCCATACACGTTAATTCTATTTGCACTCGAAGTCCAGGTATTATTATACTTGTCAATATTAAAGCGTTGAACTGGGTCGGATATATATGAACTCACAGTATTATTCTCTGTTCCCCAGACCTTTACATACCCGCCACTTATGAAGTATATATTATTACCACGAACTATAGACTGGACACCATCTACAAGAACAATTTTATTATTGTTTGTTTTTCTTACTGTTTGATATACACCTCGTGTCGATACTCTATAGTCTGCAGCAACCGAAAATGCAAGATTTGAAACTAGATTGAAACCACTTAGCGTGTTATTATCAAGCAACAAATAGCTATTTGTTGCATCATTTGTCACATCTTTGATGGGCCTAGTGATTAATCCGGTGACCCCGTCAATAATGGTTTCTTGCAAATTAAGTTCAGCTATTGTCCGTGTGATTGGCGCGTTAGTAAATATATGGAAAGAGTTCAGGGAATCTCTTCTTGAGAAAAATTCGATTTGTTCTCCTCGATTGAAAGGTGCCTCATAATAATCAACTAACTCGAGATTTTGATTGTATGCAAGTATATTGCCTTGATAGGGGTAAAAGAGCAAAGGTGTAACTAATTCGTAGTTATATACTCCCAATCCGTAATCGGTATAGTTACCACCAAGCTGATACCCTGTGGGTACAGTCCAATCCTCTCGACTTGCCCAAAAACTAATAGTGAAAGTATTTAACGGGAATTGAAGATACCGAGCGTCAATCAAACCATAAGAGGTACCATCGAAAATATATGTATCAGTATTATCTTCATCAAGATACGGATCAAGCATTCTACCGTTGACCCTTTCATAAAAAGAAAGATTTTTTTGCTGCTGATTTATAGTCAACGCTTTGATATTTTGTTCAGCATCTGATCTTCCAATATGGGAGTATGCATACCACACACCTGACTCAAACGTCAGGCTGGATGGAACGTCTGTGATACCAACGCTAAGATCATAACAATCAAATGAAGGTATATATGTTACACTGCCTGGTGTTGCGCTGAGCGCTTCAAATGGAGTGTTGAGTTTTGGATTATAATACCGGTCAACCCAAACGGGTCGTACAGATATGTCAGGAGCTGCCGACAGCCAGCTGCATAGCCATTGACCGGTGAGCTCTCCGCTGCTATCACCTTGATTGCTGGTATTTTTATAATTAGCTATTTTCTTAAAAACTTTATCACTTCGCAATGGATGATCACCACCAATGGCGCCAGCTTCAATTAATTTTGTATCTTTAATATTAAGCCGACTGTACGGGTATATATTTTGAGGCATATGAAACCAAGTCGTTTTACCTTGATTAAAAGTAAAGGGTGTGGAGTATGACTCATATTGCAGGTGTAATTTTTCGTATCCTTTCTCTTGTCGGGGGCCACCAAAAATAGAAACATAATTTCTATAGTTTACAGGCTCTTCATTCAGAAATACATTGCCTCTGCCTTGTTGATTTTGCGTATTGAGTTGCGTCTTGAGTGGTAATAAATTTGTGATGAGCCCACTTCTCTCAAGATTGAAGTACTGTCCATAAATTAAGAAATTAGTCTTAACATCAAACACACTCTTAGTATTATCAATAGTAATATTATTTTGATTGAAAGAGCGCAGATAACTGCCCCAATCAATAGTAACTTCTGGAAGACTGGGATCAAAGAAAGCAGTTAAATAAAATATAGCTCGTGTATCTGTGAAGCTAACTTCATCAGTACTGCTAAGTGTCAATCGCTTGGTTGTATTATTACGCATCACTTGGTAAGCTTGACCACCAATTCTTACCTGTAGAGAAAGTGTTAAATCTTCTTTATTAAACGTGTAGAAGAAATCTTTGTTATATACTGTGAGTGGTGTAAATGCTGAAAGAATGACGAAATTTAGATTTAATGTTGCAGGGTTGAATGTGAGAAAGTATTCATTGTTGTTATACAGATGAGATATGGTGCAGATCTGAGGCTTGGTGAAATCAAAGTTAAAATAGTAAAAGTCGTTTAATCCAGATATTAAGCTATTAACAGTTTGATCATAGTTTACTGTGAAAAGGAGCTGTTCATCCAGAGCATTAGTAAAAGTTAAATAGACTTCTGTTCCGCTAACTCGGTTGAAAATGTTGCAAAAATAATTTTTACTTGCCTGAAATGGTCTATCGAAATCAGTAATATCAACCAAGCTTATGGGCTTAGTCACATGCAACAAGCTGTAGTTACTCTTAATAAAGTCATTAGTACCTGAAAAAGCAGGAGAAAAGCTAGTTGTCAATGCACCATCAATAGCAATATTCTTATTGAGAAAATTTAATTGATTATCATAAGCATAAGAGGCACTTAGCCCTATATAATTCTTAGATGTTATATAGCTGGTGAACATATATTATTTAAGCACTTATAGTTATTCCGGTGCCGCCAGCGTACGGTGCACCGATGCCACTCAATTGTATGGAGCGATTGGATGTTTGGAAAGGTTCAGAGGCATCAAGCGTTGTCGCATCCGGTACTAGATCAATACCTGCACCTTCAATATAATCATATTGTGAAACAGATGCAGTAATAGGATTACGGCTCAGACGGCGTGCCGTATTTGATCTAACTACCGTTGAAGCTTCGACTTGAGGCACAGGCTGCACCTCACCAGGCAGAGCAGATAGAAATGGTAGCGGCTCATTTAGATCGAGTAGATTGCCAAATATTTGTCTACGACCTTGGTCTTCCAGTGTCAATATGATATTGAACGAGTCCTTTGATTGTGCTGCATCTAGCAGATAAGTGTCTTCATATACATCCAAAATACCGCACCGGAAGGAGCAGATCATTGCAGTATATGTATTAACACAACAATCACTGAACACCACGCTAATAGATGGATTATATGTGGTTAATGTTTTGTTTTGAGGGTAATATACGTGTGACACAACTATGTCTTTGGGAGACACTGGGGGATTGTTGGTGAACTTGTAGTCATTGTATATCACCTCACTTCCATCGTTAAAGTCATACACAATCTTCATAATATTAGCCACAGATTCATCCAAGGCAGATAGAATGAAGCTTACTGTGGTTACACAGTAGATCTCAAAGGCATTAAGAATTGTTTGCTTGTAACAAAAATCTTGATAGCAGATTTCATACAGAGGACCTCCAACAGCAGATGCACTATATACAATGGGTGTATTTGCACTCAACGGTCCACCGTAGGCTGTTAATGGGTACAAGAAATCATAACCTGTAGGGCTTAAGCTTGTATCTTTAAAAATATGGTGATCTAGCCATGAACAGAAATCGTATGTAGATAATTCTGCTGTATTAGAAGGAATTAAGAATTGACTTGTATTCATGGCAATGGTCCTAGTAGTTGACATGTATAAGATAACATATATGTGTTGGAGATAGTGTCGAGAACAAAGCCACTGTAATCCATGAGCTGGAGAGCACACGCAGGTATTGGAATATTCTCCGGTGGTATTGGAAAAGAACAATCTAAATTATATATGGAAATATATGACTTTGCATATGCAGGTGTAAACGGTGATAATATTGCAGCAATATTATTATATAACCCCACTTTATTGCCAAAATTCATATATGGTTCAATCGTACCAGAGACTGGCGCTATTACAGTGGCCCGTGAGAAAATACCACCAGTTGTCTTTTGAAATATATAGACTCTACCAACATTAGGAATCGGTGAAGATGTAGGTGTGAAGAGATATTCTTCACCTGGGCAACCAATGAGTGCATAATTATTCTGTAGAGCTACAGAATTTCCAAAATTACCGTTTGGTGTATTTATATTGTAGAAACTGCCAATCGCCATTACCAAACGCCATTGATTGAGAGTTTCATCAAATACATAGTGATATGCTTCTCCTTGCGCTGGCTCAGGGTATTGAAATTTTTGTGAAACAGGTGCACCAATAATAGCATCATTACCATCTATAGATGCTGTAGCTCCAAATCGCGTTACACTTGATATGGGGGATGCAATTGTTTGAATAAATTCCCATCTTTGAGTAATATCCTTTCTAAATGCATGTACATATTCATTACTATTACTGATCATCATATTATTGCCGTAGAGCTGGGCAAAATTACCCAGACCGGCCCCGCTTGACACCTGGGTTGATGTTATTGTTTGATATAGCTGCCAACTCCCTAGCGTTGAAGGGTTAGCTATATCCCTATTGTAGGTATAAATGTAGATACTCCCGGACAGGGTACCCGTGCAGATTGTCAGTGTATCACCATCAATATCTGCAGCTGTAGCTTCTGCATTATCTGGTGTCACGATACTTGCAGTACGAAATATTTTTTCACCAAGATAATCAAATACAGCGACTGTGGATGAGCCGTTATATTTGCCAATAATTGTATCTCCATCTTGACCAAATAACGTTATACCTGTACCGTAATACAAGTTATTCCTCAAAGTAAATTGTATCGTGTCTGTAGCATACGTTACAACCCTACCCGGTTGTACGTTAGAGATGTATTCACTACCCACACATAGAACGCTGTCTGTATTGCCAGGTTCATTCTGTATAATACGTTGCTCACAACCAGCAATTCTCTGAGTTCCAGAAAATCCTGGATAGCCTGCAACATTAAAGTTTTTCACTTTGAATTGCGTTAGCCCTTCTTGCGTTGTATTGGTAAGTGCGACCTTTAGTGCTGTTCTTCGTTTTTTAGGCAAAGATTGAACCATCACTGTTGTGTATTCATCATCAGTTGAGCGCTGTTTGATTTGAACTTTTAGCTCTGTACCCGCTTTGCCCAAAATAACGCGAACAGATCTGTATTCAGCCATGCTTAAAGCTGAAATATTTTGATCTATAGTAAAATTTGTTAACGGCAGTCTATTTAATAGAGCATATTGCTCCGATACTCCACCACGAATCATAACTGAAGGTGCTTCTGTGAACGCTGAAAGAGGTATACCCGGGGCATATGTATCTAGTGCAAAATAACCATAAGGATCAAACCCCACACCTACAAATGCTGCTCCCAACCCAGCGTAGCCACCCTGTATACAGTAGTCACGGGTATCGTTGGGTATATAGCCCAAGCTATAATCCCGCCCACCCCTACGAGGGCTGTTGACAATACTATCGAAAAATACTACAGCAAACCCACCAGTTGGAGTAAAGTTGAATGCATAGCGGCAATAATCAAAACTAACAATAATATCACTCCAAAGATCTAATGGCTGGTCATTCCAGATCGCAATATTTTTATCGTCAAAAGGTTGATTCATTTGTAATTATTTAAACCAGTACTGCGGTTACACTCCTATTTTGCGTCATTGACACAAAGGCGTCAGGTGTTATTATTATACCAGCACCTGTTGTGTATGGTGCACCCTCAGGTGTCAATACAATTGTACTATCTATTAATCCAAATACATCGCCACCATTAAATGTTGCACCTGCCCCAGCAATAGTAACACCAACCCCAGGTGTATATTGATAAAATACACCCTCACCTGTAAATGCACGTATGTTGCACGATTTTGTTTCATTAAATTGATTTAGATTTATTATTCTACCAGCTGGATAGGTAGCGGAACATATTGAAGGGCAGTTAATTGATCCACCAATACTTGCTGGGTACGAGGTAACACTTACACCACATGTGCATAGATTCATAGTTAAAGTATAGAAGTTGTTTGCAAACATCTCCACAATAACATCCACGTCTCTATCCATGGTAATGTTGCACGTGGATACTCCGAATACAGGTGAGCAGTACCTGCTTGATAACCCCAGCATGGTACTGCCTGAGAATGCGCTTGAACGCAATGTAAATGTTGTGCCGCTCAAAACAGCATATGACTTAGTTGTGCTACCATCTTCATTCCGATAATTTATACCCTCATCGCTTGTGAAGACTCTACCAATGCCATATCCTGAAATAGTAATATTAAGACTGTAGTATCCAATATCAAAAATACCAGTAATACTTCTATTCTCTGTGGATTCAAACGTACACTGATTGCCTGCATTGACCAGCTTTGTTGGTCGATCAACATACTTGCTAGTATAAAATTCTGCTTCGTCGCAAGGTGTACCGCGCCAGTATTTTAATTTGTAACCAGGCCTAGGCATGCCGCTGAGAGTAATAATCTGATTGCCCCATTCCAGAGTATTTGTGCCGGTAAATGAATATGTACAACTACTCGAGCAAACATAATAGTACCACGGATAGTTAGTTGTGACACTAATATCACCAAGATAACCGTACACAGGGTTTATTGGCTTTGTTGTTACAGTTAAGTTGTAGTCGTAATAACGTATGTATAATACTTCAATATTAGTTTCAGATTGTACGCTAAAACTACAAAACTGTGTCTGATCAACACAGGTACTCGATCCATCATAACCAAACATGGCCCAACCAGAAACAGGTTTCAGAGCAGAAAGTGTAATAACAGACCCAACAAGATAAGGAATTGTTGCTGTGCCAGGACCATCTATAATAAATTCTAAATCTTGGGAGATCACTCTGCCTGCAGGTGTCGTTACAGTTACAAAATAATACGGTAAAGCGTCAAAATAGGCTGTAATACTTTCTGCAGTAGTTACAGTAAAGATACAATCTGTATTGAGCATATTACAGGGGCCACCTTCCCATCTATTGAATGCGCTGAAGTAATCTGCGCTAGCAATAAGAGTTAAAGTTGTACCGTATCCAAAGCTCTCTGTGCACAGATCACCACAATTCACACAGAATGGATCGGAGAAAACTATACCGTTTCCGGTTCCTGCTTTTGTTATGATCACTGGTCTGTAAATTGACTCAGGTGCATCACATAATAATCCTGTAAATCCTGATATGCTCGTTGTTAAGTTAATCTCAAGAACGCTTGGATCTGGATACACAGGTCTTCTGACCATGGCAGAAAGAGTTCCAATAAGAATTTGATAATTAATATTTTCAATTCGTTCTAGCCAGTTATAAAAATAAACTGTTTGACCTGCAGGATAATTTTGAGTTACAGGGGTACATAAGGTCACGGTTGCTGTTGTATCGTTTGTAAAACTATCTACAAAGTAAACAGTTTGCCCAGATAATAAAGAAAATTCTAACGCTAACTTGGAGTATGGTGGTATTACTCGTGGTTCCCAAGGAAGACCCCGAGCTATATATGAATCAGGTGTATGAGCTGCTGTTAGACTTGGGGACCACTTTAAATCCATGGTAAATGTTCTTTGACCAGCTAAAAATGGCGCTGTTAAATAACCTGAATTAACAATCAAGGTAGTGTCTAACCCAGATGTGCCAAAAGCAAACGTACTAAATATTTGTGTTGTAGAGCGAATTTCTTTATTATAAGAACCAAAATAATCAATATTATATGTATCGAGCAATTGTGCATCTCTAGTATCAGCATTCCATATCAAATCATTACCAATATTACGTACCTTATAGTAATTGCAACCTAAGAAAATTGAAGTCTCACTATATGATTCCCAATCAAATTGAATAATATATCTTCCGATATTGTTAATTTGAAGAGGTTTTACACCATCACAGTAAAGATAGGTTGTGTTGTAGATATTCTCTTGACCAACATGTAGAATTTTTTCTTCAGGCAAATGGGCACCCATGGTACCAGTAGAAGATGCATTATACTTCACCATGAATGGTAGCGTAGGGTTTGAATAATTGTTATCGTATATAAAATAAAATGGTTTAAATATCTCTGGCTCATACGAAAAGTAGTACGGATCATTTTTTTGAATTTGTTCATTAACAAAAAATGGTATACTATTGGTATTTTTAGCTAGATATGTCAAATTAAATAAATTATTCTTTTCAAGACGGCTGAAAGACACACCATCAATTTCATACAAATCTATTTGTGGAGGTTCTATAAAGCCTGCACTGATAGAATACATATCAGTTATATCATTTCTTGGATCCGGATAGACCATAGACAACCTTATGTTAGTGAGTGGGGTTCTGTATATTTTTGGATAAAGTAGCTTATAATTTGAGCTCGATAGTCTGTTGCCGAGAGTGAGAAAACACAGATACAAGCTCTTATCATATTCTGAATACCATTCTCCAGCAAATTTTTCTAACTTGGGGTTAAGTAACGATTTTTCAAGGAAAGTTCCAGGATTGCTATTAATAGTAATTTGCTGTGTATCGTAGTCAAAGATGACAGCATCAACAACAACATAATTCTTAGTTTCCAATACAAAAGTATCATAATACATGTTGAAGTAATACAAGCTTTCATTAATTTCCTGCTTAACAGCGGCAGGGTATTTGAAAAACACAGCACTAAGGGCTGCACTAGCTGGTGATACAATATTTGTAATACTATTTCTAAAGTAAAGCTTACCCGGTATCAAGACTTTCTTTGCCGCAATGGATTGATCTGTAACAGTATCACCAGTGGCAAGTGTGGTATTTCTATTAGGCATTACCCCGCCGCTATCTGATGTGGCAGAAGCAGCCTTGAGTGCACTTACCTTCTTTAAGAGACCGTACTCGTTATTGTAGATATCACTGCCCCAGTATACAGGTGTATAGTCGTTAACTAATAGAGATGTTTGACGATCCGCTAGAGGCAGTGTTTCTTGTTTATTGAGACCTGGCCATATATCAGGATTGGCCCATTGTTCTTGACGAGCGCCTTCCCAAAACTGCACATTATCATATGATCGAGAGAGACCTGAAACATCCAGCTGTAAGTCTTGTTCCCGGCTCTCATAACCGTAGTATAATTGATTGTAGCTCGTTGACAGCACATCACCAAACGCAAATTGATTGCTTCTGGATCTTTTGTTCCATGAAACATCCACTGTGTATGTTATAGGAGCAAGAAAATTATCTTGAGTATTGTTATATGAGGTGTTACCAACAATATCAGGATCTGGAAAAGCATACACGGTATTAGATTGAAGTTGAGAAACATCGAGAAAATATTTTTTCTGCGGAGTATTGTGTATTAATAATCCTTGATGCTGTGGTAAGAAAAATCTTCCTATTTCATATTCTGTGTAAAGATCTTCAAGGCTTGGTACTGATGCAACCGATGGTGTCTGTCTGTTTAAAAGATTTAAGGTAGGTGCACCAGTCAACGGCTTTACAGAAAATAAGAGACCAGAAACAAAATCAGTGCGTGTGCTACCAGTGCTAAGATAATAGAAATCGTTCCCAAGATATTTTGGAGCAAGCCGCTTATATAAATTTAATTTAAGATCTTCAGTACCACCGCTCAGATAGGTTATGAAGTCACGATTTTTTAAATAGTTTAATTCAGTACCAGAGAGATAAGGATTAACAGTAAAATTATTAACCCCAAGAGATGTGATATAAAATGGATACTGTCGTATTGCATCTATAATTGCTTGCTTGAAATCAATATACAATCTCTCATATGTTTTATTTGGTGTGGCAAGATTGACGATGTCAGTACTCTTGGTTGGAGAGGGAGTACCTTGATTATAGTAATCCGATTTTAGATCATATAATTCTTCAATATAAATGCTAAGTTGTCTTGCTATAGCCGAAATAGGAGGAAAATTGAAAGTGGTCTGTGCAAACAAAACTTGATTTGTCTGTGCAGCATCAAAAACTAACTGCTTAACAAGGTTCTCTATGCCGTAGTTACTGCCACGAAGATTGTGTTGTATCTGAGCTGTTTTAAGATTTTCTCTTGTATTAGCATAATACAAGCAAACCTGCTTAATCTTATTAATAAAAAAAGGTAATACGATATCGAGATCACTAGGATCTGAGAGATCAGCATTCGTAATGAAGCGTTTCTCTTCTTCAGTACTGTAATGAATTATTAACTCTCGTAACACCTGAATATAAGAGTCTCTGATCGTCTCATTTACCTTGGCTGCATCTACCTTTTTCGTTCTACCCCATTCAATAATATACTGTTTATACTGAAGAAAGAGTGCATCTAGATCTACTGTTGTATAATTTTTCTGATTAAACCAAGTTAGAAAGCTAACTGGCGCGTAGGTATCTAGCGGTGTTAAGGACCCTTCAATAATACTATTTTGAAATGTATATATATTACTCACAACATCTCCAATCCATTATATAGCGCTCGAGAGATTATGGCTTCCATTGTACCACCATACTGAGTCCAATTTTCATAACTACTCTGAGCTGGTGTTACTGTGGTGAGATTATTCTTGAAATCAATAATCCCGTCAACCATTTGTAAAGGCATATATGCCTTGTATTTATAAAAATTATAGTATGGTGCAATATCGATTCCTGACTGCGCATTATTACCAGTGACCAATCCCCATCCCCAATTGTAATTGACACCGCTCAGTGGATATTCCTGACCAATGACTGCAGATAGACCATTTGTTACAGGTACAACAGTGTTATAAACTTTTTTGTATATTCCGCTAAATTTTTCGTATATTACAATCGGAGTACCTACATTAAATGTTCCAGTTAAAATATCAATTTGTTCGCCTAAATTCTTTCCAGCACCATAATCAAAAGCACTCATCCCGAAATTTGCACTGAATGTATTTGGACTACCAAACAGTTTTCGTTGATTAATACTCAAGATATCCATAGCACGGGTTAGCCCCGAAGGATATTGCGAACAAAAGTCGTAAAAATCTAGACCATATTGTTCAAATAAACTTTTGAGTGCAGCAATGTTGCATGTATCAGGGTCTGAGATATTACCAACAAAATTAGCTATTTTCTCATAAATCTCTTTACCAAGAGTTTCTGGCGGGCTATCAACATTACCAACTATTTGACCCAGAAAATCATCTAGTAATTTAGTACTATCAAATAAAGATTCTTGCAATATGTAGCTCTTGTAAGCTGCTGCTTGATCGAAATCCTCATTAATTTTATTGACGATTGGAGATCTCTTGAGAATATCGAAAAGGTTACTATTTCCCCGGATAATTCTTGGAAACGGGTTAATAGGACTAACGTATTTGTTGATCCATCTTATGCCAGTCCAATCTCCGAACACACTGTAAAAGGCTCGGGAACCATCAGCCACCGTGTATTGTGTATCAGGCAGCACGCCGCTGTAGATAGCCGATAGCGGAAGTTGTTGTAGGTCCGTAATAGGATAGAAATATATTTGTGCATTATAATTGTGTAGAACCCAGAGAAAACCCTCATTATCGCAGGCAATGCCACCTATGGGCTGATAATACCTAGCACTATTGACTTGACTGCCAATAACAATATCGGTTAGTTGCCCCACAGGGGATATCTTTGTGACTTTTGATACTCCATTGTTCACCCAAAGATTTTGCTTCAAATCAATAGTTATATTTCCAACGTTGGCGAGGGAACTTATCGGGAAGTTGGGTTGCAGATTAAAATTGCTATCCCACTTATATATTAAATCAGTATTTTGAAATGGATTCGCACTTCGGTTTGACTGTAGATTTTTAACTGCAGCCCATATGTTATTCTCTCTATCCACTATAATTTCTTGCACAGAGTAAAGTGGGTTCAGCGGCACTGCACTTAGGTACTCTCCTGTGGAAGAATATTTAAAAATAAAGCCGCTCACTGGATGACTGTACCCCACAAATACAGTGTCATCAACACCTGCATCAACACATGTGGGCAGAAGAGAGTTTTCACCAACAAACCCGCTCAATTGATCCCTAAGTGTGACATAGAGCCGGTAGTCTGTATAGGCAATATTCTGTAAATTTGGCTCCGCGTGTGCCACAACATTTAATGTATTAGCATCTAATTTTATTGTAGAGATGGCATCATAAAGGCTTATCCAAGCGTTTCCGGTGCTATCAATGGTGACATTCGAGGGGCTAGCGCTATCCAGACTGCCTTTGTAGCTAGCTAAATCTGGTGCAACATCAGCACCGCGATATGTTGCTGCGGCAGCAAGATCAATTGTTGCGATAGGAGCACCTGAAACCGTGTAGACAAAAATCTTATCGCTGTCAGAATCTGTTATATAAACTCTATTTTGACCAACATTATAATCCTGCAGAGGAGCATATGATATACCTACATTTGAAGTTTGATCATCCGAATATGTTGTTGATTCACCCACAATATCAAATGCTAACGTTTCAACATCACAGTTACTAAAAATAGCTCGTTTTCTGAATCTTTTAAAATCACCTCTGCCAGGTTGAGCTGCAAAACCATATGTGATGCCCAGATTAAGGGGTGGACTATCCTGAATTAGAACAGCTGCACTAATAACTGCAGTACGAGCTTCTTCGCTGCATTTTAACAAACCACAAAAATAACTACCACTCTTTTCAAAGAAAGGAGGCGACGGGTTACGGGTAAATGTTGCACCAGTTACTTGAATTACACTAGTCGGAGAAGTGTTAGTAAAATTCAACGGATCGAGCGGCACATATTTGTATAGTCCAATACTAATTGTATTAATTTGTGTTGGATCCTGCCCATCGAATCTAAAACCAGTTATTGGTGGGTAACATTTTGTTGTATAATTCTCACTATCCTTGAATGTACAACAAAATGCAATATCTGTATCTGTCCATTTTGTTGGATAAATGTTAAAAGAGTGTAAATATTCGCCTGTGAGAGGACCGATAGTATCTTGCACACCTTCAGCTGTAATTCCGTTGCTCGTGATAGCAACGCTTGCTGCAGGATTAAAGACAGATTTTAAAAACTGCACCTTCCAGGGCACGTTGATGTAGCCATAGGTTGGAAAATTTATACTTGGATAGTAGTTATTATTAATATTCCCATAGTCATAAAATCTGGTAGTTCTTGGCTGAGCAAATAAGAAAATTAAATCATTTCTAGAAGAATCGCTAGGCGTTTGATCAACATAACTAACAATATGACCGTCAAGTGTGGACCCAGAAGTACCAGCGAAAGCTGAACCATCGACAGGTGTGCTATAGAAAGATAGATCGATATCCCATGAAAATGGACGCTTTGTTGGAACCGCGTAGACACTGACCGAAGAGGTCGACGTAGAGTCAATTAATTTTGTATCAATGATTCCATCAGCATTGACAGTGGTTTCAACAAAACCAAAATATGTTCTAAGATGTGCGTACTTGTCTGTGTAGTAGGATGATACTGATAAAAAGCTACTATTACTACCAGATGCGTAAAAATTAATAGTGTAATTATCTTCCGCTAAAAATTGATCATTCTGCCAACTATTAAAACGAAATACTTCGAGGGATTTACTTCTTTTTCCTGCTGGTAACAAATATATACCATCATTTTCTGTAGGTAAAAGGTTACTAAAGACAATCGTATCGGGCACTGCATTGAAAGCTGTTAAGCTCGCCGGAGCCGCTAGTATATAAGCTTCACCCTGACTATCAAAAAATGTTGCTGTTATATTATAGATGCCAGGGTATTTGTATGTATGCTTGGCACTTGCTCCAGTGACATATGTCCCATCGCCCAGATCCCATATTATTTGATACTGACTATAGTTTAGTTGCTCTATACCATCCATCCAATCTGGCGTGATAAGAAAAGGTGTATTCTCAAGCGTATAGCTCGTATATGTAGGTGCAGCATCAGGTACATCAAATACAGTGACTTTAATCTGGACTGCCGTTAACGTCGGCATAGATTAGTACTCCCGTAGGCTAGCTTCCTGTGAATCAGGTGTAACTATCTCAATATTGTTAAAGATCGCATCTGGATTATAGATATAAGGAATCTTGAAATATGGTAGAGTAATACTCTGATTGATTACATTTATATCCTCCCCAGGCTCACTATAGACAGGGTTAAAAACTAATAAACTAAGACCACTTCTTGTAATTTGCTGCCCATTTACCGCCCGGGTACAGCTTACCGATGTGACACCAGGTATATTGAAGATCTTAGATGTTAGATAATCGAGATTAATAAACTGCCCGAGCTTAGCATTCTCTACACTGAAGTAATCCCTGAGAATATTAACCGCTTGGTTTTTCACCTCGTTTTCAGAATAGCGACTGTTGGGGGATCTCCCAATAACTAGCTTAGTTTCTGATATAATATCTGATGTTAGAAGCTTATTGCTTATTTCTTCATTGCTAGCAACACCCAGACCGACTGCAACATACACTGGATCCATAATAACAATCTCCGATGTGGTCATCTTTACGTCCAGTAATTCATTAACAATTTTATCCTTCAACCCTGTCCCAAGAAAATTATTTCTTAATTTGGTACTATTCATATTGCTATTTTGTAATTTTGGCACAGCGTAGACATATATGTTGTTGAAGTCACAACTATCAGCAAATGTCACTTGGTTGAATAATACCCGACTATCGTTATTAGGCACCTCAAGGCCAATATTATAAAGGTATCTAACGTGTTCGGCTAGATATTCCCAGTTGTTCACTACCTTGACATCATTGAGTACATTGCTGAAATTATTTTTAATAAAAGTTTCGAAGTCGCTCGTGGTAATGAGTCTGTACTGCGTTTTGAATGTGTTGGCAGCATTACTTCTGATACTCAATGCATCTTCTACATTTGTAAATGCTGTACTTGCTGCAGGATTTATGAAGGTTAAATTTGCAGCTTGGTCTGAATTTACATAAGTTAGATTTGACTTAATGTCATTAAAAATTGTGTTGAATTGTGGCTCATTAAACAAGAATAACTTATTATTGTCAAGAACATTAGGGCCAATTTCCCCTGCTGTTCCATCGCTCTTGAGATAAAAAACAGACACAACACTAGTTGGTTTCAGCTGCTTGCCATTAACATTATTTCCAAACTTAATAGTATATCTCTGGTTTTCATTGAATCTGCATTCAAAACTTTTACTATTTGGATCTTCTAGATATAGACTATTAACCCTATTCCACTGTTCATATTGACCTGCATCGTTCGTTACATACACATAGATATTTGTATGATCTATCAATTCGTTTGATCCTTGCTCAGAAACTGCTGCTAGTGAAAATTCCTCAAACGGCGAGCCATTGGCAACATACAGAGGATAGGGTATAAAAATTCCTTGATACAACAGAGTCGAGTTATTAAATTGGGTAAGTACTTCCCTTGCGTCTGTTGTTTTAATGAACGTTGCATCTTGTACAAAAGAATACGGTATACCATTCACAGTAAAATAAGAATATCTTGGAATTGTATATACCCCTGCAGGTAGAGTTGCTGGCGCTGTAGCCTCAAAGGCAACTACACTTGATTGAAATCCAATTGGGTTATAATTAAGTGCTTTAACAATACGGTTCATGTTCTCGTACAGCTGGGCTTGACTAAACACACTCTCACTTGCTGTCTTGTTGAGATAAAAAAGCAAAACATTATAGCTATACGCAATTACGTCGAGTAAGCTATTAAAATTACTGCCCTCATAAATTTGATCTGTAAATACATTGCCTTGGTTGAGGCGCTGTATCATTAGAGTTTTTAAGTTTGTTGCATCAAACGCAGCATAGGCGTTGAAGGGTAGATTAAATGGGTTTGATGTAATGTCGCTCATAATTAATTAAAATAATATCCTGAATCGCTTAATACTCCTTTTAGTCCTACTCCTTGGATATTTAACGTAGGAACATCAATTATCATGAAGATATTATATTGATTATTATCATAATCAGTTTCAACGTTTATATTTCGTAAAAGTACTCGAGGTTCAAATTTCTTAATACCTGTAAAAATCGATTCACCAATGATTCTAGCTTGAGTCACAGATATCGGGACAAATAGATATTGTGCAAGGTTCAATCCAAAAATAGGGTTAAGTATCTTCTGACCTGGCATAGTTGTAAAAAGATTGAACAAGCTATTTTGAATAGCTCCAATATCCTCAGATCGCTGTAAATCCTTGATCTCGCGTCTTTTCCCTAGTTGCTTGTTTTGAGTGTAATTAACTTTTAGATCCAAAAGTAGATCCGTATATATCGCCCCTGAAACAGGTAAGCTAAAAGCATTAACAACGATCGCTGCCATAAAATTATTTATACATGGATATTTGTTCTAAAAGTGGTTATGAAACTATAAATATGTAATATGAACAAGTTCGTCAAATTATATGAGTCCTCTATTCAACGGTTTACACGTGGTGGCTTTCTAACAGGGGATCTTGTTAAGTTTATCGAGGGCGCATTCAAAGACGAATTCTTCAGTAAACAAGGTCGAAACTATGTTGAAAGAGCCAAATATTTTAATGATAGCGGTTTAAACATGCGTGTAAGTGCCATCAAAGCTGTTCGCCCCACTATTCATTCAGGCGACGTGCAGAACGAAGCTGAATCTTTCTTAGTTGACGTGACTCTAGAGATTGCACCAGGCATATATAAGGAATTCTTAACAATACCTGCACATCTCTTAACTTACATTGATACCTATCCAAATCTTGCCCCAGTACCAGATAGTTTAAAAAGAAAAGGCGACATAAACATTGAACCAAAGCCTGTTGATATTAAGGATGAGGACGAGATCATGACTGCCCCGCACCGACAAACAGGCACAAGTGATTTAGGTGATAAGAAAGATTCTGATGGTGACCGTAAGCTTAATAATGTCAATGTTAAAATTCCTAGCTCTCCTGCAGAAGGTGTCAAGGATCCTGCTGTTTCCAAGGGCACAGCCCGTTATCTACCTAAGCGCTGATCTCAGACAGCGCCAATAGTAAGCAATAAAAATTAATCTCCTGATCCAAAACAAGAGCAGATCTATACATGTATTCACCAATAGTAACAAGCCAAAGTCTTTTTTGATTCTCTGTTAATGCGTAATTGCCATTGCAAATATTATCAAAGACAAACTTCATGAGCACAGGATAATCACCATTAAACGAAGTTTCATTCTCGATAATAAATTTGCGAGCTTGCAATATTTTCTTGGTTAAAACGAGTTGAATGATCTTTTCAGAAAATTGATCTTGAATATTTAAATCCGGAATCAGCAAAGATCCTGTTGAGCTAAACTTCTGCATTTCATTAATACACTTGCGTATATCAGGAAAATATTTTCTAATTAAATTAATTAATTTGGTCTTATTCTCTTCTTCAATATTAATTTTCTCGATTTTTAATATATTATAACACCTCTTAACAACATCAGCAATCTTGGGATCCAAGTCAATCGACTGGCATCTGCTCTGCAGAGGCACAATAACACGATGTTTGTAGTTACAGGTTAAAATAAACCTACAATGACCTGCATATTCCTCCAGAACGTTTCTAAGAGATCTCTGAGCATCTATTGATGCCATTCCATCAACCTCATCCAACAACACAATCTTCTTCTTTCCATTGAAACTCTTTGTTCTGCTGAACCCAGTAATATCATTGCGAACTGCGTCAATACCTACTTCAGAACAGTTTTGATATATATTTTCTGCGTCTAGCAAATTAATCAATACTTTAGAAGTAGTTGTTTTACCTATACCTGCATGCCCACAGAATAATAAATTAGGGATCTCATCATTCTTTACAAATGATTCAAGTATTTCTCTGGTTCCACCCGAGAGTACAATATCATTCAGGGTTTGTGGTCGGTATTTTTCTGTCCAGATCTTGTCTACGTCCATCTTATTTACCGCTACTACCAAACCCACTCTCGCCACGATCTGTTGCTTGCACCGTGCCCCAATCAACCTGCATATGAATATTATAGTGTACAACTAGTTGTGCAATTCTATCTCCTTTATTAACTTGATAAGGCTGTTCATTATGATTATAGAGCAGTACACCTAAATCTCCTCGATAATTTTGATCGATAACACCTGGGTGAGCAAGCACCCCGCTCTTGAAGCTTAATCCAGATCTAGATTCAACACTCAGCCAGTATCCTGGTTCTAGATAAGCAAGCTTCAAGCCTACTGGGACGACCAATCTGCTCTTAGGTGGAATCGATATACTCTCTACAGCAAATAAATCCCAACCTGAATCTGTGTCAAAGTTCTTCTTGGGTAGCTGTGCATCTGGGTGAAATTTCTCAAATCTTATTGAAGGTACATAGTTAGGTAAGCTCATAATAAGATTATACCTTATGGTACTTTGATTTCAAGTGATAAATATAGTATGGCTGATGACAAAGAATTTAGCGTAAACGATCTGATTGAACAACTTAAGATAAGTTCTAATACAAGCAAAGAAGTTGCTGAAAAGGCAGATTTCAATTTGCCAAGAGAGAATCTAGAAAACTTCGTACTCAACAGTACCGGTAAACTTGTTACACAAGGATTGGATATTGTTGAGGGTGTAAAAGAATACGTCATGAGTAACCCTGAGAGCCGGGAAGTCGAAGCCCTATCAGAAGCACTCAAAGCTGTCTCAAGCGCTCTATCTATAATTAAAGATATTCATATTACACAAATGAAACGAGACAGTGCCAAGGATTTAAAAGTGATGGATATTGAATCGCGTAAAATGCTCAAAGAAGATAGCAAGAAAGATGAGAAATTGCTCTTAACCAGAGATGAAGTGTTCAAAAAGATATTAGAAGATGCTAGGGTAATTGAAGCTGAGGCTGAAGCAGTAACGGTTACCCTACACCCAGCACTTTCTTCGTCGTGAGTGTACTTTGGATGCCTTGCAATTGATTAAAGAGAATATCTTGATTGATCGGGTTACCCTCAACACTTACTGTAATATTATAATTCGGTACATATTGTAAGTTGTTTGTTGCAGCACGTGGATTATATTTACAATAAAAATCTATTACACTGTAGAGCTCCTTATATTCACTTTGAATCCGCTGGTTCAATGTACTCACGATTCCTTGCATTCTCTTAAAATGCTCGGTATCTGGAACAAGGTTGTCGCCATGGGCCTTTGTGCTCGACGATACCTTGGATTGGATATTTTGAAGATTTTTTCTAAAAACTAAATTAGTCTTTTTACTCATTTCTCCGTGTAGTAAGAGTGTTGCAGGATGTATTTTGTTCGTCAAAGAAGAGCCATACCGCAATGGCGTCATCATTTGACTTCCCTGAATATCGCTAATCAATTGCGTGGAATCATCAAAATAATTCTCTGCACGTGCAATGCTCCCAATGCTATCACTAAACGGCTTAAAGAAAGTTCCGTCACCTATTTTCGTACGTACTTCATTTCTGACTTGATCTAAGCTCGTATTAAATGCATTGATCCAGTAGCTAGCAAACTGCGGTTGCATGCTCTTCATTTGGTTGTCTAGATTTGCAAAAAAATCTGCTTGCGCTGTTATTGGATCATTCTGTACTTTTGACTTGTTAAAATTAATAGCTGTTTCTAATTCCGATGAGTAATCTTGTATGGTGCTTAAAAAATTCGAAGCTTTTTGATAGAAATCTTTCTTATAAAAAAGATTAATCTGTGTTAGCTGTGGGTCTGTTGTCGTTTTATTGTTCATATTACATTACTAGAGCTGCTCGTAGGCTCTGCAGAGTAGCTCTTTGTGCATATCATATAGTTATAATATTGATTATTCTTAAATACATGGTCAACTCTAACTACGAGATAGGTACCATAAAGTTTGTTGTCATATGTAGAGTTATTTGCAAAATCCTTACGCTCAAGGGTAATGAATTTGCCTGGCTGTCTTACCGTATTTCCTCTGGTTCTAAACGCTATTGTGTTGTTGTTAAAAACCGTATTAAGTAATATCTTATTTCGGCCAGAGTTCAATCTAATATTTTGATCAGGATTAGGATTAAACACATGATTAATATTCTTATTTTGAGTTTTTATTTGATTCAGAGGAAAGTTTCGGCCTGGCGAATTTCCAGCGACACCTTTTTGTGTCTGTACAAAGCTTCTATTATATAACTTCATAGAGTCATTAATATTATTATCTGTTATATCCATAGAAAATGTTTTAGTACTAGGGTCATAACTATGAACCATGTGGGTAGTAACACCAAAGGTGCTAGCATCAGACATCATGCCTGCATTTTCAAAATTTTCTGCATAGGAATAATCAGGAAAGTTATTAGCAAATAGTGAAGCTTGAGGATTTCTCTCAGGACCAGTTAATGGGGGGCTATCACCGCTATTAGGTTTTGCAATAACAAAATTTTCTGTAAGATTGCTCCCACCAAGATTTCCCATGCTTTCATTGCCTTTATAATAAGCCGTCTTGAAGAGCTTGGTCAATGGTATCAAGCGCCATGTGTTGTTTCCATCTTTTCTTAGTAAAGCTGGGGAATAATCGTTCTCCTTACTGCTTACATGGTAATCTAGCAAGTAGTAGAGGTCGTCAATTGCCTTGTTATTTGTAGGGCTACTATAAAAAACTTTACTACTACCAATATCCCAATCAGCAGCAAAAGTTTGCTGTGTGTTTGTATCATCAGACAGTACGTTAGAGAGCAAAGCGCGTATTGCTTCGCCTGTTTCAACACTTCTCTCACCATTGCTTGTCCCTATGGGGGAATTACCACCACTTCTTACTCTTCCTGTTGAAAAATAAGCATTTTTTTCATTTAAAACTTGAAAGCTTTGCTCGTGTATGTATAGTTTTTTTAGCTTTATATCTTTATCCTCAGCAATAATATCTTCGGTGTTGTAGATGGAGAAGATATAATTCAATGCAAAATTAGTGTTTGTTTCTTGGCTTGTAGTATTAATAGGGTCATCATCATCCACAGATATGGCTGGTTTGATATTAACTATTAGTAAGTCTCTACCGTCGCCACGAAAAACATACGGGGAAAAAGCATTCTCCGGCATACCACGAACATCTGTCGACACACTCTGAGCACTTTCTAAAGCATCCAGATCATTCCGAAATATAAGATAACCATCTACATAAAAATTAGTAATACTATCAGTAATACCAAAATCTACAACACTACCAAACTTGATTCCTACATTATTTCCATCGCTATTAACCAATTGTACGTTGAATGTATAATAGGTATCGCCAATCTTGACTTGCTCTGACCCTGCTTGAAAAGATAAATTATCAATTACCGCGTTACTCATGCTTACCTCTTGAGTTGGGTGCTAATATCATTTACTACTGTTCTTACTAGCTCAGGCTTTATTATGTTAAGCTTTGTACCAGGTGAAGGGTACAGAACAGGGTTAAAGACTTTATTAGTTAGAGCTATTAACCACCATAGTTCAATGGTTCTATACTCATTATAGCTAATAGCAGTCCATGGCAATCGACGATTGAGAGTTATTGTATAATATGTTGTTGGGCTGAGTGTTTCAGGAAGGTAGACACTATTGAGTAAATTATAATACAAAAAATTTCCTTGATCTGTGTTTTCAGTACTGTACACTCTAAAGATATTCTCATAGCTAACTTCAGGATTTTCTCCGAGAACTTTAAGATCTCGCCTAAATGATCCAAGTGCGCTTAAGCCAATCATACTACAATCCTAGCCTCGTTGCTATATCACTAGCAGCTCGTCCGAATGCTTGTGCTCCCGAAGGATCTGTTGTTGTTTGACTTGTGAGGTTCACCTGATTGTAAGATCTCTGCATTTCTCGCTGTAAAAGATTTAGTGCAGGGTTACTATCCGTAACTGTTACAATATTCTGTCTATCCTGTAATACAGAGTACAAGAAGTTTTGAGTTTCCGATACAAGTGTTGTCAGGGTAATATCTACCAAATACGCATCAGGTATAATGGTGTTAACTGTTGACTGACCACCACCAACAGGTGCTGTAATATTCATTCTACGTCTTGCTCCAACAAAATTTATGCTCATTTCACTAATATAACAGAAGGGATAGAAGCGAACACCAGGAATAGTTACCTCGTATATCACCGCAGGATCAATTAGATCGCGACTTCTTCTGTTGGGCCGGTTCTGGTACGCCAGTAAATAGAGGAGCTGCCAATGCTTAGAGACATCCTCAAATGTGGACCAACCTGTATTGATTAATGGGAACCTAAATCTAATACGTTCCCCCTCTTCTTTAAAATTAAAGAATTTTGGCTTCTCTATATAAACACCGGGGGCATCAAAATTTGTGTAACCTGAGATATAATTTGCTGCCCCCCTCATATTCTGCGCTAAAGCATACATATTTGTTGGGTCTATATTTGTAAAAACTTCGTCCTGCGAGCCAAAAGAGTTTGATATTGAGTTCTGCTCATCACTAAAGTAAGGAAAATTATAAAGAAACTTGGTGTCTTCGGTTATATAGAGACCTTCATATGGTCCGAGAATATCACTTCCTAAGCTGTCAATATTAAATCTTTGTGGAATATATTTGTTAAGCTGGGGTATGGCTTGGTACAACGCATTCAAGCCTGCTGAAGGCACACTGCTATCAAGACCGTATCCAAGTGCAGCACCTGCAGCAATTGAACCTGTTTGCCCAACAGTGCCAACAGCTCCACCAATTACATTAAAAGCAGCAGCTATATCTGGTCTACTACCGGCCAAGCCAGATAAAAATGACCCAAGTCCTGCGGCACCACCTTGAAATATTTGCCCAAATTTATTTCCAACCAAGCCACCAACAGCTCCTGTTATTAAGGGCTTTAAATTGTTTGGTAAATTATTGAAACCTGCTATTGAACCAGCAATCACGTTACCTAAGGCAAGGCCATAGTAGGCAACCTGGGCCATCATAGCATTTGTTTTTAATCTTTTCTCTTTCAAGAACAAAGCTGGTACTTCTTGTCTGCCAGATTTAGGAGAAGTTGTCCATTGGAAGTCGTTGATAACATCAATCAAGCTATAACCCGGACTATCTTGACTGAGGAAATTAGATCCAGGTCCGCTCACAGCACCGGTGGGTACTAATCTGGGTGCACCCTGCAACCGCGGAAACGGTTGTTCGAAGTTTGTAAATGCATACAGACTCATGTGATACTATTGTTCCCAGGGAATACTGTATTTCTACTGTACCCCTTTGTTGTTAGGTTAAGAGAATCACGAAAATTTCCTATCATATTACTTGTATCAATGCTGTGTGTTTGACTATTGGAAACAACTTTCATTGGCTGATCACTATTGTGCTGCTGTAGCGCTGGTAACATTTTCAAGATCTCCATTGCAGTGCTGTTAAGGTTACTCAAAGATGTAGCTAATTTTTCTTGATTTTGCTTCATTTGTTGCGACATATTATCAAGACTTTTTCCAATAGTTACTAAGCTCTCATCAGTTAGATTCAAGGAAGTCCCTTGCTCTGTTGCCTGTGTAGAAGCTACTATATTTGGAAACTCCTGTGTGGATGCAGATTCTTTATTTGCAACAAATGGCTCAACCGGGGTCTCCACTGCTTCAGGCATGCTCACCTCAGACACTGCATTTTGAGGTGTTTCAAGAAAATCTTCTATCGTATTAGATGCAGGTGGCATTGCGGTCACTTGCGGTACCTCAAGTATATCAGCCAGTGCAGGTTCAGGTGAATTAATTGTCTCAGCGATACTTGCAACAGGTTCTCTAGCTGCTTCAACCTCTAATGGCTTTTCTATTACTGTAGGGAGTTCTGTTTTTGCAATCTCTGGTTTTAAGATTTTGGTATTTTCTTGCAATTCAGGTGCAGGTGGCGTTGCAGCAACCGGTAGTTCCTCTTGCAATTCAGGTGCAGGTGGCGTTGCAGCAACCGGTAGTTCCTGTGCAGGAGAAGCTTCTATCACCGGTGTCTGTGAAACCTTAGGCATATCTAGTTTTGCTTCTTCAAATGTTTTGCTTGCTACTGGTGCAGCGGTTGTCAACGTTTCTACGGGCTCTGTAGCTTTGGGCGGTTCTGTTTGATCTAATTCTGTGGGTTGCTTTGGTTCCGCTGTTACTTCGATCTTGATAGGCTCAACAGGAATAGCTTTGAATAATTCTTTCTGATCTGCAGGCTGTTGCGGTTTAGTAGGCTCAGAGGGTTTGACTTCAGTTGGTACTGCTGGAGGTGGTGTCTGTTTGTTTTGCTCACTGACAGCGTTTAAAATAGTTTTTGTATTTAAATCTTCTTGCAGCTCTAGTGTATCTGCTTGTAGATTGGCTTTACTTAGTTGGTCAGAAACCTCACCTATGACACTATTCATCAATTCATCAGTATCCGTACTCCTAGCAGTTTCAGCAATCTCTTGCTTTGCTGCAGGTTCTTTCTGAGTTTGTGCATTTTCCTTAGATCCTTTTGATTTGGCCAAACTAGCTTCGTCTTTAGTATTTTTTTCTTTTCTAGCTGAAGCTTCCATGAACCTATCCAACCTGGTGTACATCTCCCTGGCAGTCTGATCTGCTTTCTTAATTTTGTCAGTAATACTTAAAAGAGTAATATCGCCTTTATTGTCTAACTGTACATCAGCCATATACTATATTTATACAGTAATTCTATTAATGCCGATCTGTATTTCTTTTGGATTTCTTGTCAGCTTCTGCTTCGTTATGAAGATTGAGAAGTATTTCTCCTTCTAGAGGGGTAAGATCTTTTATGCTCTTAAAATCAATATTTAACTTTTTCATTAAATCGTACTGCTTCACGTATACTCCTCTACAAAACGGGAGATAAATTGATCTAAGAAAGAGAAACAATGTATTATCGTACAGCCTCACAGGTATATCCTTGATCGCTATATCTTTGTTTCTATTTTCTATTAACTTATAATTGGACTGTTGATCTAGTTTTGACAGATGGTCTTTAATTAAAATTGCAATACCATGATTGTCACTCACTACTTGAAGCAGTGAAGCTTTATCATTAATCACTATGTTTGTACCTTTTACATGTATAGATTCAATTGAATCTGCAAGTGTATTTCCAGAGAAAAGGTTTTTTGATGCCTGGATATTAAAATTTAGATCTTCAATCGTCGCAGCAGACCTATAAGGGAGAGTGGCCTCAGAAAGCTTTGTAAGCAAATCAAACAATTGCAATTCAATGTTGCATGGTGCACCGTCCTTGGTTGCGGATTGAATGTAAACAACAGGAGAAATATTTGTGGCTCTTAAAAAACAAAATATAAACCATTTATCAAACCTAGTAAGATTATTAACTACATCTTTGTCCTGTATGTTGTCCTGTAATATCAAATCAAAACAATCGCTTGTGCCTGCATGATCTTCATTAAGAATATACTTTGACAATACTTGTAATTGTGAATTTTTTAATTCAGAAATTCGCGCATATCCACTGAGCGTTGGAACCCAACAATTAAGATAGAAATCCATGCAATAATTTAGAAAAAAAATTAAAAGAAACCAGCCACATTGGGGGGTGGATTACTATTTGTAGCGTTTGTTGTCTGCAATGGCGATACTACAGGTGTGTATTTGCCATTGGTCACATTGCCAACTGTTTGTATGATATCTGCCAACGGGAAATACATGCTATTTTGAATAGTGTAATTGGTGTATGTAAAGTTGACAGAATATGCTGTTGCCTGTGAGGGCTCATCCTGATAGTCAAGATTAATATTGTTAATAAGAGTAGGTGTAACATTATAGAAGGTAAAAACTTTGCGTGGTATCTGACTTATATTTTGATAGCTACGTGTGTAGCACAATAAAGTCATGTTACTTTTTACATTGAAATAATCTTTACTACCAGGAAGATCGCCAGGCCGAGCGACCAGCCCATAATGACTAGCCAGCATTACCCATGGGCGAAAAACAAAATCAACAATGCTTGTGTTGGTTTCAAGAAAACTTAATTGCAATGGCACCTGTGCATATCCGCGGCGATTTCCCGAAACTATACCTGGCACAAACCCTCTATTATTATCAATTGGCACATCAGCAGTATCGTAAGTTTCACCGGGGATTTGAGCACCTTGAGCAAATACACATCCAATGACTTTTTGAAAAGGGTAACTCGTTAGTAATGTTTTAGCCTGATCAATATCAAAACCTTTCTTACCACCATCTGTTCTTTCAAGCCCTTGAATAATATCACTTCTTAAGGCATAGGGAAAGCTATCGATTACAGCAATCCACTGTGTTTGCAATGGTATTGATGTCAGCCAGCTTTGAAGTTGAAGTAAAAAATAATCACGTGTACTGATCAGCGGTACACCAGGTATATTGAATCCAAATAAATTGGTTATCTGCGGTTGACTGAGGGGATTTGTACCTCTGCCAACACCTATAACATTATCGGTAAGCCCTTGAAAGGCATTAGTAATTGGATTATTGAGACCGGCCATTTGATATATTTATGGCTGGTTAGGAGAATCGATTATCTTAATCGTTGACTTCTTTGCGTGTAAAATAGTGATAAGCTAAACCAACAGGGAAGCTGATAATTGTTCCAGTGCCTTCACTGATTGGATACTCAATCGCGCCAACATTACGAATACTGACACCCACGAGTTGATATTGAGCAACTCTGTTCATTTGTGTGTCGAGCTGAACTAAATCAATGGTGCTAGCTTGTGTTGGTGTAAAATAATTACCAGTACTATTGGCATCATTAAATGTATCGCGTGTCCAATCTTCAAACTTTTGTCTAAGGTTATTCTTAGAATCGTTGTAGAATGTTAATGTATAATTTTCACTGTTTGGATAATTGACTGTGCCAGGTAGATTGAAATTTAATCCCATGTAACGAGCTTGAACATTGTTGATGGCACGAGCAGGCAATGTCGCTGCTTTTGCATATACAAGATCATTCTCATCAAATGTCACAGTTGTACCTGCGGGTGTGATGCTCAGAACACGAAATTGAAAATCGCGTTGAAAATCTCTCGCGGAAGCTACTCTATAAAAGTCGGAAATTAATTGTTTTACGTCAGCCATGGTGTATTATTTATTCTCCGGTTTAATTATGAGACTAACTCCTGGAAGTTTTGACTTGTACGAGTTGCATAGAAGCTTACCAAGATAAACTCTGCAGCACGCACAGGCTTGAGGTAGATGTCTACCTTCATTTCATTGTTATCGATTACGTCAGGTGTATTGTTACGCTCATCGCAAATAATAAGGTAATCATAAACTCCTTCAGTATTCTTTGCGTTCTCAAAGATAGGTGTCAATACATTTACAACTTGTGTTCTAGTGAATAATGTGTTAGGTTCAAATATAAAGAACTTAACAGTATCACGTGTTGCTACTTCAAGATTCAAGAACAATCTACGTACATTAATACGATCAAAAGCGCTTGGTTTCTTTAGTAGTGTCTTTTGTCCAAAGATAACAAAGCCTTCAACAGGGAAGAATGGAACTGGATTTAATCCAATCTTATAAAGTTGGTCACGTTGCTTCATCTTAGGATAGATGCCAACATCATTTACTCCAACTAGAGTGCCCCTTGTAAATCCAGCTGGTGCAAACCAAGGCTGGAAGTTAGCATCAGTATTACCCATGGCAGCTGCTGCAAATCCAGAGAATGGTACCCAAACTTGGCGGTTGCTTACTGTATCTAACACTTGAGCAACTGTAGCATATGTACAAGCGTAACTGGTATTCAATAGGCTATATTGATGTCTTAACGGCCAGTAGATGTGCTGACTAAAGTTTGTATTGACAAAGCCAGGAGCAAAAGGATTCGGACTAGCACCAGCGTTAGGGCTCCATAGTTTCTTTGATGTAATGACTTTATTGTTGTCACCTTGCACAAAGATATGTCTCAACGCATCAAGAATTACCATGAAGTCTTTGCGTTGGTTTTGAGCTTGATTAACAAATATGCTAGCAACAGCGTTGTAATTGGCGCGAATGCGCAATCCATCGCCATCGAGTAGTTCATTATTTGTGGTAAAGAAGCCGCTCAATGTATTAATTGGCGTTGTATCAATGTAAGGACCACAAGCAGATAGAGGTGTACCAGTCCTGGTGGCTTCTTCTGTTACACTAACGTAGATCGATCCTAAACCAGCCTCAAGGGCAAGATTGATTGGATATAGATCAGGGTTCTCAACAAGTTCAAATGCACGCTCTAATTTTGAAGGCAAGTTACCGATATTTTTGTTTGTAACAATTGTATCAGTATAGATGCCAAGCGGGGTCAGAGTGCTTGTGGTACCCAGTTTAGCGACTGCTTGTCCTACTATACCAGAAGCTGCACCTACACGGGTCACATAAGAGGTGCGGTTATCCACATATCCGGGAGTATTGAATGGTGTTGCAAGACTGTTGGACGCCATTCTGACTTTCTTTTCAGGCAAGCCGTCATTGCCTAACCATGTATCAAGATAGCGGTTTGTGACATATGGATTGCCTAGGATACGAATATTTGGCGATACAGCAGCATTTGTGCCGAGGTAGAAACTAATAGCAGGTCCACCAGTTTCTGTGGCAATCTGTCTGTGATAATCCAACGATCCTACATGGCGCTCAGAAAGAACATAATCCAATGAAATAACATCTGGTGAAAATACGCTTTGACGCAGTTTGAAAATGCCCAATGTCAATGTATCATTGAATGTAGCATTGCCCAGGTCATAGTTGCTGATATTCTCCATCACTTCACTGACGCTTGAACCATCGCCAAACTTTGTGGCGCTTAATGTGAAGTTCAAGCGAGTCTGTGGCACTTCAATGTAGCTATTAATGGCAGTTGAACTGCTACCAATAGCATTAACACCAAGGATACCATCAAAAGGTGTTGCAGGATTATTGTTGTTGTTGTCAGTTAGACCAACATAATAACCTTCAAAACGATTATTAACAGTTGTTTGTGCGCGGTTCAGAATGACCAACCCAGCCTGGCCTAGTGTATCATAGCTAAACTTTGTACCAGCAGTGCCACCTGTGAGCGCCGGGTTATTGGACCAATCAATATTATTGTTTAAGAGTTCTTGGTATTGCTCGAGATCTAACTCCAAATGTGTGGGGTTGCCAAGAATATATGTGCTAGCAGCAGATAGTGAATAGCTATAATCCGATGTTAATGCTGTTGTATCTGTTGTAAGACCGATAACAGGGTAAGCTAGTGCACTGTATCTCCAAGCTTCAAAACCTTCACCCTTTGCTTCACCGTAGGGCAATCTGGTTAGTTTCAATTGAACTGGAGCTTGAAGAGCGGCTTTAACTGTATAGTAAAAATAACGCTCTGCAGCATTGGTGGGCAGACCATATACTTGCTCAAAATCACTGAGACTTGTTGGCTCTAAAACTTCGTCAACTGGTCCTTGATTAGAAAACCCAGTGATAAAAATACTAGTACCTTGATTAACAACTGGCCGCAGTGTAAGATCGACTTCTCTAATCTCAACTCCTGGACTTTGAATAGTTCTTGCCATTTTATCTAGTACCTCCAACAGGGAAAATTTGACTCATATCGTTTATATTTATATCTGTCGTACCTAACTTTTACTAAAAAAATAATTTTTATGATAATAGTGTCACTTTTAGCTGATGATATGCAAATTGAAAGCTACATTCCATCTCACCACTATCTCGATCACTATAATTTATACCTTCAAGTGTAGTTGGAAATGCTCGAATATAGTCAAACTGTATGGTTTTTTCATTGTATTCATCCAAACCAAATATAGTAATATTTGTCATATATTCATTTGCTTTAGAATCTGCAACTGGATCAGTAGGGCTGAATACCCCTATTGTGGGATTATTAAACACTTCAAGCCATTTGTATACGACCCAATAATTGTTGAATTGATTGTCTACAGTAAAATCTATCTTGAGACTTGGAAAAGAAGGTCTATTGTATGAGGTGACCTTGAGTGTTTGACCAGAAAATGGTACCTGTACAGGGGGTATTTCAATAGGCGGTGCAACAGCTCCAAATATACTGAATTGTAGTGTATCAAAATTAATCGAGGAATTTCTTCTCGTTATGGCCCGTACATCCTCTCTCAACACATTAGGTATTGTCAGGACACATATAAATTTATCCCGCCTCTGCTTGTTGAGGGGACTCTGAAAAACTGGTGTTTGGTTTACTGGGGTTGCCATATGTTATTTATCTTGTGAAAGGATCTTCAGGCATCTTCCAGCCTTGCTCCTTTAAAGTCTCAATTTCATCTTCTGCAGTTTCTCCGTCAAATAATGTAGGGAGCACAGTCTCCATACCAGTATTTTTTTCGTTTGAATATACACTAAAGGGACTCACCACACCGCGAATGCCATAATCGAGAGGTTTAATTACCTGGGGCCGATCGCAATCATCCAATTTTATAACATCATAATATCTGCTACAGATTTCATTTTCAAGAATGATTAATGCCCACACCAAAGACATGACGCGGTCATCCCAACTATCACTCCCTGGTCGGGCCCCCCATGTATTGTTTGGGTATCGAATAAAACTTTTGAATTCCTTGAGTGTGTTAATATCACGAAATTTAAATACTTTGAGTTCGTTGATCCAATAACGCATATTTGTGATGCCTCTATATTTGGTGTTTGTATGTGATAAAATGCCAATGCGCTTAAATTCTGTTTTATCCCCAGCTTTAGCTCCCCAAGAAACAATATTTTCGTAACCATGTGTAAATTTTAATTGCTCCACAACTTGTGCACCACAGCTGTTTCGCTCGATACACACTGGCGGTCTTCCCCATTGATTTAAAATCTCTAGAAGTTTTGTAGTAAATGCAAATGGAGCTGTGTCACGGGTGTGATACACAGCGACTTGCTCAATATTGGTTAGATCGGTGATATCTAAAATTTGCACTACACTTGCAGCTTCATTTACACCTTCACTAATATCCACCCCAGCAGCATATAATCTATTTTCTTTTGGCTCCTCCCACACCAGATATTTTCCATTATCAAAAACAAATTCTGGTTCTCTACAGTCACGCAGCGCAGTATTGTAAAGTGACTCGTTGATGGAGCTTTCCCCACCATGTAAAAACTCATTACCAAATTCTTGAGAAAAAGTTTCCGTGCTGCCTAAAGTCTTGATTGTATCATTTTTCCATTTTTCATCACGCCCAGGAATTTCCCACCAATCAATTCGTTCAGCCTTCCAATTATTGTCCCCCTCTTCTGCGCCTTTGTAGAGACGATAAAATAAATTATCTGTACCGTTGGGTGTGCTTGCAATAAAAATTTTACTTTTCTTGGAACTACTAATGATAGGATAAACAGATTCCCAGAACTTCTCCACAATGTGCGTATCAATAAAGGCCAACTCATCCAACACAAGACAGTTGCAACTATCACCTCTGCCTGCATCACTACTCGTTGTACTAATTCCAATGCTACTTCCATTTGTCAATGTCATACTTGTCTGTCCATACTCCACCACGCCAGGTTTCAAGAAGTTTGGCAACATTTCATAAGCCAGTCTAACTCTTTTAAAAATATTTTTTGCAGTCTGCTCCTTATTTGCCACAATCAATATGCGCTGGTCTTCATTGAAGCATGCGTTCCACAGACAATATATTGTCATTTGTGTCGTTTTTCCACTTTGACGACTGGACAATAATATGATAAATCGATTGTCGCGAAGATTTCTCAGAACACGTTTTTGACATGAGTATAGCTTAATCTTCTCTTTCCCCCTATCTAAGTTAATGATAAAGAAGTAGTTTTCTGCAAAATGTAGAAGATTTTTCTTGCATTTCTTTATCTCGCTGATCATCTCTGGTGTATACTCAAACTTGGTATCCAGGGTGGGCAGTCTCTCATTGCCGAGATAATATTTTTCTTTGTCTGCCATATTTTTATTTATCAATTAGTATAAATACATATATATGACAAGAGTTAATAGTATCAAAGATATAGGTGCAGTTTATGCTTCCATGAAGCAAGCAGCCAATGAAAAGGCAAAAGCTACAGAAGTTGCTGCAGAGAAACCCACAGATGTTGTTGAAGAAAAGTCTGGCGCGAAGCTACCATTCTTCCCTGAGGCAAAAGACAAGAAGATTGATGTGAAGAAGATTACAGCCAAGGGATCTGATGCAAAAGCTTTTGTTCATAAGGATTCTGGCCCCGCAAATGCCAGTGGGTTCAACAAGAACATTATTGACCCTAGAAAAGCCAAGGAAGACAATCATTATACACCACAAAAATTTTCCTCAGCCCTTGAAAAAACAGAAGCAGAGGATATAAATAATGGTATGAGCAAATCAATTTTTGACAAACTATACGAAGATGTAATGAAGGACGACGCCTTGGATCTTGGCATCCAAGCTGGTCCCGAAGGCGAAGCTGGTGATGCAGCCGGTGATAAAGTGGAGGGTGGTGATGAGGTAACTCTGACTCTTCCTCGTGATGTCGCACAAAAGCTGCATGACATGCTCATGAATGTTCTCGGCGGTGAGTTGGAAGATAAGGGCGAAGAGGATCTTGGCGGTGAAGATCTTGGCGGTGAAGCTGAAGGTGCTGGTGAAGAAGATGAAATTCAAAATTCTGAAGTTGCTGG
>Ga0214921_10001166_pt1 | contig 45547 bp, 45 predicted proteins | sample LL1505_MetaG_FD_177992 | JGI IMG/M metagenome (GOLD analysis project Ga0214921, IMG submission 177992) | Freshwater microbial communities from Lake Lanier, Atlanta, Georgia, United States - LL-1505 | ecosystem: Environmental > Aquatic > Freshwater > Lake | place: USA: Georgia | collected... | reverse complement strand
ATCTGTCTGGAAGACGGCAAAAGCTTCAAGTCGCTCAAGCGTCATTTGCAGGCCCATTACGGCCTGACACCCGACCAGTACCGCCAGAAATGGGGTCTGCCCGACGATTATCCGATGGTGGCCCCCGATTATACGCAAAAGCGTTCGATGCTGGCCAAAAAGATGGGCCTCGGCCGCAAGACCGGCGCATAAGACGGTTGGCTCCCGGTCTTCCCTATCGCAGGCCATGATCCAAAAGGGCAGCTTCGGCTGCCCTTCTTGCAAAGCCGGTGGGATCAGACTGCAGGTTCCTTTTTCATGCCGCGCCAGATTTGGCATTCGGCCCGCCACGCCTGCAACAAGGCGATGTGGCGATTGACATCATAACCCGTCTGCTTGCGGCTCAACCCCGCCTGGCGGGCCTTGCGCCTTTGGAGTTGCAAGGCCTTGCGCAGCCTGTCCAGAATACCGGCAGTCATGGCCGGTTCCTCGCCTTGCAAATCGACAGGCCAGAGCCGCAACAAAGGCGGCAGATGCTGCATCCGCGCATAGCGTTTGACACCGGCCTCGATGGTGGCATCGACAGCCCGCCAAGCCTGTATCCGCATCACCTGATCAAGCGCGCCACGGATCATGCCGGAAGGGGTGGGAGCAAGGGTCATAGGTTTTTTCTCCGAAAGTGTATTGACAATATCCCTATTATACGAAAATAATCCTATTAATGCAAATGCGGTGCAGTTTCACCCTTTCCCCAAGGAGCCGATCATGATGCCAACCTTGCCTTTTTTCTCTCCGATCCCTGTTGCCCAAGCGGGAGCGTTGCCTTCGTTGCATGACGATGGTTGTGGACTGCCTGCGCGGGATTTAAGCGTGCAGGCGCAGCGTGTTCTGGCCCTGCTGGCTGCGCCCGATTGCTATGGCCGCACGGCATTGGTGGCGGGCAAGGTCAGTGTGATAGGCAAACGCGGTGGTGTTTCGCTGGTGGTGGCCCAAGTCGAGCTGACGCAGATTGATGCACTGGTGCAGTCGGGCTATGTCAGCCGCGAGGGGCAGGGGGAAGTGCTGACCTATCGCATTGCACGACAACCAAGGACCTCTGCCGCAAAGCCAGTCCAAAACTCACCGTCAAGCTTGGTACCCTCAAGGACAAGTCAGAACAAAGCTGTGCGAGTCGGACAGGAGAGTCCGTTGCAATGGCTGTCGCGCCGCAAGGATAAAACCGGACAACCGATGATTTCACCCACGGCACTGGCGGCAGGAGAGCGGTTGCAGCGGGACTTCATGCAGGCCGGCATGAGTCCGAAAATGAGCTCGGACTGGTCGGGTCTGCCTGCCAGTGGAACCGGACAGCACCGCGGGGCTTTGTTGCACAGCGAGCGCCAGATGGCAGCCCAACAACGCTTGCGGCGTGCGCTGGAGGCGTGCGGGGGTGATCTGGCGGGGGTGTTGCTGGATCTGTGCTGTTTTCTCAAACCGCTCGAGACGGTGGAGCTGGAGCGTGGTTGGCCCGCGCGTTCGGGCAAGGTGATCCTGAAGCTGGCTTTGTCGGCCCTGATGCGCCATTACGGGCTGTCGGAAAAGGCGCGGGGGCCGACCCGCACAGGCAAAATCCGGATCTGGCATGCGCCGGCAAATCAGGCTGGCCAGTCGCAGGACGAATAGTTATTGGGCAGCCAAGGCCCCTGCGGCATCCCTGCGGATGCGTTCGACCATCGAGCGCACGCCGTTGGACCGTTGCGGGGTGAGGTGTTCGGACAGTTCCAGCTGTTTGAACAGTCCCATCACATCGCCGGAGAGCACCTCTTGCGGGGTTTTCTTGTCATAAAAGCTCAGCACCAAAGCCACCAGACCCTTGACGATATGGGCATCGCTGTCGCCGCGGAAGGCCAGCAGCGGTGTGCCGTCGGGCGCTTGGGTCAGTGTTGTGACCACCCAGACCTGACTGGCGCAACCGCGCACGCGGTTGTCCTCGTTGCGCTCGTCATCGCTGAGGGGGGCAAGCGAACGGCCCATCTCGATCAGATAGCGGTAACGGTCCTCCCATGCATCGAGCATGTCGAAGGTGGCAATCACATCGGCGATTTGAAGCGTCATCCGTCCGGCCCTTCACTGGCAGTTACAGCCTATTTAGGGCTGTCGCTGCGCTTTGGCCACCATCTTCTCGGGAGAAGTCTTTGCTGCCGGCGTTGCCACCTTCTCGATCAGTGCACCCAGCACATCGGGTTGGGCGGCGGGATGGCTGGTGGCGGGTTGCGGTTTGGCTTTGTCTCTGGGGGCTTGCGCAGGTTCGGCGGCAGCGGTTTTGGGCGTCACCGCATTGGCTGCCGAGGTCGCGGCAGAGCGGGCAATTTCGGCACACAAAGCCGGATTGGCCAGACACAAATCCTTGCCGAGCGCGATCAGATCACCGATCTGGTCGGCATTGCCGGCCTTTGCGGGAGCGCCCGCGGAGGCATTGGCGGTTTGAACGGGGGCGGGTTGCGCTGTTTGCGGTTTGGCCGGACGCCCGCCCGTGACCATGGCATGGGCCGCAGCCTGACTGGCCTGAATGGCCGAACTATCGAGAGCCGGCGTGGGCTTTTGGCTTGGGGCGGTTTTTGTATTCGGGTGGCTTGAAGACGGCAGTGTGGTCGCATCCAGCCTGACAGGCGATAACGCGTAAATCGTGCCGATCACCAGAAGGGAGCGAAATATCGAGCCGAACATCAAAAGCCTTCAAATCCGGATCGTCCGGAGACGAGCGGCCAGCACGGATCTGGGCTGGCACGGGGGTGAGAACTGAACGCGCGCGATGTTCAAGGCAGATATTCAAGACATCGGCACCTGTGTTGAACACCATATCGGCAGTGCTGGCGAGACCTTGATGCTTTGCATGGTTTACGATTGGTAACTGCCCGAAGGCATTTCCGGAGAACCAAACGGTTTTAACGATCTTTTCGGCTGGTGCTGTCGATTTGCCGCCAAATGATTTATGTTGGCGGCAGGATAAGGGATCGTGATGGCCAAGCAGGCAGACCAACAGCAAGAGCATGTGGCGACCGACCCGCCTCAGCACGGATTTTTGCGCAGGCATCTGGTGCGGATGCTGCGGGCCGTGGTGCGGCGTCCGGCCCGGCTGGTGATCGGGCTGGTGATCGGTGCGGCCTGTTTCGGATTTTTGTTCAATGCTCTGGTACTGCAAGGTGGACGGCATCCTGCGCCTTTGTTCACCCAATGGGGCAAGGTGACCGATGATCCGCTGCCCGTGCCGCGTCCCGTGCCTTTGCCGCCGGCCGATCCGGTTGCCGCGTCGATCAAAGCGGCTCCGGCGGGCGAACCGGTGCGCGAGGTGTTGTTTGTCCAGCGCGCCTTGAACCGTCTCGGTTTCGGCCCTCTCCAGCCCGACGGGGTGATGGGGCTGGCGACGCAACAGGCGATCGACCGCTTTGCCGCGTCGCGCAAATGGGGCAGGCAGGAGGGGATCAGCCGCCGTCTGATTGCCGAATTGTCCGAGGCCACGGGGCTGAAACCCGAATGAGTGCCCTGACGCGGTTGCGCTCCGATATCTGGGTCGATGCCTATCGCCGCAGGGTCGAGATTGCGGGCGGCTATGTGACAATCCGCCAGCGCGGTGCAACCGAGGCGGGCGCGATTTTTATCATTGTGAGCAATCGCGATGGCGGCTCGCGGCTCTATGGGCCTGCTCCGCAATCGCTCTATGACGAAGGCGCGACATCGCGCCGCTTTATCGCGCTCAACAGCGAGGATTGGGACGGCTTGCAGGTGATGGCCATGATCGAAAAGCAAAAGCGCTTCGATCCCGATCTCTGGCTGGTGGATGTGGACGACCGCGAGGGTCGCCATTTTTTTCTCGATGACGAGCAAAGTCCGACCACGCACGACACCCCGCCTGCATCCGGCCTTTGGAGATCATGATGGCTTTCTGGAAAGAAAAAACGCTGGACGAGATGACCCCGCAGGAATGGGAAAGCCTGTGCGATGGGTGCGGCCGCTGTTGTCTGGTCAAACTCGAAGACGAGGATACCGCCGAAATCTATGCCACCGATGTCAGCTGCACTTTGTTCAACCCGCTGACCTGCCAATGCAGGAATTACAGCCAGCGCGCCACTTTGGTGCATGATTGCGTGACCCTGACGCCCGAGGATGTGCGCAGCCTGCCGTGGTTGCCGCCCAGTTGCGGCTATCGGCTGGTCAATGAAGGCAAGGATTTGCCCGACTGGCATCCACTGGTGTCGGGTTCCCCGCGCACCGTGCACGAGGCCGGCGTGTCGGTTCAAGGCCGTGTCTTTGCCTCCGAGGACGAGGTGGCACTCGATGATCTGCCCGCGCGCATCAAGGACTGGCCGCTGCAATGGCCCGCCAAACCGGCCACCAAAAAATCCCGTTGACGGACTGCGCAATCATGGGTGCAGGGATGGCCATTAGCCATAAAATGCAAATTATTCCTATATAGGACTATAGTCCTTGACAGGGGCAATGGTTTTGCCTTATTTTTGAAATGTCCAAAAGCCTGCAGGCCGGTACGGCAGGGAAGGATGGGGCCTGTCTCTTGTCACCGGGGTTGCAGGGTCATTTCAAGAGGCCCGAAGCCATGACATTGATCAGTGAACAGTTTTTCAAACCCTATTCCCCATGTCACCTTGTCACTGCAAAGCCGTCGCGTGTGACGCCCGGGGCTTGCGCGTGCCACAGCCCTGCCACCCGTCCGTTTCTGGCCGAAGGGCCGGACGGTGTGCGCAGGCGTCTGGGGTGTTTGCTCGACAAGGATATGGCCCAGCTCGAAAGCGGCAAAAGCATCGCAAAACTGCTCAAACGCGGCAAGCTGATTGCCCGTTGGGCCCGAGCTGTCAAAGACATCACAACGCCCGCTTGTCGGGAGCAGACAAAGCCCGTATTGGCAGATGCAGCGCAAGCAGTGCCCCTTCAGACAGCCCCAAGACAAGCCCCAAGACAAGCCCCTCCACCATGGGAGCGGACCACGTCCGTGCCGTTGGGTGTGGAAGCCTTCCGGACCGCTGTGGCAAAGGAGCTCTCGTTGATCCGCGATAAAAAGGAAAATATTCCTTGACATTGTGACGCTGCTCCGGTAGAGTTCATACATCATCCGGTGTTGCGCTTTGTTCCGGTGACCCCATCCGTTTTATTCAATTCCGGGCATGGCAGCATTCTGCCGTGCCCTTTTTATTGGACCTGTCATGACCCGAACTCTGGTGCAAATGATCGAGTCTCCGCTTGATGCTCCGCTTGATCGGGAGGAGTTGTGCCGCCTCTACCGCGACAGCGACGAGACGGTGGCCAGTCTGATGGCGCGGTCGGGATTGCGGTACCCCGAATTCTATCAGCTGCTGCGTGATCAGGGTCTTGCGCTGAGGCGTCCGCGCCGCAATGGCCATGTGGCGCATGATCCCGAAATGCCGCGCAAGCCGGTGCGCAGGGAGGATCTGATTGCGCGGATGTGGGAGGCGGCGTCCGGCCATATGGCGCAAATCGAAACGCGGCTGGCGCGGCTGGACCGCGAACAGGCCTGCGATACCCCGCCCGCCGGTACCGAAAGCGAGCTGCGTTTGATGGGGCTGATTGTCAAAACCCTGCGTGATCTGGCAGCCCTTGATGCGGATGTCGCAGGGGCGCGGAAGAAGGAGATGGTTCAAGATGACCTTGCCGCCGAACTGGCCACCTGCCCCGAAAGCATGCGCGCGGAACTGGCTCGACGTCTTGCTGGATTGCGCGAAGGCCGGTGAGGAAAAACGGGTCATTGCCTCGCTCAGCGAACGCGAGATCGAATTCATGCTGGCCGACTGGATGAGCTGGGCGCGGCCCGACCAGTGCCCGCCTGGTATGTCGCAAGCCGGATTGCCGTGGACGGTCTGGCTGGTGCTGGGCGGGCGCGGAGCAGGAAAAACGCGGACAGGGGCGGAATGGGTGCGCGGGATGGCGCTCGGCCTGCCGCCCTTTGCCCACCGTCCTGCCGGACGCATTGCCTTGGTGGGGGAAACCCAAGCCGATGTGCGCGATGTGATGATCGAAGGCGTGTCGGGCCTGTTGTCGGTCCACCGGCGCGATGAACGGCCGGTCTGGCAGGCGTCCCGCCGCAGGCTGGAATGGCCCAATGGCACCATCGCGCAGGCTTTTTCGGCGGAAGACCCCGACAGTCTGCGCGGGCCGCAATTCGATGCCGCGTGGCTCGATGAACTGGGCAAATGGCGGCGCGCGGAAGAGACCTTCGACATGTTGCAATTCGGGTTGCGGCTGGGTGCGCAACCGCGGCAGACGGTCACGACAACGCCGCGGCCTGTGCCATTGCTGAAACGGCTGATGGAAGACCCTGCCACCGCCATTTCGCGGGCGGCCACCCGTGCCAATGCGTTTCATCTGGCACCGTCCTTTCTCGATGCCGTGGTCAAGCGTTATGCGGGCACGCGGCTTGGCAGGCAGGAACTGGAAGGCGAATGGCTGGACGAGCGCAATGATGCTTTGTGGTCGCGCGCCGCAATCGAAGCCTGCCGGATCGGGTCGGGGGCTACTCCGCCGTTGCAGCGGCTGGTGGTGGCGATCGACCCGCCGGCCAGCTCGAGCCGCAACTCGGATTCCTGCGGGCTGATTGTCGCGGGGATTGATGCAAACCGCACGGTCCATGTGCTCGAGGATGCGACGCTGTCGCAAGCGCGTCCGCATGTCTGGGCCGGAAAGGCCGCTGCACTCTATCGGGACTACGAGGCCGATGCCGTGGTGATCGAAACCAATCAGGGCGGCGAGATGGCCGAGGCCGTGTTGCGGGAAGCCGATCCCGGCTTATCCGTGCTGCCGGTTCGCGCCACCAGAGGCAAGATGCTGAGGGCCGAACCTGTCGCACTTCTTTACGAACAAGGACGAGTGAAACATGCAGGACTTTTCCGTGAGCTTGAAGATGAAATGTGTGATTTCGGCCCTAACCAGGATGGTTGGGGCCTGTCGAACGGCCATTCGCCGGACCGGCTCGATGCTCTGGTCTGGGCTGTTACGGCTCTGGCGCTGGGTCCCAAAGCCGCCCCGCGTGTGAGACGGTTGTAAGGGTCCGTCCCGCTTTCGACCTCCCGTAGTCTGACCCCGCAAGGATATGATCATGAGCACTCTTTTCGACCGCTGGCTGCGGCGTGCTTTTGCACGTCCCAATCACAGCAAAACCTCTGCCACCGGCCCGATGATGGCACTCTACCAGACGGGACGTCCGGTCTGGACGCCGCGCGATTATGCGAGCCTTGCCAAAGAGGGTTTCCAGACCAATCCGATTGTCTATCGCGCCGTCCGCATGATTGCGGAAGCCGCCGCTTCGGTGCCTCTGTTGCTGTATGACGGCGGCAAGGAACTGGCCGATCATCCGCTGCTGCGGCTGATGGCCACGCCCAATCCACGCGACAGCGGGGCGGTGTTGCGCGAAGCCCTGTTCGGCTATCTGCTGGTGTCGGGCAATGCCTATCTGGAAGCGGTGTCCGACAGCAAGCAGGTGCGCGAGCTCTATGCCTTGCGGCCCGACCGGATGCGGGTAGTGCCCGGCGCGGATGGCTGGCCTGCCGGTTACGAGTATCAGGTCGGTGGCCAAGCGGTGCAGTTCGACCAGCATGCCGCCCCCGTGCCGCAGATCCTGCATCTGACCCTGTTTCATCCGCTCAACGACCATTACGGCCTGTCGCCGATGGAAGCGGCAGCCGCCTCGATCGACATCCACAATGCGGCGGGGGGATGGAACAAGGCGCTGCTCGACAATGCCGCACGCCCCTCGGGTGCGCTGGTCTATGCCGGACCTCCGGGCGCGACATTGGGAGCCGAACAATTCGAGCGGTTGAAAAGCGAGCTGGAAGCCTCGTTTCAGGGCTCGGCCAATGCGGGACGGCCCTTGCTGCTCGAAGGCGGACTGGACTGGAAGCCGCTATCGCTGACCCCGAAGGACATGGACTTCATGGAAGCCAAAGCGGCAGCAGCGCGCGACATCGCGCTGGCCTTCGGCGTGCCGCCGATGCTGCTCGGCCTGCCCGGTGACAACACCTACGCCAATTATGCCGAAGCCAACCGTATCTTCTGGCGGCAGACGGTGATCCCGCTCGCCAGCCGGATTGCCGACAGCATCGCGCATTGGCTGTCGCCGGTTTACGGTGCTGTGAAACTCCAGCCCGATCTCGACCGGATCGATGCCCTGTCGCAGGAGCGCGAGGCATTGTGGTCGCGCTTGGGCAAGGCCAACTTTTTGAATGTCGACGAAAAGCGCGAGGCGGTCGGCTACGGCCCGTTGCATGGCGCATCGACCGGCAAGAACGAGCCATGAGTCCGGGATTGGACATGATCATCGCACGCGGGGATCTGGCCGATCTGGCCCTGTTCCTGTGGGCTTCGGGAGCCTCGACCGCGCTGGCTCTGGTGTTGCGCCAGCTCGGCGAGGCCAATCGCCGCTTCGATGAATTCATCCGGCAATTACACCAATTCAACAGCCATTGGGATGGCTGATTTTTTTGTATGTGATGGGAGACTTTTGCCATGCTTGACCGTTTGTCCGTCCGTTTGCCGCGCCTTCCCGACACGCCCGATCATCCCGCCGTGACGGGCGAGGCCGAAAGGGTGCAAAGCCGTTTCTGGCAGCATCTGGTGCGCCTGACCGCTCCGGCCCGCCGTGTCCGGCAAATCCGCAAAGGCTTTGTGTCCACGCGCGGCCTGTTGCTGGAGGGCGTGTTGTGAGTGAACGGCACAGCGTGAGCACAAGCATGCCTGTCGGTGAATTCGACGGCTATGCCAGCCGGTTCGGCGAGCCCGATCTCGGCCGCGATGTGGTGGCCAGCGGGGCCTTCGGCGACAGCCTGCAGAGCCGCGGCGGTGCTGCGGGAATCCGCTTGTTGTGGCAGCACGACCCCGCCCAGCCCCTCGGTGTCTGGACCGATATCCGGCAGGACCAGCACGGGCTGTATGTGCGCGGGGCTTTGAACTTGTCGGTGGAGCGCGGGCGCGAATTGTTCGCGCTGATGCAACAGGGCGCGGTGGCGGGCCTGTCGATTGGCTACCGCACCCGGAAGGCCCATGCGGATGCCCGCCAACGGCTGCGGATTTTGACCCGCATCGACCTTTGGGAAGTGTCGCTTGTGACCTTCCCTCTACTGCCCTCGGCCCGTGTGATGCGGGTTGCGGGATCCCCCTCGAACCGGAGATACCCATGACACGATCCAATGTATCAGTGCAGCCTTCCCAGCTGCCTCCTGTTTTGCTCGCACCGGAAGTCAAGGCTTTCGACGCCACGCCTGCCGATGCCCTCGACAGCGTCAACCGCCATTTCGAAGCCTTCAAGGACGAGAACGATACTCGCCAGTCGCTGGCCGAGAAAGGCCGTTCGGTCGATGTGCTGGTGGAAGAAAAACTCGCCCGCATTACGCAGGCGCTCGACGAGGCGCAGAACCGTTTGGACAGCATTTTGCGCCAGCAACGCCGCCCGATGCTCGACGGTGCGGAGCATGACGCGACCAGTCCGCAGCACCGCCAATACAAAAGCGCGTTTCATGATTACATGCGCTCGGGTGAAAACGCAGGGCTGAAAGCGCTCGAACTCAAGGCCCTGTCGGCAGGCAGTCCGACCGATGGCGGCTATCTGGTGACGCCGCCGGTCGAGCGCGACATTCTCAAGCGCATGTCGGTGGCCTCGCCGATCCGCTCGATTGCTTCCGTTCAGCAGATTTCGACCGCGACCTATCGTAAGGCCTATTCGACCACCGGACCTGGCTCGGGCTGGATCGGCGAAACCGTAACGCGTCCGCAAACCGCTTCGCAGGTGATTGCCGATCTGAGCTTTCCGACCATGGAACTCTATGCGATGCCTGCGGCCACGCAGACTTTGCTGGATGATGCGGCGGTCAATGTCGAACAATGGATTGCCGAGGAAGTGCAGGTGGTGTTTGCCGAGCAAGAAGGCGCGGCCTTCGTGAATGGCGACGGCGTGACCAAGCCGCTCGGCTTCATGACACCGCCCAAAATTGCACAGGCGAATTGGATGTGGGGGCGTCTCGGCTATGTCGTCACCGGTCTGTCGGCAGGCTTCAACACCACCAACGGATCGGATGCGTTGATCGATCTGATCTATGCGGTCAAAGCGGGCTATCGCCAGAGCGGCAGCTTTGTGATGAACCGCAAGACGCAAGCGGCGATCCGCAAACTCAAAGCGACAACCGGCGAATATTTGTGGCAGCCTCCTGCTGTTTTGGGCCAGCCTGCGACCTTGATGAATTTCCCGCTGGTCGAGGTCGAGGACATGCCCGATATTGCCGCAGACAGCTTCTCGGTCGCCTTCGGCAATTTTGCGCGCGCCTATCTGATTGTCGACCGGATCGGCATCCGGGTGCTGCGTGATCCCTATTCCAACAAGCCCTATGTGATGTTCTACACCACCAAGCGCGTGGGCGGCGGCGTGCAGGATTTCGACGCGATCAAGCTGTTGAAATTCGGTACAGCCTGAGGATGGGCCTCACCGTTTCAGGGTCTTGTCGATCCATGCGCGGTGGGGTGCCAGCATGATGCCCTGGGTCATTGCTCCGCAACGGGCCTGACCCTTGCCCTCGCTCCAGACCGTGATGGCTTGCAACACGCCGTCACGGTCAAAAATGCCGCCGCCGGAATCGCCCGTGCAAGCACCCTGATTGGCTTGGCCCGCGAGCCAGAGCAACAGCTTGCCCTGTCCGTAAGGCGTGACCACGGGCAGGGTGATCTGCCGCAAACTGCCGATGCTGTCGGGCTGGCTTTCGCTGGACAGACCGAAACCCTGAATGGTCAATCGCGTGTCTTTCGCGCTGGGCGGTTGATTGGCCGGCGATAATTGGCTTTGCGTGAAAGCGTCGGGCAAAGCGCGTTTGGTCTGGATGATGGCAAGGTCGATCGAACGGCTGCGCGCGGCAATGGCATCGCTGCGATAATCGGGATGGATGGTGATGCGTTTGGGCTCTTCCATCACAGGCTTTCCGTCTGTCCCGCGCCAATGCAGCCGGTAGGCCGAACTGCCTGTCACGCAATGGGCGGCTGTCAGCACGGCATCGGGAGCAATCACCACGCCGGAACAGACCGTGCCGCGATCCGACAAGACCATCAGCATCGGGCTATCTCCGGCCGGCACGCTTTGGCCGCCGACAATCGCCCCTGCCGGTGGTGTGACCAGCAGCGTTGCAACCAAGGCGAGCAGGATAACGGGCTTGCGGGGCCGGACATGGTTGTGACGCATCACGGGTGAAGACCTTTTTCAGGATTGATTTTTTTCTGATCCACTCATCGGAGATTTTGCAGATGTTGTCCATGCAATTGATCACGGAACCGGCCAGCGAGCCGGTGACGCTGGACGAGGCCAAACTGTTTTTGCGGATCGACACCGCGGATGACGATGCCTTGCTGGCCACTCTGATCACGGCCAGCCGCCGCCTGGTCGAACAGACCACCGGCAAATGTCTGTTGCAACAGACTTGGCGGTTCGGGGTCGACCGCTTGCCTGTCTCCGCATTGCTGCGTTTGCCCTTGTCCCCCCTGCTGTCATTGTCGGCAGTGACGGTGATGGACGGAACGGGCAATCGGGTGGCGCAAACCCTCGCCAATTTCCCGATCAATGCGACCAGCGTGCCGCCGACAATCCAGGCCAAAACCGTGCCGTCTTCCGGTGCTGTTTGCGAAGGTGGAATCCAGGTTGATGCTGTGTTCGGTTATGGCACTACCGCTGCCTCTGTGCCGCAGCCTTTGCGGCTGGCGGTACTGATGGTGGCTGCCCAATTTTACGAGACGCGCGGGCAGGGTGAAACCATCCTGCCCGGGGCCGTGCGGACCCTGATTGCCCCCTTTGTCGGGAGAGCCCTATGAGCACGCCCGTGCATGACGCCGTTATGCTGGCCCGTGATCCCGCTCTGGTTGGTCGTTTGCGTGACCGGCTTAGCGTGGAAATTCCGATTGATGCGCCCGACGGTTATGGCGGGGTGACCCGCAGCTATCAGGTCAGCACCAAGGTCTGGGGGGTGATCGTGCCCTTCCAGATCAGGACAGGGCGCGGGCCCGATCAGGACGGACAGGTGATCAGCCAGCTGGTGGTGATGCGCTGGCGCAATGATATCGAAACCGGCATGCGCCTGCGCAAAGGCTCGCGCATCTTGCGGATCTGCCAGCTGGCCGATGCCGACGGGCGGCGCTTGCGCATGGTGTGTCTGTGCGAGGAGGATCACGCATGAGTACGACAGTTCCGGTGATTACGGGTCCGGTGCTCGCCTTGCGGGCGGGCCTGCGCAATTTCTGGTTGGCTGATCCGGTGCTGCCGGGTCTGCTGGGCGGGGAGAAAATTTATGACACGGCCCCGCGTTCGGTGATGCCTCCTTATGTCACCTTCGGCAGTGTCAGCGCCAGACAATGGCTGGGCAGCAGCTTGCGCGGGCATGAGCAGGATGTGTCGGTCTCGGTCTGGTCCCGCCAGATGTCCGACCGCGAAAGTCTGGAGATTGCCAGCCGTTTGAGCCTGATCAGTGACGGGGCCGTGCCGGCAATAGCGGGCTATCAGCTCTGGCCCTTGCAGGTGGTGATGCTGGATTGTCCGCAAGGCAATCTGCCGGACAATCCGCAAGGTTTACGACAGGTTGTGGTGACCCTGCGCGCATTCAGTGCAGCATTGAGCAGCTCTCAGTAAAGCGGAGTTTGGGCGAGCGCGGCACTGATTTCGTCGCGCGTCTGGCTGTGCTGGTTTTTCAGCATGGCCAGAAATTCAGCGCTGGCCGGTTCCAAACCAGATTCCATCGCACCGATATTGTGGCTGAGCGAGGTGTAATAGGCGACCAGTCTGCGGAAGGCCTGATCGCGATGTTTGAGCCGCGCAAAACTGGCGGCCTGACCGGCAAACTCTTCTTCGACAGAGCGCAGCGCGGGGGCAATCGCAAAGCCTGTGTCCTCGTCTTGAATCTGCGGTTCTGTCCGGTCTGGATCGGGGACGTTCACAACAACACTCCTGATGGGCATGTCCATCATAAGGCCAAACCAGCCAGCCCGACAAGAAGAGCCGGTTCGGCTGCAGCTGGTTTCAAACATGGATGGCGAGGATTTATGAGCACGGATTTTCATGACGTGGTTTTTCCGCTGGCCTTGTCGATGCAAGCGCGCGGCGGGCCGCAACGGCGCACGGACATCATCACCACAGGGGCGGGACGCGAGAACAGGGTCAGCCGCTGGGCCTGTTCGCGCTATCATTATGACATCGGCTCGGGGCTCAAAACCCGCGCCGATCTGGCGCTGGTGTTGAATTTTTTCGAGGAGCGGCGTGGCGCGTTTTACGGTTTCCGGTTTCGCGATCCGCTCGATCATTCCAGCGCGGCGCCGGATGCGGCAGTGACCCCGTTCGATCAGGTGATCGGGCAGGGGGATGGTACGCGCATGGCGTTTCAACTGGTCAAAACCTATGGCGGATTGTTCGCGCCCTATGCGCGGCCGATCTTCAAGCCCGTGGCGGGCACCATCCGGATTGCAGTGGCAGGTGTCGAGGCTCTGTTGGGGCAGGATGCCGATTGCGATCCGCGCACCGGGCTGGTGCGGTTTCGTGCAGGCCACTGTCCGGCGGCGGGACAACAGGTCACGGCAGGTTTCCGGTTCGATGTGCCCGTGCGTTTTGCCGAGGACCGGCTGGAGGTTGCGCTCGATGCCTTCGGCAGCGGCGAGATCGCCAAAATCAGTCTGATCGAATTGCTTTGCCAACCGGAAAAGGCATAGGGCCATGCGCAATATTCCTCCGAATTTTACAGGTGATGCCGCCAGTCTTGCCCTGTGCTGGCGGATCATGCGGCGCGATGGCGCGGTGCTGGGATTTACCCAACATGATGCCGATCTGGTATTCGGCGGGATCACGCATCAGGCACGCAGCGGGCTGGATGTGGAGTCTGCCCAAAGGCAGGCAGGGTTTGCCGGAAGCGAGACCGTGCTGCTGGGCGTGCTGATGTCCGAGAGTGTCACTCTGGCCGATATTCTGGCCGGACTTTATGACCTTGCCACCATCGAAACATGGCTGGTGGACTGGAGCGATCCGACCCAGTGCGTCCTGCTTGATTGCGGCTCGATCGGACGAATCGAGGCATCCGATCACGGGTTCAAGGTCGAGGTGCGATCCGTCATCGACCAGTTGAAGCAACCGCAGGGGCGGCTGTTTCAGGCCCATTGCGCGGCCGATCTGGGCGATGCGCATTGCGGGATAGATTTGAGCGGTTCCGCCTATCGGCTCGAGGGCGTGGTGCGTGCCACAGATGGCCGCAGCATGCTGGCACTGGATGCGGGCGGCTTTGCCGCCGATGCCTTCAGTCGCGGCCTGTTGCAGGTGCTGGATGGCGCCAATGCGGGTATGCGCGCGGATATCAAGATGCATGATGTCGTCTCCGGTCAGGCGCAGATCAGTCTGTGGCAGGCCTTGCCAAACGTGCTTGCCGAGGGGGATCGGGTGGTAGCGATTGCGGGTTGCGACAAGCTGGCCGGCACCTGCCAGACCCGCTTCGGCAACATCATAAATTTTCGCGGATTTCCGCGCATGCCGGGCAATGATCTGTTGATCCGTCGGGTCAATGACGGCGAAGCGGGCATGGATGGCGGGAGCCTGTTTCAATGAGCGCGCAAGCCGACATCCTGGCCGCCCGCGTGGTGGAGGAAGCACGCCGCTGGATCGGCACGCCCTATCTGCATCAGGCTTCGTTGTGCGGGGTGGGATGCGACTGCCTTGGTCTTGTGCGCGGCATCTGGCGTTCTGTCTACGGGGAAGAGCCCGAAGCTGTTCCCCATTACAGCGCCGATTGGGCCGAGGCCTCGGGCATCGAACATTTGCTCATGGCCGGACACCGGCATTTTCTGCCGGTGGATGCGGGCGATATGGCCGCCGGAGACGTGGTGCTGTTTCGCTGGCGTGCGCATTGGCCAGCCAAACATCTGGGTGTGGTGTCGGGCGAAGGCAGCATGATCCATGCCCATGCGGGGGCAGTGGTGGCCGAGGTGCATTTCGGCATCTGGGCACGGCGCATCGCACAGGTCTTTCGCTTTCCGCCACCAGCTGAACGGGGTTGACGATGGGCACTTTGATCTTGAATGCCGCGCAGGGCTCGGTGCGGGCGACGGCGGGAGGTTTGGCCGGCCATGCGGTCGGGTCGCTCTTGGGCGGCGGGCCGATCGGCACGATGTTCGGGCGTATCGCCGGTCAGGCTTTGTCGGGCGCCCTGTCGGACCACCGGACCCGTTTGCATGACGGCCCGCGCCTGCATGACATGCCGGTGATGGGGGCGACAGAGGGCGCGCCCGTTCCGAAAGTCTATGGCCGCGCGCGCATCGGTGGCACCTTGATCTGGTCGACCCGTTTTGCCGAGGTGATCAGCCAGACCGAAACCGAAACCGGCTCGGGCGGTTCCTCCGGCGGGATCGGTTTCAAGGGCGGTGGCGGCGGCACTTCCACCATCAACCGGACCTATTCCTATTACGGCAATTTCGCTGTGGCGGTGTGCGAAGGACCGGTGGCTTTCATCCGGCGCATCTGGGCCGACGGCCAGTTGATCGACCAGCAATCGGTCAGTTTGCGCATCTATCGCGGCGATGAAAACCAGCAGCCCGATCCGCTGATTGTGGCCAAGGAAGGGGCAGCCAGTACCCCCGCTTTTCGCGGCACCTGTTATGTGGTGTTCGAACGGATGCCGCTGGCCGCATTCGGCAACCGCCTGCCGCAATTGAGCTTCGAGGTGGTGCGTCCGGTCAACGGCGTCGGGCAGAAAATCCGCAGCATCAACCTGATCCCCGGCTCGGGCGAATTTGCCTATGGCGTCACCGCCGTCTCGCGCGATTTCGGGCAGGGCAACAGCCAGTCCGAAAACCGCCATGATCTGTCGGGTGCATCCGACTGGATGGTCTCGCTCGATGCCTTGCAGGCTTTGTGCCCCAATCTGCGCCATGTGCAATTGGTGGTGAGCTGGTTCGGCGATGATTTGCGCTGCGACAGCTGCACCGTGGCTCCGCGTATCGATCTGGCCCACAAGGCGACCATCGGCGCGCAATGGACGGTGGCTGGATTGACGCGGGCCAGCGCGCGTCCAGTCAGTCAGATCAACGGACGCGCGGCCTATGGCGGCACGCCGTCCGATCAATCGGTGATGGAAGCGATTGCCGATCTGCGGCGGCGTGGTCTGGCGGTGACGCTCTACCCCTTTTTGATGATGGATATTCCCGCTGCCAATACGCTGCCTGATCCGTGGAGCGGGGCCACAAGCCAGCCCGCTTTCCCGTGGCGCGGACGCATCACGTGCACTCCGGCGATCGGGCAACCGGGTTCTCCCGACGGCACTCTGGCTGCTGCCACGGCTGTACAAAAATTTTTCGGCACGGCCAGTGCCTCCCAGTTCAGCTATGGCAACGGCGTGGTTTTTGCGGGCGGAGCGGAATGGTCGTGGCGGCGCATGGTGCTGCATTATGCCACGCTCGCCAAAGCGGCTGGAGGTGTGAACGGCTTCATCATCGGATCGGAATTTGTCACGCTCAACCATATCCGCAGCGGCATCGGGACCTTTCCGGCCCCCAATGCCTTTGCCGCTTTGGCCAACGAGGTGCAATCGGTTTTGGGACCTTCGACCGTGCTGACCTATGCGGCCGATTGGACCGAATATGGCGGCTATAGCCCGAAGGCGGGCGAATTGCGTTTTCCGCTCGATGTGCTGTGGTCGCATCCTGCTATCGGGGCGGTGGGGATTGATGCCTATTGGCCGGTCTCGGACTGGCGCGACGGCAACCAGCATCTCGATCTGGGCTTGACCGACTCTATTTACGATCCGGCCTATCTGGCGGCGGGCATGGTGTCTGGCGAAAATTTCGACTGGTATTATGCCAGCCCCGCCGACCGCCAAGTGCAGTTGCGCACGCCGATCAGCGACGGCAGCATCAACAAGCCGTGGGTGTGGCGGGCCAAGGATGTCAAAAGCTGGTGGTCCAATCCGCATGTCGAGCGATTGAACGGGGTCGAATATCGCGCGCCCACGCCGTGGCAGCCTTGTTCGAAACCGGTCTGGCTGACAGAGATCGGCTGTCCGGCCGTCGACAAGGGATCGAATGCCCCGAATGTGTTCCCCGATCCGAAATCATCCGAATCCGCTTTGCCGCCGTTCTCGCATGGCCAGCGCGACGATGTGATGCTGTTGCGCTTTGTCGAGGCCGCTCTGCTGGCTTTCGATCCCTTTCAGGGGGCCGATAGCAGCCGCAATCCGGTGTCTCCTGTCTATGGCGGGCGGATGATCGACCCCGACCGCATCAGCTTCTGGACATGGGATGCGCGGCCCTTTTCGGCCTTTCCGCTGATGGGCGATGTCTGGGCCGATGACAGCAACTGGCAAACCGGCCATTGGCTGACCGGCCGGCTCGAAAGCATCCCTCTCGACGGATTGATGAAAGCGATGCTGGCGGATGCCGGTCTGGCCGTGCCATTGGCGGGCCGTGTCGACGAGGTTATTGACGGCTATGTTGTCGACCATCCGATGAGCGTCGCCGAGATGGTCGCACCCCTATGCGATCTGCTCGATATCGAAGTGGCGGCCTCGGGTTCGGGGTTGCGTTTGCTGTCGCCCCAACGCAAGCCGGTGTTGCAACTGGCACTCGATGACTTCGTGCCCTTGCCGGACGGGGGCTTGTTCGATCACCACCGCACCTGCGACACGGCTCTGCCGAGTGAATTGGCTTTGGGCTTTACCGAGGCCGAGGCCGATTATCGTCGCGCCGTTGTTTCATCGCGACGGCTGGCCAGCGGCACCGGGCGCAAGAGCTTGGCCGAATTTGCGCTGATGACCCGCCGCAGCGAGGCCCAGCGCATGGCCGACACTTGGCTGCACCGCGTCTGGACGGGGCGGGACGAAGTGAGCTTTGCTCTGGCACCGCGCTGGATCGGGCTCGAAGTCGGCGATGTAGTGACGCTGCCTTTGAGTAATCCGGCGCGCAGCTTTGTGATCACCACGATCCGAGAACAGGGGATGCGGTTGATCACGGCGCGCGCGGTGGCCGATCCTGCGGGCAAGGCGCGGACCACTTCCATGCCTGCGCCATCGATGACTGCGCCGAAACTGGCCAGTCGTCCATGGGTGGCGATTTTTGATTTGCCAGTCACCACGGGATCACCCGTGGTGATGCAGGTGATTGCGGCCTTTGCCGATCCGTGGCCGTCCAGCCTGACGGTCTGGCGGTCCGCCGACGGGACTTCGTATGATCCGGTGCTGACGCTGGATGCGCCGGCCCGCATCGGCCGCTTGGTCAGCGATTTGCCTGCCGGTCATCTGTGGGTGTGGGACGAATCCTGCACGCTGACCATCGAGTTGCAAGGCGGGGTTTTGACCAGTCCGGGTGATCTCAACTGTTTGGGCGCATCGCCCGCGCTGGCAGTGGAGGGCGCGGACGGGACATGGGAAGTGATCGGTTTTGCGAGGGCCGAACTGGTCGGGCCGAAGCAATGGCGGTTGAGCCGTCTCTTGCGCGGGCTCGGCGGTTCGGAACGTTCGGCACAACGCTTTGTTGCTTCGGGTGCGCGCTGTGTGGTGCTTGACGGGGCGGTCAAGCCGCTGCGGCAGGGCTTGGCGGCTTTGGGCGAAGTCTGGCACTGGCGGGTTGCGGCCTCGCATCTCGACCATGCCGATCCGATGGCGGTGGCGGTCGACTCGACCGTCAGCGGGGCGGCTCTGGTGCCTCTGTCTCCGGTGGGCCTGAGCGCCAAACGCACGAGCCAGGGCATTGTGTTGAACTGGATCAGGCGTGCGCGCTCGGATGCCGATGGTTGGGGCCTAACGGATATTCCGCTGGACGAGGACAGCGAGTCCTATCAGGTCGGCATTGTCAAAGCAGGCCAGACCATCCGGCAGATGGTGGTTGCGTCCTCCACCTGCCTCTATGCCGCCAGCGATGAATGGGCCGATTTCGGGCAGGCGCAAAGCACGCTGTCCGTCACCATCCGCCAGATCAGCGCGGCAGTCGGACCGGGGGCGGCTTTGAATGCGCAAGCGGTCATTCTCTCCTGAAACAATTCTTTTTTGAGGATCAATTCGATGGCACAAACGGCACGGCTCGGTCTGGCTCTGATGGCAGCGGCGCAAGCGCAAAAGCATGTGACGCATAATGATGCTTTGCTTTCAATCGATGCGCTAGTTCAGGCGGTGGTGGCGGAGACGGATCGTCTGGCTCCGCCTGCCGCCCCGCAAGAGGGCGATGCCTATCTGATCGGCACGGCCCCGTCAGGCGCCTTTGCCGGACAGGCAGGGATGCTGGCGGCTTTCATCTCTGAAAGCTGGCGGTTTTTCCAGCCGCAGACGGGCTGGCTGGTGTTTGTCAAAAGCCGCAATGCGCTGATGGTGCTCAGTGGCGGCAGCTGGCATGTGCTGGATGATCTGGCCCAAAGCTTTGCCAATCTCAAAAGCCTCGGAATCGGCACCTCGGCTGATGCGGTCAACCGGTTGGCAGTCAAAACCAATGCGGCTTTGTTTGTTGCCACCAGTGCAGCCGAGGGTGGCAGTGGTGATTTGCGCGTGGCGTTCAACAAGCCGCTGGCCACCGGCACGGTCTCGCATCTGTTCCAGACCAATTGGTCGGGGCGCACCGAATTGGGGCTGACCGGCGATGACCAGTTCCACATCAAAGTCTCGCCCGATGGCAGCACATGGACCGAAGCACTGGTATGCTCTTCCGCCTCCGGCGCGGTACGGATGGACCGGATGCTGACAGGTCGTGCGACCCCGCGTGTAACGGCCTGTTACGAGGCCGAATTTGCAGGCGCAAGCAAACAGGGCATCGCGCTCAATGACACGGGTACGGCGGCCTCTACCGCGATCAGTTTCAGTCGGGCGGGTGTGTTGATCGGCTCGGTCGGATTGGCGAGTGCGGGCGTCAGTTTCAACACCACGTCCGATTACAGGCTGAAAACCGAAATCACGCCGCTGATTTGCGCCGCCGACCGGCTGAAACAGCTCAAGCCATTACGTTACGCGTTTGTTTCGCATCAAAGCGAAAAACTCGACGGCTTTCTGGCGCATGAGGTGGAGGCGGTCGTGCCCGAAGCGGTGACGGGGGCCAAAGACGGGGTGGACCCGCAGGGCCTTCCGGTCTGGCAACAACTGGACCAGACGCGGCTGATCCCCTTGCTGGTGGCAGCCTTGCAGGAGGCTTTGGCGCGGATCGAAACGCTTGAGGCGGCGTGACTTTGCTTGTTCATTTCATGTTCAGCCATCACGGTTTAAAAGGGTGTTATGAAAACACGTCTCACATCCGTAATTTTTCTGTCCACGATGCTGGCATTTGCCGGCACGGGCGTCCATGCCGAGGGCACGGGGGGGACTCGCAGTTGCCTGACAGCTCCCGAAGTGCGCGAATTGGTTGACAAGGCCAAGGTGGTGCCTGCAGCCCGCGCCATCCAAGCCGCCAGGACCGCGCGGCCGGGCGAAGTCGTCAAAGTGCGTTTGTGCAAGCAGGATGGATCATTGCTTTATCTGGTCACAATGCTGGCTAAAGACGGGAAAATCAGGATATTGGAAGTCGATGGCCGTTCCGGCAATTTGATCGAGCGGCATTGAGTACGGCGGGGAGAGATTGTGATGCGTTTGCTGGTTGTCGAAGACGACAGGGATTTGAACCGCCAGATTGTGGCAGCTCTGGAGCAGGCCGGTTATGTTGTCGACAAGGCCTTTGACGGCGAGGAAGGGCAGTTTCTGGGAGAGACCGAGCCCTATGATGCGGTGATCCTCGATCTCGGTCTGCCGGTGCGCGATGGCTCCTCCGTGCTCAAAGCGTGGCGCGAGGCGGGCAAGACCATGCCGGTGCTGATCCTGACCGCGCGCGACCGCTGGAGCGACAAGGTCAATGCCTTCGATACGGGCGCCGATGATTATGTCACCAAGCCCTTCCATATCGAAGAAATTCTGGCTCGAGTCCGTGCTTTGCTGAGGCGGGCGACGGGCCATGCCAAAAGCGAGTTGGTGTGCGGTCCGGTAATCCTCGACACCAAAAACGGCCGCGTGACGGTGGATGGCAATCCCGTACGGCTGACCTCGCACGAATACCGGCTGATCGCCTATTTGATGCATCATCAGGGCCGGATCATTTCGCGCAGCGAAATCATCGAGCATCTCTATGATCAGGATTTCGACCGCGACTCCAACACCATCGAGGTGTTTGTCGGACGCATCCGGAAAAAGCTCGGGATAGACATTATCGAAACCGTCCGAGGTCTGGGCTACCGGCTCGAAGTGCCGCAGGCGGGTTGAGCATGATGCGGCTGGTCGCCAGAGCCTCTCTCTCGACACGGATGATTGTCGGCGCGTTGCTGAGCAGTCTGACCGTGCTGGTGGCGGCAGGCGTGATACTGAGCCATATCCACAGGCAGGCCACCGAACAGGCGTTTGACGAACGCCTGAACGTCTATTTGCAGGCACTGACCGGCGGGCTGGCCTCGCCGACCGAAAGCGACCATTCCGATCCGGCCGATCTGGGCGACCCCAAATTCGATTTGCCGATGTCGGGGTGGTATTGGCAGATCGACAGCGGCGGCGACGGCAAGGGACAAACCATCGCTTCGCCCTCCTTGTTCGGATCGCGCCTGCCGCGAATGGTGACGCCGACCCTGCGCACCAGCAGTTCCGATATTCTGCAAGGCTATGTCAAAGGCCCCGACGACCGCAATCTGCGGGTGATGGAGCGCATGGTGCTGACCCCAGATGGGGTCTGGCACAGGTTGCGCGTGGCAGGTGATGCCGATGATATCGAACGGGCCGTACAGGCCTTCCGGTTTCCGTTGCTGGTGACATTCGGACTGCTGGGCGCGACCATCGTTTTTCTAACGGCCTTGCAGGTCTGGTTGGGCATGCGCCCCTTGGGGCGGTTGTCGACCGCGCTGTCGGACATCCGCACCGGACAGGCTGACAGGATCGACGGGGATTATCCGCCCGATCTCGCGCCACTGGCGCGCGAACTGAATTTGCTGATCGACTCCAACCGCGAGATCATGGAGCGGGCCCGTACGCAGGTGGGCAATCTTGCCCATGCCCTGAAAACCCCGTTGAGTGTTATCGCCAACGAGGCCGCTGCCATAGACGGCGAGGTCGGCGAGAAAATCCGCGAGCAGTCAGCGGTGATCGGGACCCAGATGAACTGGTATCTGGAGCGCGCCAGAACGGCAGCGGCCAGCGTCGCGCTGGGTAGAGCCACCGAGCTTGCGCCGGTGATCGGCGGCTTGGCGCGGGTGTTTGCCAAATTGTGGCAAAGCCGCGCTGTCACGCTGGTCTATGATGTTCCGTCCGGCCTGTGCTTTCGCGGCGAAAAGCAGGATCTTGAGGAGATGCTGGGCAATCTGATCGACAATGCGGGCAAATGGGCCGCCTCGCAGGTATCCGTGACAGCCCGTCTCAACGAGGGACCGGAGCTGTTTGTCGATGTCATGATCGACGATGACGGGCCCGGTTTGGCCAAGGATTTGCGGGTCGAGGCCATGCAGCGCGGCCGCAGGCTTGATGAAACCCGCCCCGGCACGGGCCTCGGCTTGGCGATTGTGGCCGATCTGGCCAAACTCTATGGTGGACAGTTGATGCTCGAGGACAGTTCTCTGGGAGGATTGCGTGCCCGCTTGCGCTTGCCGGCCCTGCAATCGCCGTCATGAGAGAATAACAGCCACTTTTGGGCGCATTGCCTGAATCTTGCCTATTTTGTATGAAATGCTTCTATGGAGAATTGAGAATGCGCCCTCCGGAATATCTCTGTGGATCGGGTCCATCATACAGGATCGGGAAGATGATGAGTTTAAAAAAGCTGGTAAGTTGGGCTTTGGTCGGCGTGTTGGCGTTTAGTGCTGCTGGTTGTTCGCCATCGACCGGACCGAACCAGTCGGGCGGCACCGTGATCGGTGCGGTGGCCGGCGGGTTGATCGGCAGCCGCTTCGGAGGCGGCGGCGGCAAGGTTGCAGCAGTGATCGCAGGCACCATGCTGGGTGGTCTTCTGGGCTCGCAAATCGGCAAGAACATGGATGACGAGGCCCGCCAGCAGGCCTATAACGCCCAATATCAGGCGGTCTCGAGTGGCGATGCCTATAGCTGGAAATCCAGTGGCACCAATGGCCCGCGCGGGTCGGTGGAACCCGGCCCTGTCTATTCCGAAAGCGGCCGGGTCTGCCGTCAATATACCCATACTATCATCATCGACGGTCGTCAGGAACGTGGCGTCGGCACGGCATGCCGTGCACCCGATGGCCGTTGGGATATTGTGAACTGAATTTTAAACAACCGAAACCGGGCCGCCCAAGCGGCCCTTTTCGATTTTGGCGTTTGTTTTAAGTTGTGACGTTGCAGAGTTTGCGCGTGACAAGACAGGGTAATCGCCGTTAACAAGGCCCTATGCAAGCACCTTTGATTGACGCGCTGATGTTTTCTCTCATGGTGGGCGGGGCCGTGATGGCCGTGCTGTGGCCTTTATCGCACGTCGCTGTTGCCCCCGTCTCCGGTCAACTCGATGTGGATTTCTATCGCCAGCGTCTGACCGAAATCGACGAGGATCTGGCGCGCGGTTTGATCCGCGATAGCGAGGCAGAAGCGGCCCGCACCGAGGCCGCCCGACGTATTCTCGCGCTCCGGCCCGATGCAGAGGATGTTGCAGGCCAACCGAAATCCCATCGCGGAAAGGCCGCTTTGCTGGTCCTGATTGCCATTCCGCTGCTGAGTTTGGGCCTTTATGGCCTGTGGGGAAATCCCGACCAGCCCGACATGCCATTTGCCGGTCGTCAGGCGGTTCCGTCTGTCTCCAATGCTTCCGGCATGGCGGGTGTGATATCGAAAATAGAAACCCATCTGGCGACCCATCCCGATGACATGCAAGGCTGGGACCTGATCGCGCCGATCTATATGGCCACTGGACAATTTGACGATGCGGTCAAAGCCTACACCGCCTTGCTGCGCGGCACACCGCCAACTGCGGCGCGGTTCGAAGCCTTGGGTGAAGCACTTGTGGCGCAAGCCGATGGCGTGGTGACGACCGATGCCGCGGGTGTGTTTGCCAAAGCTCTTGCTCTTGACGGCACCGCACGTTCTGCCCGCTTTTATTCGGCACTTGCGCTGGAACAGGATGGCCGGACAGACGAGGCGGCAAAGGCCTATCGGGCCCTCTTGTCCGAATTGGAGGCCGGCAGCGAAGCCGCACAAACCGTGCAAGGGCGGATTGACGGTTTGGACAAGGGGCGAGGCAGATGACCCGCAAATCCCGCCGCATGATGACCATTGCAGGGCTGGGCTCGATTTTGGCTGTGGCTGTCGGCTTGGTGCTTTATGCGCTGAATGATTCCATCGTTTTTTTCTATGGCCCGACCGAGGTGATCGAGAAAAAGATCCATGTCGGCGCGCGGTTGCGGGTCGGGGGGCTGGTCAAGGTTGGCTCGGTTGTCAGGCCCTCAGACCGGATGGTGGAATTCGTGATCGGTGACGGCAATAACGAAATCACTATCCATTACAATGGCCTGTTGCCGGACCTGTTCCGCGAGGGGCAGGGGATTGTGGCCGAAGGCAGGCTGGAAGCCGGACAACGCTTTGCCGCAGACACTGTGCTGGCCAAGCATGACGAGAATTACATGCCGCGCGAAGTAGCCGATTCCCTGAAAAAACAGGGCCATTGGCAAGGGGAAGGCAAGCCTGACGCCAAAACGGGAAGCAAGCCATGAGAGATGTCCTGTCATGACCGTCGAATGGGGACATTTTGCGCTGATCCTTGCGCTGGTTTTGTCACTCTGTCAGGTCGCGCTGCCTTTATGGGGGGTTGCCGGTCGTGATCATGCTTTGATGCAGACGGCCCGCGGCACGGCCATCGGCGCATTCCTATTCACTCTTTTGGCCTTTGCAGCCCTGACCTATGCCTATGTGCAATCGGATTTCTCGGTCATCAATGTGGCCATGAACTCCCATTCGACCAAGCCGCTCGCTTATAAAATATCGGGCGTATGGTCGAACCATGAAGGCTCCATGCTGTTGTGGGTTTTGATCCTGACCCTGTTTGGTGCTCTGGTGGCGATGGCGCGACAGGCTATCCCGCTGCCTTTGCTGGCGGCCGTGCTGATGGTGCAAGGTGCGGTTTCGAGCGCCTTTTTTGCATTCATCCTGATGACCTCCAACCCGTTTCTTCGTGCCTTGGAAGTGCCTGCCGAGGGGCGGGGGTTAAACCCGATTTTGCAGGATCCGGGTTTGGCGATCCATCCGCCGTTGCTCTATATAGGCTATGTCGGGTTTTCGATTGCCTTTTCCTTCGCGATCGGCGCGCTGATCCATGGCCGGATTGACGCAGTCTGGGCGCGCTTTGTGCGTCCATGGACTTTGCTGGCGTGGTCCTTTCTGACACTCGGAATCGCGATGGGGTCTTACTGGGCCTATTATGAGTTGGGCTGGGGTGGTTTCTGGTTCTGGGATCCGGTGGAAAATGCCTCGCTGATGCCGTGGCTGGCAGGCACGGCTTTGCTGCATTCCACCGTCGTCATGGAAAAGCGCGATGCGCTGAAAGTCTGGACCATCCTGTTGTCGATCCTGACCTTCTCCCTGTCTCTGATCGGCACATTTCTGGTGCGCTCGGGAGTTCTGACCTCGGTGCACACTTTTGCGTCCGATCCGTCACGCGGCAAATTCATTCTGGGAATTCTCGTTTTCTTTATCGGCGGCGGCCTTACTTTGTTTGCATGGCGGGCGCATGCCTTGCGGCAGGGCGGATTGTTTGCCCCGATCTCGCGCGAGGCCGGATTGGTGCTCAACAATCTGATGCTGGCGACCATGGCGGCGACAGTCTTGATCGGCACGCTGTATCCTTTGGTGCTGGAAGGGATCAGCGGTGACAAGATTTCGGTTGGCGCACCGTTTTTCGAGGCGACGATGTTGCCGCTGTTTTTACCGCTGGCCCTGCTGCAGCCATTGGGCACGGCTCTGTCATGGAAGCGGGCTGATCTATGGGCAGCCATGCAGCGTCTCTCGTGGGCCTTCGGGTTTTCAGTGCTGGTCTTGTGCATCGTGCTGTATGTTACTCGTGGCGGTTCAGTGCTTGCGCCGGTCGGTGCTGGGATCGGCTTGTGGCTGGTGCTGGGCTCACTGGCTGATGTATGGTTGCGGGTCTGGCGGGCCAAAGCGGGGTGGGCGGTCAATCTGTCCCGGCTTGTGGGCCTGCCGCGTTCGGCTTGGGGCACCGCGCTGGCTCATGCCGGCCTTGGCATCTCGCTGATCGGCATCGCCGCGACAGGCTGGGGCACTGAGGTGATTTCAACGGTGGGCAAAGGCGCGGAAGTGCCCGCTGGCCCTTATCGGCTGGTGCTTGAACAGGTGATCACCCGCAATGGTCCCGATTACCGTGAAACAGTCGGACGTTTTCAGGTCTATTCGGATCAGCAAAAGCTCGGTGTGATCGAACCGGGCAAGCGCATTTTCATCGGGCAGACCATGCCTAAAACCGAAGCCGGATTGATGACCATCGGCCTCGGCCAAATCTATGCCAGCCTCGGCGATTTTCAGGCGGACGGCACAGTCTCCTTGCGGCTCTACTGGAAACCTCTGGTGGTGCTGATCTGGGGCGGGGCTCTGGTGATGGCGTTTGGTGGATTTCTGTCGCTGCTGGACCGCCGCTCGCGCATTGCCGCGCCCCGCAAGGCCCGACAGCTGCAAGGAGATGCGGCATGACGGAGAGGCGTGCACGACACCTTTCATTCATTCTCCTTTTCGTCATGCTGGCTTTGGCAGCTCTGACGCCGCTTCATGCTGTCGAGCCGGACGAGCGTCTGGCCGATCCCGCGCAGGAGACGCGGGCGCGGGCTCTGTCCAACGGCTTGCGGTGTCTGGTCTGCCAGAACCAGTCGATTGATGATTCCAATGCGCCGCTGGCGCGCGACCTGCGGATTTTGCTGCGCGAGCGGATTGCGGCGGGTGACGATGACGCCACCATCACACGCGATCTGGTGTCGCGCTATGGCGATTTCATCCTGCTGCAACCCCCGTTCAACCCGCGCACGCTGGTCTTGTGGAGTGCGCCTTTTGTTTTGCTTGCCGCAGGAGGATGGGTCTTGTTCCGGCGTTCGCGCCGCATGCCTCAGCTTGAAAAACCCCAACCACTGACCGAGCAGGAACGCGAGAATTTACGCCGGTTACTCGCCACGGACCAGATCGATCCACCCGCTGGTTCTCCCCGCCAAGGAAGCTGAGCGCGGTTGAACCGCTGGACCTTGCCCTGATTCCATGCAGACTTAGACTCTGCATCAAAAAGCGGCATAACAGGTGTTGAAGGGCTCTTTGGATGACAGACGGCACCATCGGGGCAGGCGCTTTGGAACATCTGGCAACATTGTCCGACCAACTCGCTTGCACCATCAAGCTCGTGGCAGGCAAACAGGCTCGCCGGATTGTATCCCTCTCGCTCGACGATGCACGCGGGGAGGGTGTGGACTTCACATCACTCATCAATGACCATCCGGCAATCGGTACTATGCTGGCCGGACTGGCGGATCATGCCCCTTATCTCTGGCGTTTGGTCCGGCATGATTGGCCGCGCAGTTTCACTTTGTTTACCCAGCCACCCGACCGGGCCCTGGAGAGGATTTTAACGGCCACCGATCAGGCGTGGCGGCATGATGTCATGTCGTGTGATCCGGCATCCGAGGCAGAGGTGATGCGTCGTCTGCGCCGGTTGAAACAGGACATCGCTTTGCTGGTCGCCTTGTGCGATCTGGGTGGTATCTGGAGTGTCGAGCAGGTGACTGCGGCGCTCAGTGATTTTGCCGACAGTTCACTCAATGCCTCTTTGCGCTGCTTGCTGGCCCAGGCGGCCGGCGCGGGACGGATCAGCCTGCCCGATGCCAATGATCCGACCATCGGCTCCGGACTGGTCGTGCTGGCTTTGGGGAAGCACGGCGCGCGAGAATTGAATTATTCCTCCGATATTGATGTGGTGGTGCTTTATGAACCGTCGCGCGTTCCGTTGGCCGGGCGGGTCGAGCCGGGTCCTTTTTTTGTGCGCCTGACCCAAGGGCTAGTGCGCCTGATGCAGGAGCGGACAGCGGACGGCTATGTGTTCCGCACCGATCTGCGGCTGCGCCCCGATCCGGCCTCGACCCCCATCGCGATCTCTCTTGATTCCGCCTATGCCTATTATGAAAGTGTCGGTCAGAATTGGGAGCGCGCAGCCCTGATCAAGGCACGGCCTGTGGCGGGTGATCTGGCTTTGGGTTTCGATTTCATCGCCGCGCTGAAACCGTTCATCTGGCGCAAATATTTCGACTTCGCTGCCATTGCCGATATCCATGCAATGAAGCGGCAGATCCATGCTGTGCGCGGGCATGAGACAATTGCGGTTATCGGGCATGACATCAAGCTCGGGCGCGGCGGGATTCGTGAAATCGAGTTTTTCGTTCAAACCCAGCAGCTCGTTTTCGGTGGAAGGCGGCCACAATTGCGTGGTCAACGGACGCTCGACATGCTGGTGGCCTTGCGTGATGACGGATGGATTCTGGATTCCGCCGTTGCCGATCTGACGCATGCCTATCGCTTCCTGCGGATGATCGAGCACCGGCTGCAAATGCGCGAGGACGAGCAGACCCAGCGCTTGCCCGCCGACGAGGAGCGGATGCTGGTTTTTGCCAAATTCTGCGGCTATGGCTCGGTCGCGGCCTTCGGCAAAGCTCTGACCGGACACGCCCTCAAAGTCGAGCGGCATTATGCCCGCTTGTTCGAGGAAGGCGGCGAGTTGGCGACGTCCGAAGGCAGTCTGGTGTTTACCGGTACCAGTGATGATCCCGATACCCTGCAGACTTTGAGGAGGATGGGCTTTGCACAGCCTTCTGAGGTGGCAGAGACGGTGCGTGGCTGGCATTTCGGCCGTCGGCAAGCGGTAACCAGCCCGAGGGCGCGCGAGGTGTTGACGGAGCTTGTGCCGGCTTTGCTGACAGCTTTCGGCCAGACGGCCGATCCCGATGCCGCGCTGCTCAGTTTCGACAAAGCACTTGGCGGAATGCCCGCGGCGGTCGAGCTGTTTTCCATTCTGAAATCCAATGCCAATGTGTTGCGGCTGTTTGCCGATGTGTTGGGGTCGGCACCCCGGCTGGCTGATATGGTGGCGCAGCGTCCGCATGTGCTGGATGCTGTGATCGATCCGGCCTTTGTCGCCCCGATGCCGAGCGTCGAGACACTCAAGAGCCGGATCCGAGAGGGCCTTGCGGGGCTTGACCAGTTCGAGGATGTGCTCGACCGTTTGCGTGAAATGACGCATCACGAGATGTTCGTGATCGGTGCGCGGTTGCTCTCGGGCGTGCTGTCTCCGGCGCAAACGGGTGAGAGCTATGCGGCGTTGGCCGATGCGGTTGTTGCGTGCACGCTTGACGAAGTGCGCGCGCGCTTCGAGGCCGAATACGGGGTAATCGAGGGCGGGCAGTTGGCGGTGGTCGGACTTGGCCGGTTGGGGTCCCAAGAGATGACAGCGACCTCCGATCTCGATCTGGTCCTGCTGTATGATTTTGATCCCGATGCGGTGGAAAGTTCCGGTCCGCGCATGCTGCCGCCGACAACCTATTTCGGCCGTCTGACGCAACGGCTGATCAGCGCCCTGACGGTACCGACACGGCGCGGCACGCTCTATTCCGTCGATATGCGTTTGCGACCCACCGGCAATAAAGGGCCTGCCGCAACCCAGTTCAAAGGCTTTGTCGACTATCAGGCGACCGAGGCTGAAACATGGGAGCAAATGGCACTTGTGCGTGCCCGCGTGCTGGCTGGTGATCAGGCGCTGGTCGGCAAAGTCGAGCATGCGATCCGAACGGTTTTGCAAACACGGCGGGATGCAAAAAAGATCAAAGCCGATGCCTTGGCGATGCGCGCGATGATTGCCGGCGAGAAGGGCGATGATCAGCCATGGGATCTCAAAAACGCTGCCGGCGGTTTGACCGATCTGGAATTTCTGACCCAGACGCTGGTTTTGGTTCATGCCGTCGATTATCCCGATCTGATGCAACGCGAGACCCATGCCGTGATCGGGGCCGCGATGCAGGCAGGGTTGATCGGGGCCAACGAGGCGGACCAGTTGATGACGGCGCATGCGGTGATGCGCGATCTGTTCCAGTGGGTGCGGCTGACGCTGGGGGATGGCCATGCCGTCACATCGGCCAGCAAGGGGTTGAAACACCAATTGGCAGTGACCGCAGGGCTGCCCGATTTCAATGTGCTTTCGGGCCATTTGCGCGAGACGCAAAAACTGGTGCGCCAATTGTTCAACCGGCTGATGGACTGAGCGGTTCAGGCTGCGATGCGATTGGGGGCATCCCGCAAGGGCAAATGCACCAGCACATTGGTGCCCAGGCCTTCATTGGATCGGATATGCAATCCGCCACCGTGCAATTCGGTAAAGGAGCGGGCGATGGCCAGGCCAAGGCCCGATCCTTCGCTCGGTTTTGTTGAATCAAGATCGACCCATGTGAAGGGCTTGGCCAGTTTGGGTAGAGCGTCGCGGGGAATGCCCACGCCGGTATCATCCACATAGATATTCAACGCCCCTGATACGATGCGCGAGCTCATTGTCACACGCCCGCCCGCAGGGGTAAATTTGACGGCGTTTTTTAACAAATGCCCGAGAATACGGTTGATGGCACGCGGGTCGGCATAGAGAGTGCCCGATGCTGTCATGTCGTCTACCAACACGACGCCCTTCAAATCGGCCTCCTTTCGGATGGCGGCAAAAGCATCATGCAATGTCTTGTCAATCGGCAGTGTCTGGCGTTCGATCTTGACTTTGCCCGCTTCCAGTTCCGCCATATCGAGAATATCGGCGATCACGGCCAGCAGACTCTGTCCGCTTTTGGAAATGTCATTGCAATAATCATGATATTTCTCGTGGCCGAGCGGGCCGAACATTTCCTTTTCCATGATTTCCGAGAAGCCGAGAATCGCGTTCAGCGGCGTGCGCAGATCATGGCTCATTTTGGCGAGGAATTCGGATTTTGCGCGGTTGGCCCCTTCGGCTTCGGCCTTTTGTTCCAGATAGCGTTGGGCCAGGTCGTTGAGCTGTGCGGTCTGTTTTTCCAACGCCTGACGCGAGCGTTTGAGATCGGAAATCATCTGGGTCTGGCGGCGTTCGGCATCTTTCAACTGGGTGATGTCGGTGCCGACCGAGACATAGCCGCCATCGCGGGTGCGGCGTTCGTTCAATTGCAGCCAGCGATTGTCGGGCATCTGCACGATATAGTTGCCCGACTGGATCTCCGTTTCGCTGGTGAGCTCCGCTGCACTGTGATGGGTGGGCGTGGTCAGATAGGGTGCGATCTCCTGATAGGGTGTTCCGGCCTGCACCTGTGACAAGGCCAGCTTGTGCAGTTTCTGGAAACGCGAATTGCACATCACCAGACGGTTGTCGGCATCCCACAACACGAAAGACTCCCCGAAGGCTTCGATGGCTTCGCGCAGACGCAAATTGGCGGTCAGGTTTTCGGCTTCCAGCCTGCGCTGGTCGGACATATCGACAGCGATACCGACCAGATGCAAACGATTCTCGTTCTGGTCGAGGATGAGTTCGGCGCGCGCGCGCACCCAGACCCACTCGCCATTCGCGCTGCGGATACGGAAGGAATGATCCACAGCCGTTTCCTGATGGTCAGCCAGGCGTTGGGCCAGCACATAGAGGTTTTCGTCGTCGGGGTGGATCAGATCGTTGATCTCGCCGAATGCCAGAAATTCACTGACGCGGCTGTAGCCGAGCATCTCGTACATCGAGTCCGACCAATAAAGCGAGCCTCGCGCAATATCCCAATCCCACAAGCCGCAGCGCCCGCGCGACAAAGCGGTATCGATCCGTTCGCGGACCTTCTGGACGGCGTCATCGGCCTTTTTGACGCGCCAGGATTGCCAGAAAAAGGCAATCGCCAAACCAGCCATTACGAGTGCCGTGGCGGCGAACAGGGTAATCGCTGCGGCCGTTCTGTCTTTCCAGCGTTGCAGGGCTTGGGTGACCGGTTGGACGACAATTGCCAGCGCGCCTTTGTTGCCGATGTTGCGCGCCATGGCGATCGCTTTGCTGCCATCGGGCAGGGTAATGGCAACGACACCGGCATTCTCGGCCAGCACGGTAATCGGCTGGCTTTGGCCGAGACGGCTGGAAATGGTACCGGAAATACCGAGTTTGGCGGGCGCGGTCGCGACAATCGTGCTTTGCTCGTCCGCGATATAAACCTGTGCGCCATGACGCAGATGCTGTTCGGGGAGAATGCGGCCCAGCGTCGCCACGATATTGGTTACGCTTTTCGGACTGTCGAGCTTTTGGCCCGCCAAAGAAGCTGTGAGTTCCGCGGTGACATAGGCGGAAATCAACTCGATCTCGCCCGCAGAATCGGTCAATGTTTCATTGCGGATGGTGATGGATTGCAGTGTGAATGCGATGCCGATCACGACAACGAACACCAGCGCAAGCGAAGGTACCAGACGGCGGAGCATCGGCTCGGCTGCCTTGAGTCGCTCGCTGAATGTCTGCGGCGAGGCTTGCGAGCCTCTCCCCACGCCCGCCAAAGTCGGGGGCACGGGTGCGCAGGATTCGGCTATGGCTGCGGGATTGCGCGCCATCTTTTCCTCGTTCATTGCCATTATTGCCGGTGGTGGCCTGTGAAGGCTTTCACCGAATCAGACGCATCTGAATCGTCTCGTGCTGATTTGTCCAGACGTTAATGAAAAGTTTCAGAAATTAATTTTTATTCAATGAATCAAAGGCTCTGCGCAAAAAATCCGTTAACCATAATTTATGAGTCGGATCATGACGTTAGCCGTCCGGGGGCTTTTCGGGGCCGCCGAAATGGTTAACGTCAGGCCAGCGAACGCACCACAATATCGGCGACATCGGCCGACAGACTGCTGGCATCGGAGATGCGGCGCAACACCTCGCCCGCTTGTGTCCGGCGGTTGCTTTCGAAGGATCGCCAGGTTCGGAATGCGCTCAGCATACGGGCGGCCACTTGCGGGTTGGTCTTGTCGAGCATCAACACGATATCGGCAAGGAAGTGATAACCCGCCCCGTCGATCCTGTTGAACTGGGTCGGGTTGGACATGCAAAACGCGCCGATGAGCGAGCGCACGCGGTTCGGATTCGTCATCGAAAATCCGGGGTGCGCCATCAGCGATTTGACGCGGTCCAAAGTGCCGTGCTCGGCCAGACAGGCTTGCAGCGCAAACCATTTGTCCAGAGCCAGCGCTTCATGGGCAAAGCGTTCGGCAAAATGCGACAAAGCGGTCTCGCGCGTTTCACCGGGATATTGCGCCAGCACTGCCAGCGCACCGATCCGGTCGGTCATATTGTCGGCCTGCCTGTAGCATTGATGCGACAGGGGCAATCCCGCGTCCGGATCCCCCACCACGATCAGATCCAGTACGGTGTTGCGCAAGGCGCGCTGTCCGGCTGATTTGGCATCGGGGCTGTAGGCATGGGCCGAGCCCAAACGGTGATGGGCACGGCGCAGATCATCGCCGATACCAAGCCCGATGGCTTGGCGCAGCCCTTTGCGGGCGAGATAGATGGCATCGGGGTCGATGTCGGATTTGATCTCGCGGGCGATGTCGTTTTCGCTCGGCATTGAAAAGACCTGCGCGACAAAAGCATGGTCGTCATTGTCGTTGAGCAGATGCGCGAGTGTTTGCGCATAGGCCGGATCGAAATGCGGCGTCTCGCGGCGCCTGATCGCACCCACGGCATCGACCAAGATGGTCATTGCGAGGCTTTGGGCGGCCTGCCAGCAGTTGAAGGGGTCGCTGTCATGGCGGAACAATGTCAGCAGATCGGTGCTGGTCAAATCGGTCTCAAGCCGCACGGGGGCCGAAAATCCGCGCAGCACGGATGGCACGGGTTGTCGGGCCAATCCGTCGAACACCAGCTGCCCTTCGGCCTTATCAAGCACGTAGACACCCTCGTGCCCATTGCTTCCATCGGGCATCACCAGACCGTAGGCGATAGGAATTTGAAGCGGGTTTTTATCGGGCTGGGACGGGGTTGGGCCGGTGTTTTGTGTAAAGTGCAGGGTCAGGCGTTTTTGCTCTTCGTCCCATTCTCTGCGCAACTCGATGACGGGGGTGCCGGCTTGCACATACCACTGGAAAAAATGCTTCAGATCGCGGCCCGAGACCTCCGCGAAACAGTCGATGAATTCTTCGACCGTGGCGGCAGTGCCGTCGCAACGTTGCAGGTACAGGTCCATGCCCTTGCGGAACGCGTCCGCGCCCAGCAGGATTTTCAGCATGCGGATGATTTCCGCGCCTTTTTCATAAATGGTGGCGGTGTAGAAATTGTTGATCTCGCGATAGGCGGCAGGCCGCACCGGATGGGCCAGCGGGCCGGAATCCTCGGCAAATTGCGAGGCGCGCAGATTGCGGACATCGACGATCCGTTTGACGGGGCGCGAGCGTTCATCGGCCGTGAATTCCTGATCGCGGAAAACCGTCAACCCTTCCTTCAGGCACAGCTGGAACCAGTCGCGGCAGGTGATGCGGTTGCCGGTCCAGTTGTGGAAATATTCGTGGGCAATCACAGTCTCGATGCCGCCGTAATCGGTATCGGTGGCTGTGTCGGAGCTGGCCAGCACATATTTATCGTTGAAAATATTGAGGCCCTTGTTCTCCATCGCGCCCATGTTGAAATCGGACACGGCGACAATGTTGAACACGTCGAGATCATACTCGCAGCCGAAGGTTTTTTCGTCCCACACCATCGAGCGCACAAGCGCATCCATCGCATAGCGCGCGCGCTCGACTTTGCCCGGTTCGACATAGATCCCCAAACCGACCTTGCGGCCCGAACGGGTGATGAAATCCTGCTCCAGCACATCCAGCCTGCCGCCGACCAGCGCAAACAGATAAGCGGGTTTGGGGTGGGGATCATGCCAGACCGTAAAATGGAAGCCGTCGGGCAACAGGCCTTCGGATTGTTTGTTGCCATTGCCCAACAACACCGGTGCTTCGCTCTTGCGGGCCTCGATACGGGTGGTGAACACAGCCATGACATCGGGGCGATCGGCGAAATAGGTAATCCGGCGGAACCCCTCGGCTTCGCACTGGGTGCAATAGGTGCCGGACGAGCGGTAGAGACCCATCAGCTTGGTATTGCTGTCGGGATCAAGTTGCGTCTCGATGGTCAGGGTAAAGGGCTGGGGAGGGGGATTGTCGATGGTCAGGGATTGCGGGTCGGCCTGATAACGGCCTGCCTCGAGAGGTTCGCCGTTGACCGAGAGCGCCAGCAGGACCAATTCGTCTCCATCGAGATGCAACGGTGCGCCCGTTTCGCCCAGCGGATTGGCACGGATGGACAGGGTAGCCAATACGCGGGTCTTTGGCCCGTCCAGTCTGATATCGAGATCGACACGATCAATCAGATGGTCCGGCGAAGAATAATCGGACAACCGTGTCACGGTTGCGGTATCGGTGCGCATAGCCACTCCCAGCAGCGGAACCTATTCACATCAGGTCAAAGATTGATTTGATGACAAGGCATTGTGAGGCTTAGAACGGCTTTTGCAAGTTATTGTTAAATCGGACTTTTGGCGGGGGACCGCAATGGCTCGGTATGGCTGACGATGCGGGCGATATCGGGGCGTTGCTGGCGCACGTCCTGCTCAAGCCGGTCAATGGCTGTATGGACGGTGGCGACATCCAGCGCGGGGTCGAACCGGCAATGGTAATTGACCATCAAGCCGTGCTCGTTGTGGCGCACGCGGACATTGTGGATATCCTTGATCTGGCCGATCAGCGTGGCTTGGGACATCAGCAGAGCGGCCATGGCGGCCCGCGTCGGCTCGTCGCAATCGGCGCCGCTGAGATGGCTGACGGTGAGCGGTTCGATATGGGTATCGACCTCGGTCGCATCGCCGAATTCGGTGCGAAGGGCAGCTTCGAGTTTGCTGGCTATGCCATGGGCAGCACCCAGACTCATCCGCGCATCGATTTCGAGATCGAGGCTGATCGAGAGCTGCTCTCCGATTGTCTGGACGGTGACATGATGGACAGGGACCCGCCGTTTGGCGGCAATCAGCAATACCCGTTCCAGCACGGTTTCCTTGTCCAGTGCCAATGGATAGGTTGTGACGGTGACAATCAGTTCGGGGAACAGCGTTGTTGCGCTTTTGATGACGCTTTCTTTGATCAAGGCGACACGGTCCAGCGAGGCGGTGCGGGCTACACCGATCCCGACTTCCGCAAAGGTTTGGGCCCCTGCGGGACGGACGCGGATATGGTCGATTTTGACCACTCCGGCAATCTCGCCGAGGACCTCGTGCAGGCTTTGGCTGACCCCGCTGGGGGCTGCATCCGTCAACGTGTCGATGGTGCGCCGTCCCAATTCGTAACCGGCAATCGCGATGAACAATGACACGCCGAGAGCTGCGACAGCATCGCCTTGCGGATAGCCGTAAAGGGTGGCGACCAGTCCAAGCATAACCAGAACCGAGGAGACCAGATCGGAGGAAAAATGCAAAGCATCGGCGGCCAGCGCGTCGCTGCGGGTTTCCTTGGCGATGCGGCTCAACTGCCGCCAGCGGGTGAAATCGACGATGATCGACACCAGCAGCACACCGAACACCCAGGGCGAGGCCTCGATATGCGGGGCGGGGGCCAGAAGCCGCTGCACGCCCTCATATGCCACCACGCCCGCCAGACCCATCAACAGGCTGGTTTCGATCAATGCGGCCATCGCCTCGATCTTGCCATGGCCGAAGTGATGCTCGTCATCGGCGGGCTTGTCGGCGGCTTTGATGGCAAAATAGGTCAGAATGGTCGCGCCCGTATCGAGCAGCGCGTGTCCCGCCTCCGAGATCAGCGCGAGCGAACCCGACATTAAACCGGCGGCTAATTTGCCGATTGTCAGGCTTGCACTGGCGATAATGGACCAAAAAGCGGCCTGTTCTTTAATCTCTTGGCTCATAAAAACTCCTAAGACCCGAAACCTAGCATGTTTTCGGGGCCTTTTCATGATCTATGACAAAGGCGACAGAATTATTTCACCCCGCCAGATCCCTTCTCCGGCTATAGAGTACTTGAAGAGTGGCGCGAACCAAGCCACTCTGGCGCATCAACCAAGTGGAATGTCGGGAGTAGGAATGATGGAATATCTGCATACGATGGTGCGTGTCAGCAATGTCGAGGACTCGCTCGATTTTTATTGCAATAAAATGGGCATGACCGAAATTCGCCGCGTCGATAACGAGCAGGGCCGGTTTACCCTGATTTTTCTGGCGTCTTCCGATGATCTGGACAAGGCCAAAAAGGATCGTTCCCCCACGCTGGAACTGACCTATAACTGGGACGAGCACGGCTATGATGGTGGCCGCAATTTCGGGCATCTGGCCTATCAGGTCGACAATATCTATGACCTGTGCGCCAGCCTGATGGCCAAGGGCGTCACCATCAACCGCCCGCCGCGTGAAGGCCGCATGGCCTTTGTGCGCTCACCCGATGGCATTTCGATCGAATTGCTGCAAAAGGGCGATGCCCTGCCTCCCGCCGAGCCTTGGGTCTCCATGCCCAATACCGGCAAATGGTAAGCGGGCCTGTCCTGTAAAGTAAGATTATCTTAGGCTCTTTGGGCCATGATCGGGATTGGCAGTGCTTTGTGTGGCGCTGCCAATCCTGCCAGATGGAGGTTCTGCCATGTCCCTGAGTACGCATGTTCTTGATACGGCACATGGATGTCCGGCGGCGGGCATGGCCATATCGCTTTATCGGTTGTCCGACGGCGTGAAATTGCGCGATGTCGTCACCAATCATGACGGCCGCGTCGATGGCGGTTTGCTGGGCGCCGAGGATTGCCTGCCCGGCCAGTATGAATTGCGGTTTCAGGTGGCGGCCTATTTCCGCGCCCGCGGTGTGACCCTGTCCGAGCCGGCTTTTCTGGATGAAGTGCCCCTGCGCTTCGGCATCAGCGGGGCGGGCCATTACCATGTGCCTTTGCTGGTTTCGCCCTATAGTTACTCCACCTATCGCGGGAGCTGACAGGATGGCGATGCGGCCTTTACGCTTTCTCAGACGCGGACGGTTGGTCGAAATCGAGAGCTTTCATCCCCGCATGACCTTGCTTGAATGGCTGCGCCTCGAGGAACGCTCGACCGGCACCAAGGAAGGCTGTGCGGAAGGGGACTGCGGCGCCTGTACCGTGGTGCTGGCGCGCTTGCGGCGCGGGCAGGTGGTCTATCAACCGGTCAATGCCTGTATCTTGCTGCTGGGGCAGGTCGACGGGGCCGAGGTGATCACGGTCGAAGATCTGGCCGAGGCTGCGAGCCTGCATCCTGTGCAGGCGGCAATGGTCGACCATCACGGCTCGCAATGCGGTTTTTGTACGCCCGGGATCGTGATGAGCCTGTTTGCCCTGAGCCATAGCGGCAAAGCTGTTGATCGTGGTTCTGTCACGCAGGCACTGGCGGGCAATCTGTGCCGCTGCACCGGCTACCGGCCGATTGTCGAGGCGGCTTTGAGTGCGTGTCAGGCTCCTGTCCAAGATCGTTTTACCGCCACCCTGCAGGCCAGCGCACAGGTGCTTGGTGCACTCGATGATGACACCAATATGTTTTCCGGCACTGACGCGGTGTTTTTCGCCGCCCCGCGCAGCGAGGCCTTTCTGGCAGCTTTGATCGAGCGTTATCCCGATGCGACCTTGCTGGGCGGCGGCACCGATGTCGGGCTGTGGATCACCAAAGACCTGCGCGACCTGACACAGATCATCTGGCTGGGTCGCGTCAACAGCCTGCAACAGATCGAGGTGCAGCAGGATCGCTTGTTGCTCGGCGCGGGCGTGACATTGGCCGAAGCGCTGCCCTGTCTGGCGGAGATTGATCCCGATCTCGAAACCCTGATGCAGCGGTTCGGTTCGACCCAGATCCGCAGTTCGGGCACGGTCGGCGGCAATATTGCCAATGGCTCGCCGATCGGCGATCTGGCGCCCGCGTTGATCGCCCTTGGTGCGGTGCTCGAATTGGGCCGTTCGGGCGAAACCCGCGCCATTCCCTTGCAGGATTTCTTTCTGGCCTATCGCCGGCAGGACCGCCGTCCGGGCGAATATGTGCGGGCCTTGCATATTCCGTTGCTGTCGCAAGGCACGCATTTCCGCGCGCTTAAAATTTCCAAACGTTACGAGGAAGATATTTCCTCGGTGCTCGCGGCTTTGCGCGTGACCCTGCTTGACGGGCATATTGTCGATGTCCGCATCGCCTATGGCGGCATGGCCGGCACGCCGCGCAGGGCGACGCATGCCGAACAGGCCTTGCTCGGCCAGCCGATTGCCTCGGCCACGACATGGAAAAATGCGGGCGAGGCGCTGCCCGCTGATTTTGTGCCGCTTGATGACCATCGCGCCTCTGCCAAATACCGGATGCAGGTGGCCCGCGCGACCCTGATCAAGGCACTGGCGGAGATCGCCGGATTGCCGACCGAGAACACCCGAATCCATCCGCGCCGCGAACGGGAGGCCGCCCATGGATGAGGCCGATCTGTCCGCCGTTGCTCCTGCTGCAACCCTGCCGCTGGTCAACCAGCCTTTGCCGCATGATGCCGCGATCCGGCATGTGACGGGGGCGGCACCCTATCTCGATGATCTGGACGAGCCGCAGGGCATGCTGCATCTCGCGGTCGGTGGTGCGCCCAAAGCGCGCGGGCGGCTCACGCGGCTTGATCTGCGCGAGGTGATGACCGCCGCTGGCGTTGTTGCCGTGCTCACTTGCGACGATGTACCGGGCCGCAACGACATTGCGCCGGCCTTTGCCGATGAACCTTTATTGGCGACTCAATCCGTGCTGTTTTTCGGCCAGCCATTGTTTCTGGTGATTGCCAAGACCCGCGATCTGGCCCGCCGCGCGGCGCGTTTGGCCATCATCGAGATCGAGGATGAGACACCGGTTGTCATGGTCGAGCAGGCCCTGGCCCATGACAGTACCGTCCTGCCCGATTATGCCTTCGGCATTGCCGATGCCTCGGCCCCTTTGGCTTTGGCCGAACAGCGGCTGAGCGGCCAGCAGCGCATTGGCGGGCAGGAACATTTCTATCTCGAGGGCCAGATTGCCATAGCCCATCCGCTCGAGGGCGGCGAGATGCATGTGCACAGTTCGACCCAGCATCCGAGCGAGGTGCAACATACTGTTGCCCGTGTGCTGGGTTTGAGCGAGGCGCAAGTGGTGTGCGAGGTCCGCCGCATGGGGGGCGGCTTCGGCGGCAAGGAAAGTCAGGCCACCCAATGGGCAGCTCTGGCGGCTCTGGCGGCCTATCACACCAAGCGTCCTTGCAAGATCAGGCTGGATCGGGACGAGGATTTTGTTCTGACCGGCAAACGCCATGATGCCCGCGTTGATTGGACCGTCGGCTTTACCCAGGCTGGCCAGCTGACCGCACTCGATATCGCCTTTCTGGCGCGTTGCGGCTGTTCGGCCGATTTGTCGCAAGGCGTGGTCGACCGCATGATGTTTCATGCCGACAATGCCTATTTTATCCCGTCCGCCAAAATCACCTCGCGCCGCTTGCGCACCGATACGGTATCGAACACCGCCTTTCGCGGCTTTGGCGGCCCCAAGGGGGTGCTGGCGATTGAATGTGTGATGCCGGCGGTGGCGGCCAGGCTCGGTATGGATCCGCTCGATATCCGCAAAGCCAATCTCTATGGACAGCACGGATCGGTCACGCCTTATGGCATGAGCGTGGACTCGTCGGCCACGGGACGCACGGTGATCGAGACGCTGGAGCGCACCGCCGATTATCGCGCCCGCCGCGCTGATATTGCCGCCTTCAATGCGCGGTCCTCGATCCTGCGCAAAGGGCTGGCACTGACCCCGATCAAATTCGGGATTGCCTTTACCATCAGCCACCTCAATCAGGCGGGTGCGCTGGTCCATGTCTATACCGATGGTTCGGTGCATCTCAACCATGGCGGCACCGAAATGGGGCAGGGCCTGTTCATCAAAGTCGCGCAGGTGGTGGCCGATGAACTCGGCCTGCCGATCACGGCGGTCAAGGTATCATCCACCCGCACCGACAAAGTGCCCAATACCGCACCCACAGCCGCCTCTGCCGGATCGGATTTGAACGGCATGGCGGCGCGCAATGCCGCGCTTTCGATCAAGACGCGGCTGGCCACATTCATGGCGCAACAGGCCGGATGCCTGCCCGAGGATGTGGTGTTTGCGGGCGGGCTTGTTCAAGCCAAAAACAAAGACGGCGAAGCCACCCATATGACTTTTGCCGAACTGGCCAAAGCGGCCTATCTGGCGAGAATTTCGTTGTCTGCGACCGGACATTACAAAACACCCAAGCTGAATTGGGATCGCGCGCGCGGCACCGGCCGGCCATTCCATTATTTCGTGTGGGGGGCGGCGTGTTCCGAAGTGTTGCTCGATACGATGACGGGCGAGATGCGGGTGACGCGTGTCGATATTCTGCACGATGTCGGCCATTCGCTGAATCCGGCGATTGACCGCGGCCAGATCGAGGGCGGCTTTGTGCAGGGCATGGGCTGGCTGACCACCGAGGAACTGGTTTACGACAGCCATGGCCGCCTGCGCACCCATGCACCCTCCACCTATAAAATTCCGGTGGCGTCCGATGTGCCCGAAGATTTGCGCGTCAACCTCTATCAGGAGCCGAACGAAGAACAGACCATCTATCGATCCAAAGCGGTTGGCGAGCCGCCTTTGATGCTGGCGAGCTCCGTCTTCTGTGCGATTGTCGACGCCATCCAGTCGCTGGCACCGCGCCAACAGGTTGTGCTGGATGCGCCCGCCACGCCCGAAGCCATTTTGCGATCCATTGAACAATTGACCGGCGGAGCTGGCCTATGAACTCCATATCCGAGGATGACAACCGCGCCTTGCAGCGCGCCGTGCAACTGTCGCAGGAGCGGATGCAGGCCAATCTCGGCGGGCCGTTCGGCGCGGTGATCATGCGCGATGGCGTGGTGCTGGCCGAGGGCTGGAACGAGGTCACCTCCAGCAATGATCCGACAGCCCATGCCGAGGTGACGGCGATCCGGCGGGCTTGCCTGGCGGTCAATGATTTCAGCCTGCAAGGGGCCACGCTTTATACCAGTTGCGAGCCGTGCCCGATGTGTCTGGCCTCGGCCTATTGGGCGCGGATTTCGCGGATCGTCTATGCCAACACCCGCGACGAGGCGGCAAGCATCGGGTTTGACGATGCTTTTATCTATGATGAAATGCCCAAAGCCCCGCATGAGCGTCAGATTTCGATGGAGCACCAGCCGCGCGCGGATGCCAAGGCGGCCTTTGCCGATTGGGCCGCCAAAACCGACAAAATCGCTTATTGAGCGGGACGGGGTTTTAAATCCTGAGGACAAGCCGCACAAGTTGTGGCAGGATTTACAAAACAATTTCGGGATGATGCGATGTCGGCCTTTGTTATTGACTGGTTTAACCTCTTTTTGCGGTGGTTCCATCTGATTGTCGGCATTGCGTGGATCGGTGCGAGTTTCCACTTTGTCTGGCTCGATTTTTCGTTCCGCAAACGTGAGACCATGAATCCGGGTGTCTATGGCACCTCATGGCTGGTGCATGGCGGCGGCTTCTATCATGTCGAGAAATATCAGGTCGCCCCGCCGAGCCTGCCCGATGATCTGCACTGGTTCAAATGGGAAGCCTATCTGACCTTCCTGTCGGGCTTCCTGCTGATGGTGGCGCAATATTACGTCAACGCCTCGTCCTTTCTGGTCGATCCGCAAATTCTGGTGATGACCGGACCCGAAGCGGTGGTGATCTCGCTGTTCCTGCTGTTTTCGGGCTGGGTCGGTTATGATTTCCTGTGCCGCTCGGCGATCGGGCGGCATACCGGCTGGCTGGCGATTTCGGTCTTTGCGCTGATCGTGCTGGAAGGCGTGTTGTTTACCCATGTGTTTTCGGGCCGCGGGGCCTTCATCCATACCGGCGCGATGATCGGCACGATGATGACGGCCAATGTGTTTCGGGTGATCATTCCCAACCAGCGTCTGGTGACGCGCGATTTGCTGGCAGGACGCGATCCCGATGCCGAATTGCTGCGGATCGGCAAGCAGCGGTCTTTGCACAATAATTACCTGACCCTGCCGGTTTTGCTGTTCATGGTGTCCAACCATTACGGCTTTCTCTACAACCATCCGCAGGCTTGGGCGGTGATTGCGCTGATCGTGCTGGCGGGCGGGCTGATCCGCCATTTCATCAATCGGGTCGATGCGGGTGCTACACCCTCCAGCGTATTCTGGACCTTGCCGCTGGCAGCCTGCGGCCTGATGGCCACCATCATCATCACCGCGCCGCAATCCGGTTCGTCGGGTCATCGGGATGTGACGGATGCCGAGATGATGGCGATTGTCGGCACCCATTGTTCGAGCTGCCATGCCCCCAAACCGCGCCATGAAGCCTTCCGTGATTCCGGCCCGCCCAAAGGCGTCTTGCTCGATACGGTCGCCCATGTGCGGCAGAACCGACAGGGCGTGATGACGCAGTCCGTACAGGGGCGGATCATGCCGCTGGGCAATGAAAGCAAGATTACCGACGAAGAGCGTGCCACGCTGGGCGCATGGCTGGCGGCACGATGACACTGGATGCGATCAATCACCTCTCGCCCGCCGATTTCATTGCGCAATTCGGCGAGATTGCCGAACATGCGCCATGGGTAGCCGAACAGGCCGCCAGCCAGCGTCCCTTTGCGGATGGTGAAGCGATGGTTGCGGCGTTTCAATCGGCGGTGCTGGCGGCTGACGAGACCCGCCAGCTCGAACTGCTGCGCGCCCATCCCGATCTGGCGGGCAAGGCGGCTGTGGCGGGAGAATTGACGGATGATTCCAGACAAGAACAGGCCGGAGCGGGCCTTGGCAGTTTGACGCCTGACGAATATGCCGGTTTCCACGCGATGAATGACCGCTATCGGGCGCGCTTCGGCATTCCGTTTATTCTTGCGGTCAAAGGGGCGGGCAAGCAGCAGATTCTCGACAGCTTTGCCTCGCGGGTCAACGGTACCCAACGCGAGGAACATCTGACCGCACTGGCGCAGGTGTTGCGGATTATCCGCTTCAGACTGGAAGCGCGGATCGGGGAGAGCCTATGAGCAGCGACGCCAAACAGCGCGAGGAAATCTGCCAGATCGGCAAAAGCCTGTTCGACCGCGGTTTTTGCGTCGGCAGTGCCGGCAATATATCGGTGCGCCTCGAAGATGGCTTTCTGATCACGCCGACCGATGCCTGTCTGGGGCGGCTTGATCCGGCGCGACTGGCCCGACTGGACGCTTCGGGCCAGCAAATTTCAGGAGACCGTGCCTCCAAAACCATTGTGCTGCACCGGACAATTTACGAGGCCGGCCCGCATCTCAATGCGGTGGTCCATACCCATGCCACCCATCTGGTCGGCCTGTCGATACTGGCACAAGGCCCGATGGACAATTTAATTCCGCCTCTGACCGCCTATCATGTGATGAAAGCTGGACGCGTGCCGCTTTTGCCCTATCATCGCCCCGGTGATCCGGTTACGGCCGATCTGGTGCGGCCCTTGGTCAACCATTGCCACGGGGTCATGCTGCCGCGGATCGGCCCGACCTTCTGGCACATGTCTCTGGCGGAGGCTTCCGCCGCGCTCGAGGAAGCCGAAGAAACCGCCAAACTTGTTTTTCTGATACGCGGGCAGTCAGCCCATCCGCTCGATGCGGCGCAATTGTCCGAACTTGAAACCGCCTTTGGCGTGACATGGTGAAATAACAATGCTGTTGGGTGTGATTGCAGACGATCTGACCGGAGCCACCGATGTGGCTTTGATGCTGGCGCGCGAGGGCATGCGGGTGGTGCAAACCGTCGGTGTGCCGCAACATGGCGTTGCCCTGCCCAAGGCCGATGCGGTAGTGGTGTCGATGAAATCGCGCACCAACCCTGCCGGGGAGGCCGTAGCGTGGTCACTGCAGGCCTGCGATGCCTTGCGTCATGCCGGGGCGCGGCAAATCCTGTTCAAATATTGCTCCACCTTCGATTCGACCGATCAGGGCAATATCGGCCCTGTGACCGAAGCGCTGATGCGCCATCTCGGCGTGGCGTGGACGGTGGCCTGTCCGGCTTTTCCCGAAAATGGCCGCTCGGTCTATCAGGGGCATCTGTTTGTCGGTGACACCTTGTTGTCCGACAGTCCGATGAAGGACCATCCGCTGAACCCGATGCGTGATTCCAATCTGGTGCGGGTTCTGGCGCGGCAAACCTCGGTTCCGGTCGGTCTGGTGCCCTATCAGACCGTTTCCAAAGGCGCGGCAGCGACCAGGGCGGCTTTCGAGGCTTTGGCGCATACAGGGCGCGCCATCGGTGTGGCCGATGCAATCAGCAATCAGGATTTGCGGGTGCTGGGCGAGGCGTTTGACGGCCAATTGCTGTTGACCGGTGGTTCGGGCATTGCCTTGGGCCTGCCAGACAATTTCCGGCGGGCCGGCCTGTTGCCTGCAAGCCGGCAGGCGCATCCGTTTCATGCTCCCGAAGGCCATACAGCCGTGCTTGCGGGAAGCTGTTCGGCGGCGACACGCGGACAGGTGGCGCATGCCATCGCCAATGGGGTCGAAGCTTTCGCGCTTGGTCCGCTGTC
>Ga0214921_10001165_pt1 | contig 45550 bp, 37 predicted proteins | sample LL1505_MetaG_FD_177992 | JGI IMG/M metagenome (GOLD analysis project Ga0214921, IMG submission 177992) | Freshwater microbial communities from Lake Lanier, Atlanta, Georgia, United States - LL-1505 | ecosystem: Environmental > Aquatic > Freshwater > Lake | place: USA: Georgia | collected... | reverse complement strand
TGGTCTGCGGCTTGGCGTTTTCTTGTGCTTTGGTCTGCGGCTTGGTCTCCGCTTGCGCCTTGGTCTGAGTCTGGGTCGCGTTTTTGCGGCGCTGAATATGTTTTGACAGTTCGATCAGCGCCAACCGATAAACGTCGCGCTTGAATTCGATCACCGATTCGAGCGGAACCCAGTACTGGTTCCAGCGCCAGGCGTCAAACTCCGGGTGTTGCGAGGCACGAAGCTGAATATCGCTGTCGCGACCGACAAGCCTGAGCAAATACCAGATTTGTTTTTGACCACGGTAGTGGCCTCGCCACTCACGCCTGACCCAATTCTCTGGCACTTCGTATCGAAGCCAGTCCCGGGTGCGGGCGATGATACGCACGTGGTCAGGACGAAGACCGACCTCCTCTTCGAGTTCGCGAAACATGGCCTGCTCAGGCGATTCACCGCGCTTGATGCCACCCTGCGGAAATTGCCACGAATGTTCGCGGATGCGCTTGCCCCAAAACACCTCGTTACGCCGGTTCAGCAGGATGATGCCGACGTTGGGGCGGTAGCCGTCTTTGTCCAGCATGTCGACTGGCCTTGTCCCTTAGAATGCAAGTGATTATAGCCATCGACTCCGCAACTGAATACGTTCGGGATTCGCAAACGGTCAAGTCAACGCAGTCCCCAGCCCTTTGCGGCGCACCTCGTGAGAACCCATGCATGAAAGCCAGCCAGTTTCATATCGCCACCCTGCGCGACGCGCCGTCCGATGCCGAAGTCATCAGCCATCAACTGATGACGCGCGCTGGGATGATCCGCAAGCTCGCTGGCGGAATTTATAACTATATGCCGATGGGTTTGCGGGTGATTCGCAAAATTGAAGCGATCGTTCGCCAGGAAATGGATGCCGCCGGGGCGATCGAGTTGCTGATGCCGATTGTGCAACCAGCCGAGTTATGGATGGAATCGCAACGCTGGCAAAAGTATGGGCCGGAGCTCTTGCGCTTGAAGGATCGCAATGATCGCGATTTCTTGATCCAGCCGACCTCTGAGGAGGTGATTACGGATATTGCTCGGGCGGAGCTGCGCAGTTATCGCGATTTACCCAAAAATTTTTATCACATTCAAACCAAGTTTCGCGACGAACGCCGACCGCGTTTCGGGCTGATGCGAGGTCGCGAGTTCACGATGAAAGATGCCTACTCCTTTGATAGGGATCGCAAGGCGGCGCTCGCCTCGTATCAGATCATGTTTGATGCTTATCAGCGCATCTTCACCCGATTGGGCCTGAGCTTTCGTGCGGTGGCGGCCGATACCGGTGCCATCGGGGGTTCAGCCAGTCACGAGTTTCAGGTGATTGCGCAAACCGGCGAGGATGTGATCGCTTACTGTCCCGATTCCGATTACGCCGCCAATGTAGAACTGGCCCAGGCGCTTCCTTTGCTCGACGAACGCGCACTTGCCAGCGAGCCGATGCAGGCGGTGGCCACGCCTGGCCAGTCGCGATGCGAAGATGTGGCGGCCTACTTAAAGCTTGCCTTGCAAAAGACGGTCAAGTCTTTGGTGCTGGCCGTCGATTCGGAGCTTGAGGGCGAAAGCGCCCAAGCCGAGATTTATCTCTTGCTGCTGCGCGGCGATCACGACCTGAACGAAGTGAAAGCCGGCAAGCTGCCGGGCTTGTCAGGTTTTCGTTTTGCAAGCGAGGCTGAGATTGTGTCCCATTTCGGCTGTGAACCGGGCTACCTCGGCCCGATCAATACCTTAAAGCCGGTCAAGCTGATCGCTGATCACACGGTTGGAAGGATGAGCGATTTTGTTTGTGGCGCAAACCAGGCAGGCTTTCACTTGACCGGCGTAAATTGGGGCCGCGATCTGCCCGAACCGATGCTTGCCGATCTGAGAAATGTGCGCGAAGGCGATCCTTCGCCTGATGGCAAGGGACGACTGATGCTGTGCCGCGGGATCGAAGTCGGCCATGTGTTTTACCTTGGCACGCGCTACGCTGAACCGATGCAAGCAAGCTTTGTCGATGAAGATGGCAGCAAAAAGCTCATGGAAATGGGATGCTACGGGATCGGTGTCACACGCTTGCTTGGCGCTGCGGTGGAGCAAAACCACGACGAACGCGGGATCATCTGGCCGGAGCGGATTGCGCCCTTTCGTGTGGTGATTGTGGCGCTAGGTCTGGCCAAGTCGCAGGCGGTGCGCGAGGCAAGCGACGCGCTTTATCGACGCCTGCAAGAGGCCGGGGTCGATGTGATCCTTGATGACCGCGATTTGCGGCCCGGGGTGATGTTTGCCGACTGGGAGCTGATCGGTGTGCCCTGGCGGGTGACGGTCGGCGATCGTGGCCTGGCGCAGGGCCTGCTTGAGCTCACAGCCCGGCGCGGTCTGCACACCGAGACGCTGTCCATCGAATCGCTCGTTGCGGTTCTTACCGAGCGACTCGCCGCCTAGCCTGATCGGCCGCGTTTACCCAATCCGGCTGATGGCGGCATCGGAAATCCGCCGCCCATGCCGCCGGGCATGCCTTTGCCCATGCCAGCCATACCGCCAAGGCTGCGCATCAGCTTTCCCATGCCGCCCTTTTGCATTTTTTTCATCATCGCCTGCATTTGCTCAAACTGCGCAAGCATCCGATTGACCTCCTGAACCTGCACGCCTGCGCCTGCGGCGATGCGGCGTTTGCGTGAGGCCTTGATCAGTTCAGGCTTGGCGCGCTCCAAGGCGGTCATCGCGTGAATAATGCCCTGGGTGCGCTTGAGTTCGCGCTCGGCCTTGTTCATGTCGGTCTTGCCGGCTGCGGCCTGCATCGCGGCGGGCAGCTTATCGAGCAAGGTGGAAAGGCCGCCCATTTTGCGCATTTGCATCAACTGACCGAGGTAATCCTCCAGATCAAAACGTGCGCCCGACTTGAGCTTATCGGCCAGTGCTTTGGCGCTGTCCTCATCGATTGCCGCGCGCGCTTGTTCAACCAGCGCCACAATATCGCCCATGCCGAGCATCCGATTGGACATGCGCTCAGCGTCGAAGGCCTGCAGGCCATCGGGTTTTTCGCTGACGCCAACGAACTTGATCGGCCGTCCGGTAATGGCCTTCACCGACAAGGCTGCTCCACCGCGCGAGTCACCGTCCAGTTTGGTGAGAATCACGCCGGTCAAGGCAAGCGCTTCACCAAAGGCCTTGGCGGTGTTGACCGCATCCTGGCCTTGCATCGCATCGACCACAAAGAGTGTTTCAATCGGCTTGAGTTGCTGAGAAAGCGCGCTGATTTCGGCCATCATCGCTTCGTCGATGCCAAGCCGCCCGGCGGTATCCACAATCAGCACATCATGAAAATGCGTGCGTGCCCAGTGCAATGCGTTTTGTGCGATTACTTCGGGTTTTTCGCTCGGTAGCGAGGCAAAGTAGTCAGCACCCACTTGTTCGCTGACCAGCCGCAATTGTTCAATCGCTGCCGGCCTGTAAACATCGCAAGAGACCGTCAGGACCTTTTTCTTGTGCTGCTCGGCGAGCCACTTGGCCAGCTTGCCGGCGGTGGTGGTTTTCCCGGCGCCTTGCAAACCCGCCAGCAAAATGACCGCTGGTGGCTGGGTGGCTAAATTCAGTTTTGCCGCATCGCCTTTGCCGCCCATCAATTCGACCAGTGCATCGTGCACCACGCCCACCAGAGCCTGTCCAGGGGTAAGACTTGCCATCACCTCCTGGCCCATGGCGCGTTCTTTGACCTTGGCGATGAAATCACGCACCACGCTCAAGGCCACATCGGCCTCGAGCAGCGCAAGACGGATTTCGCGCAACATCTCTTGCGTGTTGGATTCGGTGAGCCGCGCTTCGCCGCGAATCGTCTTGACGACCTTGGCCAGGCGTTGTGATAGGTTTTCGAGCATGCTGTAAGACGCTTAGGGATTCGTGCTCTACACTTTACCGCAGGCCGGACCGCTTACCGTCTGGCCGGCACTCTGGCATGGCTATGGCATCTCAACTTCCTTTTTTGGCCCATTGGCAGGGCTGGCTCACGATCGCCGCGGCAGCGAGTTATTTGATTGCGAGCTTCCTGATCCGTCGCCGGGACCCCAAGGGCCTGATGGTGCTCGCCGTCGCTTTAGCGATACACGGTCCGGTGCTTGCAAGCCAAATCGTCGCGCTCGAGGGCTTGCGCTACGGCTTTGCCTCAGCGCTTTCGGCGACCCTCTGGCTAGCCCTGGTGGTGCTGGTCTGGGAGGCGAGACGAAGTCGTCTGGAGGGTGCGGCAAGCGTCGTGGCGCCGGTGGCTGCAGTCACGCTGGTTTTGCCCTGGTTTTTTGTCGGTCACTTGTTTCAGGGCCCGGTCTCGGTGCTCTTTGTGCCGCATTTGCTCATCGGTACCTTGGCTTATGGGGTGTTTTTGCTTGCTGCAACGCTTGCAGCCTTCATCCTTATCCAGGCTCGAACGCTGCAAGCGCGCCATGGCCGTTTGCTTGAGGATGGCTTGTTCGATCAGCTCCCGCCCTTGATGGCGATGGAGCGCATGCTTTTTCGCTACCTGAGCATCGGTTTTGTCCTGCTCACGATCACCTTGATCAGCGGTGTGCTGTTTTCAGAAGAAGTCTTTGGGCAGGCCATGCGCTTTGACCACAAGTCGGTGTTGACCCTGCTGTCTTGGGCTGTCTACGGGCTGCTGCTGTGGGGGCATCGGTATCGCGGCTGGCGGGGCGCTGCTGCAGCGCGGGCCACCTTGCTTGCTTTTTTCGTCTTGCTGCTTGCCTACGTGGGTAGCCGCTTTGTGCTTGAAGTGATCCTCAAGCGTGTATCGGGCGCCTAGACATCGACCGATCGCTTCGGGCTTACGGGGCCCGGCCATGCGCAGAGCCTGAGATGCGCTGGCTGTTTTTCGCGCTGCTCGGTGGCTTGCTGTGGTTGTTGTGGCGAGGATATGTGCGTTTTAAGCAACAACAACAGATTAATCCGAGGCAGTCACCGGATGCCCGTGCAAAGGCTGCCGACTCGGAACAAGCTGAGGCATCGGCCAAGGGCCGCAGCGATCAAGAGGCGGCGCCGCAGTCGATGGTGCGTTGCGCCCATTGCGGGGCCTGGTCACCGCAATCTTTGGCTTTTAGGCAACAAGATCAATGGTTTTGCGATGAAAATCACGCCCGCGGCAAGCCTTAAGCGGCCGCCCTAACCGGACAGCGGAGCCCAGGGGCGGTCGGCGGCTCTTTCTCCTTAAGCCCCTGCGGCATGGCCACTTTTGCGCACCAAGGCCAGAGGCGCTTGCTTTAAACGCGCAGTTAATCGGCAGGATTCGACCGCTAGCCGGCGCTTGCCGAGCGCAGCCGTGGATACTAGAATTTGTGCCTAAGAGGCTAAGGACCACTACATCTAGTGGTTTCTGGCATCATTCATGAAACCGTAAACCATGCAGGCCCGATAACATCAGGACCTCATCAGGCCCCCTAGAGCGCTGTAAAGCGCCCGCTAAGCCCCATCCATGCACCCCGGAGGAACACCATGCAGCAAAGCCCTCAACCCCAAGCCAAGCAGGCCGCAGCACCGTATCCCGGCGCGATGGCGGCTGCGTCATCAGCGCCTGGGGCTTTGGCGATTCATCCGGGGTTGAACGATTTCAAACTCATCCGGCGCAACGGCTCGGTGGTTGCTTTTGAACCGGTGAAGATATCGGTCGCGATGACGAAAGCTTTTTTGGCGATTAACGGGGGGCAGGGCGCAGCGTCGGCACGAATCCGCGAACTGGTTGAAGACCTCACCCACAACGTCGTGCAGGCGCTCACCCGCGGCAAACCGGGCGGTGGAACCTTCCATATCGAAGACGTACAGGATCACGTCGAACTCGCCCTGATGCGCTCAGGCGAACACGAGGTCGCCCGCGCTTACGTGCTTTATCGTGAGCGCCGAGCCCAAGAACGCGCAGCCAAGGGCGAGTCTAGCCATGCTCCGGTATCAAGCCTGCAGGTGACCGATGCCGGTCACAGCATGCCGCTTGACATGGAAGACCTGCGCTCGGTGATCGCCTCGGCTTGCGATGGGCTCACCGAGGTCGTGAGCGTGGATGCGGTGCTCGATGAAACCGTCAAAAACCTCTACGACGGCGTGCCCTTGGACGAGGTCTTCAAATCGGCCATTTTGTCGGCACGCTCGCTGATTGAAAAGGATCCCGCCTACAGTCAGGTGACCGCAAGACTCTTGCTTCACACAATTCGCAAAGAAGTGCTTGGGGAGATTGTCAGCCAAGCGCACATGCATCAGCGCTATGCCGAGTACTTCCCGCAGTTCATCAAACGCGGGATCGAGGCCGGCTTGCTCAATGAAGAGTTGCGGCGCTTTGACTTGGCCCAACTCGGCGCGGCGATGAAGGCCGAACGCGATCAGCAATTCAGCTACCTTGGTCTGCAAACGCTTTATGACCGGTATTTTTTGCATATCGATGAGCGGCGCATCGAATTGCCACAGGCTTTTTTCATGCGCGTTGCCATGGGGCTCGCCCTCCATGAAATCGACCGCGAGGCCAAAGCAATAAGCTTTTATGAGCTCTTGTCGACTTTCGATTTCATGAGCAGCACCCCGACCTTGTTCAATTCGGGTACTCAGCGCTCGCAACTCTCCTCCTGCTACCTGACCACCGTCAGCGATGATTTGGATGGCATTTACGAAGCGATCAAGGAAAACGCCTTGCTTGCCAAGTATGCAGGCGGACTGGGCAACGATTGGACGCCGGTACGAGCCTTAGGCAGTCATATCAAGGGTACCAACGGCAAGAGCCAGGGCGTGGTGCCGTTTTTGAAGGTTGTGAATGACACCGCCGTGGCGGTCAATCAAGGCGGCAAACGCAAGGGTGCGGTATGTGCCTACCTTGAGACCTGGCATCTTGATATCGAAGAGTTTTTGGAGCTGCGCAAAAACACCGGTGACGATCGTCGGCGCACCCACGACATGAATACCGCAAATTGGATCCCCGACTTGTTCATGAAGCGGGTGATGGAAAACGGCCCCTGGACCCTGTTTTCGCCAGCGGACTGTGTGGACTTGCATGAGAAAGTCGGCAGGGCCTTTGAGCAAGCCTATACCGCCTACGAAGCAAAAGCAGCCCGTGGCGAACTCAAGCTTTACAAGACCGTCCAGGCGGTGCAGTTGTGGCGAAAAATGCTTTCGATGCTTTTTGAGACCGGGCATCCCTGGATCACCTTCAAGGATCCCTGCAACCTGCGCTCGCCGCAGCAGCATGTTGGAGTGGTTCATAGCTCTAATTTGTGTACCGAAATCACGCTCAACACCAATGAACAGGAGATTGCAGTCTGTAATTTGGGTTCGGTCAATCTGGTGGCCCATATGCGCGAAGTACCGGGCGAGTCGGAAAGCCGCTGGGAACTCGATCATGAGAAGTTGCGCAACACCATCCACACCGCGATGCGCATGCTCGATAACGTGATCGACATCAATTACTACGCGGTGGCCAAGGCAAGGCATTCAAACCTCAGGCACCGTCCGGTTGGCCTGGGCATTATGGGTTTCCAGGACTGCTTGCATTTGATGCGTGTGCCTTACGCGAGCGAGGAAGCTGTGGCCTTTGCAGACCAGTCCACCGAAGCGGTTTGCTTTTACGCCTACTGGGCATCCACAGTGCTTGCCAGCGAGCGTGGCGCCTACGCAAGCTACAAAGGCTCGCTCTGGGATCGTGGGATTTTGCCGCAGGACAGCCTTGAGCTGCTGGCTCAAGAGCGTGGTGCTTATCTTGAGGTAGATCGAAGCGAGCGCATGGACTGGACGGCTTTGCGTGAGCGCATTGCACGCTACGGTATGCGCAACTCCAACTGCGTAGCCATCGCCCCCACGGCAACGATTTCAAACATCATCGGCGTGAGTGCCTGTATCGAGCCGACCTTTCAAAATCTCTATGTGAAGTCGAACCTGTCGGGCGAGTTCACCGTGGTTAATGATTACCTGGTCCGCGACCTCAAGCGCATGGGGCTGTGGGATGAGGTCATGGTGTCGGATCTGAAGTTTTTCGACGGATCGTTAGCGCGTATCGACCGGATCCCCGCTGAGCTTCGCGCGATTTATGCGACCGCTTTTGAAATCGAACCGAGCTGGCTGGTCGAGGCGGCATCGAGGCGGCAAAAATGGATTGATCAGGCGCAGTCCCTGAATATTTACATGGCAGGCGCATCGGGCAAACGCTTGCACGATACCTACACCCTGGCCTGGTTGCGCGGGCTAAAGACCACCTACTATTTGCGCACGCTTGCAGCCAGCAGCGCTGAGAAGTCAACCACCGATCGCCTGGGCCAACTCAATGCGGTATCAGCCGATGGTGCAAGCCAAGCGGGCTTTAGCTATGCAGCGATCGCGCCGTCCGCGGCGGCCGCAGCCTCGGCCGACAGTGCGCAGTTTTGCGCTGTCGATAATCCGGATTGCGAAGCATGCCAATAAATGTAGAGCGTTCCTTTTATTGAATTTTTGAATGTTGCAAAGCATTCACCCTTTGTTGCTGTTCTTTTGTTCCAGGGACTATGCTTGATGAGCTTTATGTCAAAAGATGTCGCCTGATTCGGAATCACTGCCTTTGTCGGATTGAGTAAAGCGAGAGAAAACATGTTGTCCTGGGAAGAAACAGAAACTTTAAGCCCCAAGCCGCAAGCTCGGCCGTCGATTCCACCCCAGCTGCTGTCGCTGGTGGGCGATCCGGGCACCCTGGCTGCCATGAGCGATCGGCGTGTGAAGATCGACGATAAGCGGATCATCAATGGTGCATCCGACGTGAACCAGCTTGTCCCGTTCAAATACAAATGGGCCTGGGAAAAGTATCTTGCAACCTGTGCCAACCACTGGATGCCGCAAGAAATCAACATGAGCCGCGATATAGCCTTGTGGAAATCGCCGCAGGGTCTTAGCGACGATGAGCGCCGACTGATTAAGCGCAACCTGGGCTTTTTCGTGACGGCAGACTCGCTGGCTGCAAACAACATTGTGCTCGGTACCTACCGTCACATCACAGCGCCCGAGTGCAGACAATTCCTCTTGCGACAGGCCTTCGAAGAGGCAATCCACACGCATGCCTACCAGTACATTGTCGAATCTCTTGGTTTGGACGAGGGCGAGATTTTCAACGCTTATCATGAGGTGAAGTCGATCCGGGATAAAGATGAATTCTTGATCCCTTTTATCGATACGCTCACCGATCCACATTTTAAAACAGGCACGCTTCAAGCCGACCAGGATTTACTCAAGTCGCTTATCGTTTTTTCTTGCCTGATGGAAGGCTTGTTTTTTTACGTGGGCTTTGTGCAAATTCTTGCGCTTGGTCGCCAGAATAAAATGACGGGCGCTGCCGAGCAGTACCAGTACATCCTTCGCGACGAATCGATGCACTGCAATTTCGGCATCGATTTGGTCAATACCATCAAGATGGAAAATCCCCAGCTTTGGACGCCCGCCTTTCGCGAGTCGATCAAGGCCTTGTTCTTGAGGGCCGTGGATCTTGAGTATGCCTATGCCGAAGACACCATGCCGCGCGGGGTGCTCGGACTCAATGCTTCGATGTTCAAAGGCTATTTGCGATTCATCGCAAACCGACGCGCTCAGCAAATCGGACTCGATGCGCTCTTTCCCCAGGAGGAAAACCCATTTCCCTGGATGAGCGAAATGATTGATTTAAAGAAAGAGCGAAATTTCTTTGAAACCCGTGTCATTGAGTATCAGACCGGAGGCGCCCTTAGCTGGGATTAGTCGATGGACGGTCTAAAGCATCTGTTTTCAAGCCGCTTAAGCGATACATTGATCGTAAGCCTTGATCTTCGTATGAGCCGGTGCAATCGGTCTAAGGGTTTGCACCGGTGAATCGCCCAGGCGTTTGGGATTTTTCAGGCTTGTGCCGAATGTCCCTGCGCCGCGACCTTCGTTGTCATGTCCCAATGAACAAGGAGTCTAACCATGGTCACTGCCAAAAAATCGGCCGCTAAACCTGCGGCCAAGTCCAAAGCCAAACCCGCGGCCGAACCCAGCGTTTCGGCGGCTGCTAGCAAGGCAAAAAAGCCGGCGGCTGCAAAGCCTGTGAGCGAAAAAGCGGCTGCGGCCAAGCCCGTCAAGGCTGCTGCGGCGAAACCCCTAAAGGCCGCTGCCAAGGCTGAAACGGCCGCGGTTGCGAAACCCGTCAAGGCTGCTGCGGCCAAGCCCCTAAAGGCCGCCGCAAAGGCTGCTGCCGCGAAACCCGAAAAAGTGCTCGCTCTAAAGCCGGTCGCTAAGGCCACAAAGTCAGCGGTTGCCAAGCCCGAAAAAGCGGCTGTGGCCAAACCCGCAGTGAAAAAGGCGAGCAAGGCCGCCGCAAAGCCTGCGGTGACAAGGGCGGCGCCCTCGTGGCCTTTTCCAACCGGCGATAAGCCTTGATCTGAAAGGGCTGCTAGGCTTGCGCATGGGCAGCCTGCTTAGCAGGCTCGTTTGCGCTACCCCGCAGCCTGGCCTCAAGCGTTACCGCTACAAAGGGCAGGTGACAGGCGGGCTTGTTTACAAGAGCGCAGCGGGCATGGGCGTGCCAAAGTGTTCAGTCCAGCGCCTGCTAAGCTCAGCGGGGCCTACAGGATGATTCTGCGCGCCCGCGTGCTCGATTTTGATGGCGCCCAAAATCGTGCCAAGGCGAACAGCATCGTCCCATTCGCAGCCTTTCGACAAGGCAAAAAGCGCAGCTCCTCGAAAAGCATCACCACATCCGGTGGGGTCAACCAGTCTCTGGGCGGCCGCTGCAGCGATATCGATTGCATCGCCCTGATGCATCAGTCGGCTGCCCTCGGCACCGCGGGTGATGACCAGTGCTTTTAAGCGCTTGGCCAGGGCAGCCTCTTGCAAACCGGTTTTTTGCATCAGCATCGAGGCTTCATAGTCATTGACAATCAGCGCATCGGCCAATTCCAACACAGCGAGTAACTCCTCGCCCGAAAACATCGGCAAACCCTGTCCGGGGTCGAAAATAAAAGGCAGGCCGGCCTCGGCGAAAGCTCGCGCATGTTCGAGCATAGCTAACTTGCCGTTGGGCGAAACAATACCCCAAGCACTGCTTGCGCATGCTGCGATCGCCTGTCGAGCATCGAGCTCATGCGCCAGATTCATAGCACCCGGATGAAAGGCGGTGATTTGGTTCGCTTCCATGTCGGTTGTGATAAAGGCTTGAGCGCTATAACAATCGTCAAGCTCGATTACCGATCCAAGATCAATACCATACGATGCAAGGCGCTTTAAATAATCCTTGGCGTCATGCCCCACGCTACCCAAAAGCCGCGCCCAGCCTCCAAGTTTTGCGAGCGTGTAGGCAATGTTTGCAGCGCAGCCACCGTCTTGCCGCTGCAAGCTCGGCGTCAAAAACGCTACGTTAAGCATATGAATACGATCGGCGAGAATATGGTCTCTGAACTTACCGTCAAAAAGTAAGATGAAGTCAAAGGCAATTGAGCCACTGATAAGCACAGCTGGGGAATCAGAACGCATGTCGAAAAGCCTTTCGCAATAAGCTGGGCGAGATCATAGAGCTTTATCGCTGGCCGACCAGCACGCTCCAGCCCTCAAGTTCCTGCCAGGCTTGTAATCGTACCCTTGGGTAAAAGCCGGCAAGCTCTTCGATCTGGCGATTGAGCAAACCGGCCAGAACCAAAAAGCCGCCTGGTTTGACCAAAGCCTCGAGCGTGGGTGCCAGCAGTTTCAAAGGCGCAGCCAGGATATTGGCCAGAACAATATCGGCTGGCGCAAGCGTATCGCCGCGGGTAAGAAAGGTATTGATCGGTACCTGGTTACGCTTGGCGTTCTCGCTTGTGGCAATGAGCGCCTGCGGGTCGATGTCGATCGCATCAATCGATGTGGCGCCGAGCAGTCCGGCTGCAATGGCAAGAATCCCCGAACCGCAGCCATAATCGATCACACGCTCGCCACCGCGAATATGGGCATCGAGCCAGCGCAGACAAAGCGCTGTTGTGGGGTGGCTCCCGGTGCCGAAAGCCAGTCCCGGGTCAAGAACCAGGCGCTTGCGCTGTGCATGGCTTTCCCGCAACGGCTCCCAGCTTGGTGAGATCACGAGGCGGTTGCCGATCTCAATCGGCTGAAACTGCGCTTGCGTGAGACGCACCCAATCCTGATTATCGAGCGCGCGCAACTGCCAGTGGCTCGACAATGGGAGCTGTGCCGCTTCGCATGCCTCCTTGAGCAGGCTTGCTGCAGCTTGCGACGCCTGATCCGGATGGGACCCAAAAAGTGCAGTCACCCGTGTTTGCGGCCACACCCGCGGATGCTCCGCTTCCTGTCCCGGTTCGGCAAAAATCGCCACCTCCTCTTCGGTGTTGGCCAGAGCGTCTTCGGCTTGTACACAAGACGCACCGGCATCAAGCAGGCACTCGCCCAGCCTTTCGGCGTCAGCTGCGGTCAGCACCAGCGAGAGTTCAAACCAATGCGCTGCTTCAGGACTGGGGGCGCAGGGCAAGTTTTTGTTCCAGATAGTGAATCGATGTGCCGCCTTGCATGAAGCGTGCGTCGGCGAGCAGTTCCCGGTGCAAGGCTAAATTGGTCTGGATGCCTTCAACGGCCATTTCCGAAAGCGCAATGCGCATACGCGCCATCGCCTGCTCGCGGCTATCGCCATAGGTAATCACCTTGGCGATCATCGAATCGTAATGCGGGGGTACCAGGTAGTTGGTGTAGGCGTGCGAATCGACGCGCACACCCAAGCCCCCCGGGGGGTGCCAATGCAGGATGCGTCCTGGCGAGGGCGTGAATCGAAACGGGTCCTCGGCATTGATCCTGCACTCCATCGCATGGCCTTTGATCACGATGTCCTTTTGACGGAACATCAGCTTTTGTCCAGCTGCAACACGGATTTGCTGCTGCACAATATCAATGCCGGTGATCATCTCGGTGACCGGATGCTCGACCTGCACCCGGGTGTTCATTTCGATAAAGAAAAATTCATCGTTTTCAAACAAGAATTCGAAGGTTCCTGCCCCGCGGTAGCCGATTTTCTTGGCGGCGTCGACGCAGCGCGCACCGATTCGATCGATCAGTTTTCGGGCTATGCCGGGTGCCGGACCTTCTTCGATCACCTTCTGGTGCCGGCGTTGCATCGAGCAGTCGCGCTCGCCCAAATACACCACATTGCCCTGGCCGTCAGCGAGGATTTGAATCTCGATATGCCGCGGCTGCTCAAGAAACTTCTCCATGTAGACGCTGGCGTTGTTGAAGGCGGCGGCCGCTTCGCTGCGGGTCATGGTGACAGCATTGCTGAGCGCAGCTTCGGTATGCACCACGCGCATGCCTCGACCGCCACCGCCACCGGCTGCTTTGATGATCACCGGATAACCCACCTGGCGCGCTATGCGAACAATCTCCTTGGGATCTTCGGGTAAAGCGCCATCCGAACCAGGCACCACCGGTACCCCAGCTGATTTCATCGCTTGTTTGGCGCTGACTTTATCGCCCATGATGCGGATCGATTCGGGTGTTGGCCCGATGAAAACAAACCCCGAACGTTCAACGCGTTCTGCGAAGTCGGCGTTTTCGGACAAAAAGCCATAGCCTGGATGAATCGCCTCGGCGTCGGTGACCTCGGCTGCCGAAATAATCGCGGGAATATTCAGGTAGCTCTCCCTGGAGGGGGGCGGGCCGATACAAACCGATTCATCGGCTAACTTCACATACATCGCCTCGGTATCGGCCTCGGAATGGACCACGACGGTGCGGATACCCATTTCACGGCAGGCACGCTGAATGCGCAAGGCGATTTCACCGCGGTTAGCGATCAGGATTTTTTCAAACATCGCTTTCTCAGAAGGGCTAAGCCGTGGGCCTCAGGCTCAATCAGCAAGGCTATGGCCTTACTCGATCACAAACAGCGGTTGGCCATACTCCACCGGTTGACCGTTTTCGACAAGAATCTGGGTGACGGTGCCGGCCTGACCCGCCTCGATTTCGTTGAGAAGTTTCATCGCCTCGATCAGGCAAAGCACATCGTGCTCGCTGACTTTGCTGCCGATTTGCACAAAGGGATCAGCGCCAGGTTGGGAGGCACGATAAAAGGTACCGACCATGGGCGATTTCACCGTATGGCCCATCAGCTTGGCTTCGCCGGCGTTTGCATCAAGGCTTAAGAGCTGCGCGCTTTCGTGGGCTGCTTGCTGGCTGATTTGTGCTGCTGGCATGCCCGGCATTGCAGGCGGGCCTTGCAATTGAAGGGCTTGCATCGCCGCCAGGCTATGCATCTGCGACGCACTTAAACCCGCTTGCGCTTTCACGATACGCACTTTGCCTTCGTTTTCGGTGATTTCAAGCTCGGAGATGTCCGATTCGGAAACCAGATCGATCAGTGATTTAATTTTTCTTAAGTCCATCAATCGTTCCTTGATGCTATAGGGACCGGGCTCAATCGATCGTTGGCCCTGTGCTTGTCAACCGGCCATCCAGAGCGGTATCGACCATCGTAGGCTGCCCGATCGGCGTCAAGCCTGTAAGCGCCGCGCTGCGGCTTGCAGGGCAAGCTCATAGCCTAGCGAGCCAAGCCCGACGATGCTTCCGATTGCGAGATCCGAAACATAGGAATGCTGCCGAAAGGGCTCGCGCTGGTGGATATTACTCAGGTGCACTTCGATAAAAGGGATCGCAACAGCAGCCAAGGCATCGCGCAGGGCCACCGAGGTATGGGTGAAGCCAGCCGGATTGATGAGGATAAATCCGACCGACTCAAGGCGTGCCTGATGAATGCGGTCAATCAGCGCGCCTTCATGGTTGCTCTGAAACACATCCAGCCTCAGATCCAGGGCAAGTGCTGCGGCGTGTAAACGCTCATGGATCGCTGCCAGGGTTTCGCTGCCATAAATGCCTGGCTCACGAAGGCCCAGCAGGTTCAAATTAGGGCCCTGGATCAGCAAGACCGTCTTCGGTGAAGACTCGGCGGTGGCAACCATGTCTAGAGCGCGGCCCGGACCTGATCGCGGAGTGCCTCGATGCGGACTCTTCCGACAATGGTTTTCATCATGCTGCCATCTTGCCCGATGATGACGGTAAAGGGCAACAAACCCTTGTCATTGCCAAAGAGCCGTGCAAGCTCGTTGCCGGTTGTGCCCCCGAGCAAAAGCGGGTAGTGAAACGAATGTTTGGCTGCAAATTGACGAATATTGGACGGTGAATCGATGCCGATGCCGACAATTCGCACCCGATCTGTTGAGCTCTGCTGAAATTCCCGCTGTAAGTCGTTGAGTTCGGGCATCTCGTCAACGCAAGGCGGGCACCAGGTCGCCCAGAAATTCACCACAATCACCTGTCCACGCAAGCTCTCCAGCGCAAGCTGAGCGCCGTCAGCGGTTTCGAGCCTTTGCGCAAAAAAAGTCTGAAGGGCCGGGTCGGATGGCGGTTTGCTGCTGTAGTAACGGTTTGCCAGCCATGCTCCGGTTGCCGTGAGCAAAAAGGCGAAGCTCAAAAGGCCGAGCATTCGGAGCAAAAGGCGCTGGCCTTGAGATTGCGTGCTTGTCATGCCGCCAGATCTTATACGAAAGGGTTAAGCTTCGCCTTCTTCACGCCTTTGTGGCGCGGTCTTGTGCTGGGCTTGGGCCGGCTTGCCTTGGCGAATGCCGGTGATTTGCTGAGCAAGACGCTGCGAAAGCGCAAGCAGGTCTCCGCGTTCAATCACCTGTTGTCCGCTGATTTGGCCAGCGTGCAAGGCACCGCGGAAATCGACAGGCTCATACATCGCGATCATGATCGCCTCGCCTTGCCAGTGAACGCCCAGGGCATCAAGCGCTTTGCCGCTTCGAAAGTGGCGAAGCTGCAAGGGCTGAGGATCAAAGCCCATATCAAGCAGCTGGAAGTGGCATTGCTTTGCATCCTCAGGAAAGGCCTGCAGATGAATGGCCGCATCCTGAGTCGCAATGCCCTTCCACACCGCGCCGGTTGCAAGCACCGCTGTGGGTTCGAGCTTGCGCATCATCGCGATGGCGACTTCACGCATTCGACAAACCCGCTGCGCATGCTCCGGGTCGAAGCGCTCCAGATGCTCATAAAGCGCATCGTCGATGTCGAGCGAATCGGGCAAGACTGCCTGGGGCAGCCTTTGCCCGTCGCCCAGGGCCTCAAGTGCGCGCTGACGGGCTTGCGCGGGCTCAAGCCCGTGGTCGGCAATCAGCAAGGCGATGTGCTGGGCCAACTGCTCACGGATGGCAAGCTGTGATCGGGTCACTGTGATGTCCTGCGTCTTTCAAATAGCAAGGCCGCTGCTGCGAAACGCTTGGCTGCGTTCAAGCCCTGCGCCATCGCTGCCGGGATAAAATGCGAACATCGTGCATATTCACATATTAGGTATCGCAGGCAGCTTCATGGGCGGGCTTGCCGCCATTGCGCGTCAGGCAGGACATCATGTCACCGGTTGCGATGCCAATGTGTACCCGCCCATGAGCGATCAGCTGCAGGCTTTGGGCATTCGCTTCGTCGAAGGTTTTGCAGCCGATCAGCTGGCCATGAAGCCCGACTTGTTTGTGATCGGTAACGTCGTTTCGCGCGGCAACCCGCTGATGGAAGCGATCCTTGATGCTCGTTTGCCTTATCGTTCGGGTCCACAGTGGCTAGGCGAGACGATTCTGGGTTCGCGGACCGTGCTTGCGATTGCAGGCACCCACGGTAAGACCACCACCACTGCGCTCAGTGCTTACCTGCTGCGAGAAGGCTTAAAGCAGGACATCGGCTATTTGATTGGCGGAGTGGCCCATGATTTTGAATCGAGCGGTCACCTGGGGTCGCCTTCTGCGCCCTTTGTGATCGAGGCCGATGAGTACGACACCGCCTTTTTCGATAAGCGATCAAAATTTATTCACTATCGACCGCAAGTGGCGGTGCTCAACAACCTGGAATATGACCACGCCGATATTTTTCCGGATCTTGCTGCGATCGAAACCCAGTTTCATCATTTACTGCGCACGATGGCGCAAAGCGCCGCTGTGGTCTTGCCGGCCAAAGGCCTGGCCGATGAAGCGCTTGAGCGCGTGTTGGCGCGTGGCTGTTGGTCCGTGCTTGAGCGCTTTGGCGATCCGTCGCAAGGCTTTTGGGTGGCCGAGGCGAGCGCGATGGAAGGCGGCCAGCGCATGCAACTGTGCTGGGCCGATCAAAGGCTCGGCGAGGTTCGCTTTGCACTTCCGGGCGCCTTTAACCGCAGCAACTGCCTGGCGGCGTTGACCGCAGCGCGCTGCCTGGGTTTGGCGCCCGAGGCCGCGATTGAGCAGCTCGCGGGCTTTCGAGGCGTGCGCCGCCGCATGGAGTTGCGCGGGACGGTGCGTTCGGTGGCGGTTTACGACGACTTTGCGCACCACCCAACAGCGATTGCGGCAAGCCTTGGCGCAGCGCGCGAGGCAAGCGCCGGGCGACTGATTGCGGTGATCGAACCGCGTACAAACACGATGAAGCTTGGCGCGATGGCAGCAAGGCTTGCGCCGAGCCTGCAAGCTGCCGACCGGGTTTATTGCTACAGCGGTGGCATCAGCTGGGATGTTGCAGCCGCGCTTGAGCCGCTTGGCAACAAAGCCGAAGTCCACGGCAGCATCGATGCTTTGGTCCGCGCCATTGCGATTGAGGCCAAGCCGCTGGATCGGATTGTGGTGATGAGTAACGGCGGCTTTGGCGGCATCCACGAGCGCTTGCTTCAAGCGCTTGCGCCGTCGTGAACAAGCCGCAGGCGCTGCCTGGTCCCTTGCAGGGGACAGGCCCTTATGCGCTTTTTGAGGAGGAGGGCCAATTGCGCTGCGGCAGGCTGCTTGCCGAGGCCTCAGCAAGCGTTCAAATCGAGCAAGCAAGCGGGCGGCGCAGCAAAGTCAAGCACAGTCACTTGCTGTTGCGCTTCGCCCAGCCTGCCCCCCAGTATTTGCTTGGCGCAGCCAGGACACTGGCAGCCGAGCTCGACGCGGGCTTTATCTGGGATGTTTGCTCGCAGGATATGGATGCAGATCAAGATTTCGTTGCGCTCGCTTGCGAGTACTTTGGCGAAAAGGCCACCGCAATCCAGGCCTGTGCGATGCTCCTGTGCCTGCAAGAAGCGCCCATCTGGTTTTTGCGGCGTGGTAAAGGCCTCTTTCGTCCTCAGGCCAGAGAGCACATCGACCGGGCGCTTCAGGCGCTTGAGCGCAGGCGCGAGCAAGATGCCCTTGTGCAGACTTGGGGAGAGCAATTAGCCAGTAACCAGTGGCCCGAGGCCTGGCTCGATCCACAAGGTCCGGTGGGCTTGATCCGGCCGCTTTCCTTGCTCGTGCGGCCCGATAAGCAGTCGCTGGCCTATCGCGCTTTTGAGGCAGCCTGCAAGCAGCGACAACGATCGCCAGCCAGACAGGTGCTTGACTGTGGGCAGTTTGCATCGCCCTTGCAGTTTCACCGCGAGCTTTTTGCCTTTGACCAGTTTCCAAAAGGCCTTGAGCCGCTTTATCCACCGCTTGAGCTTGAGCGCGCGATGGCAAGCCTGCGCCTGCAGATCGACGCGCTTGATCAGGCGAGCGTTGAAGCCTTTTCAATCGACGATTCAAGCACGACCGAGATCGATGATGCGCTGTCAATCCGCATCAGCTACGCTGCCGATGGCCAGACGATCCACGAGCTTTGTGTCGGGGTCCATATCGCGGTGCCCGCGCTGCTTTTGACCGCCGAAAGTCGCTGGGATGCGATTGCGCGCGAACGCATGTCAACAGTTTATGCACCGGGCCAAAAGATCCAAATGCTGCCCGAGGCTGTGGTGCGCTGTTTTTCACTGGATGCGACAAAACGCTGTCCCGCTTTGTCGCTTTATGTGCGCTTTAACGCCCAATGCGAGGTGATCGGGGAGGAAACACGCGTGGAGCGGCTGCAAATCCTTGCCAATTTGCGCCACGACCAGCTTGAGAGCCAGATCGATGAGGCATGTATCGAGGCCTGGGCGCAAGGCCACTGGCCGCAGCCGGTGCTAGAGGATCGCTTCATGCAAGCCCTCGGACAGCTTTGGCGTGTTTCAAAGCGGCTTCAGGCCGATCGAGAGCTTGTGCGCGGCCGGCCTGAACCGCGCTTTGGCAACGATTTTCATTTTCGTATCGATGACGAGCGGGTCGAGATCGAGATGCGTCGACGCGACGCGCCGCTTGATCGCATCGTCGCTGAAATGATGATACTGGCCAATGCCCGCTGGGGGCGTTGGCTGGCGCTTAACCGTTTGCCGGGGATTTTCCGCTCGCAATCGATGGGGCGCGCCCGCATGAGCACCCATCCGATGGCGCATCAAGGTCTGGGCGTCGGGCAATACATTTGGGCAACCTCACCCTTGCGGCGTTATGCTGATTTGGTGAATCAGCGCCAGCTGCTTGCGCTGGCAACCCGACAGCGCGCCCCCTTCATTCAAGAAGACGCTGACCTTCACCGGATCATTGCAGCTTTCGATGGACGCTATGATGCGTATAACGAGTATCAACAGCAAATGGAGCGATTCTGGTCGCTGCGCTGGGTGCTGCAACTTCAGCAAGCGCAAGCGCCAGCCACGCTGCGCTTGCGCGCCGTTGCCCTGCGTGAACAGCGCGCGCGGCTTCGCGAAGCACCGCTGGTTTTCACCCTGGCCGATATGCCAGATGGCCATGCCGGAAGGGGCCTTGTGGTTGAAGTGTTGAACATGGACTGGCTTGAGCTATCGCTTGAGGCGCGGATGCTGGGCTGGGACGATGAAGCTGCCGAGCCAAACGCCGCACAAGATGGCATCGAGACGTCTGAAACAGGCGATAGCCATGCCGCAAGCTGAATCAAGCACCCTTGCCCGACCCATGAAGCACTTTGCTGTGATTGGCCATCCGGTTCAGCACAGCCGTTCGCCAGCGATTCATCAAGCCTTTGCCAGGCAGTTCGGACACCGGATTCGCTATGAGCGTTTGCATGCCGCGCCTGGCTCTTTGATCGATGTGCTGGAAGCGTTTCGCGCCGGGGGTGGCGACGGCGTCAATATCACCCTGCCCTTTAAACTTGAAGCTTACGAGCTTTGTCATCAACGCGGCCCGCGGGCGGTCGCCGCCGCCGCAGTCAACACGATCAGCTTTCGTGACGGCCTTGTTGTCGGGGAAAACACCGACGGGCTTGGTTTGGTCGATGACTTGCATCAGCGCTTGGCTTTCGGACTTCACGGCGCCTCGGTGTTGATGTTTGGTGCAGGAGGGGCAAGCCGTGGGGTGCTTGCGCCCTTGTTTGAAGCAGGTTGCAGCCGTGTGACCCTGGTTAACCGCGATCTCCTCAAGCTCAGCCACATGGTCGAGCAGTTCAAGATGGCGCAAACAACCTTAGCCGTTCAAAACCCGTCGCATGCCCGGCTTGATCATTGCAGCTACGCCGAATTGCCGGCGCGAGCCAGCAGTCAGCGCTGGGATTTGCTGATTAACGCCACCTCGGCTGGGCTCAATGCCCAAGCGCTCGAGGTTCCGGCTGACATTTTTGCAGCCGCAGGCCTTGCTTACGACATGGTTTATGCCGCACAACCCACCGCATTCATGCAACAGGCCATCGCAGCCGGCTGCCCGCAGGTTTGCGACGGGCTTGGCATGCTGGTGGGACAGGCGGCTCATGCATATGCCATCTGGCAGGGCCTGATGCCAGACACGATGCCGGTTTATCAGGAACTTCGCAGCGCGATCGATGCCGCGTAAACGCCTGTCCTTTGCGGCCTTGTTGCTTTACCTGAGTCTGGCCTTTGTCGGTGGGCTGTTATTGCTGCAGCTTTTTTACTTTGTTCAGATCCTGTGGTTTCGGGTTGTTGATCCGACGCAGACAGCCTTTATGGCTGAGCAGGCCAAACAAGTCGCTGTCATCCGGCATCAGGCCGTCGCCTACGAAAAGATCTCGGTGCAATTAAAGCGCGCGGTGATGGCTGCCGAGGATCAGCGATTTGACAAGCACGATGGCATTGACTGGGATGCCATCGAAAAAGCCTGGATGCTGAATCGCGAAAAAGGGCGCGTGATGCGTGGTGGGTCAACCATTACCCAGCAACTGGCGAAAAATCTCTTTTTGTCCGGCGAGCGCAGCTACCTGAGAAAGGCGCAGGAGGCCTTGATCACGCTCATGATCGAGGCGGTCATGGACAAGCAGCGCATCTTGCACTTGTATTTGAACTATGCCGAATGGGGCCTTGGCGTCTTTGGTGCGCAAGAAGCGGCCCGGCACTATTTCGGCGTGCAAGCCTCGCAACTGACCGCCTATCAAGCTGCAAGGCTAGCCGCAATGCTGCCGCGCCCGCGCCATTACGACAAACATCGCGACTCGGCCTTTTTGGCATCACGCACCGAATTTGTGCTGCGCTGGATGCCTCAAATGCAAGTTCCCTGAAACGCCAAGGCGGGCCGCAGCGCGGTTCCTGCTGCAAAATAAGGGTTGTTACTTTGGCAACACAGCGATGCTTGTCGAAACATAGCGATGCTTGTTGTGCAACACAGCGATCGTTGGATAAGCGCTTGATCTTCAGGGAGACGCTCTCGTGGGCATGATGCAAGACAAAGTGGTGATTGTGACCGGCGCTGGCGGAGGAATCGGTCGGGCGATTGCCCTGGCGATGGCCCAGGAGGGCGCCAAGCTGCTGGTTAACGATATCGGTGCCAGTGTCAGCGGTGAGGGCAACGACCAGGGACCGGCTGCCTCGGTGGTTGCAGAAATTACAGCGCTTGGCGCGCAAGCGCTTGCCAACAGCGATTCGGTCGCCGATGCGGCGAGTGCGCAGCGCATGGTCGATGCCGCAATCAGCCACTTCGGCAGACTTGACGCGGTGGTGAACAACGCCGGCATCTTGCGCGACCGTTTCTTTTTCAAAATGAGTAACGATGATTTTGATGCGGTCATCAAGGTGCATTTGTATGGCAGCTACTACATGAGCCGGGCCGCGGCCAATGTGTTCAAGGAGCAGCAATCGGGATCGTTTGTGCACATGACCTCCACATCCGGGCTCATCGGCAATCTCGGGCAGGCCAACTATGCAGCAGCCAAGCTCGCCCTGGTTGCGCTCTCAAAGTCCATCGCTTTGGATATGGCGCGCTACCATGTGCGATCGAATTGTATTGCGCCCTTTGCCTGGAGCCGGATGATCGGATCGATTCCCACCGACACCCCGGAGCAACAGGCGAGGGTGGCCAAGATTCAGCAAATGACGCCTGAAAAGATCGCACCGCTTGCGGTGTACTTGGCAAGCGATGCCGCACAAGCGGTCAATGCACAGGTGTTTGCGGTTCGCAACAACGAAATCTTCTTGATGAGCCAGCCCCGACCGATACGGTCTGTACATCGTTCTGAAGGTTGGAGCCCACAAACGCTTGCATCCCATGCTATGCCTGCTTTGCAGGCTGATTTCCTCGGCATGGAGCGCTCTGGCGATGTGTTTACCTGGGATCCGGTATGAGCGCCGACGAGGCTGTTCGCTTCGATGCGCAGCGCCTGCGTGACTGGGCCTTTGAGCCGATTCGGCATCGCTACACCAAACGCGACACCATGCTTTATGCGCTTTCGCTGGGCGCAGGCTGTGATCCCAGCGATGCGCAGGCTTTGAGGTTTTGTTATGAGCTTGATTTACAGGCTCTGCCCACGATGGCGGTGGTGCTGGCCTACCCGGGTTTTTGGGCAAAAGACCCAGCAACGGGCATTGATTGGGTGAAACTGGTCCATGGCGAGCAGCATTTGATGCTTCATCAAAATCTGCCGGTGGAAGGCGAGGTGCTTGGCCATTCCCGCGTGACCCATGTGATTGACAAAGGCGAAGGCAAGGGCGCATTGATGATCAGTGAGCGAAAGCTTTGCGATGCACAAAGCGGCGCATTGCTTGCCACCATGACACAAACCACGTTCATGCGTGGCGATGGCGGTTTTCAAGCCCGAGGGCAGCACTCAGACGATGCGCCTGCGGCAAGGGTTGCGGTGCCGGATCGTGCACCCGACCTGAGCCACCGGCTTCAGACGCGACCGGAGTCGGCCTTGTTGTATCGCTTAATGGGTGATGACAACCCCTTGCACGCTGATCCCGCGGTGGCGATTGCCGCCGGCTTCAAGCAGCCGATCTTGCATGGTCTTGCAAGTTTCGGGGTTGCTGCGCGATCGCTGATTGCAAGCTGCGCTGACCATGACGCATCGCGTCTGGTTGAAATCGGACTGCGTTTTTCCTCGCCCGTGTATCCCGGCGAAACGCTTGAAACCGCGATCTGGAAGCTCCAGGAGCCTGGTGAGTTGGCCTTTCAGACCAAAGTACTCGAGCGCGATCGGATCGTTCTCAGTCATGGAACTGCGCGCATTCGTTCCTGAGCCCCGTGCAAGCCTCATGCGCCGATGAATCCAGCCGATTGGCGTTGCCACAAAAGTGCGTAGTGGCCCTGAGCGGCAAGCAACTGGTCATGGGTGCCCGACTCAATAATCCTGCCTTGATCCATGACCAGGATTCGGTCCATGCGCGCAAGCGTTGACAGCCGATGCGCAATCGCGATCACCGTCCGACCCTTGCATAGCTGATCGATTGCATCTTGAATCAAGGACTCGGTTTGCGAGTCCAGTGCCGACGTTGCCTCATCGAGAATCAGAATCGGCGCATTCTTCACAAAGGCGCGCGCAATCGCGACCCGCTGGCGCTCACCGCCGGATAAGCGCACGCCGCGCTCGCCGACGATCACATCAAGCCCTTCATTTCGGTTGTTGATGAACGGTTCGCAATGGGCCGACTTTGCTGCCTCCCACAACTCAGCCTCCGGCGCATCGGGTTTTGCATAGGCGATGTTTTCGCGCAGGCTGCGATGAAAGAGTGCTGGATCCTGCGGCACATCGGCAATGGCCAGATTCAAAGAGTCCAGCGTCACCTGTGCGATGTCCTGGCCGTCGATCAGAATCCTTCCGGCGTGAATATCGTAGTGACGACGAATCAGTTTGGTCAGCGTGCTCTTGCCTGCGCCTGATGGCCCCACCAGGCCGATGCGCTCGCCAGCACCGATGTGCAAATTCAGATTGTTAAACAAATGCTGACCGTTTCTATATTGATAACTTACGCCTTCAAATCGGATCTCGCCGCCCCGAACCTGAAGCGGCTTTGCATTGGCTGCTTCAAGGATGTCGTGGGGTTTGGCAATCACAGCCAGCGCTGCGCCCAGGATGCCAACCTGTTCAAAAAAACCAACCAGCTGACCCGACAAAGCCCATACGTTGGTGACCAGGATCGCAGCCAGCGAGATCACCATCACCACCTCACCCACGCCCATGTGTCCCTTCAAAAATGCATCAAGGCCCATGGCGATGAAGGCGCACTGAAAGGCAAGCAGCACGCTGTACATCACCAGCATCATCCAGAGCAAAAAGCGGCGGGTGTTCATCGACGCACCCTGCTCAGCGTGCAGCGAGTCAAGCACGCGCAAGCGCTCGTTTAGCCTTTTGGCATTGCCGCGCACCACATCCATATGGGTGTTGATATCGACGAGCACGCCAGTGGATGCCGACATTTCTTCACCGAAAGCTTTAAAAAGTGGAACACAACGGCGGGTAAACCACATCGACAGGCCAACAAAGCCGATGAGCCAAATTAAAAACACCCAGAAAAAATACCCGGGCGCTGCAGCAAGCACCACAAAAGACATGAGAATCGCCACCACCATCCGGATAAAGCCGTCAAACACGATGCTCAAGAGCGCAACTGAAGCGGTTCCGGCCTGCTTGACTTTTTGTCCGAGACTTCCGGCAAGGTGGTCCTGAAAAAAGCGAGGCGCGTGCTGATCAAGCCAGTGATACACCTCGATTTGGGCTTTCAGCCTTAGCTCTGGAGCGGTGTACAAATCGACCCATTCACGCAGCCGATTGCAGGCGGCTGAGGCAAACCAGACCAGCGCAATCAGCAAGAACAGTTGCCAGATCGCTTCGCTTTGCGTCGGTTGCTTTTGCAACGCGTCGACAAGGTCGCGCATCAGAATCGGCTCAAAACCCATCAATCCGATGCCAGCGGCGGCAAACAAGGCAAGCGCAAGCGTTCGGTAGCGGAACTGACGCCACAAGATGCCGAAGAAAAAGGGGTAGGGTTTAAGCGGTACGGCGATCAACGAAACACCCGTTGGGGATCGGCGGCAATCCAGTGTCCGCTGCGACCCCCTCGTTTTTCGATCAGTTGCACCGCGTCAATCACCATGCCGCGGTCGACCGCTTTGCACATATCGTAAACGGTCAGAAGCGCAATCTGTACCGCGGTCAGGGCCTCCATCTCAACCCCGGTGCGCCCTTCGCAGCGCACAAAGGCTTCGCAGCCGATCGCATCGTGTTGAATCCAGTGCCATTCGATGCTGACCTTGCTCAGGCTCAGGGGATGACAAAGCGGGATCAGTTCGGCGGTGCGCTTTGCCGCCATGATGCCTGCAATCCTGGCTACCGCCAGCACATCGCCTTTGCCGGTCTCACCGGCCTTCACCTGCTGACGTGTGCTGGGCAACATGCTGATGCGGCCCGCCGCGGTTGCCTCTCGGCTTGTGATCGGCTTGTCTCCGACATCAACCATCACGGCTCGACCCGCGGCATCAAAGTGGCTAAGTCCTTGCGTGGGGAACTCTTTGTTCATGCAACAATCATAGCAAGATGAGGATCTGGGATTTTCGCAAGCACCCAAGCGCAGCGGCGATCGGCTTGCTGTTGTTTGCCTTTACCGCCTCCATCGCAGCGGCCCCGGTCCAGACCGCTAGCGGCGAAGCGTCGGCGCTAGCGGTTCAATCGGCGCGTGCTGAGTCTTCAGCCACCTTAGCCAAATCGGTGCGTGGTGAGGCTTCTGCCGCGTCAGCGAAATCGGCGCGAGCCGAACCCTCTGCTTTGCCTGCGCTGGGTGACCCTTCTGCAGAAAGCCTGCCGCCGGCAACCGAGCGCAAGTTGGGTGAAAGCATCATGCGCGACATCCGGCGCAGTCAGGCCGATGAGGAGGATCCCGATGTGCTTGCCTATCTTCAATCCCTTGGAAGGCGGCTTGTCGATGCTTCAAAAAGCGGCCAGGAGTTTGAGTTCTTTTTAGTGCGCGATGCCAGTCTTAATGCTTTTGCCTTGCCCGGCGGCTTTATCGGTGTGCACTCCGGGTTGATTGCGGCAGCCGAAAGCGAGTCGGAGCTTGCTGGCGTGCTTGCCCACGAGATCGGCCATGTCACGCAACGGCATATCGCCAGGATGCTCGGAAAAAGTCGTGATGCAGGCATTGCGCAAATGGTGGGGCTGGTGCTGGCCGCGCTGGCTGCCCGCTCCAATCCGCAGGCCACACCGGGCTTGATCGCCCTGGGTCAGCAAATGGCTCAGGACCAGATGCTTTCGTTTTCGCGCGATGCCGAACGCGAAGCGGATCGCATCGGATTTGATACGCTCACCCGGGCGGGTTTTGACCCGCAGGGCATGGTGAGCTTTTTTGGCCGGATTCAGCGCGCCTCGCGGGTCTATGAGTCGGCAGCCCCGGCTTATTTGCGCACCCACCCGCTGACCACCGAGCGTATGTCGGATATGCAGGCGAGAATTCGCGAGGAGCGCTATCGACAGTGGCCCGACGCCTTGGGTTTTCGCTTGATCCGCGCCCGCATGCAAGCCTTGATCGATCCGAGTGTGGATGGATTGCGTCGTCAAGCAGAACGTTTTGAATCTCAGATCAAAGAACAAAGCACACTCGATAGGGCTGCAGCATGGTTTGGACTGGCTAGCGTGCGCCAGGCACAGCTGCGCTGGGCTGAGGCTTATGATGCAGCGCAAGTCGCTGCTGAACTGTTGCAGCAAGAGGGTGTGGACAAGGATTCGGCGGCTTCGGCGCTTGAGCGTGTGCAAATCCAGGCCCTGGCCGGTCAGGGCAGGATGCAGGAGGCTATTGAGCGCAGCGAGGCTGCGCTGCAAGCTTTTGCGCGGCAGCCGCGGCTTGTGCTTGCACACGCCGAACTGCTGCTGCGGGCTCAGCGTCTGGCCGAAGCGCGGCGTTGGGCTGAGTCCTTGCTTGCCGATCGCCAGGATGATCTGCGCGCCTGGGATTTGTTGAGCAAGATTTACGCTGCTCAAGGCGAGCGAGCTTTGACTCACCGTGCCAGGGCCGAGGTGTTCTGGTTGCAAGGTGCGCTTGCTGCATCGATTGAGCAGTTAAAGCTTGCCCAATCGGCAAAGGACGCTGATTTTTATCACGCATCGACCATCGACGCACGACTGCGTGAAGCGATGCAACGCTGGCGCAGCGAACGCGCAGCCATGGGCCCTCAAAGCGGCCGCGACACAAAGCCGTAGTGGCTTGAGGGCTCCTTGATCAAAGGCACCGTGTAAGCGGTCTGAACTTGCCTGTGGCTTTGCCAACGCCAGGTCAGGCTGCCCGCATCATCATGGCTCGCTTCAAGCTCGAGCTGTGCAAGGTCCAGGTCGTGAATCATGCCGGGGCCGTGCTCAGTGGCTAGGTAAAAACGCCCATGCAGGTCGACACAGGGGTCCTTGATCCGCTCAACCCGGTAGCCGGTGTGGGTGACCAGTTGCTTGCTTGTTGGCGTGTTGGCCGATTCAAGCACCCGAAAGATCAACGGGGCCGCTTCGAGCTCCACAAAGACCCGTTGCGGGCCGTTTTGCCAGAACCAGCGCCCCTTGTCGTCTCGGGCATAGTTTCGACCGATAAAGTCGATGATCGATGGACTTGTGATCGGCTCACCGCGCTTGTGCACGATCGGATCAAAGTTTGGCGCATCGCGTTGCACCAAGCGCCAGCCTCCTCGCGGGTCAAGCAGCAACCAGCCAAAAACCGCAGGGACATCGGGCCACCGCGCCATCGCTTTTAGCACCGCCTCATCCATAGACTGTCTCCGTAAACCATGCGCAAAGCTGCTGAGGCATCCAGTCGATAGCCGCGGGCAAGGCGCCTCGGATAAAGCCCACATGGCCGCCGTCGCGCGGGTAGGCAAGCTTCACATGCCGATGAAGGCCTGCTGCAGCCCGAAGCGATGTTGCCGGAACAAAGGGATCGTTTAAAGGGTTGAGTATCAGGCAGGGGGTGCGAATGGCTGCAAGCCAAGGGCCGCAAGAGCTGCTTGCCCAGTAGTGCTCTGCGCTTTGAAAGCCGTGCAAGGGTGCAGTGACATATTCATCAAATTCAATAAAGGTTTTCGATTGAAGCACGCTGTCGCGGTCGTAAAGACCGGGGAAGCTTTCGAGCCTTCGCAGCGCATGGGGGATTAAGCTATTCAAAAAATAACGCATATACATCAGGTTCATGCCACGCGCTAGCGCATAGGCGCCGGCGCGCAAATCCTGCGGTGCGCACACGCCTGCCGCAGCATCGATCACCCGATTGGCAGCCTCACCTTGCTCGCCAAGCCACTTGAGCAACGCATTGGCGCCGAGCGAAATACCCACCACGAAAAGAAAACCCCTATGCGTGCTGCGCAGGCGCCGCAAGACCCAGTCGATTTCAGCGCTGTCACCGGAGTGGTAGGCGCGCGGTTGTCGGTTGGGCAATCCGCCACAGCCGCGAAAGTGCACCACGCATGCCTTCCAACCCAGGCGCGATGCGGCATGCATCATCGCAAGGCTGTAATGGCTTTGCGAGCTGCCTTCAAGGCCATGAAAGAGAACCAATTGCACCTTGCCGTGCCCGGTGGCGTCAGACGGGATCAATACATCAGACGGCTGCAATGCATCAGGCGGCTGCAATGCATCAGACGGCTGCAATACATCAGCCTGATGCCTGCTTTGACTCGGGGTCGGCAGCACATGATCAACCGCGATCTGGTCCTCGTCCGGGGTTAACCAGATTTCGCGCTGGTAGCCGACCGGGGGCTTGTGGCTGAGTCGCGATGCGACCACGGTTTGCACATGCGCGTTGGCCGCCCACCGGGGTGCGCGATAGTGCTGCAGGCCTGGCAGGATTCGATCAGTGCAAGACACGTGCTGTTGGCGCGGGTTCAGACCCCTGATTCGCATCGCTCTGAAGCGCTGCGGCATGGTGCAAGACCATGCGCCAGCCGCGGCTGCCATGCATATAAACATTGGTACAGGCCATTTGATACACGCGCGCCCGTCCAGCTTCAAGCACCTGGATGCTTTCGATCAGATTGTGGACAGCCATCGTGCCGGCTGCAATCACTTGGATATGCGATCGATCAACCACAAGGCTGCCTTGCGCGAGGATGATCGCCCAGGACTGCCTGATGGCTTCAAGACCCAGCAAACGCGGCCCCGAAGGATGGATACAAACGCTGTCTTCTTCGTCGCTCCAAAGCGCCATCAAGGCTTCGAGGTCGCCATGGGCAAGCGCCTCGTAAATCGCGTCTTCGGCTGCAAGGCTGCTGTCGTAGCGAAAAGGTGGCGGCTTGTTTCTCATGATTCAAGCATAAGAGGCTTCTGCGCAAGGCCCTTCAAATCCCGAGCAAGCGCCTCGGGGTGAATGTCGTGCAAACAACGGTAATGGCCAAGCGGACACTGGCGCTGAAAGCAGGGCGAGCAGGCAAGCTTGAGCCAATGCACCAGCGCCTGCGGATTGTTCGGACCTGAATGTTTGGGGTCGGTGGAACCGAACACCGCAAGCTGCGGCCTTTGAAGGGCAGCTGCCACATGCATCAGCCCTGAATCGTTGGAAACGACGACCTGGGCGCCGGCAATCAGCGCAATCGCCTGAGCCATGCTGGTTTGGCCGCATAAATTGACAATGGTTTGGCCGGGTCTGGCGCTCTGCGTGATCGCCAGACCGAATGGCTGATCGCGCGCGCCGCCCAAAATCGCGATGACCTGATCCTGCGGCAACAGGCTAGCCAGAGACTGCCAGTGGGCAAGCGGCCATTGTTTTGAGGGCCCAAACTCGGCCCCTGGTGCAAACACCCAGTAAGCGCTCAACCCAAAGCGCCTTTGCTGTTCGAATAGCGCCTGCGGCTCCACTTCAAGGCTCGGTGCCGTGGCCTGAGCGGCTTGCGAAAAGCACAGGCTCAAACCCAGGTAATAGTCGTGCATGCTTTGGTCGCGGATCTTTACTGCGCTCTTCGCAGGTCGGCAATTGACCAGTCCATAGCGATGTTCGCCGAGGTAACCTCGCCGTTGTGGAATCCCTGCAAGCCAGGGAATCAGCGCAGATTTGATCGAGTGCGGCAGGATCAATGCGTGGGTAAAGCGCTCCTTGCGAAGCTGACTTGCGAGCCTTGTGCGCGCTTGTAGTTGCAATTGACCGTGTCGCTCCTGAAAGCGAATCAACTCGGGGCGTTGAGGCATGGCCCGGAAAACATCGGCAATCAGGCCATCGGCCAGAACCGCAAGGCGCGCTAGCTCGCTACGCCTGGCCAGTTGTGCGAGCAAAGGCTGGGCCATGACCGCGTCGCCCACCCAGTTGGGTGGCACCACGAGCCAGCGCTCGCGTTCAGTGGCCGTGAACTTTCTCCCCGTCTTTGAGCTTGTAGGCAGTGCCGCAGTAAGGGCAATTCACCACCGCCTGCTTGGTGACATCGAGAAACACCCGCGGATGGTGATTCCATAAGCTCATTTTCGGATTGGGACAAAAGCCCGGTAGATCGCTGGCCAGCAGCTCCACTGGGGGTACAAGCGCTGGGTTTGGAGGGCTGTGTGGGGTGCTCATGATCGTGATTCCTGTCAGAAGGCCTCAGACCAAAGTCAGCCAGTGCGCATAGCGCTCCGCTCGGCCGTTGACCGCATCGAAAAAGAGCGACTGCAAGCGCTCGGTGATCGGGCCGCGCGTTCCTGTGCCGATGCAACGATCGTCGAGTTCGCGAATCGGCGTGACCTCAGCAGCGGTTCCGGTAAAAAAAAGTTCGTCTGCGCAATACATTTCATCGCGGGTGATGCGCTTTTCTTTCACCACGAGACCTAAATCCTCAGCGATGGTGATGACCGCGTTGCGGGTGATGCCGTCCAGACAAGAGGCAAGATCGGGTGTGTAGAGGGCGCCGTCCCGAACCATAAAGACATTCTCGCCTGCACCTTCTGAAACGTAGCCCTCGGTATCGAGCAGCAAGGCCTCGTCGTAGCCGTTGGCGGTGACTTCGGCGTTGGCGAGAATCGAATTGACGTAGTAGCCGCTTGCTTTTGCGCGCACCATTGAGCTGTTGACATGGTGTCGGGTGTAGGAGGAGGTCTTCACCCGTATGCCTTTTGCCAGGCCGTCTTCGCCCAGATAAGCGCCCCAGGGCCAGGCCGCAACCGCCACGTGGATGCTGTTGCCGAGCTTGGAAACCCCCAGTTTTTCCGAGCCGATCCAGACAATCGGTCGCAGGTAGCAGGATTCAAGCTGATTCTCGCGCACGACAGCGCGTTGCGCATCGATCAACACATCCGGGCTGAAAGGAATTTCCATCTGAAAAATTTTGGCCGAGTTGAACAACCGCCTGGTGTGCTCGTGCAAGCGAAAAATTGCGGTTCCCTTGACGCTGTTGTAGGCGCGGACGCCCTCAAACACGCCCATGCCATAGTGCAGCGAATGGGTGAGCACATGGATGTTGGCGTTTCGCCAGTCGACCATCTTCCCGTCGAACCAGATCAAGCCATCGCGGTCGGCCATTGACATGGCGTTTACTCCTTTAAAGACAACACATGAATCGAAGCTGCGGGCTCGCTGAAGGTGCGCTTTGGCTTAGCCCGCAGCTTGCGGTATTAAACGATGAAAGCCCACAGCGCCAGCGAGTCGGAACATTCTAGCGAATGCGCAAGGCGAGCCCTTTGTCGGATTCAAGTACCATGACCCAAGATTCAGGCTTTGCCTTGCCCTTCCTGTCCCGCCCAAGCCGCATCGCCTTTGACCAAGGCGCGCCAAATCCGACCAACTCGTAGCGAATCCGTCTTCTGATGATCCAAAGTTTGCGTTTCCAATTGGGCTTGCTGGCCACGCTCCAAGCGCTCTTGTTGACCAATAACGTCACACTGGTTGCGGTCAACGGTCTTGCAGGCTATCAACTTGCAAGCGAGAAGTGGATGGCAACGCTGCCGGTCACCGGCTATGTGCTCGGCGGCGCGGTGTGGGCGATGCCCGCTGCGCTATTCATGCGGCGTTTTGGTCGGGCGTCGGGCTATGCATTGGGCTCGCTGGTGGCGGTGCTGGGCGCGGTGATCACCTGGTATGCGGTCAGCAAGGCAAACCTCTGGCTGCTTTGCTTAGGGACCTTTGTGTGTGGGCTTTATAACGCCTTTGCGCAAAGCTACCGCTTTGCTGCCGCCGACCTTGCCGAGGCCAAGGATCCGGGTTTCAAGGCCAAGGCGATTTCGCTGGTGCTCACCGGCGGTATTGTGGGGGGTGTGCTCGGCCCGGAGCTTGCGAACTGGTCGCGTTCGGCGCTTGACACGGCTTTCGCGGGTTCGTATTTGAGTCTGGCAGGCTTTGCAGTCCTGTCATTTGTGCTCTCATTTTTATTGCGTTTGCCTGAAACCAAGTTGACCGCCGAACAGGCTGGCAGCGAGATCAGGCCGCTGGCTGTGGTGTTGCGGCAGCCGGCTGTGGTGCTGGCGATTCTCAGCGCTTCGATTGGCTATGGCGTGATGAATCTATTAATGGTTGCCACCCCGCTTGCCATGGAGATTTGCGGCCACAGCTGGCCATCAACCACGCTGGTGCTGGAATGGCACGTGATCGGAATGTTCGCACCGGGCTTGGTTACCGGATCGCTGATCAGCCGCTTTGGCGTGATGCGTATGCTCTTGGCCGGTGTTGCCTTGAATCTGATGGCGATGCTGATTGCACTCACAGGAACCAGCGTCTCCCACTTTCTTGTGTCGATGGCCTTGATCGGGGTGGGCTGGAACTTCATGTACACCGGCGGCACCACGCTGCTCACCCAGTCGTATAGCCCGGCGGAAAAGAACAAGGTCCAGGGTTTTATGGATATGGCGGTGTTTTGCGTGATGGTGAGCTCCTCGCTATCGTCGGGCGCTTTGCATTTCTTGAACGGCTGGAGCCTCTTGAATCTGATTGCGATTCCACTGGTCGGGACGGTGCTGCTTTACGCTGCCTGGCTCAGTTTTCAAAAAGCGCCGCCCAAAGCTGCCTGACCGCCTGCGATTCGGCATATACGCTTTGCGGCGCAACCCGCGCATACCGGGCCTCATTCAGCCGCAAGCCGTGCTGCAATCCGCGATAGCGACGATAGGCATCAGCACATGCCAGCGCCAGCGCTTCTTCGATCAGTCCGGCCCGAGCCGCGCGTTGCAGCAAGGCAATGTTGCCTGCGTTATCGAGCAGGCTCGGATGCTCATGGCTAAATGCAAGAACCAGGTACTGCGTCATAAATTCAATATCGACCATGCCGCCAGCATCATGCTTTAAGTCAAAATCACCGCTGCGGTTCGGATGCCCTGCGTGCATGCGCGCGCGCATCTCGGTGACTTTGGCGGCCAGCGCTTCGCGTTGCCGGGGCGCTTGCAAAATCTTGCGACGGATCGCTTCAAACGGGCTTGCCAGCTGCGTCTCGCCGGCGCACCAGCGCGCGCGGGTGAGTGCCTGATGTTCCCAAACCCAGGCTTTTTCCTGCAAGTATTGTTGCAGGCCCTCAAGGCTGATCGCAGCCAGGCCTGAAATGCCATCCGGTCGCAGACGCACATCGACGTCAAAAAGCTGACCGGCTGCGGTTTGCATCGACATCCAGCTGCTCAGGCGCAAGGCAAGCTGGCCATAGGCATGGGGCGCTTGCGGATCCTGATCGTCGTAAACAAAAACCAGATCCAGATCCGAGGCATAACCGAGCTCCTTGCCTCCGAGCTTTCCGTAGGCAATGGCCGCAAATTGTGGTCTTTCGCGATGCCGCGATTTCAGCGTCGACCAGGCGCATTCGATCACCAAGCCCACAACCTGGTCTGCGAGTTCGCTCAAATGATCGGAGAGCCGCTCAAGGCTCAGCCGCCCCTCGAGGTCCTGGACCAGCAAACGGAACACCTGGGCATGATGGGCCTCTCGCAAATGGTCCATGCGGCGCTCGTCATCGGCCTGTCCGTCGATCAGCAGGTTTTGCATCACCAGGCGCTGCTGCTCGGCCCAGGCCTGGTAATCGACCGGCTCAAGCAACTGGCCATCGAGCAATTCGTCAAGCACCACCGGGTGCCGCAACAAATACTGGCTGGCCCAACGCGCCCGGTCTAAGAGCCGCAGCACCGGTCTGAGCGCAGAGGGATACTCATCAAGCAGCGCCAGGTAGGCCGGGCGCCTCAAAACCGACTCCAAAAAGTCAACAAAGCGGATCAAGGCCGCTTCGGAGGCCTGCTCGCTCTGGGCGCGATCCATCAAGCGTTTGATTCGCGTGTGCGCCTCATCACGTGCTGCCTGCCAGCGCCCGCTGCTTTGCAAGGCCTGCAGCCGTGCGCTTACGGCCTCAGGCAGGCTCGGGGCATCCCGCGTCTCGACGCTTGAATCCTTGTCTTGCGCAAGCAAACTGTCAAAGACGCCGGAGACAAAGTCACGGGTGCTTTGTACCCTCGACAACAAGCCTTCAAGCGGCATCCGCAGCAGCCTTGCGACGTCACGCTGGATGGGCGCATCGTCGGGCAGACGGTGCGTTTGCTCGTCTTCCCGGTACTGAATCGCGTGTTCGAGACGCCTCAGGAAATGATAGGCGCGCGCCAGTTCCTGCGCCTGAGCCCTTTCCAGAATGCCGCGATCTCCCAGGGTCTGCAAAGTCCTGAGGGTTTGCGCAGCACGCAGTCCGGGGTCGCGACCCCCGCGAACGATCTGAAAAAGCTGGGCAATGAACTCAATTTCACGAATACCGCCGCGGCCAAGCTTGACATCCCAGCCGCGTTTTTTGGCGTCGGTTTTGGCCACTTCGCGCCGAATCAACGCATGCAATTGCCTTAAGGCTTCAATCGCTTGAAAGTCGAGGTAGCGGCGAAACACAAAGGGGTGGACAACCGACATCAACTGTGTGAGGTCTTCCTCCCGCTGATGCTTGCTGCTCAGGCCGGAATGAGCAATCGGTCGAACCTTGAGCCAGGCGAATCGCTCCCACTCGCGACCCTCGCCAAAAAAGTAATGCTCAAGCATCGTGAGGTTCACCACCAGCGGTCCGGCCTCGCCGTGGGGCCGCAATCGGGTGTCCACCCGAAAAATAAAGCCGGCTGCGGTGCGTTCGGTGAGTAGGCCTGTGAGTTCACGGGCCAGCTGATGCATGAACTCCTCGCTAGCTTTGCCTCCCGAACTGCCGTCGCTGCGCCGCGTGCCCCCGCGTCCCCGACAGACAAAAACAATGTCGAGATCGGAGGACACATTCAGCTCGCGCCCACCGGCTTTACCCATGGCCAGCACATGCAAGTCCTGGACGCGACCCTGTTCATCCAAGGGCAGTCCCCAGCGGTCTGCAAGCGCGCCGGCAGCAAGCGGCAACAGGCTTGTGCAGGCCAGCTCGGCCAGGTCGGTCATGCTGTGGGTGACCTCCTCAAGGCTTGCAAGCCCTGAGCTATCGCGTTGAATCAGGCTCATTACCGTAAGGCAGCGCAAATAGCGTAGCGCGATCGCCATACGTGCTAGCTCCCCGCTTTCAGCGATTTGCAGACTTTGCAACAACTGCGCGAGTACGCGGTTTAGCCGCTCGGCGCAAATCGCCTGCGATTCAAGCTCGGTGAGAAGCGTCTGCGGTACATCCTGAGCAATTGGCCAGCTCGCCATGGCTTGTGCATTGCGTTGATACCAGGCGCTTGTCATCGCTGCAAGCTTAGCGCAGCAAGCGGTTATGCTTCACAACAAAAGAACTCGCCGGTTTGCAACAAAAGGACTCGCTGGTTTGCAATCAAGGAAAACGCCGCCATCGATGGGGAGTAAGCGCTGAGTCAAAGCATCAAACAAGGGCTCGCCTGGTCACGGGTGTTGCGCTGGCTCCTGGGGCTAGCCCTTGCCCTGGGCTTGCTGATGGCACTCGCTTATCTGGGTTTGCGCTGGTATGTCTGGCCGCAGCTTCATGAGTTGGGGCCTCGCCTGGTTGCCTTGATCAACAAAGAGCTGCCGAGGCCGCTGCAAATGCAAAGCATGCGTGGGGCTATCGTCGCCGGACGTCCGGTCGTGCGCATGGAAGGCTTGGGCTTGCGGGACGCGCAGGGACAAAGCGCGCTTGAAATTGGCGTGCTCGAGGCGGAAATCTCCATGGCTGCCCTTTTGTGGGGTGCATTGGATGTCAACCGTCTGCGTTTGCAAGACGTAACGGTCGCGGCCAGGCGCCTGAATGCGCAAACCCTGGAGATCGCAGGCTGGACGATTGCGCTTGATCGAAGCCAGGACGACCGATGGCTGCAATGGCTGCTTAGCCAGTCGGATCTCGAAATCAATAACCTCGCTTTGCGCTGGCGCGACGATGTACTGGCCTCGGAAGTGCTTATCGAAGGCGTCAAGCTTCAGGCGGTCAATCAGCTGCGCGAGCATCGCTGGCGCGTTGATGCGCAGCGCGTGGGCGGCGCGCTCACGCAGGCCAGTCTTGTGGCGCATTTTCATCACGGTTTGCTCAAAAAACCCCAGCAGTGGCAGTCCTGGCAGGGCAGCCTTTTTTTCGCTGCGCAAAGGCTTGACCTTAAAGAGGCCATCCCCTGGGTGGACGCTCAGTGGTTACCGAGTTTGTTGCCTCAGGGTGGCAGCCTGCAGCTGTCAACCTGGACCGATTTCTCACTCGGGCAAATTCGGAAAATGCAGGCTCGGCTAAGCGGACAGGATCTGTTGCTCAACACGCCAACCGGTCAGCTTGGGCTTGCCCGCGTACAGACCGCATTCACCGCCATGCCGCGTTATGCAGCCGCAAATGTCGCGAAAACGTCTGTAAACATCGCGAAAACATCCGCAAATGTCGCGCAAGCATCGGCTCCCGGATCCGCCCAGATTCCTGTTGACCCTGATTTTCAGGCGCTTGAACTGCGGCTTAGCGAATGGTCGGTCGATGATGGACGGGGCAGCCAACTGCGCGGCACAGCCTCGGCCCAGCGTCTGGTCATTGGCGCTGATGGCCGTTTGCTTGAAGGCAAGCTCGCGCTTGAGCCCTTTGATGTGGCCAACGCACTCGCTTTGGCTCGTCGACTCCCTTTGCCCGCCGACTTGCTCAAATCGGTCGAGTCGCTGCGTGCACAGGGGCAGGTGCGTCGGCTGAGTTTGCACTTTGAGGACCGAGTCGCGCTCGGACTTGGGAGCGGATCGCGCTACGGGGCAAGCCTGGCCGTTGATCGACTCGCGGTGGATGTGCGACCGCGGGATGCACTTGGCAGTCAATGGCCGTCCTTTGAAGGGCTGTCGGGTGAACTGCAAATCGATGAAAGCGGAGGCCGGATGCAACTGGCCGGCGAATCGGCTTCCTTACGCTTCCCGGGCCTTTTTGAGGAGCCCGATTTTGCGGTTCAATCGGCAAGCGCCAAACTGCGCTGGCGTTACGGCGAACGCCCCGACGCTGTTCGTATCGAAGTGGATGCACTGGAGTTTGCCAATGCTGATGGCAAGGCGCAGGTCAAAGGGCATTATCAGACGGGTGGCAAAGGTGCAGGCATTTTTGACCTCAAAGGGCAGCTTAGCGAGGTTCGCGCCGAGCGGGTGGTGCGGTATTTGCCGCTGGTGGTCAGTCAGGATCTCAGACGCTGGCTCAAGTCATCGGTGCATGGCGGCACCGTCTCCAAGGCAGACTTTGTGCTGCGCGGCGATATTGAGGATTTTCCCTTCAGCAATCCGGGTAGCGGGCAGTTTCTGGTTGAAGGGCAACTGGCAGGTAGCCGCCTCGTCTACGCCAAGGCTTGGCCAGCGATTGATGAGGTCGTCGGAAAGCTTCGTTTTGAAGCTGCGCGAATGCAAATCGATATGCGCTCGGCCAAGGTCATGGGCCTTGCGCTTTCAGAAACCCGCGCCACGATTGCCGATCTTGACGCACCGCTGTTGAGGATTAGCGGCATTGCGAAAGGCCAGGCGCATGACATGATCCGCTTTGTCAATGCAAGTCCGATTGCTGCAAAGATCAATCAGTTTTCACAAGCCATGCAAGCCCAGGGTGAGGCGGACCTCGAGCTCGCCTTGAACTTGCCCCTCGAAGACCTGGACCGAAGCCAGGTGCTCGGTACCGTTCAATTGCAAGGCAATCAGCTACGTGTGGCGCCCAGCATCCCGGTGATGTCGGCGGTACAGGGCAAATTTAGCTTTACCGAAAAGGCCTTAACGCTAAGCGGCATGCAAGCTGAGTTTCTTGGAGGCCGCGTCTTTTTCGACGGCCAAAGCGACGATCATGGCATCTTGCGCTTGCAGGTAAGAGGGCGTGCAAACGCGCAAGGCTTGCAAAGCCTTGTCGAGCACCCGGTGATGCGCGCACTCGACGGCCACCTCGATTACCGCGCACAGGTCAGCCTGGAGGGCGAAGCTGTCGATCTTCGCCTGGAGTCCGACGGACTGGGTTTGAGCAGTCGCTTGCCAGCCCCCTTGAACAAAGAAGCCACCCATGCCTGGCCGCTTCGGCTTGCGATCGTACCGGGCCAACGATTTGGAGGCGACGCCGCATCGCAAAGCCTGCGACGCGATGATCAGATTCGCCTGCAACTGCGCGAGGACACGCAGATTTGGTTTGGTCGGGAGCGGGCGCGTCCGGATGCGCCGTTGCGCCTTGTCTCAGGCGTGATGGCGATCGACAGCGATCCGCTCTTGCCGCGGCGAGGTCTGGCGATCAGCGCAAAGCTCGACGAACTTAGCCTTGCGCCCTGGATTGCATTGCTGCGCGGCGACGCCACCGAGTCCGCCGGGCCGCTGCTTCCCGAGCGGCTTGCGATTTCGACCCGGGTGCTTCGATTCAACGATCGGGACTTGCACGATGCGGTGCTCGGTGCAAGTTTCGATCAGGGCCATTGGCGGCTGAATCTGGAGTCGCGCGAAGCGGCTGGCTTTGCGTCCTGGCGCGTCGATTCAGGCGATGACCCGGGGGAGGTGCTGGCTCGGTTTCGTCGGGTTCACTGGCCGCAGCAAGAGCCCGAGTTGGCGCAAGGCATCCGAAATCTTGATCTGCTTGCCCAACGCCTGCCCGCGATGGATATACAAATCGACAGCCTGCGGATTGGCGATCGTGATCTTGGCGCCAGCGTCATCAAGGCGAGCAGCCGCCGTCGTGACGACAGCTGGATCTGGAGCCTTGACGCGCTGCAAATGCAAATCCAGGGGGCTCGCTTGCTTGCCAGCGGTCAATGGACATCGCAGCGGATGCAGCTTGATGTGGATTTAGCGATTGAAAATGCCGGTCAAGCCTTGGGCAAACTGGGCTTTCCCGATACGTTTCGGGGGGGTGAGGGTCGACTCGGCGGGCGCCTGGCGTGGCGCGGCCTGCCCTGGGATCCTCAGTACCCGAGCCTTGAGGGTCGCCTGGAGCTCGCGCTGGGCCGCGGCCGTTTCTTGCGGACCGAGCCTGGGGTGGCGAAACTGCTGAGCGTCTTCAACCTCCAGTCGCTGCCGCGTCGCTTAAGCCTTGATTTTTCAGATATTTTCTCAAGCGGCTACAGTTTTGACGGCCTGCGTGCCACAGCGACCATTCGAGAAGGTATCGCCTACACCGAGGATTTCTCAATGGTGGGTTTGCAGGCCGTGGTGGGATTGCGCGGGCGGGTTGATCTAAGCCGTGAAACCCAGGCCATGGAGGCGCAAGTGGTACCGAACCTCGACGCCGGCGTGGCCGCGGTAGCCTATGGCGCGCTCATCAACCCTTTCGTCGGCTTGGGATCGCTCGTGGCGCAGTATGCTTTAGCCGAACCGCTCAAGCGCTTGCTCACTTATCGGTATGCGATTTCAGGGTCCTGGGAGGACCCGCTGGTCGTTGAGATTGGGCGCGAGGGCCTTGTTGATTTACTGCGCAAAACACCACCAAACCTCCAGACGAAGCCAAAGGACAAACCGGGATGAACCAATCGGTCGTTGATCAGCAGCACGCACCGGCAAGCGATGTCGCACACCCATCAGCTTTGCCCGATGCAGCCCATTTGCAGGTGGCAGCCCTGCAAATGGTTTCAGCACCGGATCTAGATCACAACTTGTTGCGCGCTGAGGCCTTGATTGCAGAGGCAGCCGGACTTGGCGCTCAGCTGATCAGTCTTCCGGAGTATTTCTGCCTGCTCGGCTGGCGCGATACCGATAAAGTGGCTTTGCGGGAGGACTTTGGTCATGGGCCGATCCAGAGCTTTTTGTCCGAGATGGCCAAACGTCATCAGGTCTGGCTTGCCGGCGGCACGATTCCCTTGCAATGCGAGGACGCCCGTCGCGTGCGCAACAGTCAGCTGATGATCGACCCGCAGGGTCGGGTGCTGGCGCGCTACGACAAGATTCATTTATTCGGATTTCACAAGGGTGCTGAACGTTTCACCGAGTCGGATACGATCCAAGCCGGTAGCAGCCCGGTGCTTTGCGATCTCGGACCCTGGCGGCTTGGTTTATCGATTTGCTACGACCTGCGCTTTCCCGAACTTTATCGACGGCTTGCACCGGTTGATCTTTTGCTGGTGCCCTCGGCCTTTACTTACACCACCGGCCAGGCGCATTGGGAGGTTTTGTTACGGGCAAGGGCGATCGAAAACCAGTGCTATGTGCTTGCAGCGGCGCAGGGTGGTGAACATCCCAACGGACGCCGCACCTGGGGACACAGCATGATTATCGATCCCTGGGGTGAGGTACTCGGGCAGCAGGCCCAGGGCGAAGCGGTGGTGATCGCCCGACTCGACCGCACAAGGATTGGCGAAGTCAGAGGTATGCTTCCGGCCTTGGCCCATCGCGTGCTTTAAGCGCATCCGGCATAAAACGAGGTAAACACATGAACATGATCGACCCCATGGTGCAAAGACTGGCGATTGCCCAAAGCACGCTGCTTGAGCCCGCCGGTTTGAAGCAATCCGACCTCTTGCGCGCGCTTGCCTGCATCGCCGAACACAGGGTCGACGATGCTGATCTGTATTTTCAATACACCCGCAGCGAAGCCTGGAGTCTTGACGAAGGTATCGTGAAGTCGGGTAGTTTTTCGATTGACCAAGGCCTTGGGGTGCGCGCGGTGCAAGGCGAAAAAACAGCGTTTTCCTATGCCGATGGGATCGGCATCGACATGCTGATGGACGCGGCGCGGGCAACGCGAAGCATCGCCCGGCGGGGCGGCGGCGGACAAGCCCCGATCAAGTCGCGGCTGCGCCGTGTAAAAACCGCCCAGCACTACGGTTTTGCCGATCCGATTGCTGCGATGTCAGCTGACGACAAAGTTGCATTGTTACAAAAAATAGAGTCTTATGCCCGGGCGCGCGACCCACGCATCCGTCAGGTCATGGCATCACTTGCCGCCGAGTGGGACGTGATGCTGGTTGCAAGGCTTGACGGCAGCATGGCTGCCGACGTAAGGCCGCTGATTCGTCTATCGGTCAGCGTGATCGTTGAACAAAAGGGCCGACGAGAGCAGGGCTATAGTGGTGGCGGCGGGCGCTTTAACCTGGACTACTTCACCGAGCAGCAGGCTTTTGAACACGTGGACCAGGCCGTCGATCAGGCTTTGCTGAATCTTGAGGCAAGACCTGCACCTGCTGGCCAGATGACCGTTGTGCTGGGTTCAGGCTGGCCTGGCATTTTGTTGCACGAGGCTGTTGGCCATGGCCTTGAGGGCGATTTCAACCGCAAGGGCTCATCGGTCTTTTCAGGCCGTATCGGTGAGCGGGTTGCTGCCAAGGGCGTGACTGTTGTCGATGATGGCACGCTGAGCGAGCGCCGCGGCTCGCTGAATGTGGACGATGAAGGCGAGCAAACCAGCCGAACCGTGCTGATTGAAGATGGTGTTTTGAAGGGCTACCTGCAAGACCGACTCAACGCCCGACTGATGAAGGTTTCGCCGACCGGAAACGGCCGGCGCGAGTCCTTTGCGCACCTGCCCATGCCCAGGATGACCAACACCATCATGCTCAATGGTGACAAGGATCCCGAGGAAATCATCGCATCGATCGATCGCGGTATTTACGCGGTCAACTTCGGCGGCGGTCAAGTCGACATCACCAACGGCAAGTTTGTGTTTGGGGCAAGCGAAGCCTGGTGGGTTGAAAAAGGCAAGAAGCGTTATCCGGTCAAAGGCGCAACCCTGATCGGTAATGGACCCGAGGCTCTCACCCGCGTGACCATGATCGGTAACGATATGAAGCTTGACCCGGGGGTGGGCACTTGCGGTAAGGATGGCCAAAGCGTGCCGGTGGGTGTGGGGCAACCGACCTTGCGGATTGAAGGTCTCACCGTGGGTGGAACCGCTTAGTACGCTTTTTGACCTGGAGCCCCTGATGCAACCTGTTACCGATGATGTTCGTATTCGAGAACTGAAAGAACTCACACCGCCTTCGCACGTCTTGCGCGAATTTGCCTGCAGCGAGCGGGCAGCGCAGGTGACTTATGCTTCGCGGCAGGCGATTCATCGTATCTTGCACGATATGGACGATCGCTTGCTGGTGGTGATCGGGCCTTGCTCGATTCACGATCCGAAGGCTGCGATTGACTATGCCAGGCAGCTGATGGAGTTGCGTGGGCGTTTTGCGCGGGAGCTTGAGATCGTGATGCGGGTGTACTTCGAAAAACCGCGTACCACCATTGGTTGGAAGGGCTTGATCAACGACCCGGATCTTGATGGCAGCTTTCAGATCAATAAGGGTCTGCGCCTGGCTCGCGAGTTGCTGCTGAACATCACCGAGCTCGGGATGCCCGCAGGCACCGAGTTTCTGGACATGATTTCACCGCAATACATCGCTGATCTGGTGGCCTGGGGCGCAATTGGCGCAAGGACCACCGAAAGTCAGTCGCATCGCGAACTGGCCTCCGGGCTGAGTTGTCCGGTCGGTTTTAAAAATGGTACCGATGGCAACTTGAGGATTGCATTTGACGCGGTCAAGGCGGCCTCGCATCCGCACCACTTTTTATCGGTGACCAAGGGCGGACATTCGGCAATCGTGTCAACCAACGGCAACGAGGACTGCCATGTGATTCTGCGCGGCGGCAAAACCCCGAACTACGATGCAGCCTCGGTCGACGCCGCCTGCCGGGAAGCTGCCCAGTCTGCGCTGGCCTGCCGTCTGATGATTGATGCGAGCCATGGCAACAGCCAAAAAAAGCCAGAGAATCAGATTCCGGTTGCACGCAACATTGCAGCCCAAATCACCGCGGGCGATTCCCGCATCATGGGTGTGATGGTGGAAAGCCACCTGGTCGCCGGGCGTCAGGATCTGGTGCCGGGTAAGGCGCTCAGCTACGGCCAGAGCATTACCGACGGATGCATCGGCTGGGACGATTCAGCGCAACTGCTAAGCGAATTGGCCGATGCGGTGCAAGCCAGGCGTTTGGTGCTCGAATCAGTCTAGCGCCGAGGGGGAAGGCGTGGTCTCGCGCTTTCTGTCCCACAGCACATCAAGCCCGCCCGCTTCACGATTCAACACCCGCGCAAGCACAAACAACAGGTCAGAGAGTCGGTTCAGGTATTGCTGCGCGAGCAGGCGGATCGATTCCTGCTTGGCAAGTGCCACGACCGCGCGTTCGGCCCGCCGACAGACGGTGCGGCAAACATGGCTTTGCGCAGCGAGCACCGAACCGCCCGGCAAGATGAATTCGGCAAGCCTTTGAAGGCTGCTGTTATGCAGGAGCAGCGCCTCGTCTAGTCGCAGCAGCTGGTGATCTTGCAAATGCTCATAGCCCGGGATGCAAAGCTCACCGCCCAAATCGAATAAGTCATGCTGGATCTCATGCAGCAAGGCGTCGACCCCGGCAAGCAGTTCGTGCGGGCGATCGGCCAGCGTTTGGCCTAGCTGCGCGCGCAGCAGGCCGAGCGCCGAGTTCAGCTCATCAACCTCGCCCATGGCATGCACCCGTTGGCTGTCTTTGGAGGTCCGGCTGCCGTCCCCCAAGCCGGTGCTGCCATCGTCGCCGGTGCGGGTGGCAATAGCGCTCAGTCTTTGACCCATGTGCTTATGTATCCTTGATCAGAAATCAATACAAAGCCTGCAGTGTAAGCGCAGGCTCGAGCAGGCAGCGTAAGTGCAGACGCGGTTGCGGCTTCTGTCGCCCTGTGCGCGAGGCCGGCATCCTTGGTAACGCGCTGCAGTCATGGGATACTGCGCGCTCCAAGCGAAGAGGAGACAGCCCATGAATTCGCCCTATGCGGTACTTGATGCGATCCGCCGTCCGCTACCCCAAGCGCTTGCCGAGGCCCTCAAGCAGCAATTTGCCGAGCGGTTTTCGACCGCGCAATCGGTGCGCGATCACCACGGCAAGGATGAGTCGCCCTTTCCCACGACAGCGCCTGACGCGGTGGTTTTTGCGCAAAGTACCGATGAGGTGGTGGCTGTGGTCAAGCTGTGCGCCGCGCATCAAACACCGCTGATTCCTTATGGCGCAGGATCGTCCCTGGAAGGACATTTGCTCGCTGTGCAAGGCGGGGTAAGCCTTGATTTGTCGGGGATGAATCAGATCGTTGCAATTCATACTGAGGATTTGACCGCGACGGTGCAAGCCGGTGTCACCCGCAAGCAGTTGAACGAGGCTTTGAAGTCAACCGGTTTGTTTTTTCCGATTGACCCGGGTGCAGATGCCTCGCTTGGCGGCATGGCCGCAACAAGGGCCTCGGGAACCAACGCGGTGCGCTACGGCACCATGCGTGAAAATGTGTTGGGACTTACGGTGGTCACGGCCGAAGGCAAGGTAATCAAGCCCTTTCATCGCGCCAGAAAGTCATCGGCCGGTTACGATTTAACGCGCCTTTTTGTCGGCTCAGAAGGCACGCTTGGTGTGATCACCGAAGTCACGGTAAAGCTTTATCCGGTACCCGAAGCGATGAGCGCAGCGGTGGTCAATTTCCCCTCGCTTGATGCAGCAGTCAATACGGTGATCCAAACCATTCAAATGGGTGTGCCGGTTGCACGCAGCGAGTATTTGTGTCCTTACACCATCAAGGCGATTAATGCGTATTCGCACACCGAATTGCGGCAAGCGCATACCTTGTTTTTTGAATTCCACGGTACCGACTCCTCTGTCAAGGAGCAGGCCGAATTGGTGCAGCAAATTGCGCACGATTTGGGCGGTGAAGATTTTGAGTGGGCCACAAGGCCCGAGGATCGTTCTCGTTTATGGAATGCAAGGCATCATGCCTATTTTGCGTTGCTGCAATCGCGCCCGGGCAGCAAGGGCTTGTCGACCGATACCTGTGTGCCGATTTCAAGGCTTGCTGATTCGATCACCGGTGCGCGGGCTATCCTGGATCGCTCAAGCATGCCGGTTGGGATTCTTGGTCATGTCGGAGACGGCAATTTCCATTGCGCCATTCTCATCGATCCGAATAACCCGTCTGAGATCGAAGAATCAGAACGTTTAAACGATGAGATCGTAAAACTTGCGCAATCGATGGAAGGCACCTGTACCGGTGAGCACGGAATCGGACTGCATAAAATTGATTATCTGGAACATGAAGCAGGCGATGATGCGATGGCGATCATGCGAGCGATCAAACGCTCCATGGATCCGTTCAATATTCTTAATCCTGGAAAGATTTTCCGGCTGTGATGAGCCACTGCCGCGGACTGGATCGCTGAATGTCAACATCCGAGCTGCTTGACGATACGCAGCAAGCTGAGCCATCAGCCCTTGACATGGGCGCGGCAAAGCCCGCTCCTTGGTCTGAGCCCGAGCGCAGGCTTGAGCCCG
>Ga0214921_10001164_pt1 | contig 45566 bp, 38 predicted proteins | sample LL1505_MetaG_FD_177992 | JGI IMG/M metagenome (GOLD analysis project Ga0214921, IMG submission 177992) | Freshwater microbial communities from Lake Lanier, Atlanta, Georgia, United States - LL-1505 | ecosystem: Environmental > Aquatic > Freshwater > Lake | place: USA: Georgia | collected... | reverse complement strand
GCATATTTTCTGCTGCTTAAATCCATCCCACTACAAGGAAGCCCATGCTGCAAGCTCTGATTTTTGACGTAGACGGCACCCTGGCCGATACCGAGTCGGCCCACCTGGAGGCCTTCAATCAGGCCTTTGCTGAGGACGGACTCGACTGGGCCTGGGACGAAGCCCTGTACACCGAGCTGTTGCATGTCTCTGGGGGCAAGGAGCGCATTCGGCATTACTGGAACAGCACGCGCGCGGGCCTGGTCGATGTGGCCGGAGACGGCATCACTCACACCATTGCGCGCCTTCACGAGATGAAAACCGCGGCCTACGAGGACCGCGTCAAGCAGGGCCAGGTGCAGTTGCGACCCGGCGTGCTGGCGCTGATTGAATCGGCCCACCGCGCCGGACTGGCCTTGGCGATTGCCACCACCACCTCGCCGGTGAACATCTCCGCGCTCTTGCGCCAAGCAATTGGCCCGGACTGGCGCAGCTTTTTCACCGTGATCGAGGACGCCTCCACCGCACCGAACAAGAAACCCCACCCCCAGGTCTACCTGCAAACCTTGCAGCGCATGGGCCTGAGCGCGGACCAGTGCCTGGCCTTTGAGGACTCGGCCAACGGCCTGCAATCGGCCCGTGTAGCCGGGCTGGCCACCGTGATCACGCCCACGCGCTATACCGCTGACCACAATTTTGACGGCGCGCTGCGCGTCCTGCCCGATCTGGGGGACGTCAGCGTGGCGCAGCTGCGCAGCTGGCACGCGCAGCTTTCCTGAATTTCACTTACCCGAGTTGTTCCATGCCTCTGTCCTTGCATTCCAAGCGCTCCACTCTGACCCAGTTCCTGATCGAGGAGCGCCGTAAATTTCCTGGAGCCAGCGGCGATTTCAACGCCCTGATCCTGGACGTCGCTCTGGCCTGCAAGGCCATTGCCCGAAGCGTGGCCTTTGGTGCTCTTGGCGGTGTGCTGGGTGATGCCAAGGACGCCTCGGGGGTCCAAGGAGGGTCCGTCAATGTGCAGGGCGAGACCCAAAAAACGCTGGATGTGTTGAGCAATACGGCTTTTATTCAGCGCACCGAGTGGGCCGGAAACTTGGCTGGGCTGGCCTCCGAAGAGATGGACCTGCCGTACCAGATCCCTGGGCAATATCCACGGGGCAAGTACCTGTTGGTGTTTGATCCGCTGGACGGCTCCAGCAACATCGACGTGAACGTGGCGGTCGGCAGCATCTTTTCGGTGTTGCGCGGGCCCGATACCGGCCGCGATGTGACCGAGGCCGACTTTTTGCAACCTGGCACCCAACAGGTCGCAGCCGGGTATGCCATTTATGGCCCCACCACCATGCTGGTGCTGACGTTGGGCAACGGCGTGCAAGGCTTTACCCTGGATCCCAACCTGGGCGAGTTCATGCTCACCCACCCCCACATTCAGGTGCCGCCTGACACCCATGAATTTGCCATCAACGCCTCAAACAGCCGCTTCTGGGAGGCGCCGGTCAAACGCTACGTGGACGAATGCCTGGCCGGCAAGACCGGCGTGCGCGGCAAAGACTTCAATATGCGTTGGATTGCCAGCATGGTGGCCGAGGCACACCGCATTCTGATGCGCGGGGGCGTCTTCATGTACCCGCGCGACACCAAAGACCCCAGCAAGCCTGGCCGGCTGCGGCTCTTGTACGAGGCCAATCCCATTGGCATGGTGATGGAGCAAGCCGGCGGGCGCGCCAGTACCGGCGAGCTGCCCATGCTCACGATTGAGCCCAGCGCGTTGCACCAGCGCATCGGCTTGGTGTTTGGGTCGCGCAACGAGGTCGAGCGCATCGAGCGTTATCACCGCGAGCCAGCCCCGCAAGCCGAGCAGAACCCGCTGTTTGCCGAACGCAGCCTGTTCCGCTTTTGAATTCACCCATTGACTACGTACGGAGTACCCCATGTCCGAAAAACACCCCATCATTGCCATCACCGGCTCCAGCGGCGCTGGCACCACCTCGGTGACGCGCACCTTTGAGAATATCTTCCGCCGCGAGGGCGTCAACGCCGTCATCATCGAAGGCGACAGCTTTCACCGCCACGACCGCGCCGAGATGAAAGTGCGCCTGGCCGAAGCTGAAGCACAGGGCAATAAAAACTTCAGCCACTTTGGCCCCGAAAACAATATGTTTCCCGAGCTCGAGGCCCTGTTTCGCGATTACGCCAAAACTGGTAGCGGCAAGCAGCGCAAATACCTGCATGACACCGAGGAAGCTGCGCCATACAAACAAGAGCCCGGCACCTTTACCCCGTGGGAAGACGTGCCCGCGGGCACCGATCTGTTGTTTTACGAGGGATTGCATGGCGCAGTGGTCACCCCGGAGGTCAACATCGCCAAGCACCCCGATTTGTTGATTGGTGTGGTGCCGGTGATCAACTTGGAGTGGATCCAAAAACTGTGGCGCGACAAGTCCAAGCGCGGCTACAGCACCGAGGCGGTCACCGACACGATCCTGCGCCGCATGCCTGACTATGTGAACTACATTTGCCCGCAATTCATGCACACCCACGTCAATTTTCAGCGCGTGCCCATGGTCGACACCAGCAATCCGTTTACTGCGCGCGACATTCCTTCTCCCGACGAAAGCATGGTGGTGATCCGGTTTGCCAAGCCCAAGGGGATTGATTTTCAGTACCTGCGCAGCATGATTGACGGCAGCTTCATGAGCCGCGCCAACACGATCGTGGTACCCGGGGGCAAGATGGAACTCGCGATGCAACTTATCTTTACCCCCTTTATCTGGCGCATGATGGAGAGAAAGAAGCGCGCAGCATGAGCCTGCCGTCCAACGCCCCTCGCCTAGTAATGTTTGACCTGGACGGCACCCTGGTCGAAACGGCCCCGGAAATCTGCGATGCCGTCAACGACACGCTCAGCCACTTTGCGCTCGCACCTGTAGCCCAGCAGCAGGTCAACGACTGGATCGGCCACGGCACGCACTCCTTGCTGGTGCAAGCCCTGGCCTTTAGCCAAGGCCAGACCGAGGCGGAGGTGCGCGCGTCTGCCGCCTTGGCCGACATTGCCGCCGTGTTCAAGACGCATTACGCCCAGCGCTGTGGCACCCGCAGCCGGCCCTATGCCGATGTGGTGGACACGCTTGCGCGTCTGCGTCAGCGCGGCGCGCGCCTGGCAGTGGTCACCAACAAGGAGAGCGCCTACACCCAAACCGTGCTCGACGCCCACGGCCTCACGGGCCACTTTGACGCCATCATTTGCGGCGACACCTTCTCCACCAAGAAGCCAGAGCCCGAGGGCGTGTTGTCGTGCCTGGCGAAGTTTGCGGTCGCGGCAAGTGAGTCGCTGTTTGTCGGCGACTCCAGCATCGACGTGGCCACGGCGCGCAACGCCGGGGTGCCGGTGTGGGTGGTCCCTTATGGCTACAACATGGGCCAGCCCATTTCGGCCAGTGCGCCCGACCGTATCGTTGCGACGATTGGGGCGATCGACTAGGACCTGCGCCGCTTACTTCACCAGCTGGTTCATCTCAATAATCGGCAGCAGCACCGCCAGCACGATCAGCATCACGATCAGGCCCATCGCCACGATCAAGAGCGGCTCCAGCAGGGTGGCCAGACCCATGGCGCGGCGCTGGACTTCGGTGCTGAGTTGGGTGGCCGCGCGCTGCAGCATCAGCGGTAACTGTCCGGTCTGTTCGCCCAAGCGGGCAAACATCGACAGCAGGGGCGGAAAGCGTTTCTTTTGTGCCAGAGCCGAGGCCAGCGGCGCGCCTTCGCGCACGGCCACCAGTGCGTCTTGGGCGTCCTGGCGCATGGCCTGGTTGCTGAGGGTATCGGCGGCCGCCTGCAGGGCCTTGAGGATCGGCACGCCGGCACCGGCCAGCATGGCCAAGGTGCTGGCAAAGCGCGCCGTATTGAAGCTGCGGGCGAGCTTGCCCACCACCGGAATTCCCAGCCAGGCCGCATCAAACTGGTAACGCAGCGCCGGCGCCTTGAGTGCCACTCTGAGCCCGACACCACCCGCCACCGCGGCCAACAGCAACAGCCAGCCGTAACTCCGCACGAAGCTGCTGACACCCAGCATCAGCACGGTCAGCAGGGGCAAGGCCCGCTTGCTGCCGGCAAACACGCTGGCCACCTGCGGCACCACATAGGTCACCAAAAAAATCACGATACACAAGGCCACCAGACTGACGATGGCCGGGTACAGCGCGGCGCCCAGCAACTTGGCGTTGAGCGCCTGCTGGTCTTCCAGGTCGTTGGCCAAGTGTTCCAGCACCGTTCCCAGGCTGCCGCTTTGTTCGCCAGCGCCCACCACCGCCACAAAGATCCCGGAGAACTCCCCGGGGTGGCGCCCCAGCGCCCTGGCAAAGGTGCTGCCGCTGTTGACCTCGGCGCGCAAGTCGGCTACCAGGTTGCGCTCGGTCTCGCGTTCGGCCTCGTTGCTGAGCGAGGCCAGCGCCCGCTCCAGCGGCAGGCCCGAGGCCACCAAACTCGCCAACTGGCGGGTCCAGATGCTCAAGGCGTTGGCGTTGAATACGCGGCGGCTGAACAAACCCGCACGGCCCGGGGTGTCGCCCTGCGCTCCCGAGGCGACAGGCTCAACCTTCAGCGGCACCAGCGCTTGCCCCCGCAGCTGGGTCCGCGCGGCCTTGGCCGAGTCGGCCTCGACCGTGCCTTTGCGCAGCTGGCCGTCGGTCGTCAGGGCTTCAAAAGCGTAGGCAGGCATGGCCGGGTAGCGCCTTTTGGGCTCAGTCGCGCGTCACGCGCAGCAGCTCTTCGCGGGAGGTGATGCCGGCGTCGACCAGGCGCTGGCCGTCGTCGCGCATCAGTGCCATGCCGCTGGCCAGGGCGGCATCGCGGATGGCGGCCTCCGAGGCCTGGTTGTGGATTTGGGCCCGGATGGCGTCGTCGGTCACCAGAAGCTCAAACACGCCCGTTCGCCCGGCGTAGCCGGTGTGGCCACACGGGGCGCAGCCTGCACCGCCGCAGGCGGTACAGCGCTTACGCACCAGGCGCTGCGCCAGCACGCCCAACAGCGACGAGCTCAATAAAAAGGGCTCTACACCCATATCGGTCAATCGGGTCACGGCGCTGGCGGCATCGTTGGTGTGCAGGGTGGCCAGCACCAAATGGCCGGTCAGCGAGGCCTGGATGGCGATCTGCGCGGTCTCAAAATCGCGAATCTCGCCGATCATGATGACGTCGGGGTCCTGCCGCAGGATGGCGCGCAGGGCCTTGGCAAAGGTCAGGTCAATTTTGGCGTTGACCTGGGTTTGGCCCACGCCGGCCAGCTCGTACTCGATCGGGTCCTCGACCGTCATGATGTTGCTGCCGTGCGTGTCCAGGCGTTGCAGGCCCGCGTACAGCGTGGTGGTTTTGCCGGAGCCGGTCGGGCCAGTCACCAAAATAATGCCGTGCGGCTGCACCAGTAGCTGTGCAAAGCGCGCCAGCACGTCGCCTTGCATGCCGACGGACTCGAGGCTGAGCTTGCTCTCGCTTTTGTCCAGCAGGCGTAGCACCGCCCGTTCGCCGTGGGCGCTGGGCAGGGTGCTGACGCGCACGTCGACCGCGCGGGTGCCGATGCGCAACGAGATGCGCCCGTCCTGCGGCAGGCGGCGCTCGGCGATATCCAGCTCGGCCATGATCTTCAGGCGCGAGATCAGCGCGGCGTGCAGCGCGCGGTTGGGCTGCACCACCTCGCGCAGGTTGCCATCGACCCGAAAGCGCACCACCGAATGCCGCTCGTAGGGCTCAATGTGAATGTCGCTTGCGCCGTCCCGTGCGGCCTGCGTGAGCAGGGCGTTGAGCATGCGGATGATGGGAGCGTCGTCCGAGGTCTCCAGCAGGTCTTCAATGGCCGGCAGGTCTTGCATCATGCGGCTGAGGTCGGCATCGCTCTCGACCTCGCTCACCACGGCCGCGGCACTCGACTCGCCTTGTGCGTAGGCCGCACTGATGCGCTGGGCCAGCACCGGCGCGGTGTGGTTTTGCACCTGCTGCACCGGGTACTTGCGCAGCGCCTCGGCAATGCCGGCGGGCAACGAGAGCGGCTGCACGTGCAGCGTCAGGCCCTGGGCGTCCTGTTCCAACAGCACTTGCTGGGCGCGCGCAAAGGCATAGGGCAAAGGGTAACGCATGTCAGGGTGCGCTCTTCTTGGGCTGCGCTGTGGGGGCCACGTCTGGCAGACTGGGCCCCTCGTTGACCGGCACCTTGGCATCGGGCACGGGCTGTGCGTTTTGCATGCCGCTGCGCATCTGCTCGTAGCGGTCCAGCGACAAGCGCTCGGTCGCGGCACTGTCCCGCACCACCACCGGGCGCAAGAACACCATCAGATTGGTCTTCTTGCGGCTGCGGGTCTCGCTCTTGAACAGGTTGCCAAAAAACGGCACATCGCCGATGCCCGGCACCTTGTCGCCGCTGCCAGTGAATTCGTCTTGCAGCAAACCGCCCAGCACCACCACCGAGCCGTCGTCCACCAGCACGTTGGACTCAATAGTGCGCTTGTTGGTGGTCGGGCCGTTGGTGGCGTTCACGGTCGAGGCTTGCACGCTAGACACCTCTTGGAAGATCGTCAGCTTGACCGTGCCGTTCTCACTGATTTGCGGTTTGACCTTGAGCGTCAGCCCGACGTCCTTGCGCTCAATGGTCTGGAAGGGGTTGACCGAGCCCGTCCCAGCGCTGGCGTTGGTGAATTGGCCGGTCACAAAGGGCACGTTTTGCCCGATCACGATCTTGGCCTCTTCATTGTCCAGGGTGAGTAAATTGGGCGTCGATAAAACGTTACCTGCGCCGGTGGATTCGAGAAACCGGGCCAAAGCTCCGAGCACGTAGACCCCATTGGTTTGTTGCGCAATCCCCAAATTCAGGCCGTTGGCGGGCAGCACGGTGCCCGCCGCGCCGCCGGCGGCCAGGTTGATGATGTTCTTGCCCGCCGCGCCAAAGTTGGTACCCAACAGGCCGATGCGGCTGTCCCCGTTGTTGCCCAAGGCCCCTTGCCACTGCACGCCAAATTCGGCGGCGCGGTCGGCGCTCACCTCGGCGATCAGGCTCTCCACATAGACCTGCGCGCGGCGCGCGTCCAGCCGCTCGATCACCTCGCGCAATTGGCGGTACTGCGGGTCGGGCGCGGTGATGATGAGCGAATTGGTGGAGGTGTCGGCTTGGACTTGGCCGCCGGCGGTGACCGCAGGGCTCATCCCCGCGCCGGGGGGCGCACCGGCGCCCGGCGCGGGTGTGGGGTTGGTCGCCGCTCCGCTGAGGGCCGCGCGCAAGGTGGCGGCCAGTTTGGTCGCGTCGGCGTTTTTCAGGTAGACCACATGCAGGTTGCCCAGGTCGCCATTGCTTTTGCTCGACGGTTGGTCCAGCTTTTCGACCAGCGACCTGACCAGTGCCAGGCGCGCCGGGTTGGCCGCCCGCACGATCAGGGTGTTGCTGCGCGACTCCGCAATCACCGTGGTCTTGAAGCCGGTGTCCGCGCCGCCTGCGGCCGCGCCTGTGGCGGTCGCGTTGGAGTCGATCAGCTTCAGCAGCAGCGGCGCCAGGTCGACTGCAATCGCGTTTTTCAGCTCAATCACCTCCACTTCTGTGGCATTGGACACATCCATGGCGGCAATGATGCGGGCAATACGGCGCAGGTTATCGGCGTAGTCAGTAATCACCAAGGAGTTGTTGCCGGGGTTGGCGTTGATGGTGTTGTTGGGGCTGATCAGGGGCCGCAGCACCGCCACCAGGTTGGTCGCGGACTCGAAGTTGAGCCTGAAGATCTGCGTCGTGATCTGGCCGCCCGTGGCGCCTTTGGATGCGGTATCACTGGTTTCTACCGCGCTGCTTTGCAACTTGGCATCGGCCTCGGGCACCACTTTGAACAGTCCCGCCGACTCCACCATCGTGAAGCCCTGCAGGCGCAGGCTGGTCAGAAACTGGGCCATGGCCGTGCTGCGGTTCACCGGCTTTTCTGTCACGAGGGTCAGGCTGCCCTTCACCCGCGGGTCGACCACCACGTTCATGCCATACAGCAACCCGATGGTGCGGGCCACCGATTCAATGTCGGCGTTATTGAAGTTCAGGGTCACCGGGTCACCGGGCTTGGGTAAGCTCGTGCTTGGCATGGGGGCGGCGGGAGCACTTTGGGCCAATGCCATGGGCGCCAGCCCAGCGATGTTGCCCGCTGCCAGCAGGGCCGTCACCAAAAGGCCGCTAATGCGCCCGCGCGGCGTGGCGAAAGGGTCAAGGGAAATACGCGTTGGTGTCATAGAGGTTCAACCCACGTTAATGATGGAGCGCGCGCCTTCGCGTCGTCCAATGATGTTCAAGAGATTGGTTAGCGCGTCTTTGCGGTCGGGAGCGGCGCTGGCCTCGCCTCGAAAGCGCAGGCGTCCGTCGGTCCACTGTCCGTTGCCGCTCAATTGCAGGCTGCCTTGGGTGGTGCTCAGGTCCAGCCGGGGCGTGTCCCCGCCTAGGAGGACAAATCGGTAGCTGCCCATCGGGCGCAAGGTCGACATGCGCGAAGACATATCCAGAGCGTCAAGTTGAAGCTGCCCCTGCAAGCTCAGCCGGCCGTGGATCCACTGCGCGCTAAAGGCCTGACTGGACAGGGCCAGCTGGCCCTCGGCGCGGATGGTGTTCCATGGCGTGCCCAGGCCCGTGAGTAAGAGCGCCGGCCACTGCGAGCGCTGGTCAGCCACCCGCAGCTGTGCGCCACCCCAGCGGGGCTGCAGTTCCAGCAGCCAGGGGTCTTGCAGGCAGCAGTCCGCCTGCAAGGAGAGCTTTATCTGCCCCCAACCCAGCGCCACGCGCCAACTTATGCGCCCGGGCAAGGCGCTGCGGTCGCTGCTTCCTGGTCCGCCGCTCAAGCCGAGTTGGCTGGAGCCGGCCCATACCGTGCCTTGGGCGTCCGTCAGCCGCAACTGCCCTTGGGTAGCCGCTTCCACGCTGCCCGCCAACCAGCTTGCCGGTGCAAAGACCAGAGTGGCCAGCACCAGGCCCAAGGCGGCACCGGAGACCGCCCAGGGCCAAGGGGTGTGTGCCGGAGAAAGCGGTCGGGCGCGTGCCATGGTTTGAGAATTTACGGCGCCGGGGCGCTGGACACTTGCAGCACGACGGTGCCCTTCCAGAGCCCCTGGTTTTGGGTGACGTGCAACTCCAGCGGGCGGGCGTGGGCGTTTAACCGGACCTCGGTGAGCCATTGGGTCAGGTGATCGGCGGCGCTGCCATTCAGCGTCACCGTTGCTCGGTCACCGGTGAACTGCATTTGCGCATTGGCGCCCAGGGTGGTCAGGGCGGCCTCCAGTGCGCCTTTGGCATCGGCGGTCGCGCTCGCCGGTTGGGCCTGCAGGGCTTGGGCCAGCGATTGGAGCTGCAGCATGTCCTGCAATTGCGCGCGCAGCTGCGGACCCTGCACCTGGGCCATGCGCAATGTGGCAAGCGCCGGTCGCAGCGCGACAAACCAGACCAGCGCCAGCAGCAGTATCGCCACCGCAATGCGCACCAGGCGCTGTTCGCGCGGCGTGCTTTGGGCCCAGCGCGCCCGAAGCGGCGCCAACACGGTGTGGAGCGTCGACGCGACAGAACGACCCTGTGCGCTCATAGCCCGCCCTTCAAAACCAGTCCGCTGCCCGTGGCGTTCAGCGTGTAGCCCTGCGCTTTGAGGGCCTGCGTCGCCTCGGCCAGCGCAGGGGCAGCCAAGGTCAGCCCGTTCAGGCGCAATTCGCCGTTGGCATAGTCCAGCCCGCTGGGCGGCGCCGCGTTGGGCACCGCGCGTGCCCAAGCGCCGAGCAAGGTTTCAAAATCCTGCCCGCCCAGAGCCCCCGCTTTTTGCTGCAAGGCGGCTACGGCGCGTTGCATCTGAACCGGGGCGTCGACCACCACTTGGGTCGCTGGAAAGGTGCTGGTGAGCACCGCGTCAATTGCGTTGCGTTGCGATTGCATGGCCGCCCGCTCGGCCCCGGCCCGCACATTCAGCCCCACGAGATTGACGGCCACGAGTGCCAGTACGCTCCAGCGCACGGCACGCCAGCGCGGTGCCTGAAGCAATTCGCGCCACGCCGCGCCCAGACGCTTCAGGCTTCGGCTGCGTTGGTTGTTGACGAGGTCGAGTTGTGCCAGGTCCCAGTCGGTTTGGCAGGCCGCCAGCGCGCGCTCGGCCCGACTTTGCAGGGTCACACCGCGGCCAAACAGTTGTTCTGTCAGCGCCGCCACGGCGGGCTCGGCGCGCAGCGGCGCGTCGGTGGGCCAGCTCAGGCGGGCCACCGTGCTCGCCTGCAGCGGCCAGGGCGTCACGCCGCTGGCGCTCACGTGCAAGAGCAGCGCTTGCCCACCGTTTTCAATTGCAATCAGCTGCTCAGCGTCTGCCGAGGCGATGGGCACCAGCTCGGGCACGATGCGCGCGACCGCGATGCCTGCCGCCTCCAGCGCCTGCAAACCCGAGCGCAGCCAGGCCTTGTCGCAGACGGCCACCCAGGCGATAGCCTCTTTGGCTGCGCCCGGAGCCAGCGCAAAGTGCAAGGCCGAAGGCTCGTCGAGCAGCTGGTCTTCCAGCAGGCCCTCAAGCACCGGCCGAAGGCGCACGCTGTTGCCGGACACCCCTTTGGGCAGCTGAACCCGGTGCCACGAGAGCTGCGCGGCGCCCACCATCACGACGGTCTCTGTCACCTGCTCGGCAGCGGCCCCGGCCCCGACGGAAGCGCCCGGCAGCAGCGCCAAAGGCGCACTCGACGCCGTGCCCGGCGCGACGCCGTCGGCGCTCAGCACGTAGTCCAGCGCCGTGCCTGCTTGCAGGCCCGTGCGGGGGAGGGTCAGGATCAGTGTCGCCATGGTTCAAAAATCAGCGGTCATTGTAGGGGCGGGGGTGCAGGGCCCAGGGCCGGAAACGCTATTCCATCAAGGTCTGAATGCCGCGTTAAGCGGACGCTTGCGCCACAGGGTTTTGACCACGTTGGCGTCGCGTTGTACGACGGAGTATTCCTGCACCTTGTTTCCATCGATTTCGAGTTCGCCGCGGATGGCAAAGAAGCGCGTATTGATGCCCACCAGGGTCGCGTCTAAGGGCAGGTCCGGCAGTTTGGCGGCCTTTTTAACATCCTCCAAATTTTCCCAGGGGGTCAGGCGGCGGGCGGCCAGCAGCCGCTGCACATCGGCCTGCGCCAGCCCGTCCAGACAAGCGATCAGCACCACATCCGGCGCGGTATTCAGATTGACCGGTGTGCGCTCCGGCAGCACCGTGATGTAGGGTCGTAGCTGGGCCAGAGTGAGCGGGTCCAGTCCCAGCCACGCCAGTTGATCGGGCTCCTGGGGCCACAGTGGGCCCTTGGTACTGGCCTCGGGTGGCCGGTTGGTCGTGGCGGCGGCACTGGCCTGGTGGGCACGCAGCAGCTGCGTCACCAAGCCGTCCAGCGGCGCCCGCGGCAAGCCGAGCTGGGTAAAAAGGCGCTCCCACATGCGCAGGGTGGCAGGGTGCACCTTGCCGTCGTCCTGGATCAGGTTTTTCAGGTTTAAACGCGACTGCAGGTCGGTAATCTGCCCGGACAAAAACGCGTTGGTGCTGGCATCGGCCGCCAAACTGTCGCTGCGGTCGGCGGCCAAAAAGGTCGACAGGCGGGCTTGTTCGAGCGGCATGGCCCAGGGTTCGGACAGGTGGTCGGCGCCCCCTTTGCGGGCGTCCTCACTCAATATGAGCCGCGCCCAATCCAGCGCGCCCATCAACACCCACGACGACTGCGCGCGAGTGCGCTCCGCACTTTCGACTTCGACCGAGCGCCACTGCTGCCACAGCGCCGCCGAGGCCAGGGTCGCCACCAGCACCACGGTCAGCATGGCCATCAAAATGGCGGCGCCCCGCTGGCGTGTGCGGCGCTGGGCGGGGGGGCGCTTCATTGGTTCGCTCCTAGTCCGGGTTGTGCCCAGTCGCGTGTCAGCACGCCGCTGATGGCTTGGCCTGGCGGCAAGGTCAAGACCAGCCGCACGCCGTCCGGCATGGCACCCGCCGTGTTGCTGCGCTGGGGGTCGCCGATGCCGGCACCGTTGCCCAGGTTCGCCATGGCCGGGACCGAGGCGCCCCCTGCGGGCGGCGTGGCGACGCTTTCGGCTGGGGCGCCACTGTCCGCCGATGACAAGGGGTTGGTCCAGGCGCCGCCGCGGTAGAAAAAAATCTGCCAGCCCGCCAGCGGCGTGATGCGCACCTCGAAGCGCCGGTCGTCGTCGCTGGGGTTTTGCCCCCAACTTGCGGCCTGATTCCAGGCGGCTTGCAGCTCAGCCCGGGTGGTCAGCGCGGGCGACTGCCAACGTAGCCAATAGGCCGTGCCACCCACCAAACGCTGCGACCACGCCACCACGTGCAGGCCCTCATCGGCAGATTGGCTACCCCGGCGCAGCAGGCGCAGGGCCCGACCGTCCCAGTCGATATTGGGCGTATTGGGCTGCAGTGCCAATGCATCCAGATCGGCACCCCACTGCGCCAGCGCAGTTTGCAGGGCCAGCACATCAGCCGAGTGCTGCGACAGACGCTTTTGTGCGCCCACCATGCCGTCCAGTCCACGCCAGGACATGGCGGCCATCAGCGCCATGAGCGCCAGCGCCACCAGCAGCTCCACCAGCGTAAAGCCACGCTGGCGACGCAGGACGGGCCTTAGACGCATCAGTTGCGCCCCACGATCGTGGACAAGCGCAGCACCGGCTCACCGGCGTTGCGCACCTGGGCGTCCACGCGCACAAAGTTCGGGTTCGGGGTGGGCTGCACATTGAGCACCACGCTATAGGTCTGCCCCGCCTGGGGACACTCGCGGCTGGTCTCGCCCACGCCAGGCATCTGGCGGCTTAAGCGAATCTGACTAAGCACGTTTTCTGCACAGAGCTGGCCTAGCAAGACATCGGTTTGTCGCTGGGCGTGCAGCGTCAGCGCCCCGGTGGCCTTGAGCCCTGCCAGAAGCGCCACGCCCACAATCGCGAGCGCCACCAACACCTCCACCATCGTAAAGCCGCGCAGGCGCCACGGGCTAGGGCGGAGCGTGGTGGGCGCCATCGGCGTCATGGGGCTGTCATGCCCAGCGGGGTGCCAACCGGGACCAGGCCAAACGGCCGCAGCCCGTCGGTCGCGAGTTGCAGGCGAATTTCGGGCTTGCTGCGTGCCGCCAGCACCAGCGCTTGGGCTTGCAAAATGGGCTCGGGTCCCAGGCTCAGGCGGTCTGCAGTGCTGCTGGCGACGCCCGGCACCGGGTTGCGTAGCACCGCGCCCACGGTCGTGTCGGCACTTAGCCAGGGCTGGGGTGGCATGGCTGGGTTCAGACCCTCAATGACAAAGCCGCCCGGGACGGCGCGCCACACCACGGGCGTCCCTTGCATGCGCGACTGCGCGCGGCCCGACTCCAGCACCGCTGCCAGCCGCTGCGCGTCGCGCTCCAGGGTCGATGCGGTGCTGTCCCGCAGGGTCAGCGCGACTCCAGCCGAGGCCACGGCCACGATCGCCACCACCACCAGCAGCTCCAGCAGAGTAAAGCCCCTCGTGCGGCGGGCCACTACGGCGAAGGCCGCCCTCGGGTTACCAGCTGCCAATATCGGCATTTTTGCCCTCGCCGCCTGACTGACCGTCGGCACCGAAGGACATGACGTCAATCTCCCCCTTGACGCCGGGGTTCAGGTAGACGTAGGGCTTGCCCCAGGGGTCGTTGGGCAGCTGGTCGAGGTTTTTCTTCCAGTTGGTCGGCACCGGCTCGGCGCCGGGCTTGGCCACCAGCGCGGCCAGACCTTGCTCAGCGCTGGGGTAGCGGCCGTTGTCGAGCTTGTAGAGCTTGAGCGCCTGCATCAGGTTGCTCACATCGGTCTTGGCGGCTGTGGCCTTGGCGTCATCGGCCCGGTCCAATACGTTGGGCACGATCAGCGCGGCCAGCACGCCGATGATGAGCAACACCACCATCAGCTCGATGAGGGTGAAGCCGCGTTGGAGGGCTTTTGGAATGGGGTTTTTTTGCTGAAACATGGTGCAGGGTATTGCGGGGAGGGACGGCACATACCGACGTGAATCAATTCTGCCTTACAAATGTGAAACCGCCGCGAGGCCTTGTGGGCGTCGCGGCGGTTCGGGCTTTTCAGCTAGCCGCTAAGAAACGGCAGCCAGTTCGTCCTTACTTCCAGAAGTAGAAGTTGTCCATGTAAACGGTTTTCCCGCTGGGGTTTCCAACCAGCTTGATTTGGAAAATATTGCTTTTATCTGGACTCGTGTACTTGCTCATGTCGATGTCGCTAGAAACCCAGGTTTTGTTGGTTAAAGGAATGTTGACCAATTGTTCAACCGGCCCCGGCGAGATCAAATAGACATCGACCGAAGTGGCATCTTCGCTCCAGAAGTCCACATGCATTTTGGTGTAGGTGCTGAGATTTAGCGCCGTAGTCCAAGTGATACCTTTGTAGTTAAGGGTAGCCAACTTCAGCATGTGTTCAGAGCCAATTGCGTAGTCGGAAACAACAGTGCTGTCACCCCAATTTGGGAAGTCAATGCCAGTCGGAGAGGTATACCCCGTGGCGTCACTGTAAATCGCGACCACGTTAGCCACCGCCTTGGTAGGCGCAGTGGCTGCCGCGGTGGGGGCGGTCGTCACTGGGGCCGTTGCGCAAGTCTGGGACACCGAATTGGATCCGATGAACTTGAGATCGTCGACATACATGGTGACGGCTGTCGTGTTTCCAAAGTCAGCAAAAACCGAAGCTTTGTTCAAGACGTCTGTCGCGGTCCAAGTCCTAGTGGCGTTTCCACTATTCGTTGCGGTCTTGGAGATGTCAAAGGTCAGCGTTTGCCAGGTGTTGGCCGCTGTCACTGTGGCGTCCATCTCGACATTGATGGCGCTGTCAGAGGCGTTTTCAAGTTTCAAACGCAAGACCTTGTTAGCGACGGTGGAGTAGACCCGCAAAGACATGGTCTTGTTGGTTGCGGTCAGAGGAATCACAGGCAGGCTGTCGTTTGGATAGGTGCACTTGCTCATAGTGACGCCGGCCCAAGTCTCGTTGCCCGCAGACTTGACGATCTTCATCACCTTGTTGCTGCCGCCAGCGGGGTCGGCCGCAATCGTTCCAACATCGCCGCCGAACGCGGTCAGGCCAGGCGCGGTGGTCTCGTCAAAGGAGAGGAACGTGGTGCTAGCAGCGGTCGTGCCGGTTGTGACCGTAATGGTGATGGCGGCTGAGGTCGCTGCAAGGTAAGTGCTGTCCGCCGCTTTCGTGGCCGTCACCGTGCAGGTGCCAGCCGTTGCCGGTGCTGTGAGTGTATTGCCGCTGATCGTGCAGGTGCCGGATGCCACTGCAAACGTCACCGCGCCGTTGCCAGAGCCGCCGGTCGCAGAAAGGCTGGTGATGCCCGATGCGGCCACGCTGCTTGCGCTCGCAGAGGCAACCACTGCTGACGTTTGCGCGATGAGCGCCGTTGTATTGGTGCGGGTGTACATCGCAACGCGGGTGTTTGCAGTGGGCACGTTAACTGGGCACGCACCCGCTGATGGGGCAACGCGTTGGATAAAGCCGGACGTTTGCCCGTTCGCACCGGTCAGTCCGATCTTGAAGTAGTCGCCCGCGGCGGCCTTGACTGTGGCAGTGCCCACCAAGGTGCCCGTGCCCGCAGTAAAGTTACTGGTGGTGCCTTTGTAAAGCTTACCAGCCGATACCGAGAAGCATTGGCCGACGTCGTCCGCGCCTGCTGCGTACCCAGGGGACTGCGTCTCAGTCCCTGACGCTGCAGTGGCCGTGGATTTGTTGAGGTTAATCACCCGATCTGTTCCGCCACTGGCATCAATCCAAGGGGTCAATTGCGCGGCGGTGACGGTGGTGGAGGGGAAAAACTTCTTCAGGCTGGCAGCGACCGTGACCATGATGTCCTTGGTCGCCGAGGCGGTGTCAATTTGATCGCGCACGGCCCCGTCGATTTGTCCGTTGTCGACCAGGTCCGCCTGGAAGTCGGCAATGAACTCGCTGATTCCGGAGCCGCTATTGTTGCCGGCCTTTACCGCCACGGCCGATAAGGCCGCCAGTACTGCGCTGCTGGCCTGTGCCTTGGACAGGTCCAGCTCGTTAAAGTTGCCGGCAACAATGTTGGTTTTGGTCGTGTCCTGACCGCCAGGCATCAAGTCCGCGCCGTTGTAAATGCGAAAGGCGGCCAGAACTTCTTTTTCGGCTTGGTCGCGTGCTGTACCGAAATTGCGATACGTGGATTTGCTGGTCGTGTCGCGGACCAACTTTTCGATCCGCGGACCGGCCAGGGTGGTCAGCAGATTCACGTTGACCAAGCGATCGGAATCAAGGTTGCTGTAGGCCATCAGGGTGACCTGGTCGTTGGCGAGTTCGCCCGTCAGCTCGTTGCGGTAGTAGCCCGAGACGTAGGTCTTGATGTACTGGCGCGAAAGGCGCAGGGCCGAGGTATCAAAGTTTCCGAGGTCGCCCGTGGTCTGCAGGTTGTAGCTGGTACCGGCGGAGGCAAAGGTCGAAGAAATCAGCTCATCAATGGAAACCTTGGAGCCGGCCGCCATGGGGCCCTTTTGGGCAATACCGCCATCAACGGAGAAGCCACCGTCGATTTTGCTGACCTTGGCGCCGTCACCGCCTCCGCAGGCGGCTAACAGCACGGCCGCAGCAACGGCGCAGGCTGAAAGGTTTAGAGTTTTTCTAAGTTGAAACACAGGGATGCCTCCTAAGGAGAGTGGGTCGATGAAATCTGAAGCCGCTTCGCTGAAGAATGTCATGAAAGCGCTTTCATCTTCATGATAGAAAGATTCATGACATTGTTCAAGATGGCCCTGCTAGGGGATTTCCCTAAATTTGCCTTGGTGTTTTCCCCTAGGCGGACAAAAGGGTGATGTCAAATTTTCAGGGTCGCTCATCGGACCTGATGCGCAACAGGTTCGTGCTCGCTTTCCGAAATTGGGGGCGTCGACGCCCAAGGTTGGATCTACATTGGCCGAGGCTAGGACTACATCCCGGACCTCGTCTTTGTCGGTCCAAGTGCCAGCATCAACGCGGCACCGACGAATGGACGCAGCACCGCAAGGTGCAGTTTCACCGCCGAAACGCCAGTGCGGGTGTCACGCTGAGACCGCTTTCCCCATGCCCATCGCTTCCTAAGCCACTACGGCTTTGCTACTGGTACACGCGAACGTATTCCACCTCCATGCGGTCGGTCTGAAAGCCCGAGGGCACGGCACCCCCTAAGTCCCCGCCGATGGCGAGGTTCAAAAGCAAGTACTGGGGCTTGTCAAATGGCCAGTTGCTGTTGTTGGCGTTGCCAGGTTTGTCGTAGGTGTTGTAAATGTGGCCATCTACGCCTAAGGAGATCTTGTTCGGGGTCCAGGTGAGTTGGTACTTGTGAAATGCAGTGCAGGCGTCGGGCAAGGCCTTGGAGGCGGTGATGCCATTTCCGCCAAATCCCGAAGCCATGTGCAGCGTGGCCAAGACGGTCTGCTTCTCCGCTGTGCTGAAACCCATTTGCTCCAAGATGTCGATTTCGCCAATGTCGGGCCAATTCCCCGGGCTGGCGCCCAGCATCCATATGGCGGGCCATGTCCCAATGCTGCAGGGCAATTTGGCGCTGACTTCAACAAACCCATAGGTGAAACTAAATTTGCCGCGGGTAATCAAGCGCGCGGAACTGAAGTTTTGGTTGCCATAGTCCGGTAGGGCGCTTAGGCGCTCCCGGATGGCGGTGATCGACAAGACTCCTGAGCTCACGCTGCTGTTCTGCAGGCGCCCGCTCGCGTAGTACTGCAGTTCATTGTTGTACCAACCCATGGGGTTGCGTTCGGTGTCGTAGCTCCATTTGCCGCTGTCGGGCAAGCCGTCAGAGTTGAACTCATCGTTCCACAACAGCGTGCGCCCATCCAGGGTGGCTGGAACCGTGCCGGCGTCGGTGCAATTCACCGTCAGTGAACTGAATGGACCGCTGGCCAGGAAATCTGCATTGTTCAGGGCGCAAACCTGACCCACGGCCGGTGTGTTCACCGAGACTCGGTAACGGAGGCCATCAGCGATGGGTTTTGGAAACGCGAAGCCGCCGTTGCTGCTGACGGATACCTGGTCTTCGATTGTGTCCATCGCGCCATTCTCACTGAGGGCGGCGTAGCTCAAATCGTCAAAATAGAAGGTCGTGTTGGCAGCGGGCAGCGTGTTAGGGGAACCGTTCTTCATGCTGTAGCCCGGGAACAGGCTTGCCATGTTGTAGGTCAACAACGGGTTCCAACTACCCGAGGTCAGGCCTGTCGCTGCCGTGCTGAAGTCAAACGTCAGCGTTTCCCAGGCATCACGCGTGGTGGTGACCGCTTGCGCGGCAATTTCGGCTGCAGAATTCAGCGGATTTTCAAGCTTGAGAGAAACCACGGTTCCGGGTGGCGCCGAGGTGTAGCTACGCACGGTGACCCGCTTGTCGTTCGCCAAATCAAATGCGGGCAGTGTCGTAGACGTGCCGTCTCGGATAGTGAACACGGTGGCGCCCGCATACGGTCGACCTAAGGGGCCCTTCACAAGTTTGGCGACAGGGTTCACGGTGCCTGAAACCGGGTCATTTGCGATAGTAGCGCTTACCAGTCCTTCAAAACCAAGCAAATCCGCCGCGCCAGCAAAGTTGACGGTGTTTCGATAACCAACCACTTTGCGGTTCAATGAAACGGTCTTGCCAAGGCCGAGCCCGCTTGCAGTACCCTTTAAAAGATTGACACTTTGGATCGTGTACTTCAAAACCCGCACCGGGCTTGCAGGCAGGAAAGGGCACGTTCCATTTGTTTTTGGAGCCGACCTTTGCAGGTAGGAGGTAGTTTCTCCAGCCACGCTGGCCGTTATCCCGACTGCCAGTTGGTCCCCCAGCTTCACTTTTTGAAGGCTGGAAGAAGTCAGTTGCACCCGGTTGTAGTGCAAGCTACCGCTTGCGCTACTTGACGACGGCGTGCTGACCGAAAAACATTGGCCGACATCGTCGGGACCAACCAGGAACACGGGTGATTGACTGAGCACGTCCGTGGCTACATTGCTGGCATTGAACTTGTATTTGTCAACCACCTGGTCCGCTCCGCCACTGCTGTCAACCCAGGGACTCATCAGCGCGGCGGTGATGGTGGTGGAGGGAAAAAACGTCTTCAGGTTGGTGGCGACCGCGCTCATGTCCGTGGTGGCCGAGGCAGCGTCAATTTGACTCCGCACTGGTGCCTGGTTGATCTGCCCGTCTGGGGCTAAGTCCGCCTGAAAGTCGGCGATGAACTCGCTGATGCCTGAGCCGTTGGTGCCAGCCTTCACCGCCACGGCCGACAGAGCCGCCAGAATTTGGCTGCTGGTCTGGGCTTTGGACAGGTCCAGCTCGTTGAAGCTGCCCGCAACAATGTTTTTAGTCGAATCTACGCCGCCAGACAGCAAGTCCGCGCTGTTGTAGATGCGAAAGGCCGCCAGAACTTCTTTTTCGGCTTGGTCGCGTGCTGCACCAAACTTGCGGAAGGTCGCGGCGTTGGTGTTGTCGCGCACCAACTTCTCAATTCGAGGACCCGCCAGGGTGGTCAGCAGATTCACGTTGACCAAGCGATCGGAATCCAGGTCGCTGTAGGCCATCAGGGTGACCTGGTCATTGGCGAGTTGGCCTGTCAGCTCGTTGCGGTAGTAGCCCGAGACGTAGGTCTTGATGTACTGGCGCGAAAGGCGCAAGGCCGAGGTATCAAAGCTCCCCAGGTCGCCTGTGGTTTGCAAGTTGTAGCTCGTACCGGCGGAGGCAAAGGTGGTCGAAATTAGCTCATCGATGGAAACCTTGGAGCCGGCCGCCATGGGGCCCTTTTGGGCGATACCGCCTTCGATGGAGAAAAAGCCGTCAGACTTGCTGACCTTGGCGCCGTCACCGCCTCCGCAGGCGGCTAACAGCACGGCCGCGGCGCCCACCCATGCGCTTAGGCCTTTCATGAGGCTCGCGCTAGTTTTCCTGGAGCGACCGACAGCACTTTGCCATCACTAAACGTCACCTCCAGCGGTGCTTTGCCGGCGTTGTAGGCCAGGTAAGTTTTGCGGCCGTCGACCTGTTTGAACACGCTGTACAGAGCGGTGTTGGCCGTCACGCTGAAGTCGGGCGTGCCCATTTCTTGCAGACTCAGTAAAAAGTGCAGCGCATGGCTTCGGGTATCGCCCAGCTCAAAGGAGCCCCAGCGATTCCAATTGGCCAGCCCTGCTGTCGGGTCGGCCAGCCCCAGGTATTTGGCGAAAAGGTCTTGCCATATGTCGGGCGGATTGACGCGTTTGCCTCTGGCTTCAAAGATCGCAATCTCGGGCTTGAGTGAGGCCACGTTGCGCTTGACAAACTCAGGGTCAGTGGCCAGGTAGGCGGACGCGGTGGTGATGGGCAGCAGGTTGATGCCCTTGATCTGGCGCGGGTCGTCAATCCACCAAGTGTTGTGCGCGTACTGGCCGCCAAACAACATGCTGGCCTCCATGTTTTTGTACTCGGGCGCCAGCACCAGGTGGTGGATGTCAAACCAGTAGTGGTTGATCGCTTGCGCCTCGGTGGTGTACAGGTACAGGCCTAGGTCGCGCAGTGCCTTGTTGCCGTGCACTTCGCCCCACAAGATCAGGCCCACCCAGGCGTTAATGGCCTCTGACGAAGACTCCTGGTTGTTGCCCATCTCACCCATGCCGATGCCCGATGCCCAGGAGTGGCCTTCGTACGGGTCAAAGTTGCGCAGGAACGGAAACTCTGCGCTTACTCGTTGGGTGGTGGCAATGTCTGCTACCAACAAGTCAATCATGCCACCCCACTGGTCTTTCGCAGCCCAGGCAGGGTCGCGCAGTGCAATCTCGGCCGCAGCGCGGATCCAGTAGCCATACGTGAAATGGTGGTCGTTGAGCTGCTCAACGGTAAAGAATTCTTCGGGGTAACTAGCGACCGTGCCTTGGTCTTTGTCCAGGTGAAAGTAGGTGTTGCCCTCGCCCTTGAGCCATTGTTCGGCCCGGCCCTTGACCATGGTCAGGAGCCGATCGCGGCCCTCCAGGTCACCTTGCTGCTCGACCACGTCCATGAGCTTGAGGATCCGCTGCAGCCCTTTGCCCTGCCAATAAGGGCCCTTGCCTTCCTCGAGCATCATGCGCCGGGCGTTGCGCTGGTCTGACTTCATCACGTCGCGTAAGTCAGCGCTGCGCGCTCCTTCGGCCACGCCAGGCCAATAGGGCACAAAGCCCTGGTAGGTGGCCGTCGTAGTGAATTGCGGGGCCGCAAGGAGCTTGACCTTGCCGCGAACGGTGTCGTAGGCCGCGCCTAGACGCGATTCCACTGAAGGATTGTTAAACCACTGGTGCGGGTAAAGACCCAACAGCGGGCCGTTGTCAGGCCCCTCCATGGATTTGGTGCTGGCGCTAAAGGTGGTTTGCACCTGGCTGCGCGCCGCATCGTAAGTCCAGTCCACCCGCGTACCCTGGATAAACGCGTAGGCATGGCGGCTGAAAAGGGCCACGGTGTCCGTCTTGTCGTCAGGCAGGGCGGCAGTGGCCACATAGCCCTTTCCAACGGGCAGACGCCCGATCCATTCGGTCGGAGACACTTGCTCCCAACTTCCCCCGGTCGGGCCAAACAGGGCGTAGGCCTTGCCGCCCACGCGCAGCGCCAGGGTGCGCGGGTCGCTGCCGTTGTCGAAGCGCTCGCCCGCGCTGGGTAAGCGCAACCGCACGTCGCCCCGGCTAATTTGCATCTGGGCAAAGGGGCTGCCGTGGGCCACGGTGGTTACCATGTCGTCCGCCCCGCGGGCCATGGAAATGTCCACCGACCAGTCGCCCACCTTGGCAATCTTGGACTGCCCGACTTCAAATGCTGTGGGCGAGATCAGCAGTGGCTTGCGGTGCGGGTATTGGATGACCGTGTCGCGCCGCTCCGTTAGCACCACCTCTTTACTGGGGTAGACAAATTCGAGCCCCTGCGCAGTAGGCCGCACCGTAATCGGCTGCACAAACAAGGCCTCGGGCTTGGGGTTGTACAGAACCGTCGAATACCACTGCGCCGACTGTGCTGCGGTGCCAAGCAGGGTCGGCGTCCGGTGGACCGCCTTCGGAATGGTACGGTCGCTACCCTTCGGCGTTGCGTAGTAAGTCCCCGCGCCAAGCTTGACGGGCTGCGCACTGACGGATACTGCCAACCCTCCGGCGAGGCAAAGCGCAGTCGAGAGACGAGCAAGGGGAGTCATGGATTTTCCTAGAGTTTGAGGGCAACAATTTGCATCATAATGAAAGCGCTTTCATTTTGGATTCAATCTGGATAAAACAAGGGAAAACCCTTAGCGCATGGCCGCAAAATGACAGGTAACGCGTTGAGAAACGATCCAGCTAATTTCAGGCGCCGCCGAAGACGGGAGTTTTCGGTGGGCTCCAAAAATCCGAGATTTATCGCCGCTGAGAATCTTCTCCCAAGAAAAATAGGGTAAACCCGTAAGGCAATTCAGCCAAAAAAGGTTGATGATTAGCGAAGGCGTGAAAGCGCTTTCATTTAACTCAAAGTAGAACATTCACATGAGCTTTCAGCCCCCTTTTAGCTTGGTAGGGAACTGTGCCTTGAAGGTAAGCCTGACCATTGCCGCGTTGCTCGTCGTCACCCCAGGATTCGCCATCGATTTCGGGCCGGATGGCATGTTCAGTCTCACGGGCTTTGCCAAGGTGGAAACTGCGCTGAGCAGCAACCAATGCAAGGATTGCGCCCGCTTTCCCCTTGAGGAAAAGGATCGAGTGTGGGCTGATGAGATGGTCAACGGCAAAGAATACAAGGCGATGGCTCAGACCACCACCTTGTTCCAGCCTTGGCTTGGCGTTAAGTACAACTTAGGCCAGGGCTATACCGCCAGCGCCCTGCTCAGCCAGCGCTTCAGAGGCGGCGGCGGCAGCGTGGCTGACTCGGTGAAATCGATGGACCGCGATATGGCGTTTGATACCAACATTTGGTACGAGAAAAATATTGCCATCAGCCACGAAGACTATGGCCGCGTCGCCATTGGCAGCATGACTTCGCGCGGTTGGGCGGTGGCAGACTACCCCTATGGCACGAATATTGGCTTGTCCAATGAATGGGCTAGCAGCGGTGCCGGTTACGGCATGCTGGGCAATGCCGTTCGCGTCACCACACGGCCCTTTGACGTGATGAACGGGGACTTGGTGCTGGAGAGCACCGTGGATCAGGGCAACACCGGATTTACCAAAAACAAGCCCTTGTTTGTTGAGCTATATGCCCAATACCACCAAGGCGACTTGGTGATCGATGCGGTCCTGCAAAACGCCAAGAACGGCAAACCCATGGCCTGGGGCCATGGGCCCTTCAGCGGACTGACCGACATATCAGCCGATGACACCTTGCTGAGTGTTGGCGCAGAACAAAGCATCGTCATGGCAGTAGCGCGTTACCAATTGACTTCTCAAATCGAGTTATCGGGCGGCGTGCGCGCCAATCATTGGAGTGGCATGCGGGCGCTTCAGATGTCCAGCGGTACAGAGGGGCGATACAACAGTATGTTCAATGTGGCCTGGGACACGAATGTGGACGGTGTGCCCAACCCCGGTTATGCCGCAACGTCCGTCGACTTTAGCGCGGGTGCCCGTTACCGGACCGGACCTTGGACGGCCTCAGTGGGCCTAATTTACCTTGGCACCGCGACCACCAGCAACCCGACTGAACGCGGCCAAAGCAACGATGCCACGGCCGTCACCGTGGGCCTGAATTTCGACTACGGGCAAGGCATTCAGTTGTACGGATTTGCCGGTATGAGCCACTTTGGCCGAATAGGCCTGTCGCCCATTTCTATGCCGGGCAATAACGCGTTCTGGGGTGTTGACTCTCGCGTGTCGCAGGATGGCAATTGGTTTGGCGCTGGTGTGGTTTACACGTTTTAAGACATAAGAGCCAAAGGCATCTCCATGAATTTTTCACAACTTTGCTTTGCTGTAGCGCGATCCGATTTGTGGCACCGGACCCTAGCAACATTTATGCTTGCCGCACTGCTCGCTTCTTGCGGTGGCGGCGGTGTTCACATTACGGGCGTTACCCAGCGACCGCTTAGTACCGAATTCACCAGCCGCAACGCTGTCAATTACTCGCCCTACCGTAGCTCGCTAGTAGAGTCAGATCGTGCGAACGAGGAGATTACAGACGTCATGATCAAGCAGGATCTTGACTTGATGGTCGCGGGTAACTTTAAGCTCATCCGTTTGTTTGACAGCTCTGACAAAGTGGCAAAGAAAACAATCCAAGTCATTCGTGATAACAGTCTGGATATCAAGGTCATGCTCGGAGTGTGGATTGCCAGCGGAAATGACACTTTCAACCAAGCAGAGATTGCTCGCGGCGTGCGACTGGCTAAAGACAATACCGATATCGTGGTTGCCGTCAGTGTGGGCAATGAGACCATGGTCAGTTGGTCATTTAATCCACTAACGGTTGATCAGATGGCCGCGTACATCAAAAAGGTCCGGGATCAGGTCACGCAGCCGGTAACCACCGATGACAACTGGGCGTTTTTTGCGCAATCGAGCGGTAACAAAAACCCGCGCGCAGTGTTGGATGCCATCGACTTTGTAGCGATGCACACCTATCCCCTGGCAGAAACGATTCATCCTCCAGCAACTTGGGACTGGGAGCAGTTTGGGGTGACCGCCGGGCCTCTACGGGCCACGGCGATGATGGACGCAGCGATCACCGCCGCGCGCATTCAATATGACGCGGTGCGGTCACACCTGAATAGCGTGGGGTTTTCCGCGATGCCAATCGTAATCGGCGAGACTGGCTGGAAAGCGGCGGTCTCAAACGGCGAACTTAACCGCGCGCACCCGGTTAACCAGAAGATGTATTTTGATAGGCTCCAGGATTGGACCAGCGAAGTTCGGGACGGCAAGGCCGGCCCCAAGTCCATTTTCTATTTCGCGGCCTTTGACGAAACATGGAAAGGCTCAGATGACAAATGGGGGCTTTTCAACAAGAATCGGCAGGCGCGCTATGTCGTTCAAAGCCTCTACCCAAAATCAAAGGGGTTTGCGCATGAGGCGGGTAGCTATTCGCTAGATGATGCCCTGTATTCCCCTGACGTCAGCGACGCCAATGTCACGGGTTCGCGCTTTACGGTTTACGCCGACAATCTTCCCGCTGGTGCTTCGGCCGCCGTGGCCACAGGCTCAGACTTGTTCGGCTGGGATAACCCGCCAACAGCCTATGGCGGGGAGGAAGACTCTGGTGTGCGCGTCAGCGGCGAACCCGGTGATGGTGCGAATGGGCTGGTCGTCAAGCCGGTCCCCAAATTCTGGGGCTGGGGTCTGTTGATAGCTCCAGGAAAGGGCACCGTCATCGCGGATCTTAGTGACTACGAATCAGCCGGTAATTTGAATTTCAGCATCAAGACAAGTTACCCAGGGCCTTTGGAAGTCGGCTTCTACACCGGCAAGAATTCCTCGGGGTATGACGTTTATATGCCCCTTGCCAGCGGTAATTATGGGTATGTGAACGACAACAAATGGCACAACGTCACGATTCCTATTCGCACTATCAAGACCTTTGGTAACAAAGGCTCGGGCAACGAAGGCTCCACCACTTCGGTATTTGATCTGACAAAGGTGAGTAACCCATTTGTCATCGCGGACCGCTTTGGAAAAACTGGCAACAAACAGGCCGATGCCACCGACACCACCATCTTTATCGACAATATTTTTTGGTCGAAGTGAACCTAGGTTCGATGTCAAAAGAAAGTGGCCGCTGGGTAATAAGTCATGTTCCGTCAATACCTGAGTGAAAAGGCGGCGCCCTTCTTTGAATCCACGCTGGCAGGTGACGACAATGCCGCAGCCAGCCTCTACGTCAACCCCGCCAAAACCTTCCAAACCCTGGAAGGGTTTGGCGCTGCTTTCACCGAAGCCTCTGCGGTCACCTGGCAAAAGCTGAGCCCCGCGCGCCAAGCGGAGCTTCTGCGGGCCTACTTCGATCCGGAGCAGGGCCACGGCTACACGCTGTGCCGGGTGCACATGAACAGCTGCGATTTCGCGCTGGGCAACTACGCCCACGCCGACGTTCCGGGTGACGTCGGCCTGGGCAGCTTCAACATCGACCGCGACCGCCAGGCCTTGTTGCCGATGATCCAGGCAGCGCAAGCCGTGGCCGGCCGGCCGCTGCAGCTGCTGGCTTCACCGTGGAGCCCGCCGGCTTGGATGAAGAGCAATGGCCAGATGAACCAAGGCGGGCATTTGCTGCCCGAGTACCGCGACGCTTGGGCGCGCTGTTATGTCAAGTTCATTGAGGCCTATGCGGCCGAAGGCGTGCCGATCTGGGGCGTGTCAGTGCAAAACGAGCCCGAGGCGGTGCAAAGCTGGGACAGCTGCATTTACACCGCCGAAGAGGAGCGCGATTTTGTGCGCGACCACTTAGGGCCGGTGTTGCAGGCGGCCGGCTTGGGCCATATCAAGATCATTGTGTGGGACCACAACCGGGACCATCTGGTCGAGCGGGCCAGCGTGGTCTACAGTGACCTCGAGGCCGCCAAATACGTTTGGGGTGCGGGCTTTCATTGGTATTGCGGCGACCACTTTGACCATGTGCAAATGGTGCACGACGCCTGGCCGGACAAGCAGCTCTTGTTTACCGAGGGGTGCCAGGAAGGCGGCCCGCATACCGGTGAGTGGGAGCTCGGTGAGCGCTACGCCCGCTCGATCATTCAGGACCTCAACCACTGGACGGTCGGATGGATTGACTGGAATTTGCTGCTCGACCACACCGGTGGCCCCAACCACGTGGGTAATTTGTGCAGTGCACCGGTGCTGGCCGATGTGGCGTCTGACGCGTTGCTCTACCAAAACTCGTTTGCCTACCTAGGTCATTTCTCTCGCTTTATTAAGCCGGGCGCCCGGCGCGTCTTGTGCGCCGCCACCTTGGAGGCGCTGGAGTGTTGCGCCTTCAGCAACCCCGACGGCTCACTGGCCGTGGTGGCGCTGAACCGCACCGAGGCGGCGATTGATTTCAGTCTGCGGGTAGGGGATGGGCGGTATGCCGTCACGCTGCCCGCGCGGGCGATCGCGACCTACGTTAGCGCCTAGCGACGCGTTCGGACGAGGCCAGGGCTTAAATGCGCTGGCCTGCGGCGTCAAACCCCAGCACCCATGACCGGTCCGCGCTCAGTGCCACGGTTTGGCCGCCCTGGAAGTGCGTGTGTTCGGCGCCGACCTTGGCTTTGAGCAGCTCAGCCACGCCTTCCACCCGGACGTGCAGGATGGAGGCGTCGCCCAGGTGCTCCGCCAAGGCAATGGTGGCGCTCACCCCGGCACCCTCGGCATGGACTTGCAAGTGCTCTGGGCGCACGCCGATGTGTTGCGCTTGTTCCATGGCGGCGCCGCCCAACGCCGTCCACAGGGCTTGGTGCGCCGCGCTGGCTTGCGCCTCCGGGCGGGGCAGCAAGTTGATTTTTGGGGCGCCGATAAAGGTGGCGACAAAGGTGTTGGCCGGGCGGTTGTAGAGCTCCAGCGGCGCTCCGATCTGTTCGATCTTGCCTTGGTTGAACACCGCGATGCGGTTGCCCAGGGTCATGGCCTCGACTTGGTCGTGTGTCACATAAATCATGGTGGTGCCCAACTCTTTGTGCAGCCGGGCGAGCTCGACCCGCATGTCCACGCGCAAGGCGGCGTCCAGGTTGGACAGCGGTTCGTCAAACAAAAAAACCTTGGGTTTGCGCACAATGGCGCGGCCAATTGCTACCCGCTGGCGCTGGCCGCCTGACAGCTCTTTGGGGTAGCGTGTCAGCAGCTCGCTCATGCGCAAGGTCTCGGCCGCATGGCGCACTTGTTGGGTGCGCTGGGCCGCGGGTACGCCGGCCATCTTCAGGGCAAAGCCCATGTTTTCTTCCACCGTCATGTGCGGGTACAGGGCGTAGCTTTGGAACACCATGGCGGCCCCGCGGTCAGCCGGTCGCAGGTCGTTGGCGCGTACGCCGTCAATCAGTAGGTCGCCTGCCGTGATGCTCTCCAGCCCGGCGATCATGCGCAGCGTGGTGGATTTGCCGCAACCTGAGGGCCCGACAAAGACCAAGAATTCGCCGTCTTGGGCCTCAATGTCAATGCCACGAATGACTTCGACTTTTTCGTAGCTTTTGCGGATGCCCCGCAGCGTGACCGTGCCCATGGTGCTGTGTCCTTTGTTCGGTGTCGGTTCGGGTGCGGCCGACTTAGGCGGCGTTGGCCAGGTGGGACGCCGCCTGGGCCGCCAAAAAGCTCTGGTACCAGCGCGCACTGTCTTTCGGGGTACGTTTTTGCGTGGCGTAGTCCACGTGCACGATGCCAAAGCGCTTGACGTAGCCCGACGCCCATTCAAAGTTGTCCATGAGACTCCAGACCATATAACCGCCCATGTTCACGCCCTGGGCCATGGCACTGCGGACGGCTTCAATATGGGTCTGCAGGTAGCGCGTGCGGTCCGCGTCGTGGACCTGCCCATGGATCACCGGGTCTTTGAAGGCGCCCCCGTTTTCGGTAATAAACATGGGCGGTACCGCGTAGTCCTGGTGCAGCCGTACCAGCAAATCGGTCAGGCCTTGAGGGTAGACCTCCCAATCCATCTCGGTCACCTCCAGGCCACTCTTGTGCACGTCCCACGGCTCCGCGGCGCTGGCCACCGTGCGTGAGTAGTAGTTGATGCCCAGGAAGTCCATCGGCGTCTGAATGAGGTCCATGTCCCCCGGCATCACGACCGGGTTGTCGGCTTGGAGGTGCTCTACGATGTCTGCCGGGTAGGCCCCCTTGAACAGCGGGTCCATGTACCAGCGCACCAAGCGGCCGTCCTCAAGCCGGGCTTTGGCTTTGTCGGCCGCGCTGTCGGTGGCGGGTTCGATGGGCGAGAGATTGAGCACAATGCCCAGACTCGCCTTGCACCCCGCCTGGCGCAGCGCGCGCAGGGCCATGCCGTGGCTGAGCATCAGGTGGTGCGCGACCTGCATGGCGGTGGCCCGGTGTTTGATACCGGGGGCAAAAATGCCACTTTCATGGCCCAGCACAGACATCACCCACGGCTCGTTGTGGGTGGCAATGGAGGCCAGCCGGTCATCCAGACGCGCGTGCATGCCCAGCGCATAGTCAACAAAGTGCTGCACCGTGTCCCGGTTGGCCCAGCCGCCTCGTACTTGCAGGGCTTCGGGCAAGTCCCAGTGGTTGAGCGTCAGATAAGGCGCAATGCCGCGCGCCAGCAGGCCGTCCACCAGCCGCTCGTAAAAGTCCAGGCCTTTTTCGTTCCAAGCCCCGCTGCCGGTAGGCTGCACCCGCGGCCAACTGGTGGAGAAGCGGTAGGCGTTAACCCCCAGGTTGGCAATCAGGTCTAGGTCGTCGGCGCAGCGAACATAGTGCTCACAAGCCACCGTGCCATCACTGTGGTCGGCAATCGTGCCCGGTACTTTGCAAAAAGTGTCCCAAATGGACGGGCCTTTGCCGTCTACGTCGCTGGCACCTTCGATCTGGAAGGCGCTGGTGGCAACGCCCCAGACAAAGTCTTTGGGAAATAGTGCGGCGGGGCCGGTTTGAAGGGGCGATAGCATGGCAACGTCGGAGTGATGGATGTCGGGGAAATTGAGCGTGAAGGGGCAGTGGATTGCGCTAAGCGGCTACTTGACGGCGCCGGCCGTCAGCCCGTCTATCAAACGGCGTGAGGAGATGGCAAACAGCACCAACAACGGCAGGGTGGCAATGGCCGAGCCGGCCATAACAGCGCCCCATTCGGTGTTGACCGGGCTTTGCATGCTGCGCAGGGCCAGCGGCAGGGTGTACATCTCGGGCGAACGCATCACGATCAGCGGCCCGATAAAGTTGTTCCAGGAGGCAATAAAGGTGATCAGCCCCAGCGTGCCCATGGCCGGCTTGAGCAGCGGCACCACGATGCGCCAGTAAATACCCAGCTCGCCACAACCATCCATGCGCGCCGCCTCAATCAGGTCGCGCGGGATCGAGCTGGTGACAAACTGGCGCATCATGAAGATGCCAAAGGCGCTGGCGGCGCCGGGAATGTAGAGCGCGCGCGGCTGATCGATCCAGCCAAAGGCGTCCATGATCATGAAGCTCGGGATCATGCCAAGAAAGGATGGCAGGAGCATGGTGCCCATCACCAGCAAAAACAGCGGTTGCTTGAACCGAAACTCAAACATGGCAAAGGCATAGCCGCCCATGGAGCAAAACAGCAAGGTCAGTCCGGTCGACGCCAGCGCCACATACAAGCTCCAGCCCAGGCTGCGCCAAAACGGGATCTTGGTGGTCAGGATGTCCAGGTTGAGCAAAAAATCCGACCCGAAAAACAGCGGCGGTGGCAGGTTGAAGATCTCGGTACGTGAGTGGCTGGCAAACACGAACATGAAATAAAAGGGCAGCAGCATCACCACGGCGCCTACCGCCACCAGCAGGTAGGCCGCACGCGGGGCGAGTCGGTCGGTGTTAATTTGCATGGCGGTTTAGCGGGCGGGACCGCGCGGCTTGAAGGCGCGGTTGGTCAGCCAGGTCAGCAGGGCCACAAACACAAACAGCAGCCAGGACAGCGCACTGGCGCCGCCAAAGTCGTTGAATTCAAACGCCGTGCGGTACATGTACATGGCCGTGGTCATGCCGGTCTGATCGGTGCCGCCGCGACCGCCGGTCAGGATGAATGGCTCCTCAAAGAGCTGCAGTCCGCCGATCACGCTCAGAGTCACGCCAAAATAAATCATGGGCTGCAGGCTGGGCAGGGTGATAAACCAAAACTGCTGCCAGCGCCCGGCGCCGTCCATGGTGGCGGCTTCGTAAATGTCGTTGGGGATGGTTTGGAGCGCCGCCAGGTACAACACGGTGTTAAAGCCGACATACCGCCAAAACACCACCATCGCAATGGCGGGCTTGACGTTTTCTGCGCGGCCCAGCCAGTCAATTGGCGCCGCAGGGGCCAGCCAGCCGAGTCCTGGCACGCTGCCCAGCGCCTGCAAGCCGACGTTGATGAGCCCGAAGTCGGTGGAAAACAGGGTGCTGAACATCATGGCAATCGCCACGGTGCTGGTGATGTAGGGCAAAAAGTAGGCCCCTATCACCCCGTTGCGCGTGCGCTTGAACGAGGTATGAATGAAGTAGGCCAGCGGAATCGCCACGACGTGCTGCGGCACACCGGAGGCAACCGCCAGCCAGGCCGTGTTTTTGAGCGACTTCCAGAACCACTCGTCCGTAATGGCGAAGGCGAAGTTGTCGAGCCCGACAAACTTCATCGACGCCAGGCCCGCCGTCGGCTCCCAACTCTGAAACGCCAGAAAGAACGAAAACCCCAGCGGAAACACCCCGAACACCAAAAAAAGTACGACAAACGGGCTGATCAGCACGTAAGGCACCGCTTCGGGTGACAGGCGAGGCAACCGGGTCATGGTGTCGGAGGGCTAGGTCGGGGCGGCGGTGCTGGCGTGCGCCTTAGCGCTTGACGCGGCGCTCGATCAGCGCCTTGGCATCGGCCAAGGCGGTGCGGATGTCTTTGCCTTGGTCCAGCACCTTGTCGAGCTCGGTGTTGACGATTTCGTCGGCAATCGGGTCCAGCTTGTGCACGTCGACTGCAGAAATCTTGCGGGCGGCGTCGCGCCACAGCAAGCGGGCTTTTTGGTCTGCCAGGAAGCTGATGGGCTGCTCAAAAAATGCATCGCCATGGGTTTCCAGCAGGGCAGGAAAGGCATCCTGGGACTTGAAGGCGGCGAGTTGCAGTTCCGGGGTGAGCGTCATCATGCTGATGAATTCGGCGGCCAGGGCCTTGTTCTTGGCGCCCTTGGGGATGCTGTAGAAACTGCCGCCCCAGGAGGCCCAGGCTTTTTCGGGCAACTGTGCCGCGCGCCATTGGCCCTTGGTCTCAGGTGCTAGCCAGTTGTTCAGGTGGCCAGCGAGCCAGGCGCCCGACATTTGTGTGGCAATCGTGCCGCGCTTGAAGCCTTCGGACCACTCGTTGGACCAGGCGCCGATCTTGCCGTCGAGCTTTTGATCGCGCACTTTTTTGGACAACTCAAAGGCCCGAACAAAGCGGGGCGAGTCCACCAGCACTTTGCCGGTTTTGTCGATGTACAGGCCGTCGCCCGCCTGCAGGTTGGACCGGATGATGATGTCTTTGATGTCGCGCGCGTGGGCCACCAAATAGGCGCCGGTGACCGTCTTGATCTTGGTTCCCGCGCCGACATAGGATTCCCAGGATTGGGTCAGCTCAGCCTCGGTAACGCCCGCCTTTTTCATGATGTCGGTGCGGTACAGCAGGGTGCCGGGCCCGATGTCGGTCGGAATAGCCACTTGCGCGCCTGAGCTGGCCGTGCCTTGCTTCCAGGCAAAAGGAACAAACCGTGCTTGTTGCGCCTTCATGTTGTAGGGTGCGCCCGCCAGGTCTTCCAGGCCGCCGCCTTCGGCAAAGCGCCCGACATAGCCGTACTCCACCACCATCACATCGGGCAAATTGGAAGAGGTCGACAGCGCGGTGGTCATGGCCGTATGGTGGTCGGCGTAGGCCCGGCTGGTGATCTTGATTTCCACGTCCGGGTGTTTTTTGTTCCAGGCGGGGATGGCCGCCTTGGCGATTTCGTCCACGGCCGGAAAGGCGGCAATCGTCAGCGTTTGCTGTGCTTGCGCGTTGAAGAATGCGCTGCCCGCCAAAAGCAGCGAAGCGGCCAGCCAGTTTCCAATCGGTGCGTGTGCCATGGGGCAACTCCTAGGTTGTTTTGCGAAAGACTGCCGGGACAGTCCAGAAATGAAAGCGTTTTGAAAGCGCTTTCATTGAATTATAGAAAGCAACTTAGCGTCTACAAGCTAGGGTATTCCCCAGCCTGATTCAGGAGTGCGCGGGGGCGCTGGAGCCGCGTACCAGCAGCTCGGGCGGGGGAAGTTTTGCGGTGGGAGGGTGGCCTGCAATCAGTTGCAGGATGGAGGCCGCGGCCAGTCGGCCGAGCTCGTAAGCGGGCTGGTGGATCGTGCTTAAGGGAGGCGTGGCGTACACCGAAGTGGGTAAATCATCGAAACCCACCAGTGAGACGTCTTCGGGGACCCGTAGCCCGTTTTGAAACAAGCCCAACGCGGCGCCGGCCGCCATCTGGTCGTTGGCCGCAAAAATGGCGGTGAAGGTGCATTTTCTGGAGAGCAAATGGTTGACGGCTTCCAGCCCGCTTATTTCATGGTACTTGCCAGGCAACACCAGCTGCGGGTCAAAGGCGATGCCTGCCGCTTGCAAGGCGGCACGGTAACCGCGGTGACGCTCGGCCGCGTCGGGGTGTTCTTCGTCGCCGGTAATAAAGGCAATGCGCTGGTGTCCCAGCGCCAGCAAGTGCTCGGTCGCCCGCATCGCGCCCGTGAAGTTGTCGAAATTGAGAGAAAACAATTGCTCGGCCTGCAACTCACGCCCGGTCACTACCACCGGCAGCGTCTGGGCGCAGGACTGCAGCGCTTCGTCAGAAAGGCGCGGCATGAGCACCACAATCCCGTCGACCCGTCGCGCCCGCAGAACTTCAAGGCACCGCGCCTCGGCCGTCGGGTTCCAGTGCGCGCTCATGAACAGCGGGCTGTAGCCCATGGGGTCGAGCTCGTCTTCAATGCCGCGCAACGCCGCGCCGTAAAACGGACTGTCGATCGCTTGCGTCACCACCCCAATACTGAAAGTCCGGCCGCCCGCCAAACCCCGGGCCAGAGGATTGGGAACAAAGCCCAGCGTCTCGGTCGCTTCGACCACTGCTTGGCGCTTGGCATCACTCACGACCGCCGTGCCGTTCAAGATCCGGGATACCGTGCTCGGCGAGACACCCGCAAGCTTGGCCACCATTTCCAGCGTGACTGGCGACTTGGCGGGCGCGCGGAGCGTGGTCGGCATTTTTTTCATGTTCGTGTGCTTGGATTGAGCGCCGGGCCCCAATAACCGTGGCTTTTGAAAGCGCATTCAATCTTAACCCTGATCAATCCAAGGCACGCGGCTGTATTCGCCGTGTAATTAAAAGAGGTTGAGGAAAGAGCGCAGAAAAAGTTCCCCGATAATCAATTCATGTCTTCCCCATCACATCGGCCCTGGGCGCTGTACCTTGTTACTTTCCTGGCAGCGCTGTTGGCGGCTGGGAGTGCCGTCTATTGGGTGTTGGGTACGGTGGGCCTGGCGGCACAGCGCGCACCTTCCGCCGCTGTAGCCGTGAGCGTCAGCCCCCCAGAAGCCAAGGATTTGGCGCGGGCCTTGGGGGCTGATCTGGCACCTCAGGTCAAGCCGGTTGAGGCCGTTAGTACCCAATACCAGCTGCTTGGCGTGGTGGCGGGGCCGGTCGGCAAAGGCTACGCGCTGTTAGTCATTGGCGGCGCGCCGCCCAAGGCCTACACCGTGGGCTCGGCGCTGGCAGAGGGCCAGGTTTTGCAGTCCGTGTCTGCACGTGGCGCAAAAATCGGCGCCAGCTTGCAAAGTGAGGCCACCATCGAACTGAGTTTGCCCAAGCCCCCCGGCAGCTGATCCGGGTTAGTCCCCGCGAGACTTGCTTTCAAATTAATGTAAGCTTGGCGACAGTTTTTATTCCATCTCCTCAGGAGCGAGTCCATGCAAATAGGCGTACCTGCCGAGACTGCGGCGGGTGAAACCCGTGTTGCGGTTACCCCAGAAACGGTTAAAAAACTGATCGCCCAAGGCCATGCGGTGCGCGTTCAGGCGGGTGCGGGCGTGCGCGCCAGCGTGACCGACGACGCATTCGTGGCCGCCGGCGCCGAGATTTGCGATGCTGCGGCCGCTTTTGGCAGCCCGATCGTGCTCAAGGTGGTGGCGCCGAGTGCCCAAGAAATTACCCACATGGCATCGGGCGCGGCTTTGGTCGGCATGCTGAACCCGTTTGATGCCGAAGGTCTGGCCCGCCTCGCGGCAGCCGGATTGACCAGTTTTGCGCTGGAGGCCGCTCCGCGCACCACGCGAGCCCAGAGCATGGACGTGCTCTCGAGTCAGGCCAACATCGCCGGCTACAAGGCGGTCATGATGGCCGCGGACCAATACCAACGCTTTTTCCCGATGCTGATGACGGCAGCCGGCACCGTCAAAGCCGCGCGCGTGGTGATTCTGGGCGTGGGGGTGGCCGGTTTGCAGGCCATTGCGACGGCCAAGCGCCTGGGCGCGGTGATTGAGGCGTCGGATGTGCGACCCAGCGTCAAAGAGCAGGTCGAGTCGCTGGGCGGCAAATTTATCGAAGTGTCCTACGACACGCCCGAGGAAAAAGAAGCCGCGGTCGGCGTCGGCGGCTACGCCCGCCCGATGCCGCAAAGCTGGCTGGACCGTCAAAAGACGGAAGTCGCCAAGCGCGTGGCACTCGCCGACGTGGTGATTTCGACGGCGCTCATTCCAGGCCGCGCCGCTCCCGTACTGGTCACCGAAGACATGGTGAAAAGCATGAAACCGGGTTCGGTGATCGTGGACATTGCCGCCGGCAAGGCCGCCGACGGGGTGGGCGGCAACTGCGTGCTGACAGAAGCCGGGAAAACCGTGGTCAAACATGGCGTTACGCTGGTAGGCGAAACCAATCTCGCCGCGCTGGTAGCGGCCGATGCCTCTGCACTCTACGCCCGCAACGTGCTGGACTTTTTGAAATTGGTGCTGAGCAAAGACGGCCAGTTCAAGGTGGACCTGGACGATGACATTGTTGCCGCCTGCCTGATGACCCAAGACGGTGTCGTCAAGCGCAAATAAGCGCCTGCCTCCAGAATCAATTGGAATCTGACCCCAATTTACTAGGAATAAACATGGAAGTTGTATCCCCCACCATACTGAACCTGATCATCTTTGTGCTGGCCATTTACGTGGGCTACCACGTGGTCTGGACCGTCACGCCCGCGCTGCACACGCCCCTGATGGCGGTGACCAACGCGATTTCCGCGATCGTGATCGTCGGCGCCATGCTCGCGGCAGCGCTCACCGAAACCACGCTCGGCAAGACCATGGGGGTGCTGGCCGTTGCCTTGGCCGCGGTGAATGTGTTTGGCGGCTTCATGGTGACGCGGCGCATGCTCGAAATGTTCAAAAAGAAAGACAAAAAAGTCGTGGCCAAGGAGGGAGCGCAATGAGCCTCAACCTCGTCACTCTTTTGTATTTGTTTGCCAGCGTCTGTTTTATTCAGGCGCTCAAGGGCCTGTCGCACCCCACCACCTCGATTCGGGGCAATGTGTTCGGCATGATCGGTATGACGGTGGCCGTCGTGACCACGGCCGCCCTGATTTACAAACTGGCCAACCACGTGGGCCAGGACGGATTTACTGGGCTGGGCTGGGTCTTGGGGGCCTTGCTGGTCGGGGGCACGGCGGGCACCGTCATGGCGCAACGCGTCGAAATGACCAAGATGCCCGAGCTGGTGGCCTTTATGCACAGCATGATTGGCCTGGCGGCGGTGTTTATTGCGGTGGCGGCCGTGGCCGAACCCAACGCCCTGCAGCACGGACTCGAAAAGGGCGCGCCCATTCCTGCGGGCAACCGTCTGGAGCTGTTTTTGGGGGCGGCCATTGGCGCCATTACCTTCAGCGGCTCGGTGATCGCCTTTGGCAAGCTTTCGGGCAAGCACAAGTTCCGCCTGTTTCAGGGCGCTCCGGTGCAATTTGCCGGGCAGCACAAGCTCAACCTGGTGCTGGGACTGACGACGCTGGGCCTGGGCCTGTGTTTTATGGCGAATGGCGCCTGGTGGGCATTTTTTGCCATGCTGGCGCTGGCCTTTGTGTTGGGCGTGCTCATCATCATTCCAATTGGCGGTGCCGATATGCCGGTGGTCGTGTCTATGCTCAACAGCTATTCGGGTTGGGCAGCGGCGGGCATTGGCTTTAGCCTGAACAACAGCATGCTGATCATTGCGGGCAGCTTGGTGGGCTCGAGCGGCGCGATTCTGAGCTACATCATGTGCAAGGCCATGAACCGCTCCTTCTTTAACGTGATTTTGGGTGGTTTTGGCGGCGATACCGCCTCGGCGGCCGGTGGCAGCACCGAGCAGCGCCCGGTCAAGAGCGGCAGCGCAGACGATGCCGCTTTTGTATTGGGCAACGCCGAAACCGTGGTGATCGTGCCCGGCTATGGTTTGGCAGTGGCCCGCGCGCAGCACGCGGTCAAAGAGCTAGCCGCCAAGCTCACGGCCAAGGGCATTACCGTCAAATACGCGATTCACCCGGTCGCCGGGCGGATGCCGGGGCACATGAACGTCTTGTTGGCTGAGGCCGAAGTGCCCTACGACCAGGTTTTCGAGATGGAAGACATCAACGGCGAATTTGGTCAGGCAGATGTCGCGATCATTTTGGGGGCCAATGACGTGGTCAACCCCGCGGCCCACATTAAAGGCAGTCCGATTTACGGCATGCCGATATTGGAGGCCTACAAGGCCAAGACGATCATCGTCAACAAGCGTTCGATGGCCGCCGGTTATGCGGGCTTGGACAACGAGCTGTTCTACATGGACAAGACGATGATGGTCTTTGGCGATGCGAAGAAAGTCGTTGAAGATATGGTCAAGGCCATCGAATAGCGTGGCGCCGGCGCCCTCCGTATGACTGAACCTGTTTGGCTAGCGGCTTATCCACCCGGCGTCCCCGCTGACATTGACGCCACCCAGTACGCGTCGCTGGTGGCGCTGATGGAGGAGGCCTTTTCAAAGTACGCCGATCGGACTGCCTACAGTTTTATGGGGGCCGACATCAGTTTTGCCCAGACCGATCGGCAGAGCCTGAGCCTGGCGGCCTATTTACAAGGCCTGGGCTTGGCCAAGGGCGACCGCGTTGCCATCATGATGCCCAACGTGCCGCAGTATCCGGTGGCGGTGGTGGCGATTTTGCGGGCAGGCTTTGTCGTGGTGAACGTCAACCCGCTGTACACCGCGCGTGAGCTGGAGCACCAACTGAAGGACGCGGGCGCCAAGGCCATTGTCATCCTCGAAAACTTTGCCACCACGCTGCAAAAGTGCCTTGCCGCAACGCACGTGAAGCACATTGTGTTGTGCGCCATGGGCGACTCGCTTGGCTTCATCAAAGGGGCCTTGGTGAACTACGTGGTGCGCTCGCGCAAGAAACTGGTGCCTGCCTTTGACTTGCCGCAGGCGGTGCGTTTTAACGCCGCCGTGGCAAAAGGCAGCAAGTCCCCGTTTGCCAAGCCGGACCTGCACGCCAATGACGTGGCCGTACTCCAGTACACCGGTGGCACGACCGGCGTATCCAAGGGCGCGGTCCTGCTCCACCGCAACCTGATTGCCAACGTGTTGCAGTCCGAAGCCTGGAACCAGCCGGTGATGCGCGACTTACCCGCCGACCAGCAACCCACCAGTGTTTGTGCCCTGCCGCTGTACCATATTTTTGCTTTCACCATCGGCATGATGCTGAACATGCGCATGGGGGGCAAGCTGCTGCTGATTCCCAATCCACGGGATATTCCGGCGGTGCTGAAAGAGTTGCAAAAACACACGATTCACAGTTTCCCAGCGGTCAATACCCTGTTCAATGGGCTGGCCAACCACCCGGATTTCAATACCGTGGACTGGAGCCATCTGCGCGTTTCGCTGGGGGGCGGCACCGCGGTCCAAAGCAGTGTTGCCAAGCTATGGTTTGAAAAAACGGGTTGCCCCATTTGCGAGGGCTATGGACTGAGCGAAACCTCGCCCTCGGCAAGTTGCAACCCGGTGACGGCCCAGGGATTTAGCGGTTCGATTGGTGTACCCATTCCTGGCACGTTCATGAAATTACTGGACGACGACGGCCAGGAGTGCGCGCCGGGCGAGCGCGGCGAGATCGCCATCAAGGGACCGCAGGTCATGGCCGGCTACTGGCAGCGCCCGGACGAAACCGCCAAGGTCATGACCGCTGACGGGTATTTCCGTTCGGGCGACATCGGCACCATGGACGAGCATGGCTTTTTCAAAATTGTGGACCGCAAGAAAGACATGATTTTGGTCAGCGGCTTCAACGTCTTTCCAACGGAGCTTGAGGACGTGGTGGCCCAGCTCGCGGGGGTGATGGAGTGCGCCTGCATCGGCATTCCGGACGACAAGACGGGCGAGGCCGTCAAGCTGGTGGTCGTTAAAAAAGACCCCGACCTGAGCGAGGCGGCGGTGCGCGCCCACTGCCGCGAGAACCTGACAGGCTACAAGCAGCCCAAGGTCGTGGAGTTTCGTGCGGATTTGCCCAAGACGCCGGTGGGCAAGATTCTGAGGCGCGAACTGCGCACGGCGTAGCCCGCCTTGCGGGCCGCGCCAATGGCCCGCGCCCCGATTATTTCAGCCAGCCGCGTTTGCCAAAGTACCACATCGGTACCAGCGCGCTGCACACCATCAGCGCCACCGTATACGGGTAGCTCCAGGCGCCCAAAAACTCCAGCTCCGGAAACTTCAGGTTCATGCCATAGACGCTGGCAATCAGGGTAGGCGGCAGCAACGCCACGCTGGCCACCGAGAAAATCTTGATGACCTTGTTCTGGTTGATGTTGATAAAACCCACGGTGGCGTCCATTAAGAAGTTGATCTTGTCAAAGAGGAACGCGGTATGGGAGTCGAGCGAATCAATGTCGCGCAAAATTTGGCGCGCTTCTTCAAACTGCTCGGCATTGAGCATTTTGGAGCGCATCATGAAACTCACGGCCCGCCGGGTGTCCATCACGTTGCGGCGTATTCGCCCGCTTAAATCCTCGTGCCGGGCGATGGCGCCCAGCGCTTCGCCAGCAATCGCATCGGTCACGTCGCCAGAGAGCACTTTCTTGCTGACCTTTTCCAGCTCGTCGTAAATGCCTTCCAGCGTGTCGGCGGAATATTCGGCGTCGGCGTCAAACAGCTTGAGCAGCACCTCTTTGGCGTCTTCAATCAATCCCGGCGCGCGCCGCGCGCGCATCCTTAACAGCCTAAAGACGGGCACATCTTCGTCGTGAATGGAGAACAAGACGCCTTTGCTCTTGAGGCTGTCATTGACCAGGTTCAAGATGAACGCAGCACGCACGGTCCGGGGCTCATCTTCGTCGGCGATCAAGAAGTCGCTGCGGATGTGGAGTTCGCCGTTGTCTTCGGTGTAGAAGCGGGCCGATTCCTCGATGTCCTCGTCCATGGCGTCTTCCGGGATGGACAAGCCGTAGTACTGTTTGATCCAGCGCTTTTCTTCCACGGTGGGGGACTCCAGGTCCACCCAGATCGGCTGGAATTGAGAGAGCTCTTCCAGGGACTCGATTTCTTCCTGGAACAGGCGGCCGTTGGCCAAGGTAAAGATATTGAGCATGGGTAGATGGCAAAGGTGGGGTGGCCAATGGTTCGATTGGGCGAAGGCGATGAAGCAGCTTTCGAACGACGGGCCAGGAATACCTCAACCATCCGAAAGCTACCGACTAGGGTAGTTGTCCAAGGAATACGCTCCAAAGTGGGGATGGCCAAATTATCGCATCCGCCCGTGACGCCCCTGCACCTCAAGGGTGCCACGGCGGCCCTGGTGCTGCACTGCGTCATGAAAAATCCTTTGCCTTTGGCGGCAAACACGCGCATAGTGGAGCCGAGGGTGAACCCACCCTCGGGTTTTTGTGGAAGTGGACCGGCGGCCTGCGGGTCACCGGGTTTTTTATCCTGAGAGCAACTGGAGCCCCCCTTATGAATCTGACAATCAGCGGTCACCATCTGGAAGTTACCCCCGCCCTGCGCAATTACGTCACTGAAAAGCTCGACCGCATTACGCGACACTTTGATCAAGTCGTCGATGTCAAGGTACTGCTCAGTATCGAAAATCAGAAGGAAAAAGAACGCCGCCAGCGTGCCGAGTGCAACATTCATGTCAAAGGCAGCGACCTGTTCGCCGAAAGTGCGCACTCCGACCTGTACGCCGCCGTGGACGACCTGGTGGACAAACTGGACCGCCAGGTGGTACGCCATAAAGACCGCATTCAAGACCACCACCACGAGGCGCCCAAGCGCCTGATGTAGGCGCTGTCTCACGGGTGCCCAACCCCAAACCCACCGCGAAAACGGTGGGTTTTTTTATGTGCATAATCCGCTCACCTTATGAACCGCCTTGCCTCATTACTGCCCCAACCGCACGTGCTAGCCCAGGTGGATGTCACCAGCAAAAAGCGCGCGTTTGAAGAGGCCGGACTCCTGTTTGAGAGCCTGCACGGCTTGAGTCGGGCCTTGGTCACGGACAGCCTGTTCTCCCGGGAACGTCTGGGCTCGACGGGACTGGGACACGGCGTTGCCATTCCCCATGGCCGCATCAAGGGCTTGAAGGCGCCAATGGCGGCCGCTTTCCAGCTGCTGAAACCCATCGGTTTTGATGCGCCGGACGACCAGGCGGTGACCCTGCTGATATTTTTGCTGGTGCCCGAAGCGGCGACCCAAAAACACCTTGAAATTTTGTCGGAGATCGCCGAGTTGCTCAGCGATGCCGGTATGCGTCAGCGCCTGACCACCACGACCGATGCCGTTGAGCTGCACAGTCTGTTGACCAACTGGCGCTCGACGCAGGTGCACTGACGTGGCCCGCAAGCACTGATCTGAGGCGCTTCACCCCGTGAAACCCAACGCCATCAGCGCTGACGTCCTGTTTGAGGCCTTTCGCTCCTATTTGCATTGGGAGTGGGTGGCCGGTCTAGGCGCTTCAGAACGGCGCTTTGACGAAGTAGCGGTGCGCGCGGCACGCTCGGGCGCGGACCTGGTCGGCTACCTGAACTACATCCACCCTTACCGCGTCCAAATTCTGGGCGAGCGAGAAATCGCTTATCTCACCAATGCCACCGCCGAAGACTGCGCCCGCCGCACTTCGCGCATTGTGACGCTGGAGCCACCGGTCATTGTGCTGGCTGACGGGCAGCAGGCGCCTGAGGCCCTGATTTCCATGTGCGAGCGGGCGCAAATCCCGATGTTTGCGGCCCAGGGTTCGTCGGCCTTTGTGATTGACGTGCTCCGCGCCTACTTGTCCAAGCACTTTGCCGACCGGGTGTCGATGCATGGCGTGTTCATGGATATTTTGGGTCTGGGGGTGCTGATTACCGGTGAATCGGGCCTGGGCAAGAGTGAGCTGGGGCTGGAGTTGATCTCGCGAGGCAACGGCTTGGTGGCCGACGATGCCGTAGATTTGTACCGCATCAACCAGACCACGATTGAGGGTCGCTGCCCCGATCTGCTGCAAAACCTGCTGGAAGTACGGGGGATTGGGCTGCTCGATATCCGTGCCATTTTTGGCGAGACCGCAGTGCGCCGCAAGATGCGGCTCAAGCTCATCGTGCATCTGGTGCGCCGTGAGACCCTGGAGCGAGACTATGAGCGCATGCCGTTTGAACCCTTGACGCAGGACGTGGCGGGAATTCCGGTGCGCAAGGTCGTGATTCAGGTGGTGGCTGGGCGCAATATCGCGGTGCTGGTAGAAGCCGCTGTGCGCAACACGATTTTGCAATTGCGCGGCATTGACACCTACCAGGAGTTTGTCGAGCGGCAGCGCCGTGCGATGGAGCAGGCGGGCTAGTCCCGCCAAGGCTCGCTTGGCTCAGGCGTAGCGCTTGCTGCGCAGGTTTTGCCGCATTTCGCTCAAGAGGGGTTGCAGGGTGGCGCTGCCAATGCGCAACGCCACAGCGGTGGCCAAGATGTCGAGCACCATCAAATGCATCAGGCGCGACACCATGGGGCTGTATTTGTCAAAGCCTTCCGGGTGGTCTGCGCTCAGGTGGATATGGCCCGCGCTGGCCAAGGGCGAGCCGCTGGCGGTGATGACGATGGTGGTGGCGCCGTTCTTGCGCGCAATGTCGCAAGCGTCCATCAGGTCGCGGGTGCGCCCCGAGTTGCTGATCACCACCACGCAGTCGCCCGGACGCATCACCGAGGCGCTCATCACTTGCATATGGCCGTCACTGTAGGCGGTGGTGTTGACGCCCAGGCGGAAAAACTTGTGCTGGCCGTCCTGGGCCACGATTCCGGAGTTGCCTACGCCAAAAAACTGGATTTGTCGCCCCGACTTGTAGGCTTCCACCAGCGCCACCACCGCACGCTCCATGGACAGGGTGCTGGCCTCGTTGCGGTATTTCAGCAAGGCGGCCACGGTGTTGTCGATCACCTTGACCATGACGTCGCCAATCTTGTCGTCGACGTCCACGCTGCGGTGGATAAAGGGAACCCCTTCGTTGACTGTACCGGCAAGCTTGAGCTTGAAATCCGCCAGACCGTCATAGCCCACGCTGCGGCAAAAGCGCACCACCGTGGGCTTGCTGACGTGCGAGCGGTCGGCCAACTCGCTGACCGGCAGCTTGGCAAAGGCCCGCGGATCGGCCAAACACAGGCGGCCCACACGTTGTTCGGCGGGCGCCAGGGACGGCAATGCGGCTTTGATTCGGTCAAGCATGGAGGGCCTTAGAAATGAGGGAGGCTTGGGGTTGAACTTTAAGACTCTTCGTCCCAGCAAAAACCGTCGCGCGCAATCATGGCGCTGGAGGCGCTCGGACCCCAAGTGCCTGCCGCGTACAGGCGCGGGCCTTGGGCGTCGGCCGACCAATGCTTGATCAGCGGCTCGACCCAGCGCCAGGCTTCTTCTTGTTCGTCGCTGCGCACAAACAGGTTCAGGCGGCCGTCAATCACGTCCAGCAATAGGCGCTCGTAGGCCCCCACGCGCTCGGAGCCAAAGCGTTTGTCAAAGTCCAGGTCCAGCTGCACCGGAACCAAGGATTGGCCCGCGCTGGCGCGCGCCTTGCGGTTGTTTTGGCCTTGGGCAAACAGGTGCAGCTCCAGCCCGTCTTTGGGTTGCAAATTAATCACCAGTTGGTTGCCGGTTTGGCTATTCGACTGGAAGATGGCATGTGGCGTGGGCCGAAAGTTCACCACAATGCGGGCGTCGCGGCCCGCCAGGCGCTTGCCGGTCCGGATATAAAAAGGTACGCCGGCCCAGCGCCAGTTGGCAATCTCCGTGCGCAGGGCAACAAAGGTCTCCGTGTTGCTCTGCGGGTTGACGCCGGTCTCATCGCGGTACGCGGGTACGGCCTGGCCGGCGCTGGTACCGCTGGCGTATTGGCCCCGCACCACGTCACTGACCAGGGTCTCGGCCGACCACGGTTTGAGCGAGCGCAGCACCTTGAGCTTTTCGTCGCGGATGGCATCCGCATGGGCGTTGATCGGGGGCTCCATGCCGATCGCGCAGAGCAGTTGCAGCGCGTGGTTTTGCACCATGTCGCGCAGCGCGCCGGTGGTCTCATAAAAGGCGCCACGGCTCTCCACGCCCAAGTCTTCGGCGATGGTGATCTGAATGTTGGCGATGTGCTCCCGCCGCCACAGGGGTTCGAACAAGGCGTTGCCAAAGCGCAAGGCAAACAGGTTTTGCACCGCCGGTTTGCCCAGGTAATGGTCGATCCGGAACACCTGCTTTTCTTCAAAGAAGCGGCGCACCGTGTGGTTAATCGCGCGGTTGGAGGCCAAGTCGTGGCCCAAGGGCTTTTCGAGCACCACCCGGGTCTGGGGCGTGTTCAGCCCGGCGGCGGCGAGTTGTTCGCACACGGTCGTAAACAGCGACGGTGCGGTGGCCACGTACATCACCACGGTGTCGGCCTTGCGTGCCTGCAGGCTTGCGGCCAGGGTAGCGTAGTCGTCGGGTTTGGACAAATCCATGCGGACAAATTCGAGCAAGGCGGCAAAACGCTCGAACTCCTCGGCGCTGGGCCGTTTGGCCAGATCGACCTTGTCAAAACGGGTTTTGATCAGCGTGCGGTACTGTTCGTGGGTGAGGCTATCGCGTCCCACGCCAATGATGCGGCCGCCCTCGGGCAAGGTGCCGTGGCGAAAGGCCTGAAACAAGGCGGGCATGAGTTTTCGCCACACCAAGTCGCCGGTGCCGCCAAATAAAACAAGGTCAAAGCTCATAAAGATCTGTGGGGCGAGGGAACGGTTGTTGATAAGTTACATAAAATCTGAGCTGGTAATGTAACTTTGTTTCATTGATAATTCAAGTCCGATCTTGCACTCGGGCTCAATCGCCCTCTATTACCCGGAAAATTTCCCATGAACCAACTCGATGCGCTCAAACAATTTACGACCGTGGTCGCCGACACGGGCGACTTCAAGCAGCTCGATGCGTTCAAGCCGCAAGACGCTACGACCAATCCCTCGCTGATTTTGAAAGCGGTTCAAAAGGCCGATTACGCGCCGCTGTTAACCGCCGCCGTGGCGCAACACCGGGGACAGCCCTTGGACCTCATCATGGACCACCTGCTGGTCCGCTTTGGCTGCGAGATCTTGTCCATCATCCCGGGCCGCGTCTCGACCGAGGTCGATGCCCGCCTGAGTTTTGACACGGCCGCCACCGTCGCGCGCGGCCAACGCCTGATTGCGCTGTACCAAGCCCAGGGCATTGCAAAAGAGCGCGTGTTGATCAAGGTGGCCTCGACTTGGGAAGGCATCCAAGCCGCAGCCCAGCTCGAGCGCGAAGGCATCCATACCAACCTGACCCTGCTGTTCTCGTTTTGCCAGGCGGTGGCCTGTGGTCAGGCCAAGGTGCAACTGATATCGCCCTTTGTGGGCCGGATTTACGACTGGTACAAAAAGACCGCCGGTGCCGCGTGGGTGGAGGCTGACATGGCTGGCGCCAATGACCCCGGCGTCAAGTCGGTGGGCCAGATTTACAACTACTACAAGAAGCACGGCATTGCCACCGAGGTGATGGGCGCCAGCTTTCGCAACGTGGGCCA
>Ga0214921_10001163_pt1 | contig 45576 bp, 40 predicted proteins | sample LL1505_MetaG_FD_177992 | JGI IMG/M metagenome (GOLD analysis project Ga0214921, IMG submission 177992) | Freshwater microbial communities from Lake Lanier, Atlanta, Georgia, United States - LL-1505 | ecosystem: Environmental > Aquatic > Freshwater > Lake | place: USA: Georgia | collected... | reverse complement strand
CGACTTGAAATTCACCATCAGTGACACCCTGCTCCAGCAATACACAAAATTTTCGGTCAAATTCACGTCGCATTTTTTGAATGGCTTTTTTACTTTCAAGTGCAAGATTTTTTTCTTCGCGCGTGTAGATGGCAATATGGCTTTGGTTCTCGATCACCGCCAACATGAATTCATGGGCAAATACGCGCAGCTTCTCTGTCGCCGAACCTTCAGATGCGACAACACTGTCAAGCACATTCAATGAAGCACGGATGCCGCGGGAACAAATTTCTGCTAACAATTCATTTTTGGATTTGAAATGGGTGTAAATGAATGGCTTCGTGACATTCATTTTCTCTGCCACTGCAAACAGCGTGGTGTTGTTCAATCCATTTTCATTGAACAACTCCAGCGCCGTCGCAATGATGCGGTCGCGTTTGAGTTTGGTCACAGCGTCCCGGATGTCATCAACAGGCGCCGACAAAGTTGGGCTTGATTTCTTGATGGCTGGACTAGGCGTTTTCAGCACTTTTTTTCGAGCAGCTAGAGGCGATTTGACTGTGTTCATGGCTGAATTGTAAATTTAATCAAACGCTCAAATTGACACTGGTTCGAACAGCCATTCCAAATTGCCTCGACTGCTGTCATAGCGGCCCTGCACCCGCATACCCAACGCCAATTGATCGCCGCCTTTCCAAATTCCAAGCGACCTCACGCCCTCGTCCAAGTCAACCGTGACCAGGGTATAGGGCAATTCACTGGCAAAGCCTGGATGAAACGCATGATGACAATGCGTCCAACTGTGAACCGCGCCCAAGCCTGGCGAGTCTTTCCAAAAATAATCAAGGGAGAAGCAATGTGTGCACAAAAGACGCGGATAGTGCCGAATGGTTCCGCATGCGGTGCAAGTCTGTAACACCAATCGTCCTTGCGCCGCAGCATCCCAAAAGGCTTGCGTCATGGGGCTGGGCTGAACAATGGGTTTGGCAATTGGGTTAACAATTGGGTTAGCAGGGGTGTTCATCTGTTCATGCCTTTCGCATGATGGCCAACGCGCCATCGCCCATGTCGCCATAGCCTGTCACCAGGCCCACTTTTGCGTTCTTAACTTGGGCAGCACCACCGTGGCCGCGCAATTGGCGCACCAATTCAACAACATGGTTCAAGCCCCAAACGTGAGCTTGAGACAACAAGCCTCCATGGGTATTGGTGGGCAGAGCTCCCCCCAATTTCAGACGGCCACCCTCTACAAAAGCGCCGCCTTCACCTTTGGCACAAAAGCCCATGTCTTCTAATTGACGAATGACGGCGTACGTAAAACAGTCATAAATTTCGGTGACATCAATGTCGGCATGTGTCACGCCTGCCATTTCAAATGCGCGTTTTGCAGCTTTGCCAATGCCAAGGCTGGTCATGTCTGGGCGCTGGGTGATAGAGCCCGGAGAATCAGGATGTCCCTCAGCCACACCCGAGATGTAAACCATGGGCTGAGCTGTATCGTTGGCACAGGCTGCCGCACTGACAATGACTGCAGCACCGCCATCGCTTTCTAGACTGCAGTCCAACAATCGGAAAGGGTCAGAAATCATGCGCGAATTGAAATGATCTTCCAAGGTGATGGGTTTTTTCATCACGGCATTGCCATTGAGCAGCGCATGTTCACGACAAGCAACAGCCACCTCACCAAACTGCTGCACAGTGGTGCCATACAGTTCCATGTGGCGTCTGGCCATGGGCGCATACAACTGTGCAGGGGCAATGGCGCCCATCGGATACTCAAATTCAGTCACATAGTGAAATTGCGGCATGTTGTGAATGCGGGCGCCGGCCTTGTTTGAGCCCATGCTCACATTGCGTCCAAATGTAATCAGGACATGTCGGCAAACTCCCGCAGCAACGGCAGCAGCAGCAGCCTGCAATGCCATCACAGGACTGGCGCCGCCATGCGGAATCACCGCAGAGAACCGCAAATCTGGAATGCCAAAATTTTCGATGAAGTCATCTGCAGTGCCACTGACGATGCCCACCGGAATCACGCCGTCAATGTCTGTGGGTTTTAAACCTGCGTCGGCAATGGCCTTAAGCGAAGACGCCAGTTGCAGTTCAAACGCCGTTTGGGTGGAACCTCGCATGTAGATGGTTTCGCCGATGCCTGTGACACAGGCTTTGTCTTTAAGGCTCATCCTGTTCTTTCAACTTATTGCTGGGCCACACGCTGACGCTCGCGCTTCAGTTGACGGCGGTAAAAGGTGGGATCCAACTCGAGCGCATAGCGAGCACTCGCAGGATAGTGTTGCCGCAAAAATGCTAATTCTTGGTCCATTGCTTTTTGCATTTTCGAGCGCGATGGCAAGGGGTGTTTGCCGCTCACAATGTCAGCAATCCATTCGGCTTGATCGTCCATCATTCGGATGTTGCCGCCACCTGCAACATTGAACATGCCCGCAAAGTACAGGTTTTTTTGCTCAGGGTGTACGACACGCAAAAAGAGATTCAATTGCCCTTTGTGCAGCGGTGCCAATTTTGAGCTGAGAAATGGCAAATCAACTTCATAACCAGTGCCCGCAATGACACAGTCAAAATTCTCTTGTGAGCCGTCAGCAAAGGTAACCGTTTGACCTTGGACGGCTTGGATACCCGGCTTTGCGCGCACACGGTTCCAAACAAAATGAGCCATCAAGCTCGGGTGGCTGGTGGGATGTGTGCGGGACTTTGGTGTGACAAACCCCCATTGCTCCATGGTGCCATGAACAATGCGTGTCAAAAATTCACGAATGGTTCGACGCACAGGCCAAGGCATCCAGGGTTTTTCAATCTTGGCCAACACACGCGAAATAGGCACGCCAAACAAAACGCGCGGCATGACCAACACAGGTGATCTGGCAGAAATGACGGTTGACTGGGTCACGGTGCAGATGTCAGACGCAATGTCGACAGCACTGTTGCCCATGCCCACCACCAACACGCGTTGGTCACGAAATGGCTCTGGCACACGGTAATTGTGTGCGTGCAAATAAGTGCCTTTGAAATCTTGGCGCCACTCAGGGTGCATGGGCTTGCCTTGGTGGCCGGTGCCAATGACCACTGAATCAAAGTACTCCGGCGATTGGCCTTGCACCGTGATGGTCCAGCCATCGCCTTGCGCTTCCAATTTCTCAACTTTGGCATTGAAACGAATCAAAGGCAGCAACTTGAATTGATCGGCGTAAGCCTTCAAGTAATTGTGAACTTGCCAGTGATCTGGATACAGAGGTGTGCCCTCGGGAAACGGAAAATCTTGATACGCCGTCACGCGGGCTTCAGAATTGAGGTGCAAAGATCGGTAAGCTGGGCTGATGCCGTTGTCGTTTTGGTAAACCCACAGCCCTCCCACTTGGGAGCCCATTTCAAAAACGACCACCTCATGGTGATTGGCCAACAAGTGTTTGGCTGCACACAAGCCAGCCGCGCCGGCGCCAATGACGGCAACGCGTTTTTGAGTGGATGGAGACCCAGAGTTCATTCTCAATCCATCTTGGCGCCAGAAATCTGAACCACCTCTTTCCACTTGACCCGTTCTTTTTCAGCAAAAGCGTAGGTCTCGGCGGGTGTTGTGGCGATCGTGCGCGCGCCTGTGTCCAAAAAGCGTTGCTGCATCGCAGGCTCTGCCGCAATGGCCGTGATGGCAGCCGATAATTTATTCAGAATGGGTGTGGGTGTGCCTTTGGGCAAAACAAATGCACCCCACGAAGTGATCAAGAAGTTTTTCACGCCAGCCTCTTGCATGGTCGGTACATCTGGCAATGTGGGCCAGCGATCGCCAGCCGTGACAGCCAACGCACGAACTTTGCCCGCCTTGATCAAGGGCATGTAGCTGGCAATGTTGTCAATCGCAAAGTCGGTGTCACCCGCCATCAAAGCAGGCATAGACTGCGCCGCACCGCGGTAAGGCACGTGCGTGGCGGTAATGCCTGCGCGCACCTTGAACAAATCGCCGGCCAGGTGCGGTGTGGTTCCTACGCCTGCAGAGCCAAAAAATACGCCCTTGGTTTGCTTGCGCGCCCAAGCAATAAACTCTTGCACGTTTTTGGCGGGGTGCTGCGGCGCGACAACAAAGACATTGCAATTTTCCCAAATCATGGAGGCGTAAGCGAAGTCTTGCGCCGGGTCATAGTTCATCTTTGAAAAGAGAAACTGATTGATCGACAAAGTACCAATGGTGGCGGATGCAATGGTGAGCCCATCTGGCGCGGCCGCCTTGACGGCTTCCATGCCAATGTTTCCACCCGCACCCGTTTTGTTTTCAACCACAAAGTTTTGACCCAAGCGCGCTTGCAGTCGTTCTGCGATGGCTCGCGTCAAAATGTCGGAAGCGCCACCGGCTGTAAAAGGCACAATGATTTTGACTGTCGACTCAGGCCATGCGGTGGCTTGCGCCCACAAAGTGGGACTTGCTGCAACCATGCTACCGGCCAAACCAGCGTGAAGAAAATGGCGACGTGAAGTCATAAACATCCTTTGATTTAAAAAAATTTAAAAACGCATTCAATGTTTGTCAAGCAACTGGTTTGGGGACGCGCGGCAAAATGGCATTGCCGATAATTTGGCGCATGACCTCCACCGTTCCGCCGCCAAGGCGACACATGCGAGCATCGGCAAAGGCACGCGCAATGGGGTATTCCCACATGTACCCCCAACCCCCAAAGAACTGCAGGCACTCGTCCATCACTTTGCCTTGAAGTTCGGTGGTCACCAACTTGGCGCAGGCTGCGTCCACCGCATCAAACTCACCCTTCAAGTGCATCTCAATGCAGCGGTCTACAAACACACGCTGTGTCAGCACCTCTGCCGTGAGAGAGGCCAACTTGAACCGCGTATTTTGAAAATCACTCAAAGTGCCGCCAAACATTTTGCGTTCTTTGACATAGTCTTTGGTCCACTCCAATGCGGCTTCAGAACTGGACACACCTCGAATGGCCTGAACCAACCTTTCTTGCGCCAACTGGGTCATGAGCATGGCAAAGCCCCCGCCTTCTGTGCCCAACAAGTTTTCTACGGGCACACGCACATCAGCGAAAAAAAGCTCAGAAGTGTCCTGCGCTTTGCAACCCATTTTTTCTAACTTGCGCCCACGTTGAAAACCCTCGCGATTGGTTTCAACCAAAATCAGGCTCACCCCTTTGCCACGTGCTTTGGGATCGGTCTTACAAGCAAGCACCAGCAAATCTGCCGTGTGGCCGTTGGTGATGAATACTTTTTGACCGTTGATGACATAGTGATCGCCATCGCGTATAGCTTGTGTGCGCATGGCTTGTACGTCGCTGCCGCCCGATGGTTCACTCATACCCAAAGCCGCAATGACTTCGCCAGAAGCCATTTTGGGCAACCACTTTCGTTTTTGCTCTTCGGTACCAAAGTCAACCAAATAAGGCGCGACGATGTCTGAGTGCAAATAGAACGTTGGACCCGTAGCCCCAGCGCGAGCCATTTCTTCAATCAGGATGGCGCTGTGCAGAAAATCGCCGCCTAAACCACCATATTCTTCAGGCACGTTGCAGCACAAAAGACCAAGCTCACCAGCTTTCAGCCACAACTCAGCAGGTACTTGCCCATCTTTTTCCCACTTTGCATGAAAGGGTGTCACGTGTTCTTCAATAAAGCGCCGAACGGTGGCGCGAAACAGTTCGTGATCGGGACTGAATATTTGTCTTGGAATCATGTCAAGCTCAAGTAGATGGAATGAGGGGGTGGCAAGGACCGCCTTCGGCAATCCAGGTCTGGATTTGTGAATCTTCAAAACCGCACTCTTTCAAAATTTCTGCGGTGTGCTGTCCAAGTTGTGGCGGCAAGCGGTCAATGTGCAAATCAGCACCGCTCATTTGAATCGGAACGCGAGGAATTCGCAACGCGCCCTCTGTAGGATGCTCGCGAATGTCCCAGAAGTTGACGCTTTCTAAATGCGGGTCGTTCACCAAATCTTCTAGGCTGTTGACCACCGAAAATGGCACGTCTTCGGGTGTGAGCAAGGCGAGCCATTCAGCATTCGATTTTCGAGCCACCTGGCGTTCAATTTCGTCCCAAACATGACGGAAATTTTTCTGCCGTGCTGCAAATGTTGAAAAGCGTTCATCCTGCATGATGTGCGGTTCACCCGCCAGTTCGAAAAAACGTTTCCAATGAGCGTTAGAGTAAGGCAACAACGCCATGTAACCGTCCAGTGTTTTGTAGGGGCGCCTCGAAGCAGAACTGACCGGCTCGTAGCCCATGCCAGCCATGGGTGGGTCAAAGGCATAACCCCATTGGTGCTCCATCATGTTGAAAGCTGCCATGGTTTCAAACATGGCCACATCGACCTGCTGACCCACGCCCGTTTGATGTCGTTGCATCAAAGCCATCGCAATGGCCCATGCCGCATGCAAGCCGCTGATCTTGTCAGCGATGATGGTGGGAATGAAACGAGGCTGCCCAGCCACCACAGTTTGTAAACGAGCCAGCCCAGAAGCTGCTTGAATGATGTCGTCATAAGCAGGACGTCCGCCATACAAACCATTATCACCGTATCCACCCACATGGCAATAAATCAAACGTGGATTGTTGGCCGACAAACTGGCGTAGTCCAAGCCCAAACGGTTGGCTGCAGCGGTTCGCATAGAGTGCAGCAGAACGTCTGATTCCGACAACAGTTTGTGCAAAATGTCTCGCCCTTCCGACGTTTTCAGGTCGACCACAATCGAGCGTTTGCTGCGGTTGCTGGTTAGAAAAAAGGCACCCATTCGCGGTGTGCGACGGGGGCCAATGGCACGCGTCAAATCGCCTTCTGGGGGTTCCAGTTTGATCACGTCGGCGCCCATGTCGCCCAGGTATTGGCCGGCCAAAGGGCCAAAAATCATGGACGCGATTTCTAAAACACGAACGCCTTCGAGGGGTCTATTGGGCTTCATAAATTCACAGAATGGCAACAGGTGACAAAGGACTGCCGGAGGCGCCTACGATTGGCAGGGCACTGGCCACAAACATGAAGGTGAAGCGACCACTTTCGACCAAAGGGTCTAGCATCAGGCCTTCCAAAAGGGGAATGCCGTAGTCTCTAATCAAACATTGATGGACTGGGAAAATGGTGCCTTGCGCAAAGGGCAAAACTTCGACCGCAAAGTTGTCTGCGCCCACAATGGCCACATCACTTTGCGCAAGCCACAAACCGGCGTCTTTGTCGATGCCAGGTTCAATGTTGAAATCGACATCAGTCTTACCCTTTTGCGCTTCCAACCAACTTGTGCGAATCAGGATGGCATCGCCTTTTTGCAGGGTGACACCCGCCATTTGCGCAGCGTCTTGCAAGTCTTTTCTGGTAATCACTTCTCCTGGCGCAAGCTGTCTATTTTTAAGCCTAGCAATGTCCAGAAGCACGCCCCGTGTCACGATGGGGGGCATTTTCTCAATGCCTAATTTTTCAGCACCCCTGATGCTTCGAATTGAATTTCCCAAATAGCCGTTGTACAACTCATCGTCATACCAGGCATGGCACAAGGCATCGACGTGGGTGCCAATGTGCAGCGGCATGACCACCGTGTCTTCGGCAAATTGAAAACCGCCCACCACACGCTGACCCGCTGCGTAGTCACCGCCATCACGGTTCATAAAATGTTGCAAACCACAACGATGACCCGGAACTGGGGTTTTGCTGCTCAGCAATTGCGTCAAGCGCAAAACCTCACCGGTTTGTACCAAGCTGGTGGCGTGACGAACTTGTTCTGGACCAATGAGGTTCAGACTGCCTTTTTCGTCTTCGGAGCCCCAACGGCCCCAAGCTTCTTTGCTCATGATTTCCATCCTAAACGTGCAGACAGGCGCTGGGCCGCGTCTTTCAATGCTTGTAAAACGGGATCGTCCTTCGGTAACGAATCGGAATCTCCCATCATGTTCAACGCCAGAACGATTGCGCCACTGGCATCAAAAACAGGGACGCTGTAGCCGTTCACACCTTTTTCATTGATGTCAGCCAAGATGGCGTTTTGAACATCGGCTATTTTGTTCACCCTGATTTGCGCTAAATACTGGTCAACTTGGCGCTGATCGACAAACTCTGTACGGCCATTCCTTTGCGCTGCCTCGATTTCGGCATCCAAATAGGGTTGCGTGATTGATCTGTTGGAAAAAGCGGCAAACACTTTTCCCGTTGCAGACCCCAACAATGGCAAAACCATGCCACAGCGCAAACGAACATCAAGCGGTTTTTTGGCTTCGACCCACCAAATCAAAGTAGGGCCCAGGTTGCCCCATACACCCAAGCCCACAGTTTTATCCGTTTCGCGGCTCAGGTCTTCTAAACAAGGACGTGCCAAATGAATGGCATTCAAAGTGGCCACGTGACCTGAGCCCAAGTCCTTACTGGGCAGGTTGTCGTAGGGATGAACCACCATGTACTTGCCTGAACCATAGGCCAAGGGCCTGCGCGTCGCATTCACAATGCGCTCAACCCGTCCCAAGAACAACAAATGATCGCCACCAGGATAGGTCTGCTCTGTCGAGCACTCCAAGTAAGCGGCGCAGCCCTCAAGCAAAGGAACGCCACCCAAGCCCTTCGTCCACACCACGCCATCAAAACGGTCCGGCCCCGGACGGGCAAAACGGTTGGAAATATCAACTTGGTCTTCAGCAAGAATGTTGACCACAAAACGTTTGGCATTGCAGTAAGTATTGAATGCAGAGGACTGCAGACGCAAACTCCAAACTATCAGCGGCGGGTCCAGTGAAACTGAATTGAATGAATTGGCCGTCATGCCAATCGGATGACCCTGTTCGTCCAAGACCGTGATCACTGTGACACCTGTGACAAATGATCCTAAGCAACGTCGAAGTTCTGCAGGGTCAATGGGTGACGATGCAGGCTCGATTTTTTGCAGCATTTGAAGCACTGTCATTTTGTGAAGCCATCGGCCGGTGAATGAATGAACCAGGAGGATAAATTAGCAAAATATGATGTTTCACTGAGGGTAATATACCACGGGGTATTTAAAATCTACCTTTGGGTAACCTGTCGTAAACCCTAAATGTCAAGTCCATCTGACTTATCGAATTTAGGAAAAGTCAATTGCCACCGTGACAGATGTTTTCTAATTTTTCCAACACCCCGTCAAGTGTTTAAAACATAGACTTTTTTTTACTGAGCAATCTCTAGGAGGATCTGCGTTAAGCCAGCGGGATCCGTCACCATGGCATCGTGGCCTGTGGCCAGCTCTCGCCATTGCCAATGCGCTTGCTGTCGCGCCCACGCTTGCGACGATGCCACAGAAGACAAAACAGGTGAGGTGCACGCAATGTAAGTACATGCCAAACCATTGCCAACTTCTTGGGTGATGGGCAAGGGCGTGTCGTACAGGCACGCCGGGTGAGGCGTTAAATGAGACGACACCCATGCGGCCTCTGGGTGATCTTCGGGTATGCCAAATACCGTGACTGGCGGTGGCGGAAATACGCTAACCCCATTTTCAGAGATGCAACTTGCGCGCCGTTGTGCCACCACCTCGGCAGGCAGCACGCTGTAAGGTGTTTGACCCGCCTGAAGAATCAGGGCATCCAAGTACACCAAGCGCCGAATGCGATCGGGCAGTCTTTCTGCAACACCCGAAATGGCCAATCCGCCAAAGCTATGGCCCACCAAAATAACATCCTGCACGCCCTCAGACAACATGTGTTGCACGATGTCATCGACATAATGGGACAGCGTCAAATGGTTGGAGGCCAAGTGCCTTCGGTCGCCAAGACCTGTTTGAGTGGGCGTGGTGACGTGGTGACCGTGGTGACGCAGGCGCTCTGCAACCAAGCGCCAGCACCACCCACCATGAAAGCCACCATGAACCAAAACAAAATTCAAGATCAATCTCTCGAAATAGAAAATCTATCGGCCATTCAGGGGGTAAGTAGGGTCGTTATAACCTGGGCTACTGGCATGACCCGGCGTCACCAGCGAATCAACGAAGGCCTCATCCTCAGCCGTTAAGCTTAATTCAAGCGCACCCAAATATTCTTGCCACTGCGCCAACGTGCGGGGCCCTGCAATCACAGCGCTCACGTCCTTGTGTGCCAACACCCAGGCAACCGCAAAGTGACTCAAAGCCACGCCCTTAGACTCGCAGTAAGCCCGAAGGTTTTGCGCAATCACCAATGTGTCGTCCCTAAATTCAGTTTCCATCAAACGCTTGTCATTGCGTGATGCGCGTGTGCCACTGGCAGGTTGTGCACCCGGCAAATATTTGCCCGAAAGAACGCCGCGGGCAATGGGGCTATAGGGCACCACACCCAATCCATAGTGCGTACACGCCTCCAAGACTTCTTGTTCGGGTTGGCGCTTGAGCAGGTTGTAGTAAGGCTGGCAGGCAGATGGCGCTTGGATGTTCATGCGCTTGGCTTGATTGACAATTTCTGCAATGCGCCATCCGCGAAAATTTGAGATGCCCCAATACCTGATTTTTCCACTGCGCAGCAAATCATCCATGGCACGAAGCGGTTCTTCAAAATCCATGCCGTTGTAGTCTCTGTGCATGTAATACAGATCAATGTAGTCTGTGTTCAAACGGCGCAGGCTGGCCTCGCATTCCTGCAACATCCACGAGCGAGAATAGTGGGAGGTGTTGGGCGACGTGCTGGCTGGCTGGCTCATGGGCATGCCTACTTTGGTGGCCAGCACCCATTGGTTCCTTTGCCCCTTCAACAGTTGGCCCAGCATGCTTTCAGAGCCACCCAAACTGTAGACATCGGCCGTGTCTATGAAATTGCAACCATGGTCATGCGCATGGTCCACAATCGACCGAGCTTCTGCCAATTCAGTTTGATCGGCAAACATCATGGTGCCCAAACACAGCGCTGACACCTTTAGCTGATTTTTTCCCAAGGCGCGGTATTTCATCAATGAACTCCGATGTGTTGCTGTGGTTTTAAAGCGGCCAGTGCCAGTGCACTGGGCGGAGTCCTGCAACAGGCGACCTGAAAGTGGTCAGGGTTTCGCCTGCCAAACAGCCCATGTAAGCTGTGCGTAGATCGTCACCGCCAAATGCAATGCTGGTGATGTTGGGCAATCGATGCCCTCGTGCACTCGAAATCATGGGCCGCGTCAGTGTGCGAGTTTCAAATGCCAGCTCCAAGGCTTTGCAGGTTTCTGGCACTGCATCGTCAATGACGGTGACACGTTCGCCTTGGGGTCCGAAGCGATACAAACGATTGCTTCCTACGCACACCACCCAAAAACCACCTTCAGCGTCCAGGGTCAATCCATCTGGAAAATCACCCTCACTGAACTGGGCCACAACCTGACGTTGGCTGAGCGCCAACTGATCTGATAAATCGAAACGGCTGGTGCAACGCCCAAAAGTTTCGTTCACATAAAGATGCCGGCCATCCTGGCTGACTCTGCACTCATTCGTATAGTGCAAGCCCTCTGCCACAATCCGGGACCCTTTGGTATCTACTACAGAAATCCAGCCCGTAGCCGTGTCCAATGGATAAGCATCGCCGCCATCGGCCGCACTGACACAAACCCACACACGCTCTTGATCGTCGACCGTGATGAAGTTGACACGGCCCAAAGGCTTGCCATCCACCGCCATCAACCAGGGTTGAACGCCAGCATCGGCTGACAGACGCCAAACGCCTCCTTCAGGGCTCAAATTGGCCACTAAAAAACTACCATCCTTCATGAGCGCAATGCCATTGGGGACCAGCGTAGAAGTGTGCGACAAATAGTTAGCCTTGTCCGCTTTCAATGTCATCACCCCACCGCGAGAATCGGATGCCATCAAAGCCCCAGAAGAATGTGTCAAAACACACTCAGGTCGTTGCAAGCCCGTAAATACTTGTTTTAAGGCATTGCTATCTGGGTTGCTGGGATGCAATGATTTTGAAAGCACCTTCCACTCTTCAGCTGAAACGGTCATGTCGGTCATTCGTCCAAGGAAAGTTTCAGGCGCTGAATGATTTCTTTCCATCGAGACACATCTTGCTTGATGAGTTCAGATGTTTTGGCACTGTCCAAATAAGCGGGCTCTAAGCCTTTGTCACGCAACTTGGCTTGCATGTCTGGCTCTGCCACCACCTTGCCAATGTCGTCACTGATTTTTTTCAAAATGGCGGCGGGGGTTTTGGCGGGCGCCACAATGCCGTACCAAATATCGGCATCAAATCCCGAAATACCACTTTCAACCACGGTAGGTACATCGGGCATTCGGCTGTAACGAGCGGCCGTGGTCACAGCCAAAGGCCGCAATCTTCCAGCCTTCACCATGCCATCAAAGGCACTCATGGCACCAAAAGAAAATTGAACTTCGTCACCCACCAAGGCCGTGACTGAGGGCGCCGATCCTTTGTAGGGAACATGCACCATGGACAAGCCTGAACGCAATGCAAACATTTCGCCAGCCAGGTGCGGCGCTGTGCCTGTACCCGCTGAGCCATAGTTCAACTTGCCATTATTGGCTTTGGCGTACGCCAAAAATTCGGCAAATGTTTTGACGGGCAATTTGTCGTTCACCACCAGCACCATGGGCGAGTTGGCATAACGCGCCACTGGGGCAAAGTCGCGCAACAAATCCCAATTCAGGTTTTTGTACAAAGTGGTGTTGATGGTGTAAGAGTTCACCAATAACAGCAAGGTGTAACCATCAGCGGGGGCCTTGGCAACAAAGTCAGCGCCTATGTTGCCTGCAGCCCCGGGCTTGTTATCGACCACAACCGCTTGCCCCCACATCTCAGAGAGGCGCTGCGCAATCAGGCGTGCTGACAAATCAGAGCCCCCCGGTGCAAAGCCGACGACCAGTCGCACAGGTTTGTCTGGATAAGCATGAGCTGATGGGCCCAAGGCCAAACTCATCACCCATGCAAGGATCGACAGTAACTTCAGCAGGGAGGGCTTCATGGCATTTCCTTATTGTTTGGGCCAAATGGCTTTGGCAGATGCAAAGTTACTGGGGAAGACTGTTTTGGGTTCACCGTCTTGCCATTGCACCAACACCAAATCGGCATTGACTCGGCGACCGCTGGCATCAAATTCCATCTTGCCGCCTGGGAAGTACTTTGACGCGCCACCTGCATCGTTCATGGCACGAATGGCTGCCGCTACTTTTTTAGGATCTGCTGAAGCTGCTTTCTCCATGGCTTCTTTGAAAATCCACATGTCACCATAGGTTGAAATGCTGTCTTGTGGCATCCAAGGTTCTTTGTGCTTGGCTTTGAATTCTGCCACCAACTTTTCATGGCCCTTGCCACTCCAGTTGGCCATGGCGGCCATCACGCCTTCCATTTGCTGCTTGCCCACCACTTGAAGCAACTCAGGCGCACCCATGTGGCCGCCATTGCCCAACATCGGCACTCGACCGCGCCCCATGCCCATCTCGTTCATCTTTTCAATGACCAATTTGGTATCGGGCACATTGGTCGTGAGCATGAGCAACATGTCGGGACGTGCGTTGCGAACTTTTTGAATCATGGAAGTTGCATCGGCCAATGGGGGGGTGAATACCTCATCGACTACCAACTTCAAGCCCAACTTGGCAAACTCACCTTCGCGCATAGGCTTGGTAAACGCCATGGGAGAGGCTGTGTTGTCCATCACAATGCCGATGGTCTTAGGTCGAACAGCACCTGACATTTTGGCCATTTCGATCAAGGCAGGCAGTGCATCAAGTGATTGTTTCGATGCCACTGGTGATGTTTGAAACACATACTTATAGCCACGCGCGGTAATTTGATCCGAATACGACAAGGTGAGCCAAGGCACTTCAGCGCGCTCTGTAATTTCGGTAATGGCGAGGGTGAAAGAACTCACAAATGCACCTGTACCGCCGACCAAATCTGGCTCTTGCGACAACAAACGCTGCGCTGCATTTTTGGCTTTCTCAGTGCTGTCACCCGAGTCCACCACGATCAGTTTCATCTTTGCGCCGCCGAGGGCTTTGATACCGCCCGCAGCGTTGATGTCATCAACCCCCGATTGAGCCCCTTTGAGGTGCAACTCGCCATTGCGAGCCCATGCACCCGAAAGCGGTACTGCAATAGCGACCTTGACTTCTTTCGCTTGCGCTTGCGCCAAGATTGGTGCGCCTGCAACTGCAGCCATGGCTGCCCCACCTAAAATAAAATCACGTCTTTGCGTCTTCTTCATCACAGTCTCCTTTTAAAAATTAAAGTCCCAGATAAGCTTTTTTAATGTCTGAATTTTGCGACAACACCTCATGCGTTCCACTCATGATGACGCGCCCAGATTCCAGCACGTAGCCTCGATCACAGCTGTCCAAGGCTTCAGCCACGCGTTGCTCTACCAAGAGCACACTGATGCCTTGTACTTTGTGAATTTGTTGCACACAGTCAAAAATTTGATCAGCCACTGTGGGGGCCAAGCCCATTGAGGGTTCGTCCAACATGATCAGTTGTGGCATGGAAGCCAAGCCACGGCCAATGGCCACCATTTGCTGTTCACCGCCAGACAATGTGCCTGCAGCTTGGCTCTGACGTTCAGCCAAACGTGGAAACAGGTCATAGATAAAATTCAAAGTCTGGGGAAATGCTTGACGGGCCTTCAAAGTTTGCGCACCCATCTGCAAATTCTCTTTAACGGACAAACTCGCAAAGACTTGCCGGCCTTCAGGCACGTGCGCAATGCCAAGCTCTGCCCTCAAGTGTGGTTCAACCAATGCCAGGTCTTGGCCCTTGTAAGACATCAAACCCGACTGAACAGGCACGACACCCGAGATGGCTTTGAACAAAGTTGTTTTCCCTGCGCCGTTGGGCCCCACAACAGCAACAAATTCGCCTTGCTTGACCTCCAGGCTCACGCTGGACAACGCGCGTAAACCGTCGTAGTAAACGTCGATGGCTTCAAGCTTGAGCACGTGCACTCCAACGCTTACCCAGGTAAGCTTCAATGACCAAAGGATTGCTGGTAACCACTTGGGGGTCGCCTTCTGCGCAGACGACACCATGATTCAAAACCAGCATGCGATCAGTGAGCCTGACCATGGCATGCATCGTATGCTCAATGATGACCACTGTCACGCCGCTTTGCCTGATGGACTCGATGACTTTCAAAACGTGTTCGGTTTCGTTGGTGCCTAAGCCAGCCAAGATTTCGTCCAACAACAATATTTTGGGTTGCGGTGCCAAGGCCCTGGCCAACTCCATCAAACGCAGTTCAACCGTGGTGAGCGAGGCGGCCAAACTGTTTAGCCTTGGACCTAAACCAACTCGGTCAACAGCAAGCGTGGCCATGTTGCGCGAAAGCTGATCATCGGATTGGGCAAAGAATGTGGCAATGATGACGTTGTCCAAAACAGTCATTCGCGGAAATGTGCGAACCACCTGAAAAGTTCGCCCCACACCGGCGCGACAGATGTCGTAGGGTTGGCGGCCTGAGAGGGTCTGATCGTTCATAGACCAAACACCTGATAGCGGCGTCACAAATCCATTCAAAGTGTTAAAAAGGGTTGTTTTACCTGCGCCATTGGGGCCAATGATGCCCAGAATTTCGCCTTCATAAACATCAAAACTCACATCGCGCAAAGCATAAAGACCACCATAGCGAACGGTCACATCTTTGACGGACATCAGTTGGCGAGGCGCATGTTCCGTTGTGAAATGGCTTCTGACAAAACTGCGAACATCCAAGCTCAGAGGTTCGGGGTCTTGCGTCACAGGTTTTTTCTTGAGTGACTGCAGCCAGGGCCAAATGCCTTCTGGTGCGCGCAGCACCACCAAAATAATGGCCGCACCAAAGACCACGCCTTGAATACCAGGAAATTTATGGCCTAACTCGGCATGCAATATTTCACCCAGAGGGATCAGTACAAATGCCCCAAGCACTGGACCCGCAATGGTGCCAATGCCGCCAAACAAAGTGACGATCAGCGCTTGGGCAGAAGACAACATGCCAAATACGGTGTGCGGTGTCACAATGAGCAGTACCACGGCATACAAGCCACCCGCCATGGCTGTGAATGCCCCTGAAATGGCAATGGCTGCAAACTTCCAAGGCACGGGATTGATGCCACAGGCCATGGCAGCCGCTTCATTTTGCTTGATCGCCAAGAGAGACAAGCCAAAACGCGAATGTGCCAGTTTTAAATTCACCAACAAAGCCGTCACCAACAAGCTCAAAGCAATCAAGACATAGATTCTTTGATCGGCAAACTGCATGTAAGCCATTGGGTTCTCGCGCATCATGGGCAAGGTGACCTCTTGGAATCCGAGCCACTCAAACACATACAACAAAGCCAAAGGAAAGGCCAACATGGCCAGCGCAAAGTAATGGCCACGCAATCGGAATGTCGGCCATCCAATGAGCACCCCACTGCCAGCGCCTGCAAAGCCGGCAATGACCAGGCCAAACCATGGACTGATGCCAAACAAGGTCATGAGCAAGGCCACTGTGTAAGCGCCTACGCCAAAAAAAGCAGCATGACCAAACGACATCAAGCCCGAATAGCCTGAAAAAATATTCCAAGCCACGCCCACCAAAGCCCATATGGGCGCCAGTGTGAAGAGCAATTGGTAGTAGCGGTCTTGCACCAGCCACACTGCCCCAGCGTAAAGCACGGATGAACCTAAAATCCAAGCCAACGCGTTGGATAAGGGTGCAGAAGTTTTAGCAGTTGACGTCATGCATCAGACCCTTTCCACACTGCGGCCAAACAAGCCCTGTGGACGGACCAGCAATATAACCAGAAACACCACAAAAATAGCAGCGTTTTGAAGCTGGTTCGGCAATACCAAAGTAGAGACTTGTTGAACCAAGCCGATGGTCAAGCCGCCTAAAAAGGCACCTGAAACACTGCCCATGCCACCCAGCATGACGCCGGTGTACATGATGATGATGAACTCCACACCAATGTAGGGCTGAAAGGGGTAATAGGTGGCAATCAAACCGCCAGCAATGGCGGTAATGGCAGAGCCCAGCGCAAAAGCCAAGCGATGAGATTTTCCAACGTGAATGCCCACAAAGGTTGCAGCCATGGGGTTGTCAGCGGCCGCGCGCATCATGGTGCCCACTCGAGAGCGAGAAATAAACAGTGAAACACCCATGGCCACGGCCACGGCAACAAAGGCGGCCACTGTACGACCCTGATTCAAAAACAGCATCATGCCTGTTTCACCCAAAGGGCCAATTTCCCAAGCGGTTGACGACAAAGGTGTGCGCATGGTTTGAGGTGTCGAGCCAAACAGCAACAGGGCGCCGTTAGACAACATAAGGGACAAGCCAAGGGTTAAGGTCAATTGCGGGTAATGCCCCTCGCCCTCACTTTTGGCAACACGCATGCCGGTGATGTGTCTCAAAAGCAATTCATAAATGGCAACGCCAAGAACAAAAACAAACACACCCGATAACAAGGCAGAAACAAAGGGACCAATGTAGACACCCAAAAGTGCATTCAATCCCAAATGCGCAAAGCAAAAGAATGCGGCATACATGCCCAACATCAAAGACTCACCTTGCGCAAAATTGATCACACGCATCACGCTGAAAATCAAGGCCAAGCCCACACACATCAGGCCATAAATGCAACCCACAATGGTGCCGGTGTAAACAGATTGCAAAATATTTTCAAGCAAAACCCAGCCATCTGGAAGTTGCATTGCAAACAATTGATGTGTCCAGTCACTCATGGGGCTATCCGATGCATCGTGCGAGACTTCGAGTTGCCAGCGGCTTCAGTGGGTCGCAATTTAGCGACGCGCTTTGTGCTTTGATCGTAGTTTCCCAATTGCCTTTCAATTTGTTCGGCACAAGCACTAGCGCAATCAAGCAATTTTCGTTCGTGCGATTTGGTGGCACGCTTTTGCAGCACAGATACATGCAAGGCTGCCGTCAAGACGCCAGCGCCGTCATAAATGGGAACGGAATAGCCTTGAATACCCTCCATCGACTCACCATTGCTTTTGGCGTAACCTTGCGAGCGAATCCTTTGAAATTCCAACTCGAGGTCTTTGGCGTTTGAAATGGTATTGGGCGTAATTTTGACAAACTTGGAGAGCATCGCATGGGCACCCAGTTTGGCGTCAAGTGCTGCAAACAACTTGCCTGTGGCCGTACTGTGAAGAAAGAGGGACTCGCCCAAACGAATGTCCAAAGAAATGCGTTGCGTGCCAAGACAGCGGTCGGCGTATATCACGCGATTGCCAATTTTGATGGCCAGATAAACGTCGTCACCAATTTCTTTGACCAGGTCTTGTAGGTGCCGTCTGGCCACACTGCGAATGTCCAAAGATTGAAGCGTTCGCAATGCCAGTGCTACTGCGCGCGGACCCACAGAATATCGCAAGTCTTCGTTGACGGTGGCCAATTCTGCGTCGATCATGGCTTGCAGCATGTTGTGCACACTGCTGACCGGCAAGTTCAGCTCTGATTTGATTTCAGTTAATCGCAGACCTTCCTTGTGTTGAACCAAGAGGTTGATGACATCAAAGATGCGAATGTAACGGTCTGGATTCATAGTTCACTCATCAGGACAGATTCAACTCTTCACCAATTTATTCAACATCATTTTTTGGAGTTTGCCTGTGCTGGTCAAGGGCAAATCTTGTTCGTTGACCCATTGAAATTTGGCAGGCACTTTGTATGCCGCCAGTTCTTTTTTGCAAAATGCTTTCAAGGCCTCGTGTGTCACAGTCTGACCCTCTTTGGCCACCAGCAGCGCCACCAAAATTTCGTCTAAGTGAGGGTCTGGCATGCCAATCACATAAGCCGACTTCAGGGCTGGATGACGCATCAACACTTCTTCGACCTCGATGGGTGCAATGTTGATACCGCCACTTTTCACCATCTCTTTCAAGCGACCTTTGTAATAAAGACGGCCTTGTTTGTCCAACATGCCCAGGTCACCAGTGCAGAAGTAACCCTCTGAATCATAGGAAGCTTGCGTCTTTTCTGGTTCTTTGAAATACGACTTGAACAGCGGGCCTTTGACTCGAATTTCACCAACAACTTCATCCGGCAAAGTGAGCCCGGTCTCCATGTCGCAAATTCGAGCTGTCACACCAGGCAAGGGCTGGCCGACACATTGCAGTCGGATGTCCAAGGGTTCGCGATGATCAATGACCGCGCAGTTGCCATAGGTTTCGCTCAACCCATAAATGTTGCAAATGTCATGCACGCCCAATTCGACGGCCATTTGAATTTGCTCCGGGGTACCGATCATGGCACCGGTTCTCAAACTTGAAAGATTGCGAGCAGGTCGGCTAGGATGTTCCAACAAGGCTTGAACCATGTTGGGCGTGCCGTATATAACGGAGCATTTTTCACTCTCGATCAGGTCCAGCGCTTCTTCAGCATCAAAGTGCTCTTGCAAGACGATACAGGCACCATGCGACAACAAATTGGGCATGGCATTGACACAGCCAAAACTCCAAAACAATGAAACGGCCAACCACAAGCGATCCGAAGAAGTCACGCCCAATCGCTCGCCGATGTTCCAAGAATTTTCAATCCAATTGCCTTGCTGCAACAAAATGCCTTTGGGGGCCGCCGTTGAGCCTGAGGTGTAGAGCAATACAGCCACATCGTCCGGTTGATTTTGCAAGACGGCTTTGTCGATGACATCAGTGTCTACAGACTTGCCCAATGCCAACAGTTCGGCCCACTCCATGCCCACTGCAGTGTCTAATACCGTGGTGCCAGGCTCTAACACCCAAACTATTTTTTTCAGGTGCGGTAGACGCTGCGCATGTGGCTGCATCTGCTGCAGCATGGCTTGATAATCGTTTCTGCGGAATTGGGTGACGGCCACCAAATAGGTCACCTCTGCATGCGACAAAGCGTATTCCATTTCGCGCTGTGTCGACCACGTATTGAGACAAACAGCGGTTGCACCCAAACACTGCAATGCCAAAAATGAAATGACCCAGTGCGATTTATTGCCCATCAAAATGGCCACGTGATCCTTGGGCTTAACACCCAGCGCATGAAAGCCTTTGGCCGCTTCAATGACGGCAGCATTGAGCTGTGAGTAAGAGTAACGCTGACCCGCTGCAACCAAAGCAGGCTGATCGGCAAACAGATGCGCCTGCTCTCTGAGCAAAGCACCAATGGTGCAACTTTGAGGACGAACGGTATTCACAAAATCTTTCTTCGCTAGCGAAAATAACTTACATGCGAGGCAATACTTTTTCAGCCATCAAAATCATGGAGTTGCGTGCCAATTCAGGATCTTTCCAATCGACACCGGCATACATCAGCGTTCCAAAATCACCAGTGATTTCTTTCAAAGCATGTAATTTGTCAGCCACTTGATCGGGTGTACCGTAAATCATGAGGGTGTTCATGACATCCTCCAAGGTGACACTGTCGTCGGGTTGATTGGGATCGTTCTTGAAGACGCCCAAGGCACCGCGGCGTTTCAATTTAGAAAACAACGAGCGGTAGTAATAGTAGTAAGGGCCATCACTTCCGAGGGCATAGGCTTTGGCCGTCGCTTCATCTTCTGCCACAAAAACCGTTTTGGCAACACGCCAATCTTCAACCTTCGGGGTGCGCTGAATGCGCGCGCAACCTTCCACATATTTAACCCAATGTGACGCAACCCATTTGGGATATAAAAAGTTGGCAGACAACGGATCCCATCCACGTGCAGCAGCTTCAGTGATGCCCGGTGAAAAAGGCGTGACAGCCGTGACGACAATGGGCGGGTGCGGTCTTTGCAGAGGCCCAGGAATGGTTCCCATGCTGGTTTCAGGAATGTAAGTGCGCTCGGTACTGACGTTCCAGAACTGACCTTTCAAGTTATAAGGCGGCTTGCTCGCCCAAATGTCCAGCACCATGTTGATGCACTCTAAAAACATGGCGGGACGCACCATGTCCATGTTGCCGAATGCTTCTGCATCAGAGGGCAATGCACCAGGACTGATGCCCAAAATAAATCGCCCGCCTAGCAAATGATCCAACATGGCCATTTGGCTGGCCACTTCCACGGGATGGTGGTTCGGCATGTTCAAGGTGCCGGTGCCCAAGCGAATGTTTTTGGTGGCATCTGCCAAGGTGGCAATGAACAGGGCAGAAGATGTGATGTTTTCTTCAGGATCGGTAGAGTGCTCACCGACATAAGCTTCAACAAAACCCAATTGATCCGCCAAGATAAACGCTTGTCGATCTTGCTGCAAAGAGAGTTGCCAATCTTTCCCAATGGGATGCATGGGCATGGTAAAAAAACCGAGTTTCATGATGTTTCCTTTAATACTGCTTTGGAATGAACAAAGAAGGCTAGCCAGCGGTGCTGAGTTTGAAGCCCTTGTAACCCTCATCCGCAATGTCTTGACATTCTTTGCGGTACACACCGATCTTGGCGACATAGGGCATGAACACTCTGGGCTTGCCTGGAATGTTGGCACCTAAAAACCATGAATTGGCCAAAGGCAAAAGGGTTTTGTTGGCAGCCTGATTGACGTGTTCAACCCAATTGTTTTCAGCTTCTTCGCTGGCTTCCATTCGATTCAAATTATGAGATTTCAAATACTGCAGTGCATCACAAATCCATTCCACGTGATGCTCTATGCCAACGATCATGTTGACCAAAACAGAAGGGCTACCGGCCCCAGTGATCAAGAACAAGTTGGGAAAACTGTGGGTCATCAAGCCCAAATAGGTGCGTGGCCCCTGCGACCATTTGTCTTTCAGGCTGAGGCCGTTGATTCCGCGGATGTCAATGTTCAAGACTGCGCCGGTTAAGGCGTCATAGCCAGTGGCACACACCAGGGCATCTATTTCATGCACGCCTTGCGATGTCAACACGGCATTTGTTGTCACCTCTCGTATCGGTGTTTTTTTCAAATCAACCAACTCAACGTTGTCACGATTGAAAGTTTCAAAATAGCCTGTGTCAACGCAAATTCGTTTGGTTCCCAAGGGATGGTCTGTGGGACACAGGGAATCGGCCACCTCGGGGTTTTTCACAATTTGTCGAATTTTGCTGCGCACAAAATCTGCAATGGTGTCGTTGGCAGCTTTGTCGACCATCAAGTCGTTGAAGGCATGCACAAAATTAACACCCCCTTTTTGCCAGCGTCTTTCATACTCTGCGGTGCGCTCTTCCGCTGGGGTTTGAGTGGCCGCTTTGGCACTGAACTCATACAAAGTACCCAACTCCTTAGCGCGGGCGCGGTGGAACGCATAATTGCTTTTCCAGTCCGCCTGATCTTCGTCCTTCAAAGGTCCATTGTGCGCAGGGATGACAAAATTAGCGGTTCTTTGAAAGACGCTGAGCTTTTGAGCTTGTCGCGCAATGACCGGAATGGCTTGAATGCCAGAGGAGCCCGTGCCTATCAAGCCAACTCGCTGACCGCTAAGGTCCACGCCCTCTCTCGGCCAAGCACCCGTGTGATAAACAGGGCCTTTGAAGTTTTGAATACCGGGTAAGTCCGGCAAACGCGGGACAGACAAGGCACCAGTGGCCATCACGCAATGTTGCGCACAGAAAGTCAAACCGGCATCGGTTTTCAAGCACCACTGGTTTGTGTCTTCTTCAAAATAAGCTGACATCACACGCGCATTGAAGGTGATATCTCGTTTGAGGTCAAAACGACTTGCGACGTGCTCGATGTAACGCAAAATTTCAGGTTGCGCAGCGTAGCGCTCAGACCAATTCCAACGCTGCTCCAAGTCAGAGGAAAACGAATAGGAATATTGCAAACTTTCTACGTCGCAACGAGCGCCAGGGTACCGATTCCAATACCAAACGCCACCCACATCACTGGCAGCCTCAATGACTCTGGCCGAATATCCCAAAGCTCTGAGTTGATGCAACATGTGCAGGCCTGCAAAGCCTGCACCCACAATCACAACATCAGAGCGTATTTCTTGGGCCATTAAAGTGATCTGAACATCTGACTCTCAATGCTCAGTCCCCAAATAGGCAGCAATGACCGCCTCATTGGTTTGAACTTGGGTTGGCGTACCCTCTGCAATTTTCCGACCAAAATCTAGAACCACAATTTGATCAGAAATGTCCATGATGACGGGGATGTCATGCTCAACGATCAGAAAGCTCATGTTGAACTGCGCTTGGACACGCTTGATGAGCGCCGTCATGGCTGTTTTCTCAGGCTTGCTCATGCCGGCCATGGGTTCGTCTAAAAGGACCAAGCGAGATTTTTGCATCAACGCACGCGCAAATTCAACTTGCTTTTGACGACCATAAGGCAACTCACCTGGCAGCAAATTGGCCGTTTCCGTCATGCCTAGAAATTCAAGGACTTCATAGGCAGATTCGAGAGCTGCTCGCTGTTCAGCGCGCGCCTTGGGCGTTTTGAAGGCGCCCTGCAAAAGCCCTGTTGAACCCTGAAGGTAGGCGCCAACAAGCAAATTGTCCAACACCGTCAGACCACTGAACAATGCCAAATTTTGAAATGTACGCGCAATGCCAAAACGCGAGATTTGATGGGCACGCAAACCGCTGATGTCGTTGCCATCAAAATGCACAGTACCACCCGTAGCACGGTACATGCCTGTGACACAGTTGAACAGGGTTGTTTTACCTGCACCGTTTGGGCCAATGACCGAAACAATGGTGCCGGGCTGCATGATAAATGAAACATTGTCTAAGGCCGTCAGACCCTGAAAGCGCATTTGCAGGTCTTTGAGTTCAAGCAAAGCTTGTGTCATGGTGCTATGACCTCGCCTGTTTCTTCAGACTTCACAGTGCCTAAGTAGGAATCGCGCATGCTTGGACTGATGCGAATTTCATCGGCTGTGCCACTCATCGTAATTTGACCACGCTCAATGATGTAAGCACTGGACGCAAACTCCAATGCAATGCGCACGTTTTGTTCAACGATCAACATGGACGTACCCAAGGTCGCACCCACAATGACCAACTGTTTGTAGATGGCTTGAACAATGAGCGGTGCGAGACCCAACGACAATTCATCGACCAGCAATAGCCGTGGCCCGCCCACCAACGCACGACCTAAGGCCAACATTTGTTGCTCACCCCCCGACAACCAGCCAGCAGCTTGCTTGCGCCTTTCCAACAAGCGGGGAAACAGTTCATAAACAGCGTCCATGCGTTCGCGCACTGCAGCGCGAGGCAAAATAGCAGCGCCTACCGCCAGATTGTCTTCCACACTCAATTGTTTGAACACCATGCGGCCTTCAGGCACCTGGCCCATGCCCATGCGCACCAAACGATGCGGGGCAACATTCACAATTTGCGTTCCGTCAAAGCCAATTCGGCCACTGGCTACGTAGCCATTGTGCAAATCCAGAAGGCCTGTGACAGCCCGAATCAGTGTCGTTTTACCGGCACCGTTAGCGCCTAAAAGCGCCACGATACTGCCCGGCGCCACCGACAGGCTGACGTTGTCCAAGGCCAAGCCTTTGCGGGCATAGCCCACAGATAGATTTTCAATTTCAAGCATGTTGCTCATGATTGATCCCTCTTGGCAGCCAATCGATTTCGTATTTGTGCGCCAATGCCAACGATACCGCCTGGCGCAAAGATCAACAAAACAATGACCATCGAACCAAAAATCACCTGCACAAATTGGGCACGGTTGTCTACCAACAAGAACTTGATGGCGCCACTGGATCCAGTCACCTGAGATGCAAACCCCGCAATGATGGAAGGCAACAACAACCAAAGCGCCGCACCAACCAAGGCGCCATTCAAGGAGCCCATACCGCCAATGATGATCATGGCAATGAACTGAATTGCAAACTGAATACCAAAACTTTCCGCGTTCACATTGCTCATATAGAACGCATAGATGGCACCTGCCACAGACGCAATGGCGGAGCTGAATGCAAAAGCTTTGAGTCGCAAGATTCGAACATCAGCGCCAACCGCCGTCGTGGCCAATTCATGATCTCGCATGGCCATCATGACTCTGCCTTCACGGGTGCTCATGGTGTTCTTCAAACCCAAATAGACCAAAATTACCAGAGGCAGCAAAAGGAAATACCAACGCATGGGTGTGTTGATTTCAAAAGAACCCAGCTTGGCAATTTCATAAGGAACGCCCACCACATCAAAGAACTTGAATTGGTATTCCAAGAATGAAAATGAAACGATGTAATGCATGGCAAAGGTAGACAGTACAAAGTACAGTCCACGCACTCGCAAAGAGGGCAAGCCTGCGATCAAACCTGCAATGGCGCCGACGATACCCGCCAAAACCAACACTAATGGGAATGGCCATCCCCATTGGGTGCCAGCCACAGCACCCGTCATGGCACCCACAGCATAAAAAGCAGCATGACCAATCGAGATCAGTCCGGCATTGCCCGTGAGATAGTTCAAAGACAAAGAACCAAGCATGGCAATGAGCATCAGGTTCACTTGGGTCAAGCCTAAGTTCAGCAATTGCATGTTGCTCAAACGAACACCAAAAATGCTGCGATCGGTCAGCAAGAAGGGCAAGTAGCAAGCCAACGCTGCCGCCAAGATGAGCCAAAGCCACTTGGACGAGAATTGAGGGGACGCTGTGTTTTGGGAGTTCATGGATTCAGTTCCAAAGTTTCATCAAACCCGACCGAGTTCACGTTGACCAAAAAGACCCCAAGGACGAACCATCAGAATCACGAGCAACAAACCGTAAATAAATATGTCACTTGATTTCGGGGAGATGTAACTGGCTGCGAGTTGCTCAATCACACCCACCAGCAAGCCACCCACAATGGCACCTGGAATACTCTGCATGCCTCCAATGACCACGGCAGGCAATGCCAAAAGGCCAATATTTTCAAGATCGGTGGAAGCAATTTGAAGCTGGGCCAAGAAAACGCCACCAATGCCTGCCAACATGCTACCGATGGCCCATGCCAAACGATTCATCACATTGACATTCACGCCCGACACCACTGCCGCCTCATGGCTGTCAGCTGTGGCGCGCATAAGCAGGCCCACAGACGTGAATTTAAAAAATGCACCAAAGCCCGCCATACAGGCCCAACTCACCAAAGCCGCAGTGAGGTGCAATTGCGAAATTCGAACACCTCCCAACATGAACACGCCTGTTGGCAAAGGGGTTGTGAGGTTGCGACCTTGCGGGCCAAAGATCATCTCAATGATGGCACGCAAGACCATCGACAGAGCGATGGTCACCATGATCACAGCCAGCATCGGACGACCCGACAAAGGCTGAATCAAGAACATTTGAATGACCACACCAATGACGGTAGACCCCACCAAAATGAAGAGCACCGCTACAGGGAATGGCAATTGAAGCACGCTGATTGACGTGACCGCCAAGAACGCCCCACACACGACCAGCATACCTTGCGAAAAATTAAATACTTCAGTGGCTTTGAAGATGACGGCAAACCCCAGGGCCACCAGCCCATAGATGCTGCCAAGGGCAAGGCCACTGAATAGAACTTGAGCAAGCATGTTCTGTCTCGTGTGTAGGTTGATGAATTACTTCGTGTACTTCGCGTAATCGCTGTACTCACCAAAGTGCTTGAATTTCTTGCCTGCATAGTCGTAGCCAAAGATCTTCAACACAGTAGGTCCAGTGTGATTGCTTGGGGTGTAAGTCACAGGTGCAGCGAGGCCTTTGGAATCAACCACAAAACCAGCATTCATCACCTCAACCAATTTAGCGCGTGTAGGCTGAGGACCTGCTTTGGCCAATGACTCAGCAGCCATTTGTGCAACGAACCATCCAGCAACGTAGTTGATATCTTCCTTCATGGCAGAACGACCCACCTTGTCGGCGAAGGCTGACAAGTCGCGATTGCCTGGCGTTTGATCAGATCCACCTGGTGTGAAGCAGCTCACAAATGTGTAGTTGGCGCCAGCCTCTGGGCCCATGGCTTGAAAGATCTGGGGAGCACCCAAATAAGAGATGCCGAAAACTGGCGTTTTCATGCCGTATTGCTGCATGGCTTTGAGCGTCAGAATAGCTGTATTGGATACACCATAAACTGTGATCAGATCGGGTTTTTGAGCAACAATTTCCAATACTTGGGGTGTTACGTCAACTGCCGTTACCTTCATGGTGACCATGCTGGCAGTACCACCATATTTCTTTGCCACTTCGGATACATACTCGTGGTATTCCTTACCGCCTGTGCTTTCAATGGCCACAGTCATGATTTTGGGCGACTTCAATTTCAGGCTGTCAATGTAGTAACCAATACCTGTTTGCGCCATTTCTTTGTAGCCGCAAAAGCCGTTGTAAACCATCGGGGTCACAGGTTCAGACAAAGCGCGAGTGGGTGTGTATGTACCCACAATTGGCACCTTGCCTGCTTTAAGGGTTGGAGCCAAGGCCACTTGCGAAGCGGAAGTACCCATGCCAGAAATAGCAATGACGGGCGTTTGACTTGTCAGTTTTTCGATTGCAATTTTGTCTGTTGCAGCGTTGTAACGATTGTCTTCAGCCAAGACATTGACCTTACGGCCATTGATGCCACCGGCCTCGTTGATTTTGCGCATGTAGTCTTGAAAACCATTGACCCAAATACCTTGCGAAGCAGAAGTTGGGCCGCTCATGTCCATTGTGACACCCCAATCAATACGGTCTTTGTAAACGCCGTCATCAGGCGCCTCAAAACCTTGCGCGGCACAAGCCAATGACAAAGCCATAGCACCTGCGCCAAACATCATGTGACGCAGTGCATTTAAGGGAAAAGCTACTTTTTTCATTTGGTTTCCTTCAGTGGTTATCGGATCAAACGGTTGCAACGAACACTCATCAATCTATCATTTCGATAAAACGAAATTGTCTTTTCAAACACGAACAAATATACCAGTAAGTATTGTTTTTTTATTGGTCAGTATATAAATAACCCCTAGGGTTTTCCCGATGCCCAAAATTAAAAAAATTCGCTCCCATCCATGGCCAATTCAGCAGATTAAAACAATCAGTGGGTTGCGGCCAGGTCAAAGCCGCTGTAACCGTCTTTGATGACTTGCTCGCAAATTTCGGTGTACGTGCCAAGACCTCCGATAAACGGCAAGAAAACGCGAGGCTTGCCTGGTACGTTAGCGCCCATGTACCAAGAATCTGATGCTGGAAACAGCGTATTCTTGGCCAAGTCATTGACCTTCTGAACCCAAGCTTCTTGTGCGGGTGCTTGCGCTTGAATTTTTAATTTTTGAGTGGCGTTCATGTGCTGAATGCAACGCGCTATCCAATCAACATGTTGCTCAATCGACACAATCACATTGGTCAAGATCGAGGGGCTTCCAGGACCCGTGATGAAAAATAAATTAGGAAAGCCGACAGTCATCAATCCAAGGTAGGTGCGAGGACCTGTTGTCCATTCGTCTTTCAGAGATTGACCCGCCTCGCCCTGAATGTTCAAACGCTCCAAAGCGCCTGTCACGGCGTCATACCCTGTGGCAAAAACGATGCAGTCCAAGTCGAACAAGGCATCACTTGTTTGAATGCCATTCGGTTTGATCTCTTGCAAAGGCGTTGCACGAATGTCAACCAACTTCACGTTGGTGTTGTTGAAGGTACTGTAGTAATCCGTGTCCACACAGATTCGTTTTGTTCCAATGGCATGGTCTTTCGGTGTGAGCCTGTCAGCGACGGCAGGATCTTTCACAATGCTCCGAATTTTGTTGCGCACAAACTCCGCTGCCAATTCGTTGGACTCGCGATTGGTAAAAATATCAGTGAAAGCATGGGTGAAGTTAGCGCCTCCCTTGGCCCAACGGCGCTCGTACTCTGCATCTCGATCTTGTTTCGACACCTCTGTCGTGGCGCGGGTGCTGTAGTCGTACAAAATGCCTGAACGGGTGTTTCTAGCGCGCTGGCGGTGTTCGGCATAGCTGGCCTTCCAGGCGTCTTGCTCCTCGATGCTGAGTGGCCTGTTCCAAGCAGGAATCGAAAAGTTGGGTGTGCGTTGAAACACTACCAGTTCTTTTGCCTCTTTGGCAATCATGGGAATCAGCTGTATGCCAGAGGAGCCCGTGCCAATCACGCCAACACGTTTGCCTTTGAAGTCAACGGCCGTTTTAGGCCATTGCCCTGTATGAAACCATTCACCCTTGAAACCGTCAAGTCCCGGCATGTCTGGCACGCGCGAGGCAGAAAGACAACCTGTGGCTGTGATCAAAAAACGAGCCGTGTGCGATTGCCCGTCAGAAGTTTGAACCGACCACGTGGTGCTATTGGGCTGGAATTGACCCCCGATGACTTGGGTATTGAATTGAATGTCTGTTCGCAGATTGAGGTGATCTGCCACATGGTTGATGTATTTCAGAATTTCTTCTTGACGCGGATAACGCTCACTCCACACCCAAGCTTGTTGGATTTCTTCAGAGAAAGAATACGAGTACTGCATGCTTTCTACATCGCAACGCGCACCCGGATAGCAGTTCCAAAACCACGTGCCACCCACTCCATCACCGGCCTCAAAAACGCGGACGCGCATGCCTTGAAGGCGCAAACGATGCAACATGTACAGGCCTGCAAAACCAGCGCCTACAACAATCGCATCGTACGCATTACTCTCCAATTGATTGTCAGTTTTCATGGCACTTCTAAAATGATGAATAAGTCATTCGAAACTCGTATGAATGCTTAGCTAGCGGAAGCCTTCAACATGCCAGCCAACCAAGCACCCGCAAAATCAGCCATGCGGGGGGCTGCGTCTATCCACTTGCCGTGCATCAACATGCCATGAATGTGATCACTCAAATGAACTGCACTGACTCTGACGCCGTCTTTTTCAAGTCGCTCTGCATAGGCACGCCCTTCGTCGCACAAAGGATCATTTGCGACGGTCAACACAAAGGCCGGCGCGCAGCCTTCTAGGCTGCTGGCCAGTAAGGGAGAAGCGCGCCAATTTTTTCGATCCTTCTCATCAGGGGCGTAATGATTCAAGAAGTAATGCATGGTGTCTGCCGTTAACGGTACGCCTGACGTCATGCGTGCATACGAATCACTGCTAGCGCTCATATCCGTCACGGGATAGAACAGAACCTGTGCTTTCAAAGCCGGCAAGTTGCCATCGCGACTCATCAGCGCCAGCACAGCGGCCAAATTGCCACCGGCACTGTCGCCCCCTACAGACAAACTTGCAGGATCGATGTTCAATTCATTGGCATGCGCATAGACCCAGCGAAGTGCGTCAGCGCTGTCATCGACAGCCGCGGGGAATCGGTGCTCTGGTGCAAGTCGGTAGTCAACTGCCACCACGCACAGCTTGCCCGCGTTGGCCAGATGTCGGCATAAACGATCATGGCTTTCCAGATTGCCAATGACCCAACCACCGCCATGCATAAACAAGAGGCAGGACAAAGCCTGATTCTCTAGCGTTCCAATGCCTCTGTAAATTCGTAAATTTAATGAACCCCAGGACAAAGGCACCGAGACATCGCGCACTTGTGCTACGGGCTGCTCTGCAGGCTGTAACGCGTCTTTGGTAGCGGCATAGGCCACACGGGCTTGCTCGGGCGTGAGTGCCTGAAAAGGAGGATTGCCTGCTTTGCGGCCCAATTCGAGTAAGTTGGCGACTTGAGGATCGAATGTCATCTTAAGTGTCTCCTGAGGGGTCAAACTTTTTAGCGTGAGCGCCAAACAGGCGATCGCTTTTCAGCAAAGGCCGTAGCGCCTTCGCGGGCGTCTTCAGATTTCAAGAGATAGCCCGTGATCTCTTCTTGGCGCTTGAACATTTCGTGCAGAGGCCAGTCGCGTTGCTCCACAATGACGCGTTTACTGGCGGCAACAGCCAATGGTGCATTGGCGATGATTTTCTGGGCCAGTATTTTTGCAGCCGCCAAAGCCCCACCTGGTTCTGTCAGTTGATTGATCAAGCCCAGTTGGTGCAAGCGCTCGGCGCTGATCATGTCGCCAGTGAGGGCGCATTCCATGGCGATTCTTTGAGGAATTAATCGGGGCAGGCGCATCAAGCCACCCGCCGCTGCAGCCAATCCGCGCTTGACCTCTGGAATGCCAAATTTGGCTTCTCTGGATGCAACCACCAAATCACAAGCCAGGACCGATTCAAATCCACCCGCCAATGCATAGCCCTCAACGGCGGCAATGAGTGGCTTGCGCGGCGGTGTCATGGCAATGCCCAAAATACCACGCCCCTCCACACGAGTGGATTCGCCACGCAGAAAGGCTTTCAAGTCCATGCCTGTAGAGAAATTGCCACCCGCACCCGTCAGAATTGCCACCCTCAAATCATCACGCGCGTCCATTTCATCAATGGCTGCACACACGCCATACGAGACCGCCCTATTGACTGCGTTTTTAACATCAGGTCGATTGATGGTGATGATGACCATGCCATGGTCATGTTCTATCAAAACCTCGTTGCTTGACTCACTCATTGTCAGCCTCAGCAGCGAGTCGATCTAAACGTCCCATGGTTTCCAAATATTCTTCTTGAAGTTGAACCATGACTTGTCTCACCGAAGATTCTTCGTTGAGCATGCCCACCACTTGACCTGCTGGGAATGAGTACAAATCTTTTTGCTTTGAACGAACCACTCGCGCATGCGCTTCGTTGTACAAAATGCCTTGGAGTGGTGTTGGCAAATAGGGCGGCGCGCCCTCTTGTTCCCAAGCCTCTGACAGTCGACTTTTCAACATGCGTACATGCTTGCCCGTACGTGCTTTTCTGCGAACGGCATCTTCTGTGCGAGCTGCAAACAAAACGCTTTTCTCAAAAGCGTCAAGTTCACTTTCGCGAGTTGCCAGCCACAAAGTACCACACCAAACACCTTGTGCACCTAGGGCCAGTGACGCCACAATTTGACTTCCCTTGGCGATGCCACCAGCAGCCAAAACAAAAACATCAGGTCCTGCAGCTTGAACAACTTGGGGTACCAAGACCATGGTGGCGACATCACCGGTATGTCCACCGGCTTCTGTGCCTTGCGCCACGATAAGCTCTACACCTGCAGCTTTGTGACGGGCTGCATGTTCACCCTTGCCACACATGGCCCCCACCATGACACCCCGGGCCTTTAAGTCCAGAACGACATCAGGCGGTGGTGAGCCCAGCGCAGAGACGACCAATTTAACTTGCGAATGTTCGAGTGCCACGCGCAAAAGACGACGTGCACCGTCTGGCGTCATACTTCCGCGGCCATTCACCAACTCTTCACGCAGATTGGCAAGATCGTCGTCAGCCAATGGTGCTACACCTGCTTCACTTAAAATATTTTCCATAAAGTCACGGTGACCCTGTGGAATCATTTGCTGTAAATCTTCAGGCGACTTTTCAGCCGCTTTGTCGTAGGCCGCTGGAATTAATACATCGACACCGTAGGGACGACCTTGAACGTGCTGATCAATCCAGCGCAGTTCTGCCTCCAATTGATCTGGAGAAAACGTAGAGGCGCCAAGCACACCAAAACCGCCCGCTTTCGTCACTTCTACGATGACGTCACGACAATGAGAAAACGCAAAAATCGGCAACTCACAGCCTAATTTGTGGCACAAGGGTGTTTTCATGAATTCAAATGCTCGCAGTCTCTGAAGGTTTGACTCTGAGCGATTTCAGCTCAAAGTGCAATCCCCAGTTTTTTCACAATAGGTGTCCAACGCGCAATTTCAGCAGACACGTAGGCGCGCGCAGACTCGGGAGTTGATTGGGTAATCGGTTGAATTCCCAATTGCAACAAGCGCTCTTGAATGGCGGGACGTGCCATGATGTTGTTCAATGCTTTGCTGATCGGTTCAATCAAGTTGGGGGGGGTGCCCAAAGGCGCAGCCATCAAGTTGCTGGTGCCAGCGATCAAATCCAAGCCACTCTCTCTTGCTGTTGGAAATTCCGGGGCAATTTTTTCGCGCTCGGCAGCCATGGAAGCCAAAATTCGCATGCGACCCGATTTGTGATACGGCATCAATGTGCCTGTGGTCTCCACAATCATTTGGACATTGCCAGAAATGACATCCGTGATGGCGGGGCCACTGCCTGCATAGGGCACATCCACGATGTCAATGCCGGCTTGCTCTTTGAACAATTCCGCAGCCAAGTGAACTGTCGTCCCTAAACCTGCATGGCCATAGGACAATTTGCCAGGACGCGCCTTGGCATACGCCACAAAACTTTTTAAATCAGTCACAGGAAGGCTGGCATTCACTGCAATCACGAAGGGCGCGTTAGAAAGCAAGCCAATCCATTGGAAGTTTTCTACAGCGTTATAGGGTGGTTTGGCGCGAGATATGGGCGCTGAAATTGCCGTAGAGCCCGTGGCCAGCATCAATTGCGTACCGTCTTTTGGCGCGCGTAAAAACCCAATGGCAACAGTCATACCACCACCACCCGGTTTGTTCTCAACCACCACCGGACGACTCAATTCATTTTGTAAGGCCTCTGCCAAGATACGGGCGAAAAGATCGCCAGACCCCCCGGGCGGAAAACCCACGGCAATTTTCAAAGGAATGTCCGATGAAGCCATCGCTTCCAGTGATGGGAATGTTAGCGCCGCAATGGCGCCACTTTGCAAAATTTGACGTCGAGTGGTGGTCACGATGTTTTACGCCTGTATTTCAAACCAGAAATCAGAAACGTCGCCCACGCGGTTTTCTGCAAATTTAGTGATCACTTTGGTACCAATCGCCAATTGTTTGGCTGCTGTGGCGCCATCTTTCAAATCGACGCCTTTGAAATAACCCCCAATGGCCGTGTCTGCACCTTTCAGCAAAACATAGCCAAAAGCGTAAGGAGGATCAGGCAAATTGTTGAACGCTTCATAAACAATCGTAAAACACTCAATCGTGCCTTCTGGACCCACCGGCACCCACTCGTTGGTTGGTTCTAGTGTCTCATCCGAAAACGCACGGGGTGGGACCAATACACGACCTGACTTGGAGTCACGGCGACCGTAAATTTGTTGCTTGTCACGAATTTGAGTGTAGAACCAGCTTGCCGTCTCACCCAAAGCATGACGGTATGTGATGTTCCATTTTTCTGTGCGAGTTAAGAGTTCCATTTTGTGTTTCCTTTGAATGTTTAGGCTTCGACAACCATCGTGCCGAAAAATTGATGATCACCGCCGTTACCGCTGGCAATGCCGCGGCGTGCGCCTTTTACTTGATGCTCGCCTGCACGGCCCCAAACTTGCAGAGCAACTTCTGCAACACGTACCATGGCAGTTACCGCAATGGCATTGGTGCAAAGAACCCCGCCTGATGGGTTGACAGGTGTGGGGCCGCCCAACTGAAAATGTCCCTCACGCAACATGCGGGGTGACTCACCCAACTTCGCCAAGCCCGCAGCCTCAATGGCATGGAACTCGGTATTGCTGAAAGGCGAATACATTTCAGCAACATCAATTTCCTTGGTTGGATCAGTGATGCCGGCCATGCGATAAGAGCGCTGACATGCCTCTGCCAATGCTTGAGCATCTGCGTGATCGGCAATATACCCATTGCCCATGCGGTCACCAATGTAATAGCTCTCTGCGCAGTGACCCACGCCCGTAATCCAAACGGCATCCAGTCCGCGATCTTTGATGTACTTTTCAGAGGCTAGGACCATGGCACAACCACCACTGGACTGGGGGCAAGAGTCAAACAATTTGATCGGCCAAGAAATCATCCGCGATGCCATCACCTCTTCAATGGTGGTGGGTGTGCGCAAATGTGCGTTTGGATTTTTGGAAGCATGCAATCTATTTTTCACCACAATGCGCGCCATGTCTTCTTCGGTCATGCCGTATTTGTGCATGTACCGCACGGCTGACATGGCCAACATGTTGATGGTTCCCAATGGCAATGGACGCTCGTAGATAGGATCCCAAATTTTGTTCATGATGGTTTGCGAATCGCCGCATTCACCCACCTTGTCAGCGCCAGCCACCAAGGCCACATCGCAAGCACCTGCAGCAATGTGCGAGTGCCCCGCAGCCATGGCAGAGATGCCGGTAGAGCCACCTGTGTTAATTCGCATAAAGCGCTTGTTGCGAGCGCCTACCGCGTCCACACCCAATCTTTCGGCATTGGTAATGCCTAGCAAGGCATCGGGTGCCAATGAGTAAACAACAGCCTCGATTTCATCGAGTTCCATTTTGCAGTCGTTCAGCGCCAGCGTGACCGCTTCACGCACAAGTTCTGGGTAATTGGAATCCTGCCGTCTTGCTTTGAATGCGGACTGACCAATGCCAATGATGCCAATACGAGGAATCGTCATTTCAAGCTCTCCAAGGGTTCACGGCCGAAGACAATGACCGTGTTGTATTGCATGGCGAAACCACTTGCGCCGTGGCCTACCGTTTTTTCAACATTTAATTTCTGGTGTGACCCAGCTGTGCCGCGTACTTGATTGGCTGCTTCTGCGATGCGCATCAAGCCACTGCAAAACACTGGATTGAACGACATGGCACCGCCTGAGGGGTTCACACTGGTTTGCCCGTTTAGTCCATACTGCGCTTTGGCAACCGAAGTCACCCAATCTTTGCGACCACACAAGCCAAGACCTTCAAGCGCGACAAGCGCTTGATAAGGCGTTGCATCGGCCAACTCGGCAACATCAAATTGAGCTTGAGTCAGTCCGGCTTCTTTGTAAGCTTGACCAGCCGCCGCCTCAAGTGAAGTGAGTTGCGACAAATTACGATCGCCCAAATAGGCGGTCTCTGTGGCCCAGCCCATACCGTGCACCCAAGCTACTTTTTTTCCAGCATGCGTTTGAATCCATTCTTGATCTGCAAGGACCATGGCAACTGCTGCAAATGAAGGCGGTGTGACCATGCCTTCCGTGATGGGATAGCGCAGCATCTTGCCGCCTTCAATCCAAACCTTTTCCAAGGGGGCAGCACTGTGCTCTGGGTAGGCTTTGAAGCCATTGATTCTGAGTTGACGGGCCAATTCAATGGCGGCTTCTCTTAACTGCGGCACTTCATTTTCCAAAACATTGGCTTGAAGTGCATGGGACGACAGATCGTCCAAAGGCAAAGACCGGTGGTAGTAGGGGTCGTTGCTCAGTCGCTGAACTTCTGACAAGTTATCGGTTTCCATGCCGCTCCAAGAAACCACCAACTGCGTTTTGTAGATGCCTGATCGCACTCGCAGAGCGCCCAAGACGAAAGCATGCTCAGAGCCAGAAGGCGTTGACAAAATATCGCGCGTCACGCCCCCCACAGAACCCGAAGCCATCATGATTGTGATGGCTCGACCGTCCATTTGATCATTACCAGCCACCACGATGCCGTCGATGTCTTCGATCGTTAAACCTGCGTCGCGCAGCGCTGCATGCGTGACCGCATACAAGGCCTCTTCCAGCGAAGTTTGTTGGATGGATTTAGGCGCAAATAAAGCCTCCCCAATCACACCGACTTGCCTGTTATGTGCCATACAACACGTTCTCCTCATCACAAACATTGCCCTGCAAGCCAGGACCAGCATTTTCGAGATTTCGAAATTAAATCCGTTCGTTCGAAAACTATAACACAGGCAGATGAAAAAAATCTGGCAAGGTATTGTTATATACTTTTCGGTATGCAATTGTTCTAATAAGAAAGCCTCTCCAATGGCAGTCCCTCCTTTGAATGGCATCCGAGTCCTTAGTTTGGCTGAACAGTACCCTGGGCCCTATGCCACCATGTTGCTGGCCGACCTGGGTGCTGAAGTCATCATGGTTGAACGCCCCCAAGGCGGCGATCCCTCCAGGCGCTTTGCGGGTTTATTCGCCAGCTTCAATCGCAATAAGCAATCTGTCACTCTCAACCTCAAGTCAGATTCAGGGCGTGAGCAATTTCTGAAATTGGTTGACTCCGCCGATGTCGTCATCGAAGGATTTCGTCCGGGCGTGATGGACAGACTCGGGATTGGCGCGGAGGTCTTACGCGATCGCAAACCCTCTTTGATATTCGCATCCATTTCAGCTTTTGGACAAACAGGTCCGCTGGCACAAATAGGGGGACACGACCTCAGCATTCAAGGTGCTGTGGGCCTCCTGCGTAGCACGCCAAATCAAGAACGCAGAGAGGATGTTCCGATGCTGCCCTTGGCGGACATCTCCTCCGCCATGTTTGCCGCACTTGGCATCGTGACCTCGCTTTATGCTCGAACTAAAACCAATACGGGCCAAGTTTTAGACATCTCCATGATGGACTCCTTGGTCAGTTGGATGACACCCTTTTTGGTGCCCCCGATGAACAACTTACCGACGCGTGATTTGCCGCCCTTAGATCCAGGTTATGGTATTTTTGGAACACGAGATTGCCAACAAATGACCTTGAGCATTGCGGGCGAAGACAAGATGTGGGTTGAACTCTGTCAGCTGCTGGGCTTAAGCTCACTAGCCTCTTTGAATGAGAACGAACGAAGTGCAAGGGTCGATGAAATCGATCCACTGCTTCGCGCTGCAATTCGTCAATGGAATTACAAAGATATTTACGCAAAGCTCGAACAACATGGCATCGCATTTGGTCCCCTGATTCCCATTGAGGAGGTCATGTCTAACCCACAAATCAAAGAAAGGCGCATGAACCAGAATTGGGGCTCTCAGTCCTTTGTGGCGCAGCCTATTCAATTTAATGGCATTAAATTTCCAATCCAACGTGGCGTTCCTGGGTTGGGAGAACAAACCCAAAACTTCGTTGAGGAATGAGTGTCACGTCATTAAAATACTCGTTAGTATTTTTTTATTCCAACTAAGTAGGTGAATATACCTATTGGTTTTTGTTTGGGTCATTCACAAAATCAAGTTTCGATACTTCACTAACCTCGAACGAAAGAGATTGAGACATGACTTTCAAATTAAGTGCGTCAACTTCCCTAGGCAGATTACAAACGAAGAAAGTACTTCGGCAACTAGGTCTTGCACTCTCCATGAGCGCCACAATGCTGACTTCTTGGGCATTTGAGGCCCCCGGCGACGGCGTCTACTCTGACCGCATCGACTGGGCTATCTTGATGGATTTGAGTGGCCCCACCTCAGCCAACGAAGTACCTTGGACCAATGGTGTCAAGGCTTTCATTCGCAAAGTGAACGATGAAGGCGGCATTCATGGTCGCAAAATCAATCTGTTGGTCGAAGATGACCGCTACGACAATGCTGCGATACGTGTGAACTTTGAGCGTGTGGTCAGCCAAACGCCTGTGCTGGGCATTTCTGGGATGGGCAGCTCTTCTGGACAAGCGCCTCTCATGCCTCAAATTAAGCGTGGCCCCGTTCCCATTGTGGGCGCTTATGCTTTGAACAAATTAGGTTATGAGCCGGCGCATCCTATGTACTACGCAGGATTTTGTGGCACCAAAGAAATGGCACAAGCAGGCGTCGGTTATTTCAACGATCGCTTGAAACTGAAAACACCCAAAGTGGCTGTGGTGCACTTGGACGTGGCTGGCGGAAAAGAATTTGCCGATTACATCGCAGCCGAAATGGTCAAGTTAAACGGCACATCAAAGGCTTTCCCCGTCAAAATCGGTGCTGCCGACGTTACTGCTCAGGTGCTCGAGATCATCAACATGAATCCCGACGTGGTGGCAATTTACGGTGTTCCAAGCAACTCCATTTTGACGATGAGAACCTTGCAACAATATGGTGTCAAGATTCCAGCTTTTGGAATTACCCACTTAGGCACCCAAGAAATTTACACAGCAATCGGACCTGAGGCGGGAGCCAACTATTACTTCATGAGCTGTTTTTCGCCCGCTGACTCAGAAGACACTGCCGGTCTGCGTGAGTTGTCTGCTTTTGCTGAAAAATTTGGTTACAGCAACAACAAATCTAACGTGAACTATGTTGGCGGATGGGTCATTGGCCAATTGATTGCAGAATCTATTCGCAGCATGGGCCCAGAGCCAACGCGTGCCAAACTGGTGGCGATGCTGAACGCTGGATTTCAAGTCGATACCAAAGGCGTTTCTTCGCCTTTGAAATACACCAAAGATGATCACCGCGGCTTGGTGGGCTTACGTACCTATGCTTACGATTATCAGACAAAGAAATTCAAACCATATGGCCAATACAGCGATTACGACAAATACTTAAAGTAATTGATTGGCAAGATCCTGCAGACTTTCACAGCGCTGTGCGCGGCATCAGGCTCATCAAATTGCGGGTGAAGCCACCGTCGACTGTCAGGTCGACACCATTGACATAAGCGCTGCGATCACTGGCCAGGTAGACGACCGCATCGGCAATCTCTTCGGGCTGGCCGATGCGTCTCAAGGGAATGGCACTGCCACGCAGCTCCGCAGCGCCAGGCCGACCGTAGGCCTCCTGCGTCATACCGGTCCAGGTCATGCCTGGACACACCGTGTTGCTGCGGATGCCCTGCGGGCCCCATTCGATGGCCAACTGCCGCGACAGCATCGAAACGGCAGCCTTGCTGATGGCGTAAGCGCCCGAGTGACCCGTGGGATGTGTGGCTGCGATGGACGCAATGTGGATGATGGCCCCTCTGCCGGTCGTCCGCATGTGTCGGCCAAAGGCTTGGGCACACAGAAAGTAGCCCGTGAGATTGACCGAAATGACGCGGTTCCATTCCTGCAAGGACATGTCTTCTAGGCTGGCGGCCTTGAGCACGCCGGCAGCATTGACCAGTACGTCGCAGGGGCCAAGCGCCTCCTGCACGCTTGCGGCGGCGGCATTAACGTCGGCTTCGCTACTGGTGTCACAGCCGATCGCGACGCCTTTCACCCCGAGCGCTTGGACCTGTGCTGCCGTGGCCTGCGCGCCAGCAAGGTCACGATCGATGACGGCGACATGGGCCCCAAGCCGGGCCAGGGCCAGCGCTGTGGCGCGGCCGATGCCGCTGCCCCCACCCGTGATGGCGCAGACCCGGCTGACCAGGCCGGTGTGTTCGGATGCAGAGAGAGTGGTGTTGTTCACAGGTAAGTCTCCGCTTTACTGACGGGTCATGGGCTTCAGTACGACGCCCGGGTTGACCGCGCTCTTAGGAAACACCGTGACCACCTTGCCATCTTGCCACTGCACGGTTGTCGTCATCGCGCGCAGGTTCTGGAAGTTCTTGTCGAACTTCACACCAAAGCCATTGAGGTAGGTGCCAATTGGTTTGTCCATCTTGGCGGCGGCGGCCAGCACTTTGCCTGGCTCGGTGCTGCCCGCAGCCTGGATCGCCTCGAACAGGATCTGCGTGCCCACAAAGGAGGTTAGGCTCTGGGTCTGGATGGGGTCGCTTTTGTACTTGGCGCGATAGGCGTCTAAGAAACCCTTAACGCCGGGGGCAAACTTCTCGGACACATCTGAGCGCGGGTAGGTGATGACCAACAGGCCCTCCACACCTGCGGCGCCCAGCGACTGCAAAGTCTCTGGCGTATCGCCTGTTCCGATGAACACCGTGGCCATCGGTTTGAAACCCTGGTCGCGCATGGTCTTCAGTAGCAGGTTGCCATCGGCCACATAGCCCGTTTCCAGCAACACGTCGGGCGCGGCGTATTTCATTCGCAACACCGTGTCGTTGAGGTCGACCGCACGGCCCGAGTGCGAGCCAATTCCGACCACCTTGACGCCAAAAGCTTCCAGCAGGCGCTTCTGTTTCTGGCCGATGCTGGTGCCGTAGCTGGAATCCTCGTGCTCGATCCAGACCTTCAGGTCACGGAAGGGTTTCTTGACCGTTGGCGCCACCAGATCGCGAAGGGTGTCGATGGTGCTGATGGCAAACGTCTCGGCGTTGGGGCCGGTGCGCAGGTAATTTGGCAGGCCGCGCATCGTCAGGTCTTCTGACAGGGCGATGGTTTCCAGGTAGACGCGGTCAAAGCGCATGGCCGCGTCGCTGGCGGTATTCGAGATGCCGCTGGTGTAAGTGCCGCCGAAGAAGTCAACCTTGTCGCGGTTCATGAGTTGCTCGACTGCCTGTATGGCTTGTTGCGGGTTGGAGGCATCACCGTTGACGATCTGCACCTTGCGGCCCAGCAGGCCTCCCGAGCCGTTGACCTTGTCTGCCGCCATCTCGAAACCACGCGTTACCTCGGCACCGTACTGGGCCATCGGACCGCTGAATGGATTGATCGCCCCCATTTTGAGCGGCGGCTGCTGGGCAAACGCCGACGCAGCGGAGATAGCGGCCGCGAAAGCGGCAAGTTGGAAGAATCGTTTCATGGCGTTGGTTCCGTTAGAGTGGTTACAAAGGGGAAAGGGTTCGGGGTGTCTGGGCTTATCGTTTGAGTTCGATGCCCAGCTGCTTTCTGTCGATGGCGCCGTGGGGCAGCGACTGCTGCAGCTTGTACTTTTCAATGCGCTGAGTGGCGGTCTTGGGCAGCTCGCGCTGCAGCACCAGGAAACGCGGCACCATGAAGTAGGGCATCTCGCGGTTACAGAAGATGAAAAACGCGGTGGGGTCGTCGATCACCGCGTCTGGTTTAAGAACCAGGTGCGCCACCAGTTCGTCGTGGCCCAGCTCGTTTTGGGTGCCCACCACAGCAGCTTCGGCCACGGCCGGATGTTGGCACAGGTATTTCTCCACCACGCGGGTGGACACGTTCTCGCCACCCACGCGCAAGTAGTCCTTGATGCGAGCCATGAAGCGCAGGCAGCCCTGCGCGTCAATCAGACCCATATCGCCGCTGTGCCACCAGCCGTCAACCAGTGTCTGGCGTGTCTTTTCAGGATCCTTGTAATAGCCGCGCAGGATGTAGTCGGGCCCCAGCTTGTTGCGTACCTTGATCTCGCCCTCCTGCCCATGGGGCCGCTCTGCGCCGGTCTGCGGATCGACGATCTGCAGCTCCGTGTAAGGCGCGGGCGGGCCTGCGGTGCCCAACTGAGGATGGTCGAAGTCGCAGATCGTTGCATTGCCGGCTTCGGTGGTGCCGTAAAGCTCCATGAACTTGGTGTTGGGCCAGCGCGCCCGCAGTGCCGCCGGATCGTCCACAGGCCAACCGACCCACAGCCGCAGGTGCGACTGGCCTTGGCGCTCGGCGTCGCCAATGGGCTGGCCTAGCATGACCGGCACGATGGTCCCAGTGCTGAAAGTGACCGACACGTTGTAGCGATTGATGTCGCTCCAGAAACGTGAGGCCGAAAACCAGTCGACCTGCACGATCTCACAACCGGCCGCCATCGCAAACGGTCCACCGAACACCATGTAGGCGACGTGATACTGCGGCAGCACGTAATACACCACCTCGCTGGACTTCATGCGGAAGTAGTCTGCGTAGAACAAGGCACGGAACACATAAGCGCACTGCGTGGTCGAGACGCCTTTGGGCAACCCAGTGGTGCCCGAGGTGTACCAGATCCCTTGGAGGTCGCTGCCCGACACCGGCTCTGGCTGCACGAAACGTGTGTCGTGCTGCAGATAGTCGGCAAACAAGGACGACTGTGCACGGCAATCCGGCGCCAGCTCGTCCACAAAAAGCACCCGCTCGATCTTGGGCAGGGCGTCCTGCACGGGTGCGATCTTTTCCTCGAACAGGGCACGCGATGTGATCAACGCCACAGCGTCAGCGTGGTCGATGATGTAACGGAGCGATTCGCCACGCAGGAACTGGTTCAATGGCACCATCACCAGCCCGCATTTGCTGAGCGCGTGGTACAGGTAGGCGTATTCCATGCTGTTGGGCAGGAAGATCGCCACATGGTCTCCTTTCCTGAGACCGAGCGACACGAAAAGGTTACAGATGCGTCCCACGTTGCGCGCAAACTGGGCGTAGGTGATCGGCTCTTGCCCAGTCAGCCGGAAGTACACCTTCGTTTCGGGGTCAGGGATGCGCGCCAGTGACCAGTCGAGCAATTCGCCGAAGGTTTGAGGGTAAGCGGATGTTGCGTAGACGCTGTAGTCGCTTGTGCTCATGGCGTGGTCATCGCGATGCAAGCGGTATCAGGCGGGTGTGAAAAGTGCTGTTCATTCGAAACCATTTTTTGCGATGGGGCAATATCATTTATACCGATGAGTAGCCAATAATACCCGCATGTTTGCCTGCCCATCAACAAGGGATACTACCAATGGTATAAATTTCTAGCAGGCTGAATCGATACTGTTCAATTCGTAACAAACTTTGACCAAGCTGCGGACTGTTAATCAGGGGTTCTGTGGTCAATTCTTAAGCCTAGTCAGTAAGCAGTCTTTACACCTTTTATTACATTGGCAGAGTGTTAAAGATTGACAAGGGAATACCCGATAAAATTTTCAAGATGTGAAGGTCAAAACAGCTCAATAATTTGAGAGTCCAACGAGATCATTGACCAAGAAGCTTACCCCACTAAGTGCTTCTAATGCCAAGTGGCTGGAGGAGTTGTGTGTCTGTATAACTGAGAACTTTGATCAAACTCTGAGTTGTACGAAGTTGACAAAAAAAGGGGGTTACAAAGAACATTCAGTTGAACTGTTTCAACTGTACAAACAAGCTACGCCAATGGCCTTCATTATGCAAGTCAGGCTTCAGCGCAAAAATAATCTAACAATCGATCAGTGAATGCCTTTAGGCCTTTTGAATCTTTCAAAAATGAAACGGAGACTTTCATGTTCAATCGCAGAGATATCGTAGTGACTGGTTTAGGAGCTGCCCTGGGTTTACCACCTGGTCATGCACAGTCGGCTTGGCCAGAAAAGCCAGTCAAGGTCGTTGTTTTCTTTCCAGCGGGAGGTGCCTCAGATGTGTTGACTCGCCTGTTGGCAGAAAAACTGGCAAGCTACTTCAATCAGACTTTCACGATTGAAAATAAAACAGGTGCAGGTGGCAACATCGGCATGGTCGCAGTGATGAACTCGGCAGCAGATGGCTACACCATGGGATCTGCCACCATTGGTACTTTGTCGATCAATCAATTTTTGTATTCCAAATTGGGCTATGAACCCGCCAAAGACTTTGCACCTGTTTCCACCTTCTGGGAGAATTGCAACGTCTTTGCCGTTTCTGCAGACCATCCCGCAAAGACTTTAGAAGAATTCAAAACTTGGGCCAAAGCACAACCCAAAGGTGTCACCTTCAGTTCATCGGGTGTGGGTACTACACCTCATTTGGCAGGAGAAATGTTTGGCCTCAAATCCGGCATCCTAGTTGTTCACGTGCCCTTTCGTGGTTCCGCCAACACAGAAGTCATTGCTGGAACGATTGACTTTGCAATTGACAACTTGGCAAGCTATTCGTCTTTGCTTCGTGCAGGTCGCGCGCGTGCGCTGGCCGTGACGTCGGCCGATCGTTGGCCAACATTTCCGCAAGTGCCCACCATGGCTGAAGCAGGCATTCCAGATTTTGTGATCACATCATGGGGTGCCATGGTGATGCCAGGCGCAACATCCCCCGCCATCACTGCCAAACTCTCAAAAGCTATACAAGATATTTTGTCGCAACCCGCTATGAAAGAACGCTTCTTGCAGGCAGGTGCACGCGCTATTTATGCTTCGCCTGCCGACACCGCCGCCTTTGCAGCAGCCGAGCGACTCAAGTGGAAAGAGGTGGTGCGTTTGTCGGGTGCAAAGCTCGATTAAGCACGCCCTGTTTGCCAGACGACGTTCAAGTTTCTAGAACGTTTCGTCCCAAAATATCTTTGAACCTTTGGCTGTAGGCTGGCCAAACTTCAGGATTTAGCAATCGAGGCGGGCGATGGCCTTGGGCTATCAGTAGCAGTTGTTGGGCAGACATGCTTGCCATTTGACGACGCGCATCCACACTTACACCTGCAGTGTGATAGCTGGCTACCACGTTGTCCAATTTAAGTAGGGGATGAGATGCTGCCGGCGGCTCAACTGACCACACATCCAGGCCTGCACCACCCAAATGACCTGAGGTAAGTGCGTGGTGCAGCGCGTCTTCATCGTGAATGCCTCCCCGTGCGGTGGTGACAAACAAGGCCCCCTTTTTCATGTCGGCAAATCTTGGTGCGTCGAACATGCCCAGCGTCGTTTCGTCGCGAGGGCAATGAAGAGAGATGACATCGGATTGAGAAGTCAATTGCGCCAATGTGACGGCTTGTGCACCCCTCTGACTCATTTGCTCAGCGCTTAAAAAGGGGTCGTACGCAATGATCTTCATCCCAAGTGCGAGCCCAAGCATGGCCATTTGAGTGCCTGCATGACCTAGCCCCACCAAACCCAAAGTACGCCCGAGCAATTCATAACCCATGCCTTGAATACGCGTGAATTTTTCACCACGGCGAATACGGCGGTCGTTCTCATTGATGCGTTTGGACAAAGCCAAAATGAGGGCTAGAGCATGTTCCGCCACGGCGCGCGCATTGCTGCCAGCTTGGTTGACTGAGCAAATCCCTGCTTGGGTACAGTCTTGAAGATTCACGGTGTCATACCCTGCTCCAAAAGTTGAAACCACTAGGAGCTTAGGGCAGTGTTGGAGCAGGTCTTTGTGGGCAAACCATGGTAGGGGCAAATCATCTCGGGCTGAAGTGATGTGGTAAGCGTGAACATGTTGGAACGCCGCTCTAACTTCATCGTCTTGCCCTGAGATGTTGAACTCATGCAGTCCAATCCGAGGCTCCACCGAAAGTTGGTTGACAAACAGGTCTCTGTCCATTGGAAAATTCATTCGCAGGATGGAGAAGTAAGGTGAGGCTTTCATAAGTTTTATCCAAATAATTTTTTTGTTTATAGATGGATTTGCAACCCTCAGCAAGCCAGCAATGACTATTTTCCTGATCACGATAACTGGCGAAAAAGGGTTTGTTCATTTGTATTTTTTGAAGCCTAGGGTTAACGCCAGGATTTCAGCAGGTAAATATAAAATACCAAACCTGTTTCATTGATAAATGGGAAAATGACAGCCCAATACTCTTACTTTATCGCATTCATTTATCAACCGTTTCCAAATATATTT
>Ga0214921_10001162_pt1 | contig 45620 bp, 42 predicted proteins | sample LL1505_MetaG_FD_177992 | JGI IMG/M metagenome (GOLD analysis project Ga0214921, IMG submission 177992) | Freshwater microbial communities from Lake Lanier, Atlanta, Georgia, United States - LL-1505 | ecosystem: Environmental > Aquatic > Freshwater > Lake | place: USA: Georgia | collected... | reverse complement strand
TTCCAAGCAAGTTGAGCAATCGCTCTATCCAGACTCCCCTCAAAAGGTGATTAGTTCTGCGGCACAGCTGTTATCCAATTTGACGCATTTTGCGGGTGTGGTCATGACCCCCAAGCGCTCGCAGATCTTCAAGCATATTGAGTTTTTGCGCCTTGGAGAGGGCAAAATTTTGTTAATTTTGGTAACCCCCGAGGGAGATGTGCAAAACCGTATCTTGCCGACCAATAAAGATTACAGTCCAGCACAACTTACTGAGGCGAGTAATTTCATTAATACTCATTTTTCAGGAAAGAGTTTTTCTGAGGTTCGCAATCGCTTGCGGGCAGAGCTCGACCATTTGCGCGGCGATATTGCCGGTTTAATGACGCTCGCCCTCGACAATGGTGTGAGTGACACGGGCTTAAATCACCCGGATATGGTGATTTCTGGAGAGCGCCACTTACTTGATGTGGGTGAGTTGAGTTCCAATTTAAGTAAATTACGCAAAATGTTCGATATGTTGGAGCAAAAATCCTTGCTGATGCAATTGCTCGATGTATCAAGCCATGCTGATGGCATACAGATTTTTATTGGCGGCGAGAGCGAGTTGTTGCCCTATGAGGATCTAGCGGTCATTAGTGCTCCTTACAGTGTGGATGGGCAAGTTGTCGGAACACTGGGTGTGATTGGGCCCACTCGAATGGCGTATGATCGCGTGATTCCAATTGTGGATATTACTTCGAAGCTATTAAGTGGTGCTTTGAGCACACCTTGATTATTTGGATCACTGTTGAAAACGAACCCTCATTTAAGACCCTCTCGTACTGGCGTTTTACTAATTAATCTTGGTACGCCAGAGGCGCCTACGCGCGCGGCGGTGAAAACTTACCTCAAGCAATTTTTGTCGGATCCTCGGGTCGTTGAAATTCCACGCCTGGTGTGGTGGTTCATTTTGCACGGCATCATCTTGCCAATTCGTAGTGGCGCATCCGCTAAAAAATATGCCTCGATTTGGTTAAAAGACGGCTCTCCCCTCTTGGTTCATTCGCAAGCGCAGGCTCAGGGTTTGCGGGATCGCTTTCAGAGCAAGGACGCCAATGTCATCGTGGATCTAGCGATGCGCTATGGCAAGCCATCCATTCCTGAGGTGCTTAAACGTTTTCAAGATGCCAATGTGGAGCGTCTATTAGTATTACCTTTGTATCCTCAGTACTCAGCCACCACGAGCGCTTCGAGCTTTGATGCAGTGTTCGCAGTTCTGCAAACTTGGCGCAATCAACCGGAACTGCGAATCGTGAAGCACTATCATGATCATGCCTCTTACATTGAGTCTTTGCGACAGCAGATTGAAGCGTATTGGTCTCAACATGGTCGACCTGATTTTTCGAAGGGCGCGAAGCTCGTTATGTCGTTTCATGGCTTGCCTAAACGTAATTTAATGCAAGGCGACCCCTACCATTGCGAATGCTTGAAGTCAGGTCGATTATTGGGCGAGGCACTTGGCTTGGAGCCAGACTATTACCGAGTGACGTTTCAGTCCCGTTTTGGTCGCGCAGAGTGGTTAAAGCCCTACACCGCATTGACGATTGAGGAGCTTGGAAAAGCGGGTTGTCCTCAAATTGATATTGTTTGCCCAGGCTTTCCTGCAGACTGTCTAGAGACTTTGGAGGAAATTGCCATGGAGGGTCAGGAAATTTTTCATGAGCATGGTGGTGCAGAGTATCGGTATATCCCGTGCTTAAATGACGATACTAATTTCATATCCGCATTGCATGCGATTGCCTTAGAGCATATGCATGGTTGGTCTAAAGAGCTTGAGTCCCCTGCAGTTCTAGACTTGCGTGATCAGCGGGCTCAGGCTGCTAAAGCCGCGATTACCACTGGGTAAACAAGCCCCTTGAAATGGGCGGTCATGAACCCCATATAAAATGCAGTAAATAAGATGGAACGACTATGAGTGATCACAAATCTGAGCAACACGCTCCTGATACTGCATCAACCGAAGTGAACGAGCAACCTCCCCAGAGTATGGAGGAGGAATTAGCGGATCTCAAGACCAAGCTTGCTGAGATGCAAGATAACTTCTTGCGCGCTAAGGCGGAAGCTGAGAACATTCGCCGCCGCGCTGCTGAAGATATTGCAAAAGCTCACAAATTTGCTATTGAAAATTTTGCCGAGCACTTAATCCCTGTAAGCGATAGCTTATATGCTGCTCTAGCCACTGAAGCTGGTGATGCAAAAGCGTTCAAGGAAGGTCTTGAAATTACGCTTAAACAATTAGTCGCCGCTTTTGAAAAAGGCCGTTTGGTCGAGATTAATCCCACGCCTGGCGCTAAGTTTGATCCGCACCAGCATCAGGCTATCTCCATGGTGCCCTCTGATCAAGAGGCCAATACGGTCGTTTCGGTCTTGCAAAGAGGCTTTTTGATTGCTGATCGAGTACTAAGACCCGCTTTGGTGACTGTTAGCCAAGCAAAATAAGCTAGGGCTAATCATTTCAAGGACTTAGAGCCCTTGAAATTGCCCAAGTTGTCCCCATCTATTTATTATTCGAAACAACCCCTCACCATTATTTGGAGCCATTATGGGAAAGATTATTGGAATTGACTTAGGAACCACAAACTCCTGCGTCGCTGTGATTGAGAACAACGCCCCGAAGGTCATTGAAAACGCAGAGGGCGCTAGAACAACCCCTTCCATCATTGCGTATATGGAAGACGGGGAAGTATTGGTTGGCGCACCTGCTAAGCGGCAATCCGTTACTAATCCTAAAAATACGATCTATGCCGTTAAGCGCTTAATTGGTCGTAAGTTTACAGATGCGGAAGTTCAAAAAGATATTAGTTTGATGCCCTATAGCATTATTGCCGCAGATAATGGCGATGCCTGGGTATCGGTACGCGATAAAAAAATTGCCCCTCAGCAGGTATCGGCTGAAGTCTTGCGCAAAATGAAAAAGACCGCCGAAGATTATCTGGGTGAAGAGGTCACCGAAGCTGTAATCACGGTACCCGCTTACTTTAATGACAGTCAGCGTCAAGCCACAAAAGACGCCGGCCGAATTGCTGGTCTGGAAGTAAAGCGGATTATTAATGAGCCAACTGCCGCTGCACTAGCATTCGGACTGGATAAGCAAGATAAGACCGATCGCAAGATTGCTGTCTATGACCTAGGTGGTGGTACTTTCGACGTTTCGATCATTGAAATCGCGAACGTGGATGGAGAAAAACAGTTTGAAGTGTTGTCCACGAATGGCGATACCTTCTTGGGCGGCGAAGACTTTGACCAGCGCATCATTGACTGGATCATTGCCGAGTTCAAGAAAGAGCAAGGCGTTGATTTGAGTAAAGATGTCTTGGCTTTACAACGGTTAAAAGATGCTGCTGAGAAAGCCAAGATCGAGTTATCTTCTTCCCAACAAACAGAAATCAACTTGCCTTATGTAACAGCGGATGCAAGTGGTCCCAAGCATTTGAACTTGAAACTAACCCGCTCTAAATTAGAGTCATTGGTTGAAGAGTTGATTACCCGTACCATGGGCCCATGCCAGGTTGCGATGAAAGATGCTGGTGTATCAGCGTCCGATATTGATGATGTCATCTTGGTAGGTGGTCAAACTCGCATGCCAAAAGTACAAGAGCAGGTCAAGGCTATTTTTGGTAAGGAACCACGTAAAGATGTTAATCCCGACGAGGCAGTTGCTGTTGGCGCTGCGATTCAGGGATCTGTATTAGCCGGTGATCGTAAGGATGTCTTATTGCTTGATGTGACCCCCTTATCTTTGGGTATTGAAACCTTGGGCGGCGTGATGACTAAGATGATTCCTAAAAACACAACGATTCCGACGAAACACGCTCAAGTATTTTCAACGGCTGAAGATAATCAGCCAGCGGTCACTATTAAATGCTTCCAGGGCGAACGTGAAATGGCCAGCGCCAATAAATTGCTGGGTGAGTTTAATTTGGAAGGTATCCCGCCATCACCCCGTGGTTTGCCACAAATTGAGGTGACCTTCGATATCGATGCCAACGGAATCTTGCATGTCACTGCTAAAGATAAAGCGTCTGGCAAAGAGAACAAGATTACGATCAAGGCAAACTCAGGTCTTTCTGAAGATGAAATTCAGCGGATGGTGAAGGATGCCGAAGCCAATGCTGAGGAAGATCGTAAATTACTTGAACTGGTCACCGTCCGAAATGCAGCGGATGCCTTAGCGCACTCTACCAAGAAGGCGCTCGATGAGCATGGCGCGAGTCTTGATGCGTCCGAGAAGAGTGCAATTGAATCGGCATTGAAAGAGCTCGAGGAGGCCATTAAAGGAAGTGATAAGGCCGCGATTGAGGCAAAGACTGAGGTGTTAGCAAAGGCCAGTCAGAAGCTTGGTGAGAAGGCGTATGCTGCGGAGCAAGCGAAGGCTAATCCTGGTAATGCAAATCCAGCCGCTGAAAAAAAGGCTAATAACGATGCGGAAGTGGTTGATGCTGACTTTAAGGAAGTAAATGATAAGAAGTAATACGTAAGAAAGAATGATGCAAATCGGTGAGTCGGCCTTGTGCCGACTTCGCCTTTTTGGCAAAGAAAAAGGAATGGGTTGTGGCTACTGGTAAACGCGATTTTTATGAAGTACTCGGTGTTGGTAAAAATGCCAGCGATGAAGACCTTAAAAAGGCTTATCGCAAATTGGCCATGAAATACCATCCGGACCGCAACCTGGATAATCCATCAGCAGAAGCAAAGTTCAAGGAGGCTAAAGAAGCCTATGAGACTCTGGCGGACCCACAAAAGCGCAACGCCTACGATCAGTTCGGCCATGCCGGAGTTGACCCTAGCATGGGCGGGTTTGGAGGCGCTGCTGGTGGCTTTGCAGACGCTTTTGGTGACATTTTTGGTGACATCTTTGGTCAGGGAAGAAGTGCTGGACCCCAGGTTTATAAAGGTGCCGACCTGCGCTACAACATGGAAATTACCCTCGAGCAGGCTGCTGAGGGTTACACCACCCAAATAAGAGTGCCCAGCTGGAGTAATTGCAAAACCTGTAGTGGTTCTGGTGCGGAGCCCGGGTCAAAGATTGAGGAATGCCCAACTTGCGATGGCCGTGGCCAAGTTCGGATTGCTCAGGGGTTTTTCTCAATGCAGCAAACGTGTCCGAAGTGTCGTGGCACTGGTCAATACATACCGAAGCCTTGCAAGACCTGCCAAGGAAGTGGCAAGCTGAAAGAGCAAAAGACCCTTGAAATTAAGATCCCAGCCGGTATTGATGATGGTATGCGCGTGCGCTCAGTCGGCAACGGCGAGCCTGGTATTAACGGCGGCCCTTCGGGCGACCTTTATGTCGAAGTACATGTCAAAGAGCATCCAGTATTTGAGCGCGATGGAAGTGATTTGCATATTCAAATGCCGATTTCATTTGCGACCGCCACTTTGGGTGGTGATATTGAAGTTCCAACACTCGGGGGTCGGGTTGAGTTAACGATTCCTGAGGGAACTCAAACCGGTAAAACCTTTCGGTTGCGAAGCAAAGGAATCAAGCAATTACGCTCTGCACTAATGGGCGATTTGTACGTTCATGTTTTACTTGAGACCCCGGTAAAGTTATCGGAAGAGCAAAAATCATTACTTTCTCAATTTGATGAGTCGCTTCGAAGTGGTGGTAAAAAACACAGCCCCCAACAAGAGGGTTGGTTTGATCGCGTGAAAAGTTTTTTTAATTAAGAGGCAAAGCAGTGTTCGGGTCCAGGAAACTTTCCGGACTTGACTTCGCGAACATAAGTTTTAATGGCTGCCTCAATGGAGCTGTTGCCGGCCATAAAGTCCTTAACAAATTTTGGGGGTTTACCGGGGCTAATTCCAAGTAAATCCTGCAGAACCAAAACTTGTCCGGAACAGTTGGGCCCTGCCCCAATCCCAATCGTCGGAATGTGGAGTGATTGGGTAATTTTTTCTCCAAGGACTGACGGTATTGCTTCCAATACCAGCATTTGTGCCCCAGCGGCTTGGCAGTCATGCGCTTGATCAAGCATCTGAGTAGCGGCATCTTTTGATTTACCCTGGACTTTGTAGCCGCCCAGCAAGTGAACGGATTGAGGCAAAAGTCCCAAGTGAGCACAAACTGGGACGCTACGTTCTACCAAAAACCGAATAATATCGATCTGCCAACTACCGCCTTCAAGCTTTACCATGTCGGCCCCAGCGCGCATGAGCTCAGCAGCCGATTCCAATGCTTGTACCGGATCTCCGTAACTCGCAAAGGGTAGGTCGGCCACTAAAAATGCATGGTGATTGGCGCGGGCAACGCATTCCGTGTGATAAGCCATTTCTTCTACGGTGACTGGAGTGGTACTGCTATGACCTTGAATCACATTACCCAGTGAGTCACCAATCAAAATGACCTCAACTCCGCAGCGATTGAGAAGTGCACTCATGGTTGAGTCGTATGCAGTTAATACTGCAATCTTCTCGCCATCCGCATGCATAGCCAATAACTTCGTGATCGTAATTGGCTTATCGCCTTGTAAATAACTCATAAAGCCAATTTTAAGCCTAATGCAGTTGTTGCTCGCAATCGCAGTGTTTGCAAGTGATTCGGGTAATACGCTGATGCGCGATATTCGGCAAAAGATTCTTTAAGGGGCCGTAATTTGGTAAGAAGAAATCGGGGCAGATTTCAAGTAATGGAAGGATCACAAATGATCGTTCAGCAATGCGCGGATGGGGAATGGTGAGCTCAGAATGATTTTGCTCGATGCCTTCATAGAACAAAATATCGAGGTCAAGGGTTCGAGGAGCATTTGCATAAGGACGTTCGCGACCAAACTGATGCTCAATCGATTGGCAGACATACAAAAGTCCATAGGGATTGAGTTCGGTATCAATTTCCACAACCGCATTGATATAGTCACCACCAACCGCGTTTACGGGCGCGCTTTGATAAAAGCAACTCTTATTGACGATCTGAATTTCAATGTGTTGTGCAAGGCAGACGATCGCATCAGTGATGCTCTGTCGAGCATCGCCAATGTTGCCACCAAATCCAATAAAGGCCTGCGCCATGTGTTTCCCGCAATCAATATGCGCTTACTTTACTGAAAATCAGTTAATTTTGCTTGGCGCCATTTAGCCCGGAATCGGGTTGAATTTCAGGGCCTGATTTGGTCTTTTTTGGCCTGCGGCGCCTTTTTCTATTTGGGTTGCCTGGGGTTTGGCCAGAGTCTATATCCTCTAGCTTGGCAGTTGCCAGCAGTGCTTCACGTTGGGGTAAATCCGCATGATAAAAGTCAGTCCACCATTGCCCAAGACTAGGTTTGCAGTATCCGGTTTGGCTGCGTAAAAGCATAAAGTCATAGCCTGCTCGAAAGCGAGGGACTTCCACAAGTCGATCGGGATAGCGCCCCACGCGTTTTTCAAAACGGGGTTGCATCGTCCAAATATCTCGCATATCACCTTCATGGCGACGTTGAATGGAAATTCCAGTATGCGAAGGAGCAACTACCGCATCGATTGCAGCGTGGAGAGCTGCTACAGTTGGCATCCCCGTATTTCGGAGGCTTTGCCATTGCTTTTCCAGATCAGGCCAAAGTAGGGCGGCAAATAGAAAACCTGGGGAAACCGACTTACCCACCTGAATCCGTTCATCGGTATTGCGCAGCGCCTCTTCTATAAATTGAGCCGCTTGCGGATCTTCGAGGGCACGAGCCATAAATGGCAAAAGGCCGTGATGCAGGTTTGCATGACGCAAGGCTTGAATTCCGGCCCAGGCATGACCAGACATCAGTAACTTCAAGATCTCATCAAATAAGCGCGCGCTTGGAACATCATGGATTAATTGGCCAAGTTCATGAATGGGCGCAAGGGTCTTGGGTTCAATCTGGAAGCCCGTCTTTGCAGCAAAGCGAATGGCTCGTAACATCCGAACCGGGTCTTCGCGGTATCGCTTGGTTGGGTTACCAATCATACGAATCGTTTTAGAGCGGATGTCGCCCATGCCACCGTGATAATCGAGTACCGTTTCGGAGCTAGGATCGTAATACATTGCATTGATCGTAAAGTCACGACGGGCAGCGTCTTCTGCGTGCGTGCCCCAAACGTTGTCACGCAGAATGCGACCGCTCTCGGCAATATGCTCGCCAACGCTTTCTAAAACAGCTCGAAAGGTGGAGACCTCGATAATTTCAGGGCGGTCCTTACCAAAATAAGTGACGTGCACAATTTGAAAGCGGCGACCAATCAATCGAGAGCGCCTGAACAATTTTTGTACTTGCTCAGGAGTGGCATTAGTCGCCACATCAAAATCTTTAGGGGCGATCCCTAAAACAAGATCACGAACCGCCCCGCCCACAATATAGGCCTTATAGCCAGCTTGCTGTAGGGTGTGGGTAACCTTGACTGCATTTTTTGAAAGTAGAGCAGGATTAATTTGGTGGGATTTTTTAGAAACCTTATGAGCTACTAGGGTAGCGCCAGATTGATCTGATTTTGGGCGAGGGCCTCGACGCAATAATCGATCGAGGAATTTAGTGATCATGAGAAAGGGTCAGAATCAATTTAATGAAATAGTTCCAAAATTGGCCAGTTGCGACGTTCTGCTTCAGCGCGTAGTCGCACATCTGGATTGGTAGCAACTGGGTTTGTGACCTTTTCCAATAGAGGTAAATCATTCATCGAATCCGAGTAAAAATAACTGCACTCCATCGACTCTAGGCTAAAGCCTAGTTGATGCAGCCAATCATTAACCCGAGTAATTTTTCCTTCTTTAAAGCTCGGAATTCCTGCAATGCTACCTGTGAAGTTCGCACCCGGCTGATTATTTTCAGTTGCAGGCTCAGTAGCAACAAGATGTTCAATCCCAAAAGCATTCACAATGGGGCGCGTCACAAAACTATTGGTTGCGGTTACGACACAACACAAATCACCGGCATTAAGATGGCGTTGCACAAGATTCACAGCTTGTGGATGAAGGCGCCCATCAATTTTCTCTTGCATAAATGCCTGATGCCAGCGATCCAATTGCGTGCGCGGATGGTCTGCTAAAGGCTTTAAAGCGAAACGTAAAAATGCATCAATATCAAGCTTACCAATTTTGTAATCAGCGTAAAACTGATCATTGGCTTTGGCATATTGCTCCCCATCGACTACTCCTAGGCGCACTAAAAATTGCCCCCATTCATAATCGCTGTCAAACGGTAGTAGGGTGTGATCTAAATCAAATAGGGCTAAGCGAGTCATGGCGTGTGTCCGGAAATTTGCAATAGCTCACGAACCAAAGGTAAGGTAATCGCACGTTTGGTCTCCAAGGAGTAGGCGTCGAGCGCATCTAGGAGCGCCATCAAACTTGGCATATCGCGATAGAAATGATGGATTAACCAAGGCAAAACCTCATTTGATAAGACCAACCCTCGCTCTTTCGCAGCGCGCGATAAAGCCTCCATCTTCTCAGAATCAGACAGTGGGTGAACTTCAAAAATCAACCCCCAGCCGATACGTGTTCGTAGATCCTCTCGCAAAGCTAATTGCTTGGGTGGCGCGTGCCCGGACAAGTAAACAAACGAGTGTGGACTAGCGTGCACTATATTTAATATGCGAAAAAGACTGGCTTGTTGGTGTTCATCAAGGCGATCCACATCATCAATGGTCAAAACCAACGATTGTGAGCCCTCGGTAGTGGCGAGTTTGGATTCAGCATCAACCCAGCCGCTTGGTTGACTTGGAAATAGCCTAATCGCCCCAATTTGGTGTTGCTCGGCTTGATTTGCAATGGCGCTTAAGAGATGCGAGCATCCAGAACCATCGCTTCCCCACCAGTAAAACCAGCGACCCTCAATGGAGTGGGAGGGGGTGTTTTGAGGAGAACTCCAGACGGCAATGGAATGATGAAGCGCATCAATTAGCGCTTCATTACCATTGGGTAAAAAATTATGGAATGAGGGCTTGGGGACTTGATTAATATCAAGGGCAAATTGGCGGGGTAGCGCTGATGAGGCCATTACTTTTGATACCAATCACTGTGAGCGTATTGTGTCCAAGCAAACCGAATCAATACCAATACAACTGCACTTGCTGGTAAGGCAAGCAAGACGCCAAAAAATCCAAATAATTTAGCGAAGATTAATAAAGCAAATAAGACAGCTACAGGGTGGAGTCCAATTCGCTCACCCACTAACCGGGGTGTTAGAAAAAATCCCTCGAGCACTTGGCCGATTCCAAAAACAATCAACACAATCACGAGTTCTGACCCAAATCCAAATTGCAAAATAACCGATAGAACCGCCAAGACCAAGCCAAGTGCAATCCCAATATAGGGAATCACGATGACTAGAGCGGTAAATACCCCAAGGCCAAGCGCTCCATGCATGCCAGTCAAACTCAATCCAGCGCTATAGAAAACCGCCATAATCAAAATTACCAGCATTTGCCCTCGCAGGTATTGCGATAGCAACACGTCAGTTTCATGTGCGAGTCTTTCTGCGGTGGCTTGATACCGAACTGGAATTAACCGCTTGAGCAATTCAAAGAAGTGCTTCCAATCAATCAGTAGATAAAAAAGGACAAAAAGAATAAAGACAATATTGACTAGGCCGCCCAGTACGGAGCTACCGGAAGCCAAGATGGTCTCAAAACTTGAGGCCAATATTTGGTTTGCATTTGCGGAGAAATGAGCGGTCAATTTTTGAGTAATCGCTTCCCGTAAAGCAAGCCAATCGATTTCAATATTGAGGCTCAGTAATTTGGGCCCTAGCCAGGTTTGGAGACTTTGAAACCAAATCGGGAGCTGGGCCTTAATGAGGGGGATTTCATAGCGCAGCAGATTAATCAGCAAAAGCAGAATGATTAGAAAAACGCCAAGCCCGAAAAGTATGCCAATGCCACTGGCAAAGGTTTTGCCCATTCCTAGAATTTGGAGGCGCAGCACTACCGGCCTCAGAATGTAAGCCAAAATAAATGCGAATAGAAAAGGGGTAAAAATTTCAGCCATAGGCCTTCATACTCTAGAATTCAGAGATTCTAACGATGTAAATGACTGATCCGCAGGATTTACCCCTTTTTGAAGACCCATCTATGAATAATCCATCAAAAAGCCCAGGCTTGTCTTACCGCGACGCGGGTGTTGATATTGATGCTGGCGATGCCTTGGTTGACCGCATTAAACCATTGGCAAAAAAGACCATGCGCGATGGTGTTTTGGCTGGAATTGGAGGGTTCGGGGCGTTATTTGAAGTCCCCAAGCGTTATCAAGAGCCTATTTTAGTATCGGGCACGGACGGCGTTGGCACCAAGCTAAAGCTCGCCTTTGAGTGGGATGCCCATGAGACGATTGGCCAAGATTTGGTGGCGATGAGCGTTAATGACATTTTGGTCCAAGGCGCTGAATCCCTTTTTTTTCTTGATTACTTCGCATGTGGGAAGCTATCGGTTGAAACAGCCACTACCGTGATTGCAGGAATTGCTAAGGGTTGTGAGTTGGCGGGCTGTGCCTTAATCGGGGGTGAAACTGCTGAGATGCCAGGAATGTACCCACCGGGTGAATACGATTTGGCAGGTTTTGCGGTTGGCGTGGTTGAGAAATCCAAAATTATTGATGGCTCCAGTATCCGTCCAGGTGATGCGATCATTGGAATTGCGTCAAGTGGTGCACATTCAAATGGCTATTCCTTAATTCGCAAGATCATTGAGCGAGCTGGCGCAAAACCCAGTGAGAACATCGAGGGCAAAACCTTGCAAGAGTGGGTTATGGCACCCACCCAAATCTACGTGAAGCAACTTTTAAATGTCATGGCGCGCCATCCCTTAAAAGGGCTTGCACATATTACCGGCGGCGGCTTGGTTGATAACATCCCACGCGTATTACCGGAGAACACCCAGGCGGTACTACGACGCGATTCATGGACCATGCCACCGCTCTTTCGCTGGTTGCAAATGAAAGGCGGAGTTGCTGATGCGGAAATGGTACGCGTTTTCAATTGCGGCATTGGGATGGTGGTTGTGGTTGATCAGCAAGAGGCAAAAGCCGTAATAGCAAGCATCGAACAACAGGGTTTAAATGCTTGGTTGTTAGGAGATATCACCCAGCGTCCACACGGAGCGCCGCAAACCATTCTTATTTAAAGGATGCGTTAAGAATACCCATCGCCATTGTTTTTGCGGCATGAAGTTCTGCTGGGCTAAACGGGTCAAATGCATGCCGCTGCATCGCTCTTAGCCAAGTCACCTGACGTTTACTAAGTTGTCGTGTGGCAGCGTACGCTTTTTGCTTCATCGTCGGGTAGTCCACCTTACCCTCCAAATATTCCCACACCTGGCGATAGCCCACTGAGCGAATCGCTGGCAAATTGGTATGCAAGTCGCCGCGCTCAAATAAATTTCGCACCTCGTCCATGAAATTATTTTCAAGCATTTGATCAAAACGGTTTTCAAGGCGCGCATGAAGAGATACGCGGTTACTCGGTTCCAGCGAAATTACTTCAACGGCGTGCTCCGAGAGTTCAGAATCACGTCCCGTGGCGCTTGGGGATTCCTCAAACAACTGGGATAGAGGTTGACCAGTTAGAGCATAGACTTCAAGCGCCCTTTGGATTCGTTGACTGTCGTTAGGCTGAAGTCGGTATGCAGTGATTGGATCAATTTGAGCTAACTTTGTATGCATCCCGGGCCAACCCAACAAGAGAGCTTCAGCATCGATGCGCTTGCGTGTTTCTGGATCTGCGGGTGGGAGTTTTGAAAATCCATAGACCCACGCGCGCCAATACAGCATGGTTCCACCCACAATCAGCGGAATATTTCCCCGCGTCTGGATCTTTTCAATTAATTGTTTTGCATCGTTAGCAAAATGTGCTGCAGAATAGCTTTCGCTTGGATCGCGTATATCAATGAGGTGATGAATTACCTCGGCTTGTTCTGCAGTGGTGGGCTTTGCAGTGCCAATATCCATTCCGCGATACACCAGGGCGGAGTCCATACTGATGATTTCAATATTCTGGCCTTGCAGGCGGCATTGTCTGGCTAAATCAAGTGCTAAATGACTTTTACCAACCCCGGTAGGGCCGACAATAGATAAAACCTTAGCCTGCATCCGCTGAACTGAAATTAATGTTGACGTACTTGATGTTCAAGCGTAGCAATATGCTCCCGAATCTCATCAGCATCCGAGGCATCGGGAACTTCTGTAAGGTATTGCTGCATATCGTCAATGGCAGGGCGTAAATATTCCAATTGCGCATAGATTAAGCCGCGATCCCGAATTTCCTCCATGGCATCAGGTAAGAGGATTACGAGCCGCTGTTGAACGCCCAACAAGCGCTCCCAACGCTCATGTTCGGTATAGATGAGTTTGAGGTTACGCAAAAAACGGGAGATGATCTCGCGGCAGCTAGAGACCCGTAAAAATACATTGAGTGGGAGTTGCAGTTCACCAACATATCCCCGCGCCTCTAAATACGGATCGAGCATCTCTTGAAGTTCGTGCTTCGACAGGGAAGCACCAGTGAGCGGATCCATAATGATCTCGCCTTGCGGCAACGAAACCCGCAGCATGAAGTGATTGGGAAACGATACCCCACGGATTTTTAATCCAATTTGATTGCCAAGCTCCATCATTAAGATTGCAAGTGAAATCGGAATGCCTCGACGACTTTGCAAAACATGATGCAAATAGGAGTTCTCGGGCGCATAAAAGTCATTAGGATTGGGACCAAATCCGAGCTCGGTATAAAAGAAATGCTTGAGTTGTTGGAGTCGCTGTACTGCAGAGGCGTCTGCAGAAATTCGTTTTTTAAGACGATCGCCTAGTTGATCAATTTCATCGAGGATATGTTGAACATCGAGATCTGGAAATGCATGCTGTGCAACTGCAATGCATGCCTCCGTCAGCGGAAAATGTTCATCCTCAGCAACCAAGGTGGCAAAGTAGTCAAGTTGTTGAGTTGGCATATTTCTTATTTTGCATGACGCAGAAAATTTTGCCAGCGCAAACCAATCAGCCATAGGCTAGCAAAGTAAATCACGGCTGCAGCAGTTAACCACAGACCCAGAAGACCAATGCGGATCAAGGGGCTCGCTTGCAAAGCGAGCCAATCGTGTGCCTGTGCACCATAAAAAAGCACAATACTGAGTGGCAATAAACCAACAAGCAGTTGGCCAAAATATTTAAACCAGCCGACCGCACTTGGAAGAGCGCCACGTCGACGAAGACCAAGCCACAATAAGGCTGCGTTTAAACACGCGCCAAGGCCAACCGATAGGGCGAGGCCAGCATGGGCAAATAGGGGTACAAGTCCAATATTGGCGAGCTGCGTGAACAGTAGAACCAATAAAGCGATTTTGACGGGCGTACGAATATCCTGACGCGAGTAAAAGCCTGGGGCCAAGATCTTAACCATAATGAGGCCGATGAGGCCCACTCCATACGCAGCCAGTGCTTGCCGGGTCATTTCCACATCCATGGCGTTAAATTGCCCATAGTGGTACAAAACAGCGGAGATCGGGGTACCAAACGCGAACAGTGCAATTGCACAGGGAGCTGCTAACAAGCAGGTTAAGCGTAATCCCCAAATTAATAATTCGCCAGCTTGCGCGGTATCTTGGGCAGCATTTGCTTTGCTAAGGCTTGGGAGCAGCACGGTTCCGAGTGCAACCCCGAGTAAAGCAGTTGGAAACTCCATCAGGCGATCTGCATAGGAGAGCCAGGAGACACTTCCCGTTTGTAAATGCGAGGCAATATTGGTATTAATAATTAATGAGATTTGCGCAACGGAAACTGCGAATACCGCGGGCACCATCAGTTTGAGAACGCGGCGCGCATCTGGGTTTTGCCAGGCAGATTTAATCTTTCCAGGTAGCAAGCCAATTCGAGGCAATAATCCCAGTCGCATCAAGGCTGGAATTTGAATCGCCAGTTGCAAGATGCCTCCAATCATGACCCCAATACTTAAGGCATAAATCGGTTGCTCAAGGACTGGCGCAATAAAGAGGGCACCGCCAATTAAGGAAAGATTAAGGAGTACGGGGGTGAAGGCGGGAACCGCAAAACGTCCAAAGGTATTGAGGATGCCAGCGGATAAGGAAACCATCGAAATCAGACCAATGTATGGAAACATCACACGCGTCATAAACACGGTGGTCTCAAACGCGGCGCCATCCTTCAGGCCTGCGGCAATAATAAAAACTAGGATCGGTGCAGCGAGGACCCCAATAATGACCGTGAGACTGAGCGCCCAAAACAGGATAGTCGCAATGGCATCGACTAACGCTCTAGTTTGATCCTTTTCCCCGCGATTTGAGATTTCCCCCAGGATTGGCACAAATGCCTGGGAGAAGGCCCCTTCTGCAAAGAGCCGACGCAAGAGGTTGGGGAGTCTGAAGGCCACATTGAAGGCATCGGTCCACTCCGAGGCGCCAAAACTTCTAGCAATTAAGGTTTCCCGAACCAATCCCGTAATGCGGGAAACCATGGTCAGGGAGCTTACCTTGGCTGCGGCAGAAAGGAGATTCATGGCCTGATTTTCCCTTATTTGGGGGGAGGGGTGGGCATTTTGGGGTCTTTAAGGTAGAATGTCAGGTTTTCGAGATCAGTTATTTGGTCTCTTGTAACGCGAATGTACCCAAGCCCAGTTTCCTTAAGGGCCTGATTTCATTCTGATTATTTGTTTAGATAGGTTAATTGAATGGCTAATACCGCACAAGCTCGCAAGCGCGCTCGTCAATCTGTGAAGCTAAATGCTCACAATGCTAGTTTGCGTTCCAAACTTCGCACCTCGATCAAGGCAGTTCGTAAGGCAATTGAAGCCGGCGATAAAGATGCTGCTAAGAAAGTATTTGTTGCTGCGCAATCAACAATCGACAAGATTACCGATAAAAAGATTGCTCATAAAAATACCGCTGCGCGCCAGAAGTCACGACTATCTGCTGCGATTAAAGCAATGGCCTAATTTTTTAGGCCTGTTGCGGGCCTAAGGAAGTACCGATTTTCTGACCCGCTCGCATGTTGAGCGGGTTTTTGTTTAGTGGAGCGTTCTTTTGCAAAACAAGCCGCATAACACTTCGATCTCATCAACAAGCACTCAGTTCGCAGAGTTGGGTAATGGCCAATCTCTGGCTAAGCCACAATCTCCTGATCAGCTCAGGCATTACTTGCAATTTTCTGACTTTAGTCGCGATGAGTATGAGTATTTATTTGGACGCGCTGCATGGTTAAAGGAGCGTTTTAAGCGATACGAGACCTGGCATCCACTGCATGATCGTACTTTGGCGATGATCTTCGAAAAGCACTCAACTCGTACCCGCCTCTCCTTTGAAGCAGGCGTTCATCAGTTGGGTGGGCATGCGGTTTACATGAATACTCGCGATACCCAGTTGGGTCGGGGTGAGCCGATCGAGGATGCTGCACAAGTCATTTCGCGGATGACTGACATCATTATGATTCGGACCTTTGAGCAGGAGACGATTGAGCGGTTTGCTGCCAATTCGCGCGTTCCTGTCATCAATGGCTTAACGAATCAATACCACCCTTGCCAAGTATTGGCGGATATTTTTACGTTCGTTGAGGCACGTGGGCCCATTCAAGGGAAAACCGTCGCCTGGGTTGGTGACGCAAATAATATGGCATACACTTGGATTCAGGCAGCTGAAAAACTGGATTTCGAGGTTCGCTTCTCTGCCCCGGATGGGTATCAGCTTGATCGCTCTCGCTTGCAACCCTCTGCCTTTAATCATCTTGTGGTGTGTGCTGATCCAAAGGATGCGTGTAAGGGTGCTGATTTAGTGAGCACTGACGTTTGGACCAGCATGGGATTTGAGGCTGAGAATGCAACCCGAATGGCAGCATTTAAGCACTGGATGGTCAACGAGCAATTGATGGCCTTAGCCCATCCTGATGCACTCTTCATGCACTGCTTGCCTGCGCACCGTGGCGAAGAGGTTAGTGCCGGCGTGATTGATGGTCCGCAGAGTGTGGTTTGGGAAGAGGCCGAAAACCGCTTGCATGTTCAAAAAGCTCTGATGGAATTCTTGCTCTGTGGGCGCTTATAAAATTAGATTCCGCTATTGCAGTGATTGCTTAACCTTTTGAGATCGTAAACACTATGTCTGAGATTAAAAAAGCAGTACTGGCCTATTCTGGTGGCCTCGATACCAGCGTGATTCTGAAGTGGCTTCAAGATACCTATGGCTGTGAGATCGTCACCTTTACAGCCGACTTGGGTCAAGGCGAGGAGCTTGAGCCCGCGCGAGCCAAAGCGCTGCAGTTTGGAATTAAGCCTGAGCACATCTTTATTGATGATCTTCGTGAGGAGTTTGTGCGCGACTTTGTATTTCCAATGTTTCGGGCAAACACAATTTACGAGGGTGAATATTTGCTAGGCACATCGATCGCCCGCCCTTTAATCGCAAAACGTCAGATTGAGATTGCACGTCAGGTAGGGGCAGATGCGGTGTCTCATGGCGCTACTGGCAAAGGTAACGACCAGGTGCGTTTTGAGCTTGGTTACTACGCCCTTGAGCCTGGAATTAAAGTGATTGCTCCATGGCGTGAGTGGGATTTACTGTCTCGAGAAAAATTACTGGCCTACGCTGAAAAACACGGCATCCCTGTGGAAATGAAGCACAAACAAGGGGGCGCTCCTTACTCCATGGATGCCAATCTATTGCACATTAGCTTTGAGGGTAGGCATCTTGAGAATCCAAACGCAGAAGCTGAGGAAGCGATGTGGCGCTGGACCGTTTCCCCTGAGAAAGCCCCTGATCAAGCGCAGGTGATTGAAATCGAATTTAAGCAAGGTGATCCAGTCGCGATCAATGGAAAGTCTCTAAAACCACACGAGTTGCTGGCCGAGTTAAATCGTTTGGGTGGTGCGCACGGCATTGGCAGACTGGATCTGGTCGAGAATCGCTTTGTTGGGATGAAGAGTCGGGGTTGTTACGAAACCCCTGGCGGAACCATTTTGCTTAAAGCGCATCGTGCGATTGAAAGCATTACCTTAGACCGTGAAGTCGCTCATCTCAAAGATGACTTGATGCCCCGCTATGCAGCTTTGATTTATAACGGCTATTGGTGGTCGCCGGAGCGTTTGGCCTTACAGACCTTAATTGACCATACTCAAAAAGCGGTGAGCGGGATTGTGCGTCTCAAGTTGTACAAAGGTTCAGTTTCTGTGTTGGCTCGCGATTCAGCCAATACTTTATTTGATCAAAATATTGCAACCTTTGATGATGATGGTGGAGCATATAACCAAGCTGATGCTGGTGGCTTTATTAAACTCAATGCATTGCGGATGCGAATTGCTGAAATTGCAAAACGCAAACGCGCAAAATAATCCTTAAATTACGAAAGAATTGGTATGCAGTTTGATAGCGTTTCAGTTAGTAAAAAAGCAAATATATATTTTGATGGCAAGTGTGTATCCCATACCGTTACATTACCGGATGGGGTCCGTAAATCAGTCGGGGTGATTTTGCCCAGCACCTTGCGCTTTGACTTAAGTACCAAAGAGATCATGGAAGTCGTTGAGGGCACAGCGCATGTCAGCATCAACGGTCAGGCTGAAAAAGCTTTTACTACTGGTCAATCATGGATTGTTGAGTCCGGTGGATATTTTGTGATTCGAGCGGAGCAACCGGTGCATTACGTTTGCCACTTTGGCTAGTTACTAGCGTTTTGGTAAACCTGTAATCACCGTGCCGGGCCCAAGGGCTCGTTGTGCAAACCATTTCTGATTCATTTCCAGAGCAAATCGGACCGGTCCTCGAGGACAGTGATTATTTTGGGTTTCTGGCTCCATATCAGAGAGATTCACAATCTTGCCATCATCATCGATAAAAGCGATGGTCAGTGGTAATTTTGTATTGCGCATCCAAAAACAATGAATGGCTTTTTCTGGAAAAACGAAGAGCATCCCAGTATTTGTCGGCATAAACGTTCGGTACATCAAGCCAGTTTGTCGGGCTGCAGGCGTATCAGCTAGTTCGGCCTCGATCCGGTACATTCCAGCCTTGAGTTCAATGATCGGCAGGGAGGGGCCTTGAGCGGCGGCATTTTCTGTGAGGATGAATAAAAAAGAAGTCGCCAGAATAGTCAAGTATTTGTAGATCATTAGGCTTGGGGAATTAAAATAGTGCATTTTCAGGAATAGGCGGTTATGCCTCATGCGAAAATACCATATTCGTTAAACGGAGAAAAGCATCATGTACAAACATATCAAAGTCCCAGCTGGTGAAAAAATTACGGTCAACCCTAATTTTTCAATCAATGTTCCCAATAACCCCATTATTCCGTTTATCGAGGGGGATGGGACTGGGATGGATATCACCCCGGTGATGATTAAGGTGGTTGATGCTGCAGTTGAGAAGGCTTATGGCGGTAAGCGCAAGATCGCCTGGATGGAGGTCTATGCGGGTGAGAAATCAACCAAGGTTTATGGCCCAGATGTTTGGATGCCCGATGAGACCCTTGATGCGGTTAAAGAGTATGTTGTCTCCATTAAAGGCCCGTTGACCACCCCGGTTGGTGGCGGTATTCGATCCTTGAACGTTGCTTTACGTCAATCACTCGATTTATACGTTTGCTTGCGTCCAGTGCGGTATTTCAAGGGAGTTCCCTCTCCCGTGCGTGAGCCCGAGAAGACGGATATGGTGATCTTTCGTGAGAACTCCGAAGATATTTATGCAGGTATTGAGTGGGAAGCCGGAACAGATGGTGCCAAAAAGATGGTGGATTTCTTGATTAAAGAAATGGGGGTAAAAAAGATTCGTTTCCCTGAATCCTCAAGTATTGGTATTAAGCCTGTATCACGTGAGGGCACTCAGCGTTTGGTTCGTAAGGCTTTTCAATATGCCATTGATAATGACAAACCATCGGTAACCTTGGTTCACAAGGGCAATATCATGAAATTTACCGAAGGGGGTTTCCGTGATTGGGGCTATGAGCTCGCAATGAAAGAATTTGGAGCGCAACTGGTTGATGGTGGCCCATGGTGTAAGTTTAAGAACCCCAAAACCGGCAAGGACATCATCGTGAAAGATGTCATCGCCGATGCATTTTTGCAGCAGATCTTGTTGCGCCCCAATGAGTACAGTGTGATTGCGACCTTAAATCTCAATGGAGACTATATTTCGGACGCACTCGCTGCTCAGGTCGGCGGAATTGGAATTGCCCCAGGTGCCAACATGTCCGATAGTATTGCCATGTTTGAAGCAACCCATGGTACAGCTCCAAAATATGCCGGCAAGGATTACGTCAACCCCGGCTCCGAGATCTTGTCTGCCGAGATGATGTTGCGTCATTTAGGCTGGACTGAAGCGGCTGATCTGATTATTTCTTCGATGGAAAAAGCGATTCTTTCAAAGAAGGTGACCTATGACTTCGCGCGCCTACTCCCTGGCTCCACCCAGGTATCGTGCTCGGGTTTTGGTCAGGTCATGATTGATCATATGTAATTTCGAAGCGCTCTAAAAGAAAAACCCCAGGTTTGACCCTGGGGTTTTTACTTGGGATCAGCTAGTGATCAGGCAGCTTGAATATTCGTTGCCTGTTTACCTTTTGGGCCTTGAGTAATATCAAACGTTACTTTTTGACCTTCTTTGAGGGTTTTAAAGCCGCTCATCGTGATTGCACTGAAGTGTGCAAACAACTCTTCTTCTCCATCATCCGGTTTGATAAAACCGAAACCTTTTGCATCATTAAACCACTTAACAACTCCGGTCGCCATGCGAACTCCATTACAAAAATCTAAAGACAACCGTGAAGAGGGGAAATACCTTTTGATCAGTCTTACTCCGCAACACGCCTAATGCAGGTAAATCTCAAACGAGAAAAACTCCACAGGACTGATTGTTTGCCCTTTTTAGAGGGGTGTCAAGGAAATATGTCTGAATAACACTAGGAAAAACCCTTTTTTTTCGTAAAAACACCCCAATATGACAAATATGCCTTGATTTTGAACGGTTTTCGTCAGATGAAAACCTGATTTGCGAGGATTTATTGCAGAGTTTTGCGGTGTGGTTAGAATGTTTCTCATGAGTCGTAATTCCAAAACACCCCCCGGAGGAAACCCAGTCACCCCATTTAAGGAAGACACGGTTTTATTGGAACGGCAGGCCGAAAAGGTCAAGGTGCCGGCCATGTATAAAGTGATGTTGTTAAACGACGACTACACGCCGATGGAATTTGTGGTGATGGTGATTCAGGAATACTTTAATAAAGATCAAGAAACAGCAACACGCATCATGTTGCAAGTGCATCTCGCAGGAAAAGGTGTGTGCGGCATCTATACCCGCGATGTGGCCTCGACCAAGGTCCATCAAGTCATAGAACGTTCCCGTGAAGCGGGTCACCCATTGCAGTGCACTATGGAGGAAGCATGATTGCTCAAGAACTGGAAGTAAGTTTGCATATGGCTTTTGTGGACGCTCGCGCGGCGCGCCACGAGTTCATTACAGTTGAGCACTTGCTATCCGCTTTATTGGATAACGCCACCTCGGTCGAGGTTCTGAAGGCCTGTGCGGTCAATATCGCTGAGTTGCGCTCCCAGCTGAAAAATTTTATTAATGACAATACGCCGGTGGTTCCCGGAACCGAAGAGGTCGATACCCAACCAACGCTTGGATTCCAGAGGGTGATCCAGCGCGCCATCATGCATGTGCAGTCGACCTCGAATGGCAAAAAAGAGGTGACTGGCGCTAATGTGTTGGTGGCTATCTTTGGTGAAAAAGATTCGCATGCGGTGTATTTCTTGCAGCAGCAAGGGGTAACTCGCTTAGACGTGGTGAACTTCATTAGTCACGGCGTTCGTAAAGACAATACCGAACCTGCAAAAGCAGCTGAAACGAGTCCTGATACAGAGGAGGCTGCAAGCAGCGGTAAGGAAAGTCCGCTTGATCAATTTACCCAAAACCTGAATGCTATGGCGCGTCAGGGCAAGATCGACCCATTAATTGGTCGTGAAGGTGAAGTGGAGCGGGTCATTCAAGTGTTATGCCGCAGGCGTAAAAATAATCCCCTCTTGGTTGGTGAGGCTGGCGTCGGCAAGACCGCAATTGCCGAGGGCCTGGCCTGGAGAATCACGAAAGGAGAAGTTCCCGAGATTTTGGCGAATGCCACGGTTTACTCGCTTGATATGGGCGCATTGCTGGCAGGAACAAAATACCGTGGTGATTTTGAGCAACGACTCAAAAGCGTGCTGAAGTCGCTAAAAGACAATCCACATGGCATCCTATTTATTGATGAGATTCATACCTTGATTGGTGCCGGAGCTGCTTCCGGTGGCACCTTAGATGCGAGTAACCTTTTAAAGCCAGCGCTATCGAGTGGAACGCTTAAATGCATTGGTGCAACCACCTTCACTGAGTATCGTGGCATCTTTGAGAAGGATGCAGCCCTATCGCGGCGTTTCCAAAAAGTCGACGTAGTAGAGCCGACCGTCGATCAAACCGTGCAAATTCTGCGTGGCTTGAAGTCACGCTTTGAAGAGCATCATGGCGTCAAGTACGCCGCTGCCGCTCTTGTGGCCGCCGCTGAATTGTCATCTCGCTACATTAATGATCGTCATTTGCCCGATAAAGCCATCGATGTCATTGATGAGGCTGGTGCTGCCCAACGGATCTTGCCTAAATCAAAGCAGAAGAAAACCATTAGTCGCCAAGAGATCGAAGAAATTGTGGCGAAGATTGCGCGCATCCCACCGCAATCGGTATCGGTCGATGACCGCAGTAAATTACAAACCTTGGATCGCGATATTAAGAGCGTCGTCTTTGGACAAGATCCTGCGATTGAAGCTCTTGCGAGCGCCATCAAAATGACGCGGGCTGGCTTGGGCAAGGTTGATCGACCCATTGGTTCCTTCCTGTTTTCGGGACCCACTGGAGTCGGTAAGACTGAGGTTGCCAAGCAGTTAGCCTTCATTATGGGCATTGAGCTGCTCCGCTTTGATATGTCAGAGTACATGGAGCGTCATGCAGTAAGCCGTTTGATCGGAGCGCCTCCTGGCTATGTTGGCTTTGATCAAGGTGGGCTTTTGACTGAAGCCGTTTCAAAGAAACCGCATTGCGTTTTATTGCTCGACGAAATTGAGAAGGCGCATCCGGATATTTTCAATATCCTTTTGCAAGTGATGGATCACGGCACCTTAACGGACAACAACGGACGCAAGACGGATTTTCGTAATGTCATCATCATCATGACCACCAATGCGGGTGCGGAAGCAATGCAAAAGTCGACCATGGGCTTTACCAATGCGCGTGAGCAGGGTGATGAAATGGCAGACATCAAGAAGTTCTTCACCCCAGAGTTCAGAAACCGCTTAGATGCGATTGTGTCCTTTAAGGCCTTGGATGAGTCCATCATTATGCGCGTGGTGGATAAGTTCCTCATGCAGCTCGAAGAGCAATTGCACGAGAAAAAAGTGGACGCAGTCTTTAGCCCTGCCTTACGTTCCTACTTGGCCAAGCATGGTTTTGATCCCTTGATGGGAGCACGACCCATGCAGCGAATTATTCAAGATACAGTTCGCAAAGCCTTGGCTGATGAATTGCTCTTTGGACGCCTAGCCCACGGCGGATCGGTTGTGGTCGATATTAATGACGATGGTAAGGTTAAGCTTGATATTCAATCCTCCAACCAGCCACCGAGTAAATCAAGCAAGGCGAGTATTGAGCCAGTCGAAGAAATCTAAAGGAATCGCTGGGCGCGGATTTATCCGCGTCCAGTGCTCCCAAAGCCACCCGTACCCCGAGTACTACTCTCGAATTCAGCGACCACTTTGAGTTCGACTTGGAGAACCGGTACGATCACGAGCTGCGCTAACCGCTCCATCGGCTCCAACCGAAATGTGGTCGAACCGCGGTTCCAAGCGCTCACCATCAATTGACCTTGGTAATCCGAGTCAATTAATCCGACTAAGTTACCCAACACAATTCCATGTTTATGACCAAGTCCTGAGCGCGGCAGGATCATTGCAGCATAACGGGGATCTTCAATGTAAATGGCAAGACCCGTTGGAATCAATTCGGTTTGACCTGGTACGAGCTCGATGGTTTTATCAATGCAAGCACGCAGATCCAATCCAGCACTTCCTGGGGTGCCATAGTTTGGCAATTGAGAGCGCATCCGCTCATCGAGAATTTTGACTTGAAGAACTTGCACGATTGATATTCCTATTAAGGTAAGCGAGAGCTAACGATGGCAATGAGTTTTCTGGCAAGTTCTAACTTGCTGGCACGTCCTAGGTTTTGATTACCCTTCTCGTCCACCACGAGGATTTCATTCGTATCGAGACCAAAGGTGGCTGGGCCAATATTTCCCACAATCATGGGAATGCCCTTGCGAATTCGTTTCTCTTTCGAGTGTTTACCCAACCGATCGGTTTCAGCAGCAAAGCCAACACAGTAAGGCCTTGATGTACGCTTGGCTAATTTAGCCATATCGAGCAAGATATCGGGGTTCGAACGAAACTCTAAATGCAGCCCAGACTGCTCTTGGCGCTTAATCTTCTGTGAAGCGCGATTGGCAATCGTCCAATCGGCAACGGCAGCGACCGCAAAAAATACATCGCAATTTGCAGAGGCAAGCGTGACGCGATGCATCTCTTCGCCCGTGATCACATTCGTTCGTTTAATTCTTCCAGTGCTCTGCAAAGGAGTGGGCAAATCACAAGGCCCGGCGATCAGGTGAACTTCTGCACCCGCTTCAACAGCTGCTTGGGCAATCGCAAATCCCATTTTTCCGGAACTTCGATTCGTAATACCGCGGACTGGGTCGATGGCTTCAAATGTCGGACCGGCCGTAATCAATACCCGTTTTCCACTTAAAACTTGTGGCTGAAAAAACGCAACCAGCTGCTCACTCAACTCAGAGGGCTCCAGCATCCGACCCATACCCACTTCACCGCAGGCCTGGTCGCCACTTCCGGGGCCAAGGACAATAACGCCATCGTCTTCAAGTCGCTTGAGACTTCTCTGGGTTGCGGGGTGTCCCCACATTTGCAGGTTCATGGCTGGGGCAATCAAAAGAGGGCAATCGCGCGCTAGGCACATCGTCGTTAGTAGATCATCAGCCAAACCCAGCGACAGTTTTGCCATGAGATCGGCACTCGCTGGAGCAATCAAAATTGCATCGGCTCCTCGCGAGAGTTCAATATGCGCCATATTGTTGGTAATGCGTGCATCCCATTGACTGCTATAGACTGGCTTACCGCTGAGTGCTTGCATTGTGACTGGTGTAATGAATTGCATAGCAGATTCAGACATCACAACCTGAACCTCGGCACCTTCTTGAATCAGGGCGCGGACTAATTCGGCTGATTTATACGCAGCAATGCCGCCAGAGATTCCTAAGACAATTTTTTTATTTGCTAACGAGGTCATGCGCGGGTTCCAAATCGATTTGACTCTAGGGGCGGTCTTTAATGGCCCGTCGTATTTCATTGATAACAATTAATGTAGCACCAATTGAGATCGCACTATCAGCGACGTTGAAGGCTGGCCAGTGCCATCCGTCATAGTGCACATCAATAAAGTCAACTACAGCGCCATATAGCAAGCGATCTATTACATTCCCAATTGCACCCCCGAGAATCAGAGAAAGGGCAAGGCAAAAAGGACGGTCGTGCGTATTTTTTTGCAAGAGCCAAATAATCACGATGGCGGCAACAATTCCAATCACAGTGAAAAACCACCGTTGCCAACCACCTGCTTGAGATAAGAAAGAGAAGGCAGCACCCGGGTTATAAATTAAGAACCAGTTCAGGAAATCAGTGACCTTAATTGGCTGAGCCATCGGTAGACTCATTTGAGCCCACCACTTAGTCATTTGATCAGCAATTAATACCCCAAGGGCTAGCAGTACATACCATTTGCTTGAGCTTGCTTGGGATGAAGTCTGGTTCATATTTATGCATACTGACGAAGTTCACCGGCACCATCCAGATTGCTAATACAGCGACCGCATAAGTCAGGATGGTTTGGATCGGATCCAACATCTGCCGAGTGATGCCAGCAGCGCGCACATTTTTGGTAAACACTCGGTTTGACCGTTATCTGAATATTGCCATCGGAGGATTTTGCAATCTCCGCTTTGGAGGTAATCGTCACAAAGCGTAAATCAGGAAGAATCGATTGCAGTATCTCAAAATCAGCAGCGCTTACTTGAATTAGTAGCTCAGCCTGTAAAGAAGAGCCAATGATTCCGGCTTCACGCTGAAGCTCAATCGCTTTTGTAATGTCAGAGCGGATTTCGCGAATGCGTTGCCATTTAGCAAGTAAGGCTTGTGCGTCCTTAATTTCAGGAAAGGATCCAAATTCTTCGGCGAAGATCGATACGCTAGCGGTTGACTTGGCAAAGAGCGGGTAGCATTTCCAAGCCTCTTCAGCAGTGAAACTCAGGAAGGGCGATAGCCACTTGAGTAAGTGTTGGCTAATATGAAATAACGCATTTTGAGCGGAGCGCCGACCCACCGAATTGGCGGGCATGGTGTAGAGACGATCTTTCAGAATGTCCAAATAGAAGCCACCTAAATCTTCAGAACAAAACGCCAATATTTTTGAGACCGCTGGATGAAATTCATAATCGCGGTAATGTGCTTCAATGGTATTTTGTAAATTGGCTGCAAGTGCAACGCTATAGCGATCAATCTCTAGCCAATCTGAAACGGGGAGATGGTGCGTTTGTGGATCAAAATCCGCAAGGTTTGCCAAGAGAAAGCGCAAAGTGTTGCGGATGCGTCGATAGCTTTCAACAACTCGTTTCAAGATCTCATCGGAGATCGACATCTCGCCCGAGTAATCAGTAGAGGCAACCCACAGGCGAATAATTTCAGCACCGAGCTTGTCAGCTACTTCTTGAGGAGCAATCACATTACCAACCGATTTACTCATCTTGCGACCTTGACCATCCACGGTAAACCCATGGGTTAACAGGGCGCGATACGGGGGTTTGCCATCGAGCATGGCACCCGTTAAGAGTGATGAATGAAACCAACCGCGGTGTTGATCGGATCCCTCTAAGTAAAGATCAGCCCAACGACCCTCTGCGCCCCCCGATTCTTTGCGATACAGAGCATTGCGGTGTGAACCTCGCATAACGTGCCAATGGGTTGTACCTGAGTCAAACCAGACATCGAGCGTGTCACGATTTTTTTCATAGTCGCTCGCTTCATCACCAATCAAACTTTCAATCGATAAATTCTGCCAAGCTTCAATCCCATTTTTTTCAACCAATTGAGCGACTTGCTCAAGCAATTCAGGTGTGCGCGGGTGGGGCTCACCCGTTTCTTTGTGAATCAAAAAGGCCATGGGCACACCCCATTGCCGTTGACGTGAAAGTGTCCAATCGGGACGATTAACAATCATGCTGTGTAAGCGTTGCTTACCCCAAGCTGGATAGAAATGCGTACTCTCCACGCCTGCCAAGGCGGTTTCACGAAGCGAGGCTTTCTCGCTGGCGGGCTTCTTATCCATGCTGGCAAACCATTGCGAGGTTGCACGGTAGACAATTGGTGTCTTGTGTCGCCAGCAATGCATGTAGGAGTGCGTATAGGATTTATTCTTCAAAAGGCTGCCAGCCTCATCAAGCGCTTTGACAATATTTGGATTCGCTTTCCAAATATGCTGTCCAGCAAAGAGGGGCAGAGATGAAGCATAGACACCATCGCCCATGACCGGATTGATGATGTCGTGATCAGCTAAGCCATGAGCCTTGCAGGACTTGAAGTCATCCTCACCGTAGGCTGGGGCACAATGCACTAGGCCCGTTCCAGTATCGAGTGTGACGTAATCAGCGCAGTAAATTGGAGCTAAGCGTTTGTATCCAGAGTCTAAATTCGCCAACGGATGCCAAAAGGAAATACCCTCAAGCGCCTTCCCTTTACAACTTGCTAAAACCTTTCCCTCTAAACCGTATTGCTCTAAGCAATCCTTCACACGATCTTTGGCCAGCAATAGCAAGCGTTGGTCAGTTTCAACTAGTGCGTACTCGAGATCGGGATGAACGTTTAAGGCTTGATTCGCTGGTAAGGTCCATGGGGTGGTGGTCCAAATCACAGCCATGCCTGGTTTAGTGGGTAGTTCTTTGAGGCCGAATGAATTGGCAAGTTTCGCATTCTGATTGGAATCAAAGGCAAAACCAACATCAACAGCAGGATCCGTTTTATCTTGATACTCTACTTCCGCTTCGGCTAGGGCTGATCCGCAATCAAAGCACCAATTCACCGGTTTTAATCCACGAAAGACATACCCCTTTTTCCAGATCTCACCAAGCGCCCGAATCTCGTCCGCTTCATTCTGAAAATCCATAGTCAGGTAAGGCTGATCCCATTCCCCAAGGACGCCCAAGCGTTGAAAATCTTTCTTTTGTTTGGCAACTTGAGCTTGTGCATACTCACGGGCTTTAGCTTGCACCTCAGCGGTAGGTAAGTTTTTGCCAAATTGTTTTTCAATCTGAATCTCAATAGGCATGCCATGGCAATCCCAGCCTGGCACATAGACGGCGTCGAAGCCCATTAGCCAACGCGATTTAACGATCATATCTTTGAGAATTTTATTGACTGCATGCCCAATATGAATATCGCCATTGGCATAGGGAGGGCCGTCGTGCAAGATAAAACTTGGTTGGCCTGCATGAGCCTTGCGTATTGCTTCATAGACCTTATTGCGTTGCCACTCTTCCACCCATTTTGGTTCCCGTTTTGGCAAATCGCCGCGCATCGGAAAGCTGGTCTCGAGTAAATTGACCGGGTAGTTTGAGGATTTATCAGACATACAGATTTTTCTTTAGAAAGTATTGACGAGCCTTTTGGGCATCATCTTGAATAGCAGCTTGTAGGGTGATTAGATCAGGATATTTTCGTTCTTCATGCAGTCGAGCTAGTAATTCTACGCAAACCACTTGCCCATAGACGGATTGGTTGAAATCAAAGACATGAGTCTCTAAAAGAACTTGGCCGCTACTCTCGACGGAGGGCCGCACCCCCAGACTCGAGACGGCAGGTAAGGGTTGGTTACCCAAGCCATGTACCTGACTAACAAAAATTCCGCTGGTTACGGGCTTACCATTTGGGTGACGTGTGCAAACGGCTAAATTTAAGGTGGGGAATCCAAGTGTGCGCCCTAATTGTTTGCCATGCAAGACGTGACCCGAAATTGAAAAGGGGCGACCGAGCAGTTGCTCTGCGCGCTTCATATCGCCATGCTCAAGGGCTTGTCGAAGAAGCGAAGACGAGATACGTTCTTCAGTTTCGAGAACGCTAGGGATGCGACTGACCTCAAAACCAAACTGTTTGCCAGCGGCAACCAAGCTCTCAAAATTACCTGCGCGTTTGGCGCCATAGCAGAAGTCATCGCCAATCAGTAACCATTTGGTATTCAGTTTTCGAATCAATATCTCTTGTACAAACTCAGTGGGACTGAGTTGGGAGAAAGCTTGATTAAATTCTTCAATCGCAATCGTATCGACTTCGTATTGCTTTAAGGCCATTAATTTGTCACGAATGTTTTGAATTCGGGGTGGTGCATCGTGTGGCGAAAAAAACTCTCGCGGGTGAGGTTCAAAGGTTAGGACGCAAGAATTCAAATGACGAGTGTGTGCACCCTCAACCAACTTGTGGAGTAAGGCTTGGTGGCCGCGATGCACGCCATCGAAGTTTCCAATGGTTAGGGCGCATGGGGCCTGGGTTGCGGTGGGCTTAAGTCTTCGAAATACCTTCACAGTTCGCTTTCAGGCTAGCCTTGAATTATATTGTTGGTCATGCATTCAATCGTTTCTTTAATTTCAGGGCGTGGCTCTAATTTCGAGGCAATTTACAAGGCCGCTCAAGCTAAATCCTGGGATGTGCGATTTACGGGCTTAATTGCGAATCAGCCCGAGGCCAAGGGACTCGCATTTGCAAAGTCAGTTGGTATTCCTACCGCAGTGATTGATCACCGGGCTTACCCAAGTCGGGAGGCATTTGATCGGGCGCTCATGCAACAAATTGATGCCTTTAGAGCCGATCTCGTTGTTCTGGCTGGTTTCATGAGAATCCTAACCCCAGGGTTTATCAAGCACTATGAAGGGCGCATGATAAACATCCACCCCTCCTTATTGCCTCGCTTTCCTGGCTTGCATACCCATGAAAGGGCCTTGGCAGCTGGGGATCGGGTTCATGGTGCTACCGTTCACTTTGTTAGTGCCGGTGTGGATGAGGGCCCCATTATTTGTCAAAGTGAAGTTCCCGTTCTACCCACTGACACACCAAGCGAATTAGCTACACGTGTTTTAAAGACGGAGCATCAAATCTATCCATTAGCAGTTGAATGGTTTATTCAGGGTCGTTTGCAAATCACCGGTAATCGTGTGAGGGTTGATCCGCCTGAGTTACAGTACATTCCTTTTCCATAAGAACGGCAGCTTCATGACGCGATCCTCCCCAACTGCTTCAAAACGGATTACTAGAGAAAAGCAGTATGCGAAAAGCAAGGATGCGAAAGCGCCTGTGCTGATTAATCCACAGGGGCAAAAGAATTACTCTCATGCAAAGGCACTGCCTCAGCATGTTTTCCATCTTGAACAATTACTGCCTGAGTTATTGCAGTTTGATCAACCGGCCGATCGTGTTGTCAGTCGTTACTTTCGGGCCCATCCGAAATTGGGTAATCGGGATCGCGCCTTAATTGCCGAAGCTGCCTTTTCAGTATTGCGTCGTAAACAGGAGTTTTCTCAATTTGCGGCCAGTGGCTCTGGCTCGTTAGCTCGCCGCTTGGCCTTGCTAGGCCTTGTTTCAGCCTTATCCGAAGGGGGGCTTGGTTCCGCAAATCGACTAGAAAGTGCGCTTGCAGATTTAGCCTTTGTTGTGCAAAAAGAAGAGTACGAATGGCTGAGTCGTTTTGGTCAAATCGATCGCGATGCACTAGGGCGATTGGTCAAACATAACTTACCGGAATGGCTTTGGGATACCTTGGTGCGATCTCTTGGCGAGGAAGAGGGTAGTCGCCTAGCAGAGGCTCTCATGAAACCGGCACCGTTGGATTTGCGCGTGAACACTTTAAAGACCTCACGCGATCAATTACTAATGCAAATGAATCAAAGTGCAAGTCGCTTTGAGGCGCATCCTACGCCTTACTCTCAAGAGGGAATTCGTATTTTTGGAAAGCCTGCTTTACAAAGTTCGAGCTGGATGAAGGACGGCTTGTTTGAGGTTCAGGATGAGGGTAGCCAAATCCTATGCCACCTCTTAGATCCAAAGCGCGGTGAGATGGTGGTTGATTTTTGTGCCGGGGCCGGTGGCAAGACCTTGGCCTTGGGCGCCATGATGCGTAATACCGGACGTCTGTACGCATTTGATACCTCTGAGAGGCGCTTGGCGAACTTGAAACCGCGCCTAGCCCGCAGTGGTCTATCCAATGTGCACCCCATGTGGATCGATAGCGAGAAAGACCCCAGAATTAAGCGCCTTGCCGGAAAAATTGACCGCGTACTGGTTGATGCCCCCTGCAGTGGTTTGGGGACCTTGCGACGCAATCCTGACCTAAAGTGGCGCCAGACACCCGCTGAGATCGCTAAATTAGCCCCTACCCAACTAGCCATTTTGGAATCAGCGGCGCGCTTACTGAAGCCGGGTGGTCGCCTGGTTTATGCCACCTGCAGTCTTTTAGATCAAGAAAATCAAGAACTTGTAAACCTTTTTCTAGAAAAACACCCCGATTTTGTCCTTTTATCCGCCAAGGAGGCTCTAGGCCATCATTTTTTACATGATGGAATTCCGATCGGAACCTGCAACGATAAGCCTTGGTGGCAACTTTTACCCTCAAAGCATGGAACCGACGGATTTTTTGGGGCAATTATGCAGCGAAAGCCTTAAAATAGGGAGATAGATGCATGATCGCAGTTAAAGAGGGAGATTTGTTTGGAGATAAGCACCATTTCTAGTTTGCACGATGGATTGATTCAGTGGTTGGCCCATGGTTATTTGGACTGGGCTTGGTGGCAGATCGTGATCTTTACCTTGGTCATGACCCACATTACGATTGCCAGTGTTACGATTTTTTTACACCGTTGTCAGGCGCATCGAGCGCTTGATCTCCATGCCATTCCCTCCCATTTTTTCCGGTTTTGGCTGTGGTTGACCACTGGGATGGTAACCAAGGAGTGGGCCTCCGTTCACCGCAAGCATCATGCAAAGTGTGAGTCTGTTGAAGATCCACATAGCCCACAAGTTTTGGGAATTGATACTGTTCTCTTGCGCGGTGCGGAGCTCTATAAGGTAGAAGCCGCAAAGAAAGAAACCTTAGAAAAATTTGGTCACGGAACACCAGATGACTGGATTGAACATAAGCTCTATTCACGGTTTACCTGGCAAGGCGTTGGCCTGATGCTCATTATCGATCTGTTCTTATTTGGTGCTATTGGCGCAACCGTGTGGGCTGTGCAAATGCTTTGGATTCCGATTACTGCCGCGGGTGTGATCAATGGAATTGGTCACTACTGGGGATATCGGAACTACGACTGTGAAGATGCCTCAACCAATATCGTGCCTTGGGGCATTTTGATTGGCGGAGAAGAGCTTCATAATAATCACCATACATATGCAACGAGCGCCAAGTTATCGAACAAATGGTACGAGTTTGATATTGGCTGGGTTTACATTTGCGCTTTGCGCTCACTGGGTTTGGCCAAGGTGAAGAAGGTTCCACCCAAGCCCATCCTCTCCGAAGTGCGTCCCGCCGATGATAAAACCTTAGAGGCAATTATTGCTAATCGTTATGAGATCATGGCGCGCTACAGTAAAACGCTCAAGCGCTGCATTGCCAATGAGTTTCAGCATATGCAAGAATTTGCATCCCATCTTAAAGATGCTCGTGACTGGCTCTATAAAGATGAGTCCAAATTAACGGCACTTGAGAAAGAAAAACTTGAGGGGCTCATGAAAACGAATTCTCAATTACGAAAGATGATTGAGATGCGTCGTGAATTGCATGCAATCTGGGGGCGCTCTAACGCTACTCGTGAGCAATTACTCGGCCAGCTGCGCTCATGGTGCAATCGGGCCGAAGAGACTGGCCCACACTCCCTTAAAGAGTTCTCACTGCGTCTTCGACGGTATTCGAATCCGGCCTAATAAAAAACCCGCTAATAAGCGGGTTTTTAGTTAGATACAAAGACGTTTACTTAATCTTGGTTTCTTTATAAGCCACATGCTTGCGAGCTTTTGGATCAAATTTCATGATTTCCATTTTCTCGGGCTTGGTTCGTTTATTTTTAGTGGTCGTGTAAAAGTGACCAGTACCAGCGGTCGACTCTAACTTGATTTTCTCGCGTGCGCCTTTAGCCATTACTCAGTCCTTAAACTTGTCCGCGGGCACGAAGATCTGCCAAAACAGAATCAATACCATTCTTATCAATTAAACGAAGTCCAGCATTGGTTAAGCGTAAGCTAACCCAACGGTTTTCGGACTCGACCCAGAATCGACGATTTTGCAAATTAGGCAAAAAACGACGCTTTGTTTTGTTGTTTGCATGGGAAACATTGTTGCCGACCATCGGCTTTTTCCCAGTGACTTGGCAAACTTTTGCCATGACACACTCCTTCATTACGAAAAACAACGATTGTAGCAGGCATCTGCCCTTTGGCGCTAGGGTTTAGGCAAAATAGGTTGGGAAATATCTAAAAAAGTTAGTAATTACTCTCATTAGATGTTATTTCCAGTAGGCCTGCGTCGGCAAATGAGAAAAAACCATGTTTTGCCACTATGCAGTGGTCGAGGAGGGCAATATTGACCCATTGCAGCGCTTGGATCAGTTCTTGGGTTATGGCTTCATCATTTGGGCTGGGAAGCGGGTTGCCACCGGGGTGGTTATGAGCAACCACTAAGGCGCTGGCATTTCGATTAAGGCATTCTTTAATAATTTCTCGGGGGTAAATTGCGGTGTGATCGATTGATCCCCGAAAGAGCTCCTGGCACTCAATTAGACGGTTGCTGTTATCCAAGTAGAGGCAAAGAAAGACCTCGTGTTCCAGTCTGGCAATCTTGGTTTGTAAAAACTCCCTGACTTGGGTTGAAGATGAGAAGATGGCTTGCTGAGAGAGGCTTTCATGAAGACAACGTTTGACCAGTTCATAGGCCGCCTTAATTTGGGCCCATTTGGAGGGTCCCATTCCATAGCACTGGTAAATTTCGGCCACCGGCGCATTCATAAGACCTTGCATCCCTCCAAATTGACTCAGGAGATCTTGGGCTAATGAAACAGCACTTTTCCCTTTCACACCGGAGCGCAGAAAGATTGCAAGGAGTTCAGCGTCCGATAGCGAGGCAGCGCCCTGGCGAGTCAGTTTCTCCCGGGGTTGTTGTGCTTTTGGCCACTGAGAGATCGGGTGATATTGGGCCTCTCTCGCTACAATGGCAGCATGAGTGAGCCCACTGTTTCCCCCGATTCGTTTTTGACCATCAACTATCGACTGACCCTCCCGGGCGGGGAGGATTACATCAATACCTTTGATGATCGGCCGGCGACGATGCAATTGGGATCGGGTCAATTTGCCCCCTGTTTTGAAAAGGTTTTATTAGGGGCGAAGGTTGGCGAAAAGCGCTCGGCCGTTTTAAGTCCAAAAGACGCGTTTGGGGAACACAAACCAGAACTCATCCAGTGGGTTGGCATGGATGTTTTATTGGCCAATACCGATGAGGTCCCCGAGTTTGCTCCGGGCGATATGATTGAATTTAATGCACCTAGCGGTGCACAATATGCAGGTGTGTTGCAATCGATCAATGAAGAGGGCGCCTGGTTTGATTTCAACCACCCTCTAGCAGGAAAGCAGTTAAGTTTTGAAGCGGAAATTATTGCCATTTTGTAATGAAAATCCATGCAAAGTAATCCATTACCGTCGGAAACCGATGAAATCCTGTTGGCGCAGCCCAGGGGATTTTGTGCGGGTGTCGATCGAGCCATCAATATCGTGAATGAGGCTCTTACTCGCTTTGGTGCACCGATTTATGTTCGACACGAAATTGTTCATAACAAATATGTTGTTGATGAGCTCCGCGCCAAGGGCGCTATTTTCGTCGATGAGATTGAGGAAATTCCACGTGGGGCGATTGTGATCTATAGTGCCCATGGAGTTTCGCAGCAGGTTCGCCAAGACGCTGCAGAGCGAGGCTTGCAAGTGTATGACGCTACTTGTCCTTTGGTGACAAAAGTGCACGTTGAAGTGGTGAAGCTCTGTAAGGATGGATTTACGGTATTCATGATTGGTCATGCTGGCCACCCAGAAGTTGAGGGGACAATGGGGCAAGTTGATAGCGGTATTGTTTTGATTGAAAACCTGATAGATGTAGAAAAGCTTAATTTTTCTGCTGATGAGCGTTTGGCGTTTGTGACCCAAACCACCCTTTCGGTCGATGAAACCAAAGAAATTGTGAATGCGCTCACTAAAAAATTCCCCAAAATTATTCAACCGAAGAAGCAAGACATTTGCTATGCCACTCAAAATCGACAAGATGCCGTGAAATTTATGGCACCTCAAGTTCAATTGGTGATTGTCGTCGGAAGTCAGGCGAGCTCGAACTCTAATCGCCTGCGTGAATTGGCTGAAAAATTAGGCGTACCAGCCTACATGGTGGATGCCCCTGAACAGCTGCGACCCGAATGGTTTGACGGCAAGAAACGAGTTGGCTTAACAGCAGGCGCATCGGCGCCAGAGACTCTTGCTCAAGCAATTGTGGCTCGCATTCAAGAGTTTGGTCCACGACAGATTCGATCTTTAGACGGTGTTGTGGAAGACGTAACCTTTTCTTTACCAAAAAATCTAACGCATCCTGTTTGATTCTTATTACTATTTAACTTGGAGGATTTACCAATGAAACCATATCAAAGAATGTTTTCATATAGCGTACTGTCAGTCGCCACATTGGGATTGTTGGTAGCTTGTGGAGGTAAGGCCAACGATGGCGAAGTGAAGATCGGACATGTAGCGCCACTCACTGGGTCGATTGCGCACATGGGTAAGCAAAATGAGAATGGCGCTGTTTTGGCGGTCGAGGAGATTAACAAGGCAGGATTAACCATCAACGGTAAGAAGGTGGTGCTCAAGTTAGTTCCAGAAGATGATGCAGCAGACCCGAAGACTGCCACTCAAGTTGCACAAAAGTTAGTGGATGCAAAAGTCGTGGCAGTCGTCGGCCACTTAAATTCGGGGACTACGATCCCCGCTTCGAAGATTTACCATGATGCTGGTATCACCCAAGTTTCTCCATCGGCAACCAATCCCGAATACACCAAGCAGGGCTTCAAAACCGCTTTTCGCTTAGTGGCCACCGATGCGCAACAGGGCCCAGCGTTAGCCGATTATGTGGCTAAGAATTTAAAAGCCAAAGTGGTCGCGATTATTGATGACTCGACCCAGTATGGCAAGGGCCTCGCAGATGAGTTTGAGAAAACCGTAAAAGCAGCTGGTATTAAGGTATTGCCACGCGAAGCAACCAATGACAAGGCAACCGACTTTAAAGCCATTCTCACCAAGGTAAAAGCTGGTAAGCCCGATGTAATTATGTACGGTGGAATGGATGCAACGGGTGGCCCCTTGGCCAAGCAGGCAAAGGAGTTGGGCATTAAAGCCAAGATTGTGGGTGGCGATGGAATTTGTACCGACAAATTGGCTGAGCTAGCTGGCGACGCAATTAACAACGTGGTTTGCTCGGAAGCGGCTATGTCTCTCGCAAAAATGGAAGCAGGTCCAGAGTTCCAGAAAAAATACAAAGATCGCTTCAATATCGATGTGGATATCTATGCCCCATTCTCCTATGATGCCGTTTATGTGATTGTGGATGCGATGAAGCGTGCAAATTCAGTTGAGCCAGCAAAGATCTTGGCCGTCATGCCACAAACGCAAATGAAGGGTTTGATTGGCAATATTGCTTTTGATGGCAAGGGCGACCTCAAAGAGAGTGTGATCACGTTGTATGATTACAAAGATAAAACGAAGTCTGTCCTAGAAATTATTAAGATTCAGTAATCTAAAAAGCACCCAGCGCGGTGCTTTTTTATTGACATATTGTCGATGGATATTCTGCTGCAGCAGATTTTGAACGGCCTAGTGCTGGGCAGCATTTATGCCCTCATTGCATTAGGCTACACCATGGTCTACGGTATTTTAGGAATCATTAATTTTGCCCATGGCGAAGTTCTCATGATCGGAGCCATGGTGTCGCTGACCCTGATTACACTCATTACTCAATTACCACTAGGTATGCCACCATGGGTGCTATTAGTTCTGGTTTTATTGATGACCATGGGGGTGTGTGCATCAGTGAGCTATTTGATTGAGCGTTTTGCTTATCGTCCTTTGCGTCACGCACCCCGCTTGGCACCATTAATTTCTGCAATTGGCGTTTCTGTTTTATTACAGACCTTGGCAATGATCATTTGGTCGCGCAATCCCATGACCTATCCACAGCTATTACCCTCAACACCGATCGATCTTTTTGGTTCTGGGGCAACGATCACGGGGAAAGAAATCGTGATTATTGCTACATCCTTTTCGGTAATGGCTTTATTACTTCTGATTGTGCAAAAAACCAAACTCGGGCGGGCAATGCGCGCAACCGCCGAGCAGCCAAATGTGGCTGCGCTAATGGGCGTTAATCCCAATCGGGTGATTTCCATCACGTTTATGTTGGGTGGTGCGCTTGCGGCCCTAGCCGGCATCATGATGGCCACTAATTACGGTAATGTTCATTTTTCGATGGGATTTATTCCAGGATTAAAAGCTTTCACTGCTGCAGTACTAGGGGGGATTGGCAATATTCAAGGGGCGATGTTGGGCGGACTGTTGCTTGGTTTGATTGAGGCGATTGGGGCTGGATACATCAGCGATTGGACCGGTGGTCTATTGGGATCCAACTATCAAGATATCTTTGCTTTTATGGTCCTAATCTTGGTCTTGGTGTTTAGACCGCGGGGTTTATTGGGCGAGCGGGTCTCTGATCGTGCTTAAGCAACTTTTTCATCAAGCGTCCCAACGCGACCGACAACGATTTTGGATCGTAAGCGCGATCGTATTATTGGCTCTTCCATGGATCGTCGGTTCGATTGGTGGCAACTATTGGGTACGGGTTTTAGACTTCGCGTTGCTTTATATCGTTCTTGCATTAGGCCTTAATGTGGTGATCGGTTTTGCTGGGTTACTGGATTTGGGTTACATCGCTTTTTATGCCGTAGGTGCATATAGTTATGCCTTACTCGCCTCACCCCATCTCACCACCCAATTTCCTGCGATTGCCGCCATTTTTCCTACAGGCCTTCATTTCCCACTGTGGGGCGCGCTCATCATCTCCTTTGTCTTGGCTGCGATATTCGGAGTGTTGCTCGGATTTCCGACTCTTAAGTTACGGGGCGATTATTTAGCAATTGTGACCCTAGGCTTTGGGGAGATTATTCGGATTTTTTTAAATAATTTAGATCGCCCCCTTAACCTCACCAATGGGCCCAAAGGGATTGGCAGCATTCATCCAATCGAGCTCTTTGGTATCAATCTCTCAAAGCCAATTAGTATCTGGGGTCTGCAGATCCCTTCTCTGTACTTACTCTTCTATTTTTTCTTAATCCTCACCGTTCTGGTTGCGATTGTCTGTTCGCGTTTAGAACATTCCCGAATTGGCCGTGCATGGGTAGCAATCCGTGAAGATGAGGTGGCCGCTGAGGCGATGGGGATTGAGACCCGTAATATGAAGTTGCTTGCCTTTGCAATTGGCGCAAGTTTTGCTGGTGCCGCAGGAGTATTGTTTGCTGCCTTTCAGGGCTTTGTATCGCCAGAGTCGTTTACCTTATGGGAATCCATTGTGGTTCTAGCGATGGTTGTCATGGGCGGGATGGGACATATCCCTGGCGTGATTCTTGGGGCGATCTTGCTAGCGGTTTTTCCTGAGCTATTGCGCAGTATTGCAGCCCCCATTCAGCAGTTTGTCTTTGGATCGGTCCTTGTTGATACTGAAATTATTCGTCAACTACTCTATGGCTTGGCACTAATCCTCATCATGCTGTACCGACCTAATGGCATTTGGCAAAAGCCGGATGCCCTGAAAGCAGCACACGGATGAGCGATCTCTTAAAAATTTTCGGAGTATCAAAACGCTTTGGAGGCATCCAAGCGCTTGATGATGTCGGTCTTCGCGTCCGTACCGGGACGATTGCAGGACTCATTGGTCCTAACGGTGCTGGTAAGACCACTTTCTTTAATGTTATTACTGGCTTATACCCAGCTGATCGGGGTGAGTTTGAACTACAGGGTCGTCCGTATTCCCCTCATTCGGTCTCTCAGGTTACCCAAGCTGGTATTGCCAGAACCTTCCAAAACATTCGTTTATTTAAAGAGATGACCGCATTGGAGAATGTTATGGTGGGCTGCGATTGCCGCTCGTCGATTGGTGTATTGGGCGCCATTTTAGGTACGCAATCGAATCGACGCGAAGAACGTGTGATCCGCGAAAAATCGCTTGCTTTTCTCGAGTATGTTGGCTTACAAGACTACATACAGCATAAGGCTAAAAATTTATCCTATGGGTATCAACGACGTCTTGAAATTGCTCGTGCATTGGCCACCGAACCCATTTTGTTAGCTCTTGATGAACCTGCTGCCGGTATGAATGCAAGTGAAAAGTTGGAATTAAAAGAGCTAATTTTAAAAATTCGTGATGATGGCAAAACCGTATTACTCATTGAGCACGATGTGCATCTTGTGATGAGTATTTGCGATTACTTAACCGTGCTTGATTATGGCAAAGTCATCGCTGATGGGTTGCCCAATGAGGTTCGTAGGCATCCTGAAGTGATTCGGGCTTATTTGGGCGGAGCAGCCGCATGAGTACCGCACCTCTTTTAGAGGTCAGGAATCTGAAATTGTCGTATGGCGGAATTACTGCCGTGAAGGGGATTGATTTTTATATCAACTCTGGAGAGTTGGTGACCTTGATCGGTGCGAATGGTGCTGGCAAAACAACGACACTGAAAGTCATTGCTGGTCTTTTGAAACCCAGTTCCGGATCCATCCATTTTTTAGGAAGCGCAATTGGGGGTCAGCCAGCGTATGAGTTAGCTGCGCTTGGGGTTGGATTGGTGCCAGAAGGCCGGGGCGTATTTGCCAGGATGACCATTTTAGAAAATCTACAAATGGGAGCATACGTCCGTCAAGGTTCTCACTCTGTGAAGAGTATTGATCATGACCTTGAAGTGGTGCTTGAAACTTTTCCACGTCTGCGTGAGCGCTTATCCCAACTGGCTGGCACTCTATCTGGTGGAGAGCAACAAATGGTGGCAATCGCTCGGGCCATGATGGCTAGGCCAAAGCTTCTGTTATTGGATGAGCCCTCCATGGGCTTGGCACCACTCATGGTCGAGACTATTTTTGGAGTGATTCAAAATCTTAATCAACACGGCATGACGATTTTGCTAGTCGAGCAAAATGCCCGTTTGGCCTTATCCATGGCAGATCGTGCGTATGTCTTGGAAAGCGGGGTAATCACCCTATCGGGCACAGCGAACGAATTGTTAAACGACGATCGAGTGCGCGAAGCGTATTTGGGCGTTAATGTGAAAACGAGTGCGACTTAACTTAGCTTTTTAAGTAAAACTCGTAGGGTAGTGCACATCGTCAGGATTTCCTCTTCGGTGACATTGAGTGCAGGCATAAAGCGCAATAGATCGGGTTTTGGTGAATTGATCAACAAGCCTTGAGGTTCGTGCTCTCTTGCAAGCTCGACCAAAGATGCGCCAATATCCCGTCCAAGCATCAGTGCCCGAAGTAGACCCTTGCCACGCTCACCTTGTAAACCAAATTCAGAGCACAGTTTAAGTAACTCACTTTGTAAGAGTCTTCCTTTTTCAATCACCGAGTCCAAAAACCCAGGAGCCATGAGTTGCTCAATGACACTAATTCCTACGGCGGTCATTAAAGCATTGCCATTGTAGGTGCCCCCTTGATCGCCGGGTACAAAACAGGCTACCGCATCCGTGCATAAAAGAGCTGCAAGAGGAACGCCACCACCAATACCTTTACCAAGCGTCATGATGTCAGGCTCAATCCCAAAATGTTGGTAGGCAAATAATTTACCGGTTCTACCAAAACCAGCCTGCACTTCATCAACGATGAGTAACAGATTGCGTTCTTTAGTTAGTTGGCGTAGCGCTTTCATGAAGGCATCATCAGCAGGAATGACGCCACCTTCACCTTGGACTGGTTCTAACATGACGGCAACCGTTTTATCGGTGATGCAGCGCTTGACCGATTCAATATCGTTTAGATCAGCCTTAGGAAAGCCTGGTACCTGAGGGGCAAATAGGGTATCCCAGCCAGGCTTACCCGATGCGCTCATGGTTGCTAAAGTCCGCCCATGAAAACTATGATCAAAAGTGATAATTTCATAGGCACCGCCTTTGTGGATCTGGCCCCATTTCCGAGCGAGCTTGATGGCACCTTCATTAGCCTCTGCTCCACTGTTGGCAAAAAATACCTTATTAAAGCAACTATGGCTGGTCAGTAAATCAGATAGCCGAATCATGGGTTCGTTATAGAACGCAGGACTGGGGTTAATCAATTTTTGGGATTGCACATGAAGCGCTGAAATAATTCCAGGATTGCAGTGTCCTAGGCAATTTACTGCCCATCCCTGGAGAAAATCCAAGTAGCGCTTACCATTTTGATCAACCAACCACGAGCCTTTGCCTTCCATCATGATGATGTCAGGCCGCTTGGTGATATACATCACCGAATGGGCGTCAACAGGACGAGGATCTGAAAGTTGATTCATACCCCAATCATACAAAAGATCGGTGTAAAAAGGGAATTCAGCCCAAAGATCATGGAATTAGGCGTGTGCCAGATCAGCTTCGCTAGTGAATGAGTCCGCATAAAACTCATCCTCGGGCAGTCCACATTGTTTTATAAAGTCAGTTTGGGCCGACGCAATCACAATGGGGGCACCACACGCGTAGACCTGAAATGCACTCAGATCCGGAAAATCTTCCATCACAGCACGATGGACAAAGCCCGTACGACCGGTCCAATGATCTTCTGGCCGACCTTCAGAAATGACTGGGATGTAATGAAAATGGGGCATCGTATTCACAAACTCCTGACAAAGAGTATCCATGTAGAGATCTTTAGGGCGTCTTCCACCCCAATAGAAATGAATGGTGCGCTCAATTTTCTTTTCACGCATATGTAGCAGAATGGATTTGATCGGCGCAAAGCCCGTACCAGATGCTAAGAAAATAATCGGTTTCTGAGTGTCCTCACGTAAGAAAAAACTTCCTTGGGGGCCTTCAAAACGCAAGATATCCTTTTCTTTCACTGATTTGCCATCTGCGGCTTGACCAAACAAGGGGTCGGTAAAGAGGCCCCCTGGTAGATGGCGAATGTGTAACTCAATCGGACCTTCTTGATGCGGGGCGCTGGCAATCGAATATGCGCGGCGTTTATTGTCTTTGAGTAAAAACTCCAAATACTGACCAGCCAAAAACTGAAAACGCTCACTGGCCGGTAGTTGCAGTTCAAGAATCGCAACATCGTCACTTGGGTACGTCATGGTCTGAATCCGGCATGGCACCTTACGAACAGGAATATCCCCTCCGCCATGAATTTCGCGAACATCAATGAGTAGATTGGATTGAGGGTGGGCACAGCATAAAAGGCTTGCCCCTGCGGTTTCATCAAGGGTGCTTAGGGCACTTTGACTATGATCGCCATGCTCAACTCGACCTTCGAGAACCTTGCCTTTACATGATCCGCATGCACCATTTTTGCAGCCATAGGGTAGTTGAACGCCCTGGCGGATGGCCGCTTCCAGCACAGTCTCATCCTCTTCCACCATGAATGTTCTGCCACTCTTTTTTAGTTCTACTTGGTACTGCAATTCCACTTCTCCCAATAAATCATTACGATGTTAATTCTATGATTTCCAAAACCAGTCTATTTCGTCGTCCCCGCATCCTCATTATTGGATGTGGTGATATCGGTATTCGGGTTGCGCAGCAACTACAAGGAAATACGCTCGCTCAATCGCAAGGTCGACCCAAGATCTTCGCATTAAGCAAAAGTCCTGAGCGTTTTAACGAACTTCGAAAGTGTGGGATCACACCTATCGAAGGTAATCTTGACCATCCAGAGACTCTATGGCGAATTGCCCATCTGGCAACAACGGTTGTTCATCTGGCTCCACCGCCGTTAGATGGAGAGCTCGATCAACGTACCCGTAACCTAGTGCAAATTTTATCCCAGCAAGGGCGATCTGTCAGACGCCTGGTCTACATTAGTACAACCGGGGTCTACGGAAATCGTAATGGTGATTTTGTGGACGAGACCAGTCAATTACAACCGACTAGTGCACGGGCAAAGCGACGCGTTGATGCAGAACAGACACTCCGCTATTGGGCGGCCTCGCAAGGTGTTGTGTTGACCATTTTGCGTGTACCTGGAATCTACGGACCCAATCGCTTACCGATCGAGCGCCTACAAAATAATACCCCCGCATTACAAGAATCATTTGACGCTTACTCGAATCATATCCATGCCGATGATCTTGCACGCCTCACTTGTGCCGCATTATTTATCGGTAAACCACAGCGTGTAATTAATGCATGCGATGGTAGTGAGCAAAAAATGGGTGATTATTTTGATGAGGTTGCAAATGCACTGCATTTACCCAAGCCACCGCGATTACTGCCTGATGAAGTGCGTGCTCAGGTTGGCCCCATGATGTGGTCATTTATGGCCGAGTCACGACGAGTTCGCAATCAACGGCTTGGCGAGCTCAAGCGCCCCCTGAAATATCCTCGCGTCAAAGACTATCTAAAAAATTTGTAATTATTTCCAGCCGTCTTTTAGACCAACACTGCGATTGAAGACCAGTTTTCCTGGGGTGCTGTCTTTACGGTCAACTACAAAGTAGCCATGCCGCTCAAATTGAAAGCGTTCTTCAGGTTGAGCGTTCTGAATGCTGGGTTCCACATAAGCCCGAATTACCTTTTTGGAATTTGGATTCATGAAGCTCAGAAAGTTCTTATCACCGCTATCGGGTTGCGGATCGGTAAATAAATGCTCGTAAAGACGTACCTCAACGGGAACGGCCTCCGCAGCATTGATCCAATGGATATTTCCCTTTACCTTATAGTTATTGGAGTCTGGTGTACCACTCTTACTATCAGGGAAATAGCGAGCCCGAACTTCTACAACATTTCCTTGGTCATCCAGGTTCACACCTGTGCACTCGATGACAAAGCCATGACGTAAACGTACACGCCCACCAGCAACTCCATCCTTGGGTGGGAAAAGACGAAAAAATCCTTTTTCAGGACTCATCTGAAAATCATCGGCCTCGATCCAAAGCTCACGTCCAAAATAAAACTCACGCTTACCCCATTCGGGATGATGCGGATGCTTAGGAGCAGAGCAGGGCTCCTTTGCGCCCTCATCAAAGTTTTCAATAACAAGCTTAAGCGGGGAAAGGACTGCGCTGGCGCGAGGCGCGCGCACATCTAAATCATCTCTTAAGGCTTGTTCGAGAACACTCATATCAATCCAGCTATCCGCTTTTGATACGCCAATCCGTTCACAAAATAAGCGAATACTCTCTGGTGTGTAACCACGACGGCGGATACCAACAATGGTTGGCATCCGTGGGTCATCCCAACCGTCGACGCGTTGCTCCTCAACGAGTTGTAGGAGTTTGCGTTTGCTCGTAATCGTATATGTGAGATTGAGTCTGGCAAATTCGTATTGATGAGGTAGTGGGCCTTTGAATACATCGCACTCTTTCAGACTGTTAAGAATCCAGTCATATAGTGGACGATTGTTTTCAAACTCCAGCGTACAAATTGAGTGCGAGACATTCTCAAGCGCATCTGAAATACAGTGGGTGAAATCGTATAAAGGGTAAATACACCATTGATCACCAGTGCGATGATGATGAGCATGACGAATGCGATAAATCACCGGATCACGCATCACGATATTGGGGTGAGTCATATCAATCTTTAGGCGCACCACATGACTACCATCAGGGAATTCACCAGCACGCATTTTCTGGAAAAGTGCGATGTTCTCTTCGGTGGAACGATCTCGATAGGGACTGTTTACTCCTGGAGTCGAAAAATTACCACGATTTTGATGAATTTCCTCTGCATTTTGACTATCAACATAGGCTTTTCCATGGCGCATCAAAATTTGCGCAAACTCATAGAGGCGTTCAAAGTAATCACTGGCGTAATACAAGTGCTCATGGCCCTGGTGGTGCCAATCAAATCCTAACCAGCGCACTGCATCAAAGATGCTATCGACATATTCCACATCCTCTTTGGTGGGATTGGTATCGTCAAGTCGCATATGGCAGCGCCCACCCGAAGGCAGGGAATCATAGTCCCTCGCTAAGCCGTAGTTGAGGCAAATACTTTTGGCATGACCAATATGCAAGTAGCCGTTAGGTTCTGGTGGAAAGCGGGTAACTACAGCCGGTAGGAGCTTGCCATTTGCATCAACGCGATTGGTATAGGTTCCCTTGGCTAAATCATGATCAATGATTTGACGTAAGAAGTTGGATGGCTCGACTGGGTTTGCAGATTGAGTAGACATCTTACTATTGTAGAGAAGACGGATTGACTGGTTCTGGGGGCAAAAAATATGGCCCGCAATAGCGGGCCAGATAGATAA
>Ga0214921_10001161_pt1 | contig 45651 bp, 51 predicted proteins | sample LL1505_MetaG_FD_177992 | JGI IMG/M metagenome (GOLD analysis project Ga0214921, IMG submission 177992) | Freshwater microbial communities from Lake Lanier, Atlanta, Georgia, United States - LL-1505 | ecosystem: Environmental > Aquatic > Freshwater > Lake | place: USA: Georgia | collected... | reverse complement strand
GCCGATGTGATTCAGTCCATTCGCTACCGAGGGCTTAATCCAAAGGGCCTCCAGGATCTGCCGGTCATCGAACACGGGTTCACCCACTTTGTCCTGCGCGCTTATCCGGTTCAGATTGATGTGGAGGGGGGCTCGCTCAATCACGCAGACCATGCAGGCCATGCAGGCCATGCAGGCCATGCAGGCCAAACGGCGCCCCAAGGCCAGTGGCTGGATCAGGCCGAGGTCGCGTCGAAGGCCCTGCCTAAACCTGTCGCTGAACTTCTGCGGAAACTCCGCAAGTAATCAGGTCGCCCCGCGAATGGCCAGGGACCGATGGCGAATCAGGACCTGGTCCTGACGCCGAAAACGTTTGGCGATTTCTTCGACCAGATAAACCGAACGATGTTGGCCTCCGGTACATCCAATGGCGACGGTGAGATAGCTGCGGTGCTCCCGTAGGTAATGCGGCAGCCACCGGTGCAAGTAGCCGTTGATGTCATCGATCATGGCCAACACCGCGGGCTCTGCCTGCAAGTACTCGGCCACGGCGGGGTCGAGTCCAGTCTGGTGTTTGAGTTCGGGCACGTAGTGCGGATTCGGCAGGCAGCGGGCGTCGAAAACCAGATCGGCATCTAGCGGAATGCCATGCTTAAAGCCAAACGACACGAAAGAGAGCGTTAGCAGCCGATGGTCGGCGCCCACCACTTCCCGAATCCATTGGCGCAAGGTATTCGGCGGGAGGTCGCTTGTGTCCAGCACAATCCCGGCCTCATCGATCAGGGACATGAGCTCGCGTTCCTGTTCGATCGACTCGATCAGGGTGGGTTCCACGCCGGTCTGCGACTGGAGCCGGAAGGCAAGGGGGTGACGCCTGCGGGTTTCTGAGAAACGCTGAACCAGGGTGTCCGTTCTGGCATTCAGAAAGATCACCTTGACGTCATGACCCTGACTGGAGAATGCAGCGATGTGATCGCGTAGTTCTTCGGGGGAATCGTCCGTGCGGACATCGATCGCGACCGCGACCCGATTGATCCCCCGCGTTGCCATCAAGGGGGGGATTTCGCTCAGGAAACACCCCGGGAGATTGTCGATACAAAAATAACCTTCATCTTCGAGCAAACGAAGCGCGACCGACTTGCCCGAACCGGAAATTCCGGTGATCAGGATCAGTTGGAGTCGTTCGGGCGCGTGCTCAGTCGTCAAGGGGCTCTCCCGCAATCGCTCGTCGCTGTCGCTCGGCAAAGAGTTGGGTGGTTTCGATTCCGCGCAGTTGCAGGATGGTATTGCGAACCGCGGCCTCGGTGAGGACGGCGAGGTTGCGACCCGCTGCCACGGGAACAACGACCTTGCGGATCGGGACTTCGAGCACTTCCTGGGTTTGGGCTTCGAGGGGCATTCGCTCAAAATCGCCGTCGAGTGCGCCTCGCCGAACCAAGTGCATGATCAACTTGAGGCGCATCCGTCGACGGACTGCGGTCTCACCAAAAATGGTTCGAATATCCAGCAGGCCCAGTCCGCGTACCTCGAGCATGTTGCGCAATAAAGCGGGACAGCGGCCTTCGATTGCCGCGGGTCCGACCCGCGAGAACTCAACTACATCGTCGGCCACCAGACCATGGCCACGGGAAATTAGCTCCAGCCCAAGCTCGCTCTTGCCCAGTCCCGAATCCCCGGAAATCAGGACGCCCATTCCGAGAACATCCATGAACACGCCGTGCATCGTGGTGGTTTTGGCCAGCGCTTTGGCCAGCCAAATACGCAGCGAATCGATCAGACGAGCGGCGGCCATCGGTGTGCCATAAAGTGCCATGCCAGCCGCTTTGCAAGAGGCCAGCAGATCGGCCGGCGCTGTCAACTGATCGGCAAGAATGAGTGCTGGTGGACGCGCCGAAACGAGTTCGCTGAGCACAGCCGCACGACGGCCAACCGAGCAGTTGACGTACCATTTGAGCTCGGCTGGCCCGATCACCTGGATGCGGTCTGGATGGATCAGGTTGAGGTGGCCCACCAGATCTGAGGCGTCCGCCGACGTGATCTCGCAGTCTGAAATCGGGCCCCCGTTGAGTTCCGTCAAAGAGAGCGTTTCGAGATTGGCGGCGATGAGCCTCTGAAAGCTGAGCGGCATCATCGAGCCCGGTTCAAGCCACCGGCTGTTGGGGTTCCCAGGCCGAGAGGAGGTGGTGGACTTGAAGGGGGTCATCCAGCGTCATCAGCGATTCCCGGATGCTTGCGTCGGACATCAGTTCAGCCAGCTCAGACAGCAGTGTAAGGTGCTGTTCCGTTGACTGTTCGGGGACCAGAAGGAAGACGAGCAAGCGGACCGGAAGGCCATCGGGGGCGTCGAACGGGATCGGTTCCACGCAGCGAATCACGCCTGCAGTGGCTTCCCGAAGCCCTTTAATTCGCCCATGGGGAATCGCAACGCCCTCGCCTAAACCGGTCGAGCCCAGGCGCTCGCGCGCAAACAGGGCGTCGAATACCCTCCCACGCTCCATCCCTTGATGATTCTCGAACATGAGCGCGGCGTGCTCAAACAGGCGCTTCTTGCTTGACGCAGGCAGGTTTAATTGGACATTCGACGGCGACAACAGCCTGGCGAGTTGGGTCATATCAGGACGGCCTCATTCGAAACAAGGTTAACGCCCTGACTGAGCCCTGTAAACCGAGGTTGCTGCGTTGCAACAAATCGCTGGCCCCGTTTACTCCGAGCCAACGGCTGCGACAGCGTCCTGATGTTTGAGTGCATCATGAGCAAAGCCAAACCGCTGGGCCTTGTACTTGGCGACCTGCCGGTCAAGTTTGTCGATCAGCTCGTCGATGGCCGCGTAAAGATCGGGGCCCGAACACTCGGCGAATAGGTCGCGCCCCGGAACATGCAAGTTGATCTCGGCCTTCTGGACCAGCTTATCGACGGAGACGATCACGTTGACATCGATCACCTGATCAAAATGCCGTCGAATCCGTTCGAGTTTGCCGGTGATGTACTGACGCAGCGCCGGGGTGACGGCGACGTGGTGTCCGCTGATGGCGAGGTTCATGGTGGTCCTCCTGCTTGCACGGGGTCAGGCCGGGATGGCTGACCCTCGAATGGCGTCTGCCTGGTGGCAACATCTGGCTGAGTCAGTGTGGCAGAACGGTGGCCGCATCACAACGCCTTGCGCTGGGTGACCGCTGGGATCCGCAGGGATTCGCGGTACTTTGCGACCGTTCGTCGGGCCACAACGATGCCCTGCTCGCCCAACATTTCGGCCAGCCGACTGTCGGACAAGGGTTGCCGTACGTCTTCGGCCGCGACGAGCTGTTTAAGGAGCGCGCGAATCGCGGTACTCGATGCCGCGCCCCCCGTGTCGGTCGCAACATGGCTGCCAAAAAAGTACTTGAGTTCGAACGTGCCGGTCGGCGTCAGCATGTACTTTTGCGTCGTCACACGAGAGATGGTGGATTCGTGAAGACCTAGCACTTCCGCAATCTCCCGCAGGACCAGAGGCCGCATGGCGACCTCGCCATGGGTAAAAAATTCGCGCTGCCGTTCCACAATGGCCTGCGCCACCCGCAGGATCGTGTCGAAACGCTGATGGATATTCTTGACCAGCCAGCGTGCTTCCTGCAACTGCATTGAAAGGTTGTTCGGCCCCTTGTTGCGGCGCAGGATGCGGGAATAGAGATCATTGACCCGCAGGCGCGGCATCACGTCGGGGTTGAGCGCGGCGGTCCAGCCGGCTTTGGTGCGACGCACGATCACGTCCGGTAGGACATAGGCCGCCTCTTCACCATCGAAATCCTGACCCGGCAGCGGTTGTAGGGTTCGGATCAGGGATTGCGCGTCGCGCAGTGTTTGCTCGTCTTCCTCGTGGTCTTTGAGATTCAGGGCCTTTTTGAGACGCGTCCAGTCGCGCGCGGCCAGCAGTGGCAGGTGATCTTGCGCGATCGCGCAGGCCGCCTCCCAGCCGTCGACGGAAGGCCATTGCCGCCTCGGCAGACGCTTCAGTTGCAGGCTCAGACAATCGGCAAGATCGCGCGCGCCGACGCCGGGCGGATCAAAGCTGCGCAAAAGATTGAGACCCGCTTGCAGTTCGGCCAACTGCAACTCACCGACGGTTTGCGGGGCGTCGTCGTGTGACACATCCTCTGCCCCGAGGAGTTCATTCAAAAGGCTGTTGGCCTCGTAGGCCGTGCGCGCGCTCCAGCCGGCGGGGGCAAAAGTCAGCAAGAGTTTGAAGAGTGCGGGTAATTCGGTAGGTTGAGCTGCCGTTGAGTCGCCGTCATCGAAAAGACGCAGTTGGAGAGCCTTAAGTCGATCGATCAGGTCGGCAAACAACGCCTCGACCGACGTGCTCAGCCAGCCGTTCTGATCGAGTTCGCCGATCAGGAGATGCACGAAAGCAGCGTCACGCGGGCTGCACCGCGCGGCCCTCAACTGCTGCAGCAGATGGGCTTCTAGCGTCAGGCGGATTCCAGCGCCCTGGGGCCTTTCGCGGTCATCCTCATCATCGTCTCGATTGCGTCGATCGGCGCCCCAATCGAGTCCCTGGTTAATCCCGCCATCGGTCATGCGTGAGTCTGCGTCCCGCGAGTCCGAATCGCTGCCGGCCGAAGGCCCGTCGGTTCCAGCTATTCCGTTGTCGCGATCGAACTCGCTGGCCGGGTTTGCACCGCTTGCGTCGCCGCCTTTGTCAGGGTTCTGGCTGCGCTCGCTTGGTTCGATTGCTCCCGTATGGGACACGTTGGAGATCGGCGTGGCTTGGGCGTCCAAGCGCAGCATCCCGTCCATCGGGTTATCGATGCGCTCGAGCAGCGGATTGTCGACCAACATCTGCTCGATCTCTTGGTTGAGCTCGAGCGTCGACAGTTGCAGGAGTCGGATGGACTGCTGCAACTGCGGGGTGAGCGCAAGGTGTTGCGAAAACCGGAGCTGGAGCGACTGCTTCATGGGAGGGCGAAAGAGCGGGCGCTGGTTGCCCTAAGATACGCCCTGCAGAAGCTTCGTGCCTTACATCCGGAAGTGTTCGCCCAGGTACACGCGGCGGACTCCCTCATCGGCAATGATTTCGTCAGGGCGGCCATAAGCAAGAACGGTGCCGGAACTAATGATAACCGCCCGGTCACAGATTCCCAAGGTTTCCCTCACGCTGTGGTCCGTAATCAGGACGCCAATCCCCCGATCTTTCAAAAAACCAACAATGCGTTGAATTTCGATCACGGCAATCGGATCGATCCCGGCGAACGGTTCATCGAGCAACACAAACCGCGGCTCGGTCGCCAGTGCACGCGCGATCTCGACGCGCCGCCGTTCACCACCCGACAGGGATAGCGCGCGGTGGGTGCGTAGATGCGTAATCTGGAGGTCGTCCAACAGCTCGTTCAGACGCCGACTCAAGGGCCCTGGCGCCAGTCGGCGGCCCTCTGGACCGGTTTGTAGTTCCAGGACCGCCGCGATGTTTTCTTCGACCGTGAGCTTGCGAAAAACCGAAGGCTCCTGCGGCAGATACGACAAACCCATCCGAGCCCGACGGTGGATCGGCAAATGACCGATCGCTTGACCATCCAGCTCAATCTGCCCGTCATCGCACGGCACCAGTCCGACCATCATGTAAAAACAAGTGGTCTTGCCTGCGCCATTGGGGCCGAGCAAACCAACCACTTCGCCACTGGCGACCTCGAGAGAGACATCATGGACGACCTCCCGACCTTGGTAACTCTTTCGCAAGTGGGTGGCGCGTAGCCGGCTGATGTTACTCACGGGTTACTCACGGGCAGATCGTTGGGCCCGCGGCTGGATAGTCACTCGCACCCGACCGTTGGGATTGTCGGGGGTCGAGGTGGCCCCGGCGCCGTCCACTTCGTAGATTTCCGTGCCCGTGTTGTAACGGATCCGACCCCCTTGGACATCATCGACGACGCGCGCGCCGTCCAGTCGACGGAGCTGCGCTTTCTGCGAAAAGGTCGCGATTTCTGAACGGCTGTCCCATTCGATTCGCTCCCCTTGTCCCTCGACCCAGCTCTCGGTGCTGGCGTCCCGGCGCTGACGTAAGGTCGCGGGTCGACCGGTTGCAATCGCGTTCTGGGTCCCGTCACGCTCCTCGCGAAGGACGATCCGGTCGGCCCGGATCAGTAGGGATCCTTTGCTGAGCGAGACCCGTCCATTGAACACGTTGACTTTGTTGAGGTCATCGTAATCGAGTCGGTCCGCCTCAATTTGAAGCGGACGCTCCCGATCGGCCCGCTCGGCGAGGAGCGTCGGGGTCTGAACCATCAGCAGCACCGTCAGAACGACGGTAGGGACGACCCTGGGCAGTCGGGAGATTTTCACGAGCTGGAACTTACCGATTTAAGAGAGGACGCTGCGGAGAGCTGACCCACTGGCCTCGGACCTCTGAGTACAACTGCAGGTGTCGGGCCGCATTGTTGAATTCCAACCCAACGCCGGTCAAGTTTGAGCCGCCGCGCTCAATCCGGACCGGCCCTTCGGCGCGTGCGAGATCCCGATCTGCGAGGACATCTAGTTGCTCGGTCTCGATTTTCAGGGCGGGACCTTCGCGGTCGGCTGCGCGGGTCAAGACAACCTGACCACGTAAGTGGGTCAGGTCTCCCATCTCGAGGGTCTTGGCTTCTTGAGCGCGAATCTCCAGGGTTGGATGTCCGGGCTCAATGCGAACGAGAACGGGTTGCACCAGTTCAATCGCATCATCCTGCGGGCGGTGCTGCATGCGCCGCGCGGTGATTTGCCAGGTAATTTTCTCGGTCAGACCGAGTCGGATCAGATTGAACCCTTCGATAAACCAGTCAGGGCGTTCAGGGTGGATGGCCTGCTTGACTGGGCGATGCTCGCGGGCAGCCTTTTGCGCTAAAAAACCCGTCATTCCGGCGAGGATCGTTAACATCCCAATGGATGCCATCACCGGCAGCCGCTCGCGCAAGCGCCAACTCGTATCCGAATTTGACCGTGGCGGTCGCGCGTTCGCTTTCATCCCGGTCATCGCGTTCATCCTGTCTAACCCGCGGAGCGGCCATGACCGTCGCGATAATGTGCCAGCAGCGCGTTTCGCTGGCCGCGCCATTCCAGAAGAATCTCCGCGAATTCCCGCACGGCACCCTGCCCGCCCCGACGGCTCGATACCCAGTGGCAGATTGCGCGAACGTCCGGTTCTGCATCGGCTGGAGCGGCCGCCAATCCGGCGATCTGCAGCGCCGTTAAATCGGGCCAATCGTCCCCCAGGTAGGCAACAGCGTCGAGGTCGACGCCGCAATTGTGAGCCAGTTCCCGCAGGGCCACGGCTTTGTCTTTGACCCCTTCGAGAACGCGCGCGATCCCAAGCTCGGACGCGCGGGCCCGAACGCTACCGGAACTTCGGCCCGTGATGATGGCCAGTTGAATGCCCGCTTCGCGGAGTAAGCGCAGGCCGAAACCATCGCGAACCGAGAAGGACTTACCCGCATCGCCATCGCGGTCAAAGTGCAAGCGGCCGTCGGTCAGCACACCATCGACATCGAGCGCAAGCACGCGGATCTTGGCAGCTCGAGCCTCTAAAGGGAGTGAGGGGTTGCCCATGGCTGTACTCACGCGATCTTGGCCGCCAGGAGATCATGCAGGTGGAGTGCGCCCACCACCCGGTGGTCATCCACAACAGCCAGTTGCGTGATTTGGCGTTCGTCCATGCAGCGCAGGGCTTCGACGGCCAATGCATCGGAGCGCAGTGTCTTGGGCGCTCGGGTCATCACCGAATCAATTCGAATGGAGCCCAAGTCGGTCGATCGCTCTAAAAGTCGACGCAAATCACCATCCGTGAAGATGCCCCGTAGCTGCTCGGAGTCGGTTGCGGTGACGACGAGCGTCATCCCCATTCGTTTGCGGGTGATTTCGAGCAGCGCCTCGGTCAGGCTGGAATTTTCCGCCACACGTGGGATCGCTGGCCCAGCCCGCATTAAATCACCGACCCGTGTCAGGAGACGGCGGCCAAGCATTCCGCCCGGGTGGGAGCGTGCGAAGTCCGTTTCCGAAAACCCCCGTGCCTCCAGGAGCGCCACTGCGAGTGCATCGCCCAGCGCCAGCGCGGCGGTCGTACTGGTGGTCGGGGCAAGGTTCAAAGGGCAGGCTTCGTGCTCGACGCGCGCATCCAAACGAATATCGGCCAGTTGCGCAAGCGGAGATTCCAAATTCCCAGTCATCAAAATCAAGGCCGCACCCATCCGTTTGATCAGCGGCACGATCGCCATCAACTCCTCGGTGCTCCCGGAATTTGAGAGGGCCAGAAATACGTCATCGCGCATCACCATCCCAAGGTCCCCGTGGCTGGCCTCGGCCGGATGGACAAAAAAGGCCGGCGTCCCCGTGGAGGCAAAGGTTGCAGCGATCTTGCGTGCAACGTGGCCCGACTTGCCGATTCCGCTCACGATGACGCGGCCTCGGCATTGGAGCAAGGCCTGGCACGCGCGAGCAAACTCCTCGCCCAATCGAGGGACCAGTGCGGCGATCCCCTCGGCCTCGAGTTGTAACACCCGTCGGCCACGCTCAAGCATTGCCGACGCTTGAGCGGAACCCGTGGGGGCCGCTCCGGGGGGGGGCGGTCGGGCGTCGACCAATGCGGGTTCGGGCTTCATTCTTTGAATTATAGGGAGAACGGTCCGGGTAGAATTTAAGGGTGACTTCAAATACCCCGATCCCCGATACAAAGCTGGCCGCTTCGCCGGATTCGATCGCAGCCCTGGATGGCGTGTCTTTTGCCTACCCGGCGCCTGATCAGCAAGCTTCGTCCGCTGGTCGATTGATCCTTGACGGCGTGAGCATGCGATTCGCCCGCGGTCGGGTCATTGCTTTAATGGGCGGTTCGGGCAGCGGCAAGACCACGATCCTGCGCCTGCTCGGTGGACAACTGACCCCGACTGCGGGGCGGGTGCTCTTTGAAGGCCGTGATGTGAGCCAACTCAAGCGCCAGGCGCTCTTCGACATGCGCCGGCGCATGGGGATGCTGTTCCAGCACGGGGCCTTGTTTACCGATCTCTCCGTATTTGAGAACGTGGCCTTCCCGCTGCGTGAGCATGCTCGCCTCCCAGCCCACGCTTTGCGCGACCTGGTTCTGCTCAAGCTGCAGGCAGTTGGTTTGCGGGGCGCGGCCGATCTGATGCCCTCCGAATTGTCCGGGGGGATGGCTCGACGAGTCGCACTGGCGCGCTCAATGGCCCTGGATCCCCCTTTGCTCCTCTATGACGAACCCTTCGCCGGGCTCGATCCGATCTCGCTCGGAACGATCGCGACCCTGATCCGTGAACTCAACGACGCATTGGGGGCGACCTCACTGCTGGTCACGCATGATGTCGCTGAAACGTTTGCAATTGCGGATCATGTCTACCTGCTGGGCAACGGGCGGATTGTGGCTGAGGGCTCACCAGCCGAACTGCGGGTGAGCGAAGACCCCTTCGCGCGGCAATTTTTTGATGCTCAGCGAGATGGCCCAGTGCGTTTTCATCATCCTGCAGTGTCGCTTGCGCAAGACTTAGGTCTGAGGGAGCTCTGAGATGAACTGGGCGAGCCGTGTCTTGGACGCGATTGCTGCGATAGGCCGAGAATTTCGTCTGGGCGTCGTCGACACCGGGCGGGCGGCCCGTTACTTCGTTCGGCTGTTGGCTGCGAGCGTGATGGCACTTGGAAGGCCGCGTCTCGTGATTGATCAGATGCATTTTGTCGGTAACCGCTCGGTCGCCATCATTATGGTCTCGGGCCTCTTTGTCGGTTTTGTGCTGGGCCTGCAGGGCTACTATACGTTGCGCCGTTATGGCGCCGAGCAGGCGCTCGGGGTTCTCGTCGCCCTTTCGCTCGTGCGCGAACTGGGCCCCGTGGTGACCGCCTTGCTGTTCGCGGGACGCGCCGGAACTTCGCTGACGGCTGAGATTGGACTGATGAAGGCGGGTGAGCAGCTTGCGGCGATGGAGATGATGGCCGTTGACCCCTTTCAGCGCGTCTTGGCGCCCCGGTTCGCTGCCGCAATTCTTTGCATGCCTTTGCTGGCAGCCTTGTTTTCAGCGGTGGGCGTTCTTGGGGGCTGGCTGGTTGGCGTCCCAATGATCGGGGTCGACGATGGCGCATTCTGGTCTCAAATGCAGGGGGGGGTCGAGTTTGTCGACGACATCGTTAATGGGGTGATTAAGAGTGTGGTTTTCGGCATTACCGTGGGCTTTGTCGCGTTGCTGACGGGCTGGGATGCGGTGCCAACGCCGGAGGGAGTGGCGCGCGCCACCACCAAGACGGTTGTCGTGTCCTCGCTTGCGGTGTTGGGGCTCGATTTCTTGTTGACCGCGCTGATGTTTGGGACGCGATAGGGGTTAGGAATGGATCGGAAAAAAACGGATTTGCTGGTTGGCTTGTTCGTACTCGCAGGATCCGCGGCGCTGGTGTTTCTCGCGTTTCGGGTGGCCAACCTCGGGGGTGTTGAGTTGGGCAATGCGCTCGACGTTCGAGCCCGGTTCGATAATGTGGGCGGGCTCAAACCCAGGGCACCTGTCAAGAGCGCTGGAGTGACGGTAGGTCGCGTCAAATCGATCAGTTTTGACGACGGAACCTATCAGGCCGTGGTGATGCTTTCGCTCGATCGCCGCTTCCAGTTTCCAAAGGACACCTCGGCTAAAATTTTGACCTCCGGGCTGCTTGGGGAGCAATATATCGGCCTCGAACCGGGTGGCGAGGCCAGTATGCTCGTCGCTGGGTCGACTATTGGCATGACTCAATCTGCTGTCGTATTAGAAAATCTCATTAGCCAGTTCTTGTATTCGAAGGCCGCCGAGCCATCGTCGGCGAATTCGGGTAAGGCGTCGAGGCCATGACGTTTTTGAGTCGCGGGATCGCGGCTTTTTGTGGTTCAGCGTGCCTCGCCTTTTGGGTGATTTGGGCTGTGCCTGCGCATGCGCAGTCGTTGCCGGCTGAGTCATTGGAGCCAGTGTCGCTGGCCCCGGCCGACGTCCAGCCAATGGCGCCCATCCAGGAAAAGATCGATCTTCAGGAGTCAGATGACGACTTCAGTATCCCACCCGTAAACGATCCTTTCGAGTCGATCAATCGCGTCACGCTCGAGTTCAATCAGCAGCTCGATGACTGGCTGATCCGACCCGCCGCCAAGGGCTACGAAACGGTTGTTCCACCGCCGGTTCGCTTAGTCATCGGTAATGTGTTTGGCAACGTTGGCGACCTCTGGACCGCCACCAATAATCTGCTCCAGGGCAAGCCCCGTGATGCGGGTTCGGACGCGCTGCGGTTCGTCATCAACACCACCTTTGGCCTCGCTGGCATCGTCGATTTGGCCTCCGAATTTGGCTTACCCAAGCAAAAGGAAGATTTTGGGCAGACGCTCGGGCGCTGGGGGTTGCCGGAGGGCCCATACGTGGTCTTGCCATTGTTTGGGCCAAGCTCGCTGCGCGATGTCGTGGGGACTTTTGCCGGTGATCTGCAGGCCAATCCCTTTCGGGTGTTGCCTGACCCCGGGGCGCGCAACGCGATCACGGTTACCCGGCTCGTCGATGCCCGAGCCAAGCTCCTGAGCGGTGACCGACTCTTTAACGAAATTTCGATCGACCGTTACCTTTTTATTCGGGATGCCTACCTGCAGCGTCGAGAATCTCAGATTTGGGATGGTGATCCGCCACCCCGTCACCGGAAAGTATCGCGGCGCTGAGAACGATTCACTTCTACATACAAACTTCGAGAGCCTGACTGACATGTTGTGTAAACAAACAAGCTCCCGGCATTCGCGCCGCCTGAACTCCGCCGCCCGCTCGTCATTGCTGGGGGTGATGACGTGGTTTGCTTTCGTGATGGGGAGCGCCCTGGAGTCGGCTCCGGCGAGCGCGCAGGTGGGTGTACAGGCGGGTGCGCCGGTGAGCACTCCGGCGGGTGCACCTGCGGCAGCCGTCGGTTCCATCGAAGCCCCGGATTTGATGGTCCAGCGTCTCAGTAACGATGTGTTGGAGAGAATCAGAACCGATCGCGACATCCAAAACGGGGACTTGCGACGCGTATCAGAATTTGTTGACGCGACCGTCATGCCCAAAGTGGATTTTGCCAGGATGACCGCGCTCGCTGTGGGTCGCAACTGGCGCCAGGCCACGCCTGAGCAGCAAAAACAGCTGATGGCTGAATTCCGGGCGTTGTTACTCCGGACCTACTCGGGCGCGCTCTCCAGTGCCCGCGACGTGACCTTGCGCCTGCGGCCATTGCGGGCCGACCCAGCGGATACCGAGATCGTCGTGCGTAGCGAAATTCTGCGTCCCCGCAGCGAACCCATTCAGCTCGATTACCGGCTGCAGCGGACCGCTGAGGGATGGAAGATTTATGACGTTAATGTGCTCGGGATCTGGCTCGTGGAAAGCTATCGCAATCAATTTGCGCAGGAAGTCTCCGCCAACGGAATCGATGGCTTGATTCGCACGCTCGTCGAGAAGAACCGAGCCTACGACCAGGCGGCGGCCCGTCGTGGCTGAATCTCTTGCGCTGCCAGAGCAGTTGCGACATGAAGAGGCGCCGACCTGGATTGGTCGGCTTGAGGCTGCGATCGCAGCGCAGCGTCGCGGCCCTAATGGCGCTCCAGCCCTGATCGATTGCTCGGCTCTAAATCGCTTTGATTCATCGGCGGTCGTGGTGTTGCTGGGCGCCCTGCGTTCCGCTCAAGCGGCCGGTGTCCCGATTACCCTGAAGAACCTGCCAGACAAGCTCCTCAAACTTGCGTCCTTGTATGGTGCGGACAGTTTGCTTTTAGCTTCGGTCGCCTGAGAGATGGCGACCAATCCGGGGGCCGCCGCGATCGAAGTCGCGAGCCTGGTCAAACGCTATGCCACGTTCACCGCGCTGGATGAGATTTCCTTACGGGTTGAGCCCGGTGAATTTTTTGGATTGCTCGGTCCCAACGGTGCCGGGAAAACCACCCTGATATCGATTATTGCGGGTCTGGTCCGCGCGACTTCGGGTCGGGCATTGGTGATGGGGCACGATGTCGAGCGGGACTTTCGGGCGGCACGGGCTGCACTGGGGGTCGTTCCGCAGGAGTTGGTGTTTGATCCGTTTTTTACGGTTCGTGAAATCCTGCGCCTGCAATCCGGCTACTACGGTCTGCGCGATAATGACGCCTGGATTGATGAAGTCCTTCAGGGGCTTGGTCTATCCGATAAGGCCAACACCAACATGCGGGCACTTTCGGGTGGCATGAAGCGCCGCGTGCTGATTGCGCAAGCTCTCGTGCATCGACCGCCCGTGATCATCCTCGACGAACCCACCGCAGGTGTCGATGTCGAGTTGCGCCAGACGCTCTGGCAGTTCATCCGGTCGCTCAATCAGCAGGGGCACACCATTGTGCTGACAACCCATTATCTTGAAGAGGCGCAAACTCTGTGCGGGCGCATTGCCTTATTGCGGGGTGGTCGGGTGATTGCGCTAGAGGCCACGTCGAGCCTGCTCCAGCGATTTGCAGGCGGGCGACTCCAATTGCGACTGGACGGCTCCTTGCCCCCTGCTCTCGAAGCCCTGCGGGTCAATCCCACCTCGAGCGCCGAGCCCATTACCCTGCGCGTCGATGATTACGCCGACGTCGAATCCATGCTTGCAGCGATCCGCGTTTGGGGCAGTCGTATTCTCGAGATTGAACTGATGCAGCCCGACCTTGAGGATGTCTTCTTGCGCCTAGTGGCCCAGGAGGCCAAGCCATGACCGTACTGCGGACGATTTGGTCCGTTGGTCTGCAGACGCTGTTTACGAAAGAGTTGCTGCGGTTCTGGAAGGTGGCAGTGCAGACCGTTCTGGCGCCGATGTTGACAGCGATACTGTATCTGCTTGTTTTTTCACATGTTCTTGAGGGGCGTCTGGATGTTTTTCCCGGCGTGGGCTACACCGCTTTCTTGATCCCAGGCCTGATCATGATGTCGGTCTTGCAGAATGCCTTTGCCAACAGCTCCTCGTCATTGATTCAATCCAAGATCACCGGCAACCTGGTGTTTATTCTGTTGACGCCCCTGGCGCACTGGGAGTTTTTTGCTGCTTACGTGGCGGCCTCCATGGTGCGCGGTCTGGTCGTTGGACTTGGTTTGCTGCTGACTACGCTGTGGTTCGCTGACCTGCAATACGCGGCACCGGGCTGGATCGTGGTCTTTGCCGTTTTGGGCAGTGCGATCCTCGGTACAATCGGACTGATTGCAGGGCTCTGGGCCGAAAAATTCGATCAGATTGCGGCATTTCAAAATTTCATCGTGATGCCGGCGACCTTCTTATCAGGTGTCTTTTATTCGGTTCAGACGCTCCCGCCGTTTTGGCGCACGGTTTCCCACCTGAATCCCTTCTTCTACATGGTCGACGGCTTTCGTCATGGATTTTTCGGGGTCTCTGATGTCCCGCTCGAACTCAGCCTGGGGGTCTGTCTGGTGACGCTGGCGGTGTCCGTGGCGATCGCCCTGCGCCTCCTGGCCAGTGGCTATCGTTTGCGTTATTGAGGAATATTGGCCAATGAATCCCACTCCAGATCTCGTGGCGCAGTGGATCGCTGCGGGGCTTGATTGCAGCCACCTTCAGGTGGAGGGCGACGGGCGCCATTTTCAGGCGGTGATCGTCTCGAGCCACTTTGAAGGCCTGCGTTCCATTAAGCGCCACCAGCGTGTGTATGCCGCGCTCGGTGAGCGCATGCACGAGACCGTTCATGCCTTGTCGATGCGTACCTTGACGCCCGCCGAGTGGGAGGCTGAGCAAGGGAAAGTGGCGCCGCAGGACGGGACCGTACAGGCGCGTCGGACTGGATTTCACTGAGCGTGGACCGGCTTCGAATCACGGGCGGTCGACCGCTCGCAGGTGAAATTTCAGTCTCGGGTGCAAAGAATGCGGCATTGCCGATCCTGTGCGCCAGTCTTTTGACCGCCGAGCCTCTTTCGGTGGATCACGTGCCCCGTTTGCGAGATGTCGTCACGACGCGAAGATTGCTCGAGCGCATGGGATCGCAGGTCCGAACTGAAGAAAGCGCGTTTTCCCAGCGTCTGGTTTTAGCGACGCCGGACCACATCGAACCAACGGCGCCTTACGAACTGGTTCGTACGATGCGGGCGTCGATTCTGGTTTTAGGTCCGCTCGTCGCACGGTTCGGCCGGGCACGGGTCGCGTTGCCCGGCGGGTGTGCAATCGGCCAGCGCCCGGTGGACCAGCACATCAAAGGCCTCCAGGCGATGGGGGCCGAGATCGTCATTGAACATGGCGATATCGTGGCGAGCGTGCCGCGTCGAACGGGTGGGGCCCAAGGCGGCACCCCGCGATTGCGCGGGGCCAAGATCGTGACCGACATGGTGACCGTCACCGGGACCGAAAACCTGATGATGGCCGCCTGCCTGGCGGAAGGTGAAACCATCCTTGAGAACGCCGCCCGCGAGCCCGAAGTCGTGGATCTGGCCCTATGTCTGCGGGCGATGGGCGCGCAGATCGAGGGTGCGGGGACCGACCGCCTGGTCATCCAGGGCGTTGAACGTCTTCAGGGTGCGACCCATCGGGTGATGCCTGATCGGATCGAAACCGGAACGTTTCTCTGTGCGGTGGCAGCGACGGGAGGCGATGTTCGCCTCACGGGAACGGCGGCTCAAACGCTCGATGCAACGCTCGAGAAATTGCGGGAGGCGGGCTGCGATCTCGAATGCGACGCCGACAGCATCCGCATCGTGATGAACCGACGACCGCGAGCGGTGGATTTGCGCACCGCCCCTTACCCGGGATTTGCCACCGATATGCAAGCGCAGTTCATGGCCTTGAATACCATTGCTGATGGCGCTGGCCTGATCGTCGAAACCATTTTCGAGAACCGGTTCATGCACGTGCAGGAACTCAAGCGCCTCGGCGCCGATATTGCGATTGATGGTTCGACCGCCGTCGTGCGAGGTGTTGCCTCGCTGTCGGGTGCGAGCGTCATGGCGACTGATTTGCGCGCCTCTGCGGGGCTTGTGATTGCAGCGCTCGTGGCACAAGGTGAAACGACAATTGATCGCGTTTATCACCTCGATCGCGGATACGAGCGCATGGAACAAAAATTGACGGCGATAGGGGCTCAGATTGAACGACTTGCCTGATCGCCAGCGTCCGATGCTCACTCTCGCGCTCTCCAAGGGACGCATTTTTGCCGATACGGTTCCCTTGTTGGCGGCTGCGGGGATCGAGGTGGCTGCGGACGCTGACAGTTCGCGAAAACTCATTATTCCGACCGGCGATCCGGGTTTGCGCCTGATCATTGTGCGTGCTACCGACGTGCCGACCTATGTGCAATATGGCGCCGCTGATTTTGGCGTGGCGGGCAGTGATGTGCTCGATGAGCATCTCGCGCAGGCCGGGGACCACGCGCTCTATCAGCCCATCGACCTCGGTATTGGCCGTTGCCGGATGAGCGTTGCGGCGCGAGTGGGTTTTGATTACGAGCAGGCGATTCGTCGTGGGTCGCGCCTTCGGGTTGCGACCAAGTTCACCGCAATCGCCCGTGAGCACTTCGCCCACAAGGGAGTGCACGCCGAGCTGGTCAAACTCTATGGATCCATGGAGTTGGCGCCACTGGTCGGTCTGGCCGACGCCATCGTCGACCTGGTCTCAACCGGCAGTACCTTGCGTGCCAATCAACTGGTCGAAGTCGAGCAGATCGGCGAGGTCTCTTCACGCCTCATTGTCAACCAGGCTTCGATGAAAACGCGGGCGGCGGCGCTCGAGCCCTTGCTTCAGCGACTCGCAGCCGCAGTTGCCCTGCGCGATCGTGAGGCCAAGGCATGATCTTGCGACTTGACTCCCGGTCTGCAGATTTTGACGCTCAACTGGCCGCACGGCTTGCGTTTGAGCCGTCGGCCGACGCCGCGATCGAGCAGACCGTTGCCGGGATTCTGGCGGATGTGCGCGGGCGCGGGGATGCGGCTTTGCTGGAGTACACGCGACGTTTTGATCGGCTTGATCTGAATGACGCGGCCGCACTCGAGCTGGGCCCGCAGGTTCTCCGTACGGCAGTCGACACGCTCGATCGCACCCAGCGCGAGGCGCTCGAGGCGGCGGCGGATCGGATCCATCGGTATCACCGCCACCAGGTGGCCGCGACTTGGGTGATTGAAGAGTCCGACGGGACTCGATTGGGTCAAAAGATCACCCCGCTCGATCGGGTTGGTCTCTACGTCCCCGGCGGCAAGGCCGCCTACCCATCCTCGGTGCTCATGAACGCGATACCGGCCAAGGTCGCGGGCGTTTCGGAACTGATCATGGTGGTCCCGACCCCCGACGGTGTGCGCAATCCGCTGGTCCTTGCGGCGGCTGCGATCGCTGGCGTGGATCGGGTCTTTACGATTGGCGGCGCACAGGCGATTGGCGCGTTAGCTTGGGGGACGGCCACCGTTCCGCGGGTCGACAAGATCGTCGGGCCGGGTAATGCGTATGTGGCCGAGGCCAAGCGGCGGGTGTTTGGCACGGTTGGTATCGACATGATTGCCGGCCCGAGCGAGATTTTGGTCATTTCGGATGGCAGCGCGTCGGCGGACTGGATTGCGATGGATCTGTTCTCGCAGGCCGAGCACGACGAATTGGCCCAGTCCATCTTGCTGACGCCCGATCCTGCACATCTTGATTCGGTGGCGCAGGCCATCGAGCGTTTGTTGCCCACCATGCCGCGGCGCGCAACGATCGAACGTTCACTGGCCGACCGCGGCGTGCTGGTCCTTGTCCGCGACTTGCAGGAAGCCTGCCAGATTGCCAATCGGATTGCGGCGGAGCATCTCGAGCTCGTGGTCGCCGATCCTTGGCATTGGTCGGAGCAGATTCGTCATGCGGGGGCGCTTTTTCTGGGGCCTTGGTCGTCAGAGTCGTTAGGGGACTATTGCGCGGGGCCCAATCACGTTTTGCCCACGATGCGGACCGCCCGTTTTTCGTCGCCTCTGGGCGTTTACGATTTTCAGAAGCGGTCCAGTTTGATTGCGATCTCGGCGGCCGGGGCACAAACGCTTGGGCCGATCGCGGCGACGCTGGCAGAGGGCGAAGGTCTGGCAGCCCATGCCCGCAGCGCGACCATGCGACTCGCGCCGCAGACGGTCGAGACTGGAGCCACAGCGGGTTCCGAGTCTGTCTCTCCGCTGCAGCCCCTCCTGCAAGCGCCTGTGCATGTTTTTCGTGCGGACGTCCGCTCGCAACCCAGCTACGTGGTTGCCCCCTCGGCGGGTTTGATCAAACTCGATGCCATGGAAAATCCTTACCCGCTGCCGGCAAGTTTGCCGCCGGGTTTGCGTGAGCAGTTCGCTGAGTGCCTTGCGCAAGTCGCGCTGAACCGCTACCCGTTGCCAGGCCAGGCTGGGCTTAAAGCCCAGCTCGCGCGACGCGCTGGCGTACCGGCCGATTTTGAGTTGCTTTTGGGGAATGGTTCCGACGAGATCATCGCCATGCTGTCGAGCGCCGTTGCTCGCCCCGGCGCGGTCATCCTTGCGCCGGTGCCGGGTTTTGTGATGTACGACGTTTCAGCACGACTCGCCGGATGCCGATTTGTGGGGGTTCCCCTCGAGGAGGATTTCGCCCTCGACCTGGACGCCCTTTGTGCTGCCATTCGGCGCGAGTGCCCAGCGTTGATCTGGCTGGCGTATCCAAACAACCCCACCGGCAACGCGTTTGATTCGCAGGCGATCGAGACCGTCTTGCGTGTCGCTCAACAAGCGGGGGCTGGCTTTGTCGTGGTTGACGAGGCCTATCGACCCTTCACGACGCATTCATGGATGCCACGCCTGCCAGAGTTTCCCAACCTGCTCGTTATGCAGACGCTCTCAAAGCTCGGCCTGGCAGGCGTGCGTCTCGGGTATGTAGCTGGGCGGTCCGACGTGCTGGCGCAACTCGACAAGGTCCGTCCCCCCTACAACATCAATGTGTTGACCGAAGCTGCAGCGCACTGGGTGCTCGAGCAGGCTGGTGAGGTGCTCGACGCGCAGGCCGCCCGCATTCGTTCGGACCGCGCTGCGCTGGCCATTAGCCTCAGCGAAATTTCAGGGGTGCAGCAGGTCTTTCCCTCTGAGGCCAATTTTCTGCTTTTCCGGGTCGCGCTGCCACACCACACGCCGGCGCGTACGATGGAGTCGTTGCGCGCGCGCGGTGTGCTGATCAAGGATGTCTCGCGCGCCCACCCTTTGCTGACGGGCTGTTTGCGCGTCACCGTCGGCACGGCCGAAGAAAATGCCGTTTTTCTCCATGCGCTGCGCGAGAGTCATGAACATGCGAACCGCTGAAGTCACCCGCAATACTGCCGAAACCCGCATCCGCGTGGCCCTCAATCTGGATGGTAGCGGCCAAAAATCCCTCGCGACGGGCGTGCCTTTTTTGGACCACATGCTCGATCAGATTGCCCGCCACGGCCTCATTGATCTTGATATCGTGGCCCACGGGGATCTAGAGATTGATGCGCATCACACGGTTGAAGATGTCGGGATTACGCTTGGCCAGGCATTCGCCAGCGCGGTTGGCGATAAGCGGGGCGTACGTCGCTATGGCCATGCCTACGTGCCGCTCGACGAGGCCCTTTCACGGGTTGTGGTCGACCTTTCCGGCCGGCCAGGACTCGACTGGCATGTCACCTTTACTCGCGCCACCGTAGGCAGCTTTGATGTTGACCTGCTGATCGAGTTCTTTCGCGGATTTGTCAATCATGCCGGCATCACGTTGCATGTGGATAACTTGCGCGGCGTCAACTGTCACCATCAGTGTGAAACCATCTTTAAAGCGTTCGGGCGGGCCCTACGGATGGCGGTTGAGTTGGACCCGCGCGCGGTCGACAGCGTGCCATCCACCAAGGGCAGTTTGTAAGCTCCGAAGGTCCAGGGAAACAGAGCACGCTCCGCGATGGCTACGATTGCCGTGATCGATTATGGAATGGGTAACTTGCGCTCGGTCTTCAAGGCGCTCGAGTATGTGGCGCCCCGCCAGCGCGTCGTGATCGCTCAGGATGCCGCCGCGATTGCCAGCGCCGACCGCGCTGTGTTTCCCGGGCAGGGTGCGATGCCGGACTGCATGGCGCACCTGCGCCAGGCTGGGTTGCTGGATGCCCTGTTGGAGTTCGCCCGGTCGCGGCCCTTGTTTGGGGTTTGCGTGGGTGAACAAATGTTGTTCCAACGCAGCGAGGAGGGCCAAGGGGGCGATGGTGGGACCCCATGTTTGGGCCTCTTTCCGGGGAGCGTCGTCCGGTTTCCGGCGGGACAGCGCGATTCCGAGGGGCGCGCACTCAAAGTCCCTCATATGGGCTGGAACACGGTGCGTCAGACCCGGCCGCACCCGCTTTGGCAAGGCATCACCGACGAAGAACGGTTTTATTTTGTGCACAGCTATTACGCCTGCCCCGCCGGTTCCGGGCTCGAGGTCGGTCGAACCGAACATGGCGTCGGCTTTACCAGTGCGGTGGCGCGGGATAACATCTTCGCTACTCAGTTTCATCCTGAAAAAAGCGCTGCTGCGGGTTTGCGTTTGTACGCGAACTTCGCCAGCTGGTCCCCCTGAAACCAACCTGTTCTGAGCCATGCTGCTGATACCGGCAATCGATCTGAAAGATGGACGTTGTGTCCGTCTGCGTCAGGGCGACATGCAAGATGCGACTGTTTTTTCCGAGGATCCTGGCGCGATGGCCTCCCATTGGGTCGATCAGGGCGCGCGCCGTCTGCACCTGGTGGATTTGAATGGCGCCGTTGCGGGGCGGCCCAAGAATGAGGGCGCCGTTCGCGAGATCATTGCCGCGGTGGGCGATCGCATCCCGATCCAGCTCGGTGGTGGCGTGCGCGATCTCGACACGATTGAGCGTTATCTGGACGGTGGCCTCGAGTGGATCATCATCGGGACGGCAGCCGTCAAGAACCCAGGTTTTTTGCACGATGCCTGTGGGGCATTTCCTGGCCAGATCATTGTTGGGCTCGATGCGCGCGATGGCAAAGTGGCGACCGATGGCTGGAGCAAATTGACCGGGCATGACGTGATTGATCTGGCCCGCAAATACGAAGACATTGGGGTCGAAGCGATCATCTACACCGATATCGGGCGTGACGGGATGATGCAGGGTGTCAATGTCGAGGCGACCGTGCGACTCGCGCAGTCGGTCCGCATTCCGGTGATTGCCTCTGGCGGGGTGACTAATCTCGCTGATGTTGAAGCACTTTGTGCCGTTGAATCCGAGGGCGTCTCGGGCGCCATTCTCGGGCGGGCGCTCTACGAGGGCGCTTTGTCACTGGCCGAGGCCCAGGCGCGCGCAGATCAACTGACTGGGTCCGACGCCGGGCGTTGAGCCGGCGTATTTGGGCCGGTCCAAATTGGCTATTGCAGCGTAACCGGATGCTCGCGCGCCGCATTATTCCGTGCCTCGATGTCACCGCTGGGCGGGTCGTTAAGGGGGTGAATTTTGTCGAGTTGCGCGATGCGGGTGATCCCGTTGAAATTGCCCGCCGTTACGATGCCCAGGGCGCCGACGAACTGACCTTTCTCGACATCACGGCGTCGAGCGACGACCGTGATCTGATTCTTTCCGTGATCGAAGCGGTCGCTAGCGAAGTCTTTATCCCGCTCACGGTTGGAGGCGGTGTGCGCCGGGTCGAGGATGTGCGGCGTTTGCTCAATGCGGGCGCCGACAAGATCTCCATCAATACCGCCGCGCTGCAGGACCCCGACCTCATCAATGGCACTTCAAACCGCTACGGTTCGCAATGCATTGTCGTGGCGATCGATGCCCGCGAGGACGCCCCCGGGCGCTGGCAGGTTTACACCCATGGCGGGCGGCGAGGCACAGGGCGCGACGCAGTGCAGTGGGCGATTGAAGCGGCCCGGCGCGGTGCAGGTGAGATTTTGCTCACCAGCATGGATCGAGATGGCACTCGGTCCGGATTTGATCTGGCGCTCACCCGTGCAGTGGCTGAAGCCGTCCCGATCCCGGTCATCGCGTCTGGGGGCGTTGGGACTCTGGAGCATCTGGTCGAGGGCGTGACCCTCGGCGCAGCCGATGCCGTTCTGGCGGCCAGCATCTTTCATTTTGGTGACCATACGGTGGGTGAGGCCAAGCAACTCATGGCCGCGCGTGGCATCCCGGTGCGACTGTGACGCAGACGTCCCAGGTTCAGGTGTCCCGGATCGGTCCCGACGGCATGACCTGGCTCGATACCGTCCGATTCGATTCGCAGGGGCTTATTCCGGCGATTGCCCAGAACGTTCAGGACGGCGAAGTCCTGATGGTGGCGTGGATGAATCGAGAGTCACTGGCCGAGACGGTCGCGACTGGGCGGGCCGTATATTGGTCGCGCTCGCGTCAGCGGCTATGGCGCAAGGGCGAAGAGAGCGGGCATACGCAGACTGTTCTTGGTTTGAGGATTGATTGCGACGCTGACGTGATCCTGCTCGAGGTTGAGCAAACTGGGGGCGTAGCCTGCCATACCGGTCGCCGACGGTGTTTCTATCGACGCCTTACAGACGGCGTCTGGCAGGAGACGGAGGCGCCGCTCGTTGATCCCGAAACGATTTATCGATAAGGACACAGTCGTGATGACCGAAGAGATTTTGACGCGTCTGGCGGCAACGATTGAGTCCAGGCGATCAGCAGATCCCGATCAATCCTACGTTGCGAGGCTGATCAGTCGAGGTGATGATGCGATTCTGAAGAAAATTGGCGAAGAGGCGACCGAGGTTGTCCTGGCTGCAAAGGACGGCGTGCCCAATCGGATCATTGCCGAATGTGCCGACCTCTGGTTTCATTGCTTGGTGATGCTCGCGCACCATGATCTGCACCCAGACGACGTGCTGGCTGAACTCGCGCGTCGTGAGGGCCTGTCCGGCATCGAGGAGAAGGCTTTGCGTAAGCGCCTGCAACGTGAAGTCGACGAAGGAACAAGAGAATGAGTCAGACCCCGTGTATTTTTTGCAAGATCGTGGCCGGTGAAATTCCAGCGCGGAAAGTCTTTGAAGACGAGGATGTTCTGGTCTTCCACGATATCCATCCGCAGGCTTCGATGCACTTGCTGATGATTCCCAAACGCCATGTTGAGAATCTCTACGACGCGGACGAAACGCATTCCGCGGTCTTGGGAAAAATGATGACGATTGCAGGAAAAATTGCGCATGAACAGGGTTCGCCCGATGGGTTCCGCCTCGTCGTGAACAACGGCAGAGTGGGCCGGCAGGAGGTGTATCATCTCCATCTTCACCTGCTTGGCGGAACGGAGCCGCTCGGCTCGGGCATGAACCGGCACTGAGCGAGGATACGCACATGGGATCTTTTAGTATTTGGCACTGGTTGATCGTCCTCGCGATCATCTTGCTGGTATTCGGTACGAAGAAACTGCGCAACGTCGGGAGTGATCTGGGCGGAGCAGTCAAAGGTTTCAAAGAAGGCATGAAAGAAGCCTCGACCGACAAGCCAGCTGAGCAGGTGGGTGGTGCAACAACGCACGCGCAATCATCCGCCCACGATGCTTCGCGAACAATCGATGTGGATGCCAGAGAGCGTCGCTCCTGAGCCTCTGATCTTTTGCTTCGGGCGCGAGGAGCGCCAACGACATGTTTGACATTGGTTTTTCCGAGATGATGGTGATCGCGGTGGTCGCCCTCGTCGTGCTCGGACCCGAGAGACTGCCGCGTGTGGCGCGCCAGGCCGGTGAATGGATTGGCAAGCTTCAGCGTTACGTGGCAGATGTCAAAAACGACATTACCCGTCAGGTTGAACTTGAGGAGCTTCGCCGTGTTCAGCAAGAGATGCAGGGCGCAGCGCGGGAACTGCAGTCCTCAATGCAAAAGTCAGTTTCCGACATGCAAAATCAGGTGTCTGAGCTGCGCGCCGAAGTCGAGGCCAGCACCGAATTGAGTGAACCACCCATGACCCACATCACCGATTGGGATCGGGTTTATGCGATTCGACGTTCCCGTGAACGGATTCGCGAGCGCCGGATTGAACGCGAACGTCGTATTGGTGCAATTCGACCTAAACGCAGGCTGGTGCGCTGATGGTTCTGAAGTTCTTGAAGCGCAGCGGTTCGACTTCCACTCACACACCGTTGACCGATGGGACCGACGCTACAACCGGCGCCCCTGAAGAAAGCTTTGTTTCGCATCTGGTGGAGCTGCGCGACCGGGTCGTTAAATCCCTGATCGTCGTGGTCATCGTATTCGGTCTGAGTTTCTTCTATGCGGGCGAGATCATGCATTTTCTGGCGCAACCGCTCCAGGACGCGATGCCGCCGGGCGCCCGCATGATCATCACCGATTCGTCCGGGACTTTTTTTACCCTGATGAAGGTCTCTTTCCTGGTGGCCATTTTGGCCAGCCTTCCCTGGGTGCTTTACCAGGCTTGGGCGTTTGTTGCGCCCGGTCTCTATGAGCACGAGAAGCGCTTTGCGGTCCCGCTGATTTTTTCGAGTGTGTTCTTCCTGCTGGTCGGAGTGAGCTTTGCCTACCTGTTTGTCTTGCCGGCGGCGTATCGGTTCTTTTTTGCGTTCAATGCGCAGACGGGCGCAGATACGATGCAGGACATCCAGAAGTACTGGGATTTCACGCTCGCGATCTTCTTCGGATTTGGCCTGACCTTTGAAGTGCCCGTGGTCGAGATGCTTCTGGTCAAGCTCGGCATGGTGACCACAAAACAGCTTCGCGAAGCCCGCCGCTATGTCATCGTCGGCGCGTTTGTGGTCGCGGCGGTCCTGACTCCGCCTGACCCGCTGTCGCAATTTATGCTCGCAGTGCCTCTATGTTTGCTCTATGAACTGGGGATCTGGCTCGCTGGATTTGTTCGAGCCCGGTCACGCTCACCCGACGGGACAACGGACGAGTCGACCGATGGCGCCGCCGACAAATCGGCAGACAATCCGTCCGATAAACCCGCGTTCTGACGCTCGATCGCTCAAACCGGGTTTGAGTCGTCGATAAAGCGGTGTTCAATGCCCAGTTTGTGGGCGATCTCAGCGCCGACCGCCTGAACGCCCCAGCGTTCGGTGGCATGATGACCGGCGGCGATGTAAACCACCCCGGCTTCTCGTGCGAGGTGGACGGTGGGCTCATTGATTTCCCCGCTGACAAAGGCATCCGCTCCGGCATCGATGGCTTGGGCCAGCATCGAATGGGCAGCGCCCGTACACCAAGCCAAGCGACGGATCGGCCGGTCCAGCGCGCCGACTGCGAGGGGCGCTCGATGAAGCGCCCTCTCAAGACGATCGCACAGCTGGGTGGTTTGGGTTGGGGCCGGCAAGTCCGCACACCAACCAATGCCCTGATCGCCAAACCGGCTCACCGCAGCGGGGTCAATCGGCCAGCCGAGCAGACGTGCGAGTTGCGCATTGTTGCCTAGCCGTGGGTGCGCATCGAGCGGTAGGTGATAGCCGTAAAGATTCAGTTCAGCATTTAGCACGGCGGCGATGCGCATCCGTCTAGGGCCGACAATGCGCGGGTCTTCTCCGCGCCAAAACCACCCGTGGTGGACCAGGACCGCATCGGCACCGGCGGCGATGGCGGCCTCTAAAAAAGCCAGGCTGGCAGTGACGCCTGTAACCAACAGTTCGATTTGGGCTTTGCCTTCCACCTGCAGGCCGTTCGGGCAATAATCCGTGAAGCGCTCCGTTTCCAAAACATCGGAAAATGCTCTGGACAGAGACTCTCGGGAAACCGAATGTTGAATTTCTGCCGTCTTCGCCATACCTGCCGCCTCTTTCTCGATCGGATGTCTCGTCACCATGCTTAAGCGATTGTGGATGACTTTTGCGCAGACCGTGACGATGGCGCTCGCAGTCATTTTTGTGATCGCGACTTTGCGCCCGGAATGGCTGCCACGCAAACTTTCGATGGCGGGTTCGCCAAGCTCAGCGATTCCGTCCCTGGGGTCGACCACTGACGGAACGAGTGCTGACCCCGTGACCCCTTCGGCCGGCGTCGGATCAGCACCCTGGCTTTCTTACGGTGAAGCGGCCCGGTCGGCGATTCCGGCTGTTGTCAACATTTACACGACCAAAGAGGCCCGGATTCCCAATCATCCGCTCCTTAATGATCCTGGTTTTCGGCGGTTTTTTGGTGAACAAGGGCCTTCGCGCCGGCCGGTCTCGAGCCTGGGTTCTGGCGTCATTGTTGCGTCGGACGGGTTGGTGCTGACGAACCATCATGTTGTAGAAGCTGCCGATGAGATCGAAGTGGCACTTGCCGATGGTCGTCGTGCCAAAGCGAAGGTCGTGGGCAGTGATCCTGAGACCGACCTTGCTGTGCTCCGGATCGGCCTGACTGCACTTCCCACGCTCGCTTTTGGCGATTTGGAACGGGTCCAGGTGGGTGACGTTGTGTTGGCTATCGGCAACCCTTTTGGTGTTGGGACCACCGTGACGATGGGGATCGTCTCCGCCTTAGGTCGGACCCACCTGGGAATCAATACTTTCGAGAACTTCATTCAAACCGATGCCGCCATCAATCCCGGAAATTCCGGGGGGGCTCTCGTCGATAGTCGAGGTCGATTGCTGGGGATTAATACGGCGATTTACTCGCGCTCAGGGGGGTCAATGGGGATTGGGTTTGCAATCCCCGTGACCACAGCGCGCCAGGTCGTTGACTCGATCGTCAAGCAAGGCGGCGTGGTGCGCGGATACATCGGCGTTGAGACTCAGGACCTGACCCCCGAAATTGCTGAGGCCTTTCAGATCCCGCGCCGCGAAGGCGCGATTATCGCGGGACTGGTCCGCGGGGGGCCAGCGGATAAGGCAGGCGTGAAAGCCGGAGATGTGTTGATCGCCGTCGAAGGTCGGGCTGTCAAGGACACCCCGTCGATGCTGAACCTGATCTCCCAACTCGAACCTGGGCGCACCGCGAACCTGCGCTTTGTCCGCGAGGGTCGAGAAGTCGACCTGCCGATCGTGATTGGCCGGCGGCCCAAGCCCCCGCGGGGGCCGGTGCAACCCAACGAATGAAGCCAGACTAAACACGTCTTGCGACGCCGTGTCACTCTCGTAGCGCTGGGTTTGCTTGGGCTAAAATCCAACGTTCAGTGGAGTGCTCCTTTCGCCTGGAGCGTTTTCGGGGGCGTCGATGTATGCTTATCGCGCCTTTTGAGTTGATATTGGTCACGCCCTCGCGGCGTGCTGCTGAGGTTTAGAGATGTCGAATTCCACCTCCATGTCGCCCGCTTCGAATTCTGCGACCGGTTTTACGCCCGGTAACCCCAATGACCCTGCACGTCGCACCTGGATTGCCGTGGCTGGGGCTGCCGGCGCAGTGGGCGGTGCATGTGTCGCTGTGCCCTTTGTGAGTACGTTTACCCCTTCCGAGCGGGCTAAAGCAGCGGGCGCCCCGGTGGAAGTTGATATCAGCGCGATGAAGCCGGGTGAGTTGCTTCGGGTCGAATGGCGTGGTAAGCCGGTGTGGGTCGTGCGGCGAACACCAGAAATGCTGGAGTCACTCAAGCAAACGGAATCCCAGGTCGCGGACGCGGAGTCTGCTCGCAAGGCCTACCCGACGCCCGAGTACGCGCGGAATCAGTACCGTTCAATCAAGCCAGAGTATTTTGTGGCGGTGGGCATCTGCTCGCACCTCGGCTGTTCGCCCAGTGACAAGTTTCAGACAGGTGCCCAGCCTTCGCTGCCAGATGATTGGGCCGGTGGATTCTTGTGTCCCTGCCACGGCTCTACGTTTGATCTCGCGGGCCGCGTGTTTAAGAACAAACCTGCGCCAGATAATCTCGAAGTCCCGCCCCACACCTACCTATCCGACACGCGCCTGCTGATTGGCGAAGAAAAGAAAGCGTGAATGGCCTCAAGGAATAAGGTAATAAAATGGCATTGAAAGAAGTCACGACGACCGGCCTGATTGGCTGGGTCGATCAGCGGTTCCCACTGACAGCGACCGTCAAAGCGCACCTGAGTGAGTACTACGCGCCCAAGAATTTTAATTTTTGGTATTTCTTTGGCTCGCTGGCCATTTTGGTTCTGGTGCTGCAGATCGTCACCGGAATTTTTCTGGTCATGCACTACAAGCCCAGTGCGACCGATGCGTTTGCATCTGTCGAGTACATCATGCGCGACGTGCCATGGGGCTGGCTGGTGCGTTACATGCATTCGACCGGAGCCAGCGCATTTTTTGTCGTCGTGTACCTCCATATGTTTCGGGGACTAATTTACGGGTCGTATCGCAAACCGCGAGAACTCGTGTGGGTCTTCGGTTGCCTGATTTTCCTGTGCTTGATGGGGGAGGCGTTTTTTGGTTATCTGCTGCCATGGGGCCAGATGTCTTACTGGGGTGCACAGGTCATCGTGAACCTGTTTGCGGCCATTCCATTTATCGGACCCGATCTCGCTCTCCTGATTCGAGGCGACTTTGTGGTGTCTGACGCAACGCTGAATCGCTTCTTTTCGTTTCATGTGATCGCGATTCCCTTAGTCCTGCTTGGACTGGTCGGCGCGCACATCGTCGCGTTGCATGAGGTGGGTTCAAACAATCCAGATGGCGTGGACATCAAGGCGCTGAAAGATTCCAAGGGCGTTCCGCTCGATGGCATTCCATTTCACCCCTACTACACCGTGCATGACATCATGGGCGCCTCGGTGTTTTTCATCATCTTCTCGGCGGTCCTGTTTTTCGCACCCGAGTTTGGTGGCTACTTCCTTGAGTACAACAACTTTGTGCCAGCCGATCCCCTCAAGACGCCGGCCCACATCGCACCGGTTTGGTACTTCACACCGTTTTACTCCGTGCTGCGGGCAGCTACCGAAGATTTCTTGCTGTACTGGTTGACCCCGGCCGTGATCGCCTACACCTTGCTGGTTTTCGCCACCGTCAAGCGAAGTATTGGCAAAGTGATCGCTGCCGCGGTGGCCGTCGCGATGATCGGCGGATTCTTTATCCTCGACGCCAAATTCTGGGGCGTCGTTGGCATGGGCGCATCGGTGGTGATTCTTTTTGCCCTGCCCTGGATCGATAACAGTCCCGTGAAATCCATTCGTTACCGGCCGGGCTGGCACCTGTATCTGTACGCGCTGTTCGTTGCCGCGTTTGTGATCCTTGGATATTTTGGAACCCAGCCACCGAGCGAGATTGGTGGGGTGTTGTCCAAGATCTGCACCCTAATCTACTTTGGTTTCTTTGCCCTGATGCCCTGGTGGAGTGAAATGGGCGAGGCAAAAATGGTCCCGACCCGCGTCACATTCGCCCATTAATTCGAAGAGCGCAGAGCATGACCCGCCTCATCCCCCTGACGATTGTTAAGTTTGTTCCGAAGCTCGTTGGCAAGTGCGTTGCAAAGCTGGCGGCAAGATCGGCAACGCTCGCGGCAACCCTGCTTACGGTGTTTGGTCTGACCGCGGCGGTTAGTCTCCCGGTCCATGCATCGAGTGGGGGGGTTCCGCTCGATCGATTCCCGACCGAGAAGCTCAACGACCAGGCCGCACTCCAGAACGGCGCTAAGCTGTTCGTTAATCATTGCCTGAATTGTCATGGTGCGGCGCTGATGCGCTACAACCGGCTGACCGATATCGGCTTGACTGAAGAGCAAATTCGCCAAAACCTGCTGTTCACGACCGATAAAGTCGGCGAACCGATGAAGACGGCACTCTCAGCAGCCGACGCGAAAGCCTGGTTTGGCGCACAACCACCCGATTTGTCGGTGATCGCTCGGGCTCGTGCGTCGGAACAGGGCTCTGGCCCAGATTGGCTCTATTCGTACCTACGTAACTACTACCGCGACTCGACCCGCGCGACCGGATGGAACAACGCCGTCTTCCCAAACGTGGGGATGCCGCATGTGTTTTGGGACCTTCAAGGGTCTCGTGGTGCGCGCTTCGAAGAGATCAAAGCGGTCAGGGACGACAAGGGCGCGCAGAGCGGTTTTGTGAAAGTGACCGTGAATTTTGATGAGAAGGGGATCAGGACCGAGACATCCGAAGACCTCGCGCACGGTGAGCACCCGCATGAGGGCACGACCGTCACGCTCGGCAAGCCGGTCGGCGGAAAATTGGCAGTGGCCGATTACGACAACGCGATTGCCGATCTTGTGGCTTACCTGACCTTCATGGCTGATCCTAGCGCGAAGACCCGGACCCGCCTGGGCGTTTGGGTATTGTTGTTTTTGGCGATCTTTACCGTGATCGCTTGGCGCCTCAACGCGGCGTACTGGAAAGACATCAAGTAAACTCGAGGGTTCGGCGCGCCAGCCCATTCCCTCAGGAGAGTTGCTTCATGATGATGTTGTATTCGGGCACGACGTGCCCGTTCTCGCAACGCTGCCGGTTTGTTCTGTTCGAGAAGGGCATGGACTTTGAGATCCGCGATGTCGATCTCTACAACAAACCGGAAGATATCTCGATCATGAATCCTTACGGTCAGGTGCCCATCCTGGTCGAGCGCGATCTGATTCTCTACGAATCGAACATCATCAACGAATACATCGACGAGCGTTTTCCGCATCCCCAACTGATGCCGGCCGATCCCGTGCAGCGTGCGCGGGCCCGCCTGTTTCTGTTCAATTTCGAGCGTGAGTTGTTCGTCCATGTTCAGGTGCTCGAGAAACGCGAGCACTCTAAAGAAAGCTCGAAGCTGATGGAAAAGGCCCGGGCGCAGATTCGTGACCGACTGACCCAACTTGCGCCGATCTTTCTGAAGAACAAGCACATGTTGGGCGAAGAGTTTTCCATGCTCGATGTGGCGATAGCGCCGTTGTTGTGGCGCCTAGACCACTATGGCATCGACCTGCCCAAAGTCGCTGCGCCCTTGCTCAAGTATGCGGAACGCATTTTTGCGCGCCCCGCCTACATCGAGGCACTGACCCCCTCTGAGAAGGTCATGCGCCGGTGAACTCGTGATGGCCGACCCCTCGACCAAGCCTTACCTCATTCGTGCCATCCATGAATGGTGTACCGATAACGGGTTGACGCCTTACCTTGCGGTGACGGTGGATGAGCGCACGATCGTGCCGCCGGGTTATGCGCGAAATGGTGAAATCGTTCTCAACGCATCGGTTGCGGCTACGAATCAGTTGCGCCTTGATAACGACTTCATCAGCTTTCAGGCCCGCTTCAACGGGCGGGCGCATGACATCCTGGTGCCTGTCACCAATGTCAGCGCGATTTACGCGCGCGAAAATGGCCACGGCATGGCGTTCGAGGTACCGAAGTCGCCTGCCGTAGTCGGACCCGGCGCGGCGAGTACCCAGCCAGTCTCGAACCCAGGGGCTGAACGCACTGCGCGCCCATTGCGGGGCAAGCCCACTTTGGCGCTTGCGCCCGCGCCCGGCTCTGCGCCTGCCGCCACCGAAGGCGATGGCACCAAACTCCCCGCGGCGGTCGCGGTGTTGGCGACTGTTCCGTCGAAACCGAGAGCCGTTCCGCCTGTCGACGCGTCGGCTCAAACCGAAAGTGGACGCGCCCCGTCGGACCGCTCCTCCGCTGAGGTCGGTCGTGTCCCGGCGGATCATTCTGAACCGACGGATGTTCCTGCAACTGCGTCCACCCCCCCAAAACCTCGAACGGCAACTCGCGCGTCCAGGCTCCGGGCGAGCTTTCCATCGGTCGAAACGGACGGAGACGACGATGCGCCGCAGAGCAACATTGTGAGCAGGAATGCCCAGACTCCGGCTCAAAAGGCTGGAACCTCGCGCCGCCGCAGCACTCCGGTGGCCGAGGTCGAGCTTGATCTCAAAGCGTCAGCCCCCGAACTGCCCCTTACGCCAGACGGCGGATCAGAGAACGGACCAACAGACGGGTCAACAGACGGGCCAACAGACGGGCCAAAAAACGGGCCTGCGGGGCGTGCCAAGCTCACTCGTATCAAGTAATCTGAGCGCGTGTCTGAAAACTCTGTTTGTACATTGGCCGGCTTAGCTCAGTTGGTAGAGCAACTGATTTGTAATCAGTAGGTCTTCGGTTCGATTCCGGAAGCCGGCACCCTCAATTCCATGATCGAAATCAAAACGCTGAGTTCGCAAATTGGTGTTGCCGGGCAGGTCGCAATCGATGACCTGCCAGCAATCGCCGCTGCGGGTTATCGGTCGATCCTGTGCAACCGTCCCGATCACGAGGGGACCGATCAGCCGACCTTTCATCAGATTGAACAGGCGGCGTTGGCTTGCGGGCTTGTTGCGCGTTATCTGCCGGTCATTTCCGGCGCGGTGACCACAGCCGACGGGCTAGCCTTTGCTCAGTTACTCGACGTGTTGCCGAGTCCCGTGCTCGCGTATTGCCGATCGGGTGCGCGCTCCACCACGCTCTGGAACCTCGCTCAGTCCACCGCCGCAGGTGACTAGTTCAGGTACACGCCCTGCTTTTGTTGAGGATTCCCCAACCTGATGCCGTCACGGCAAAGGATCCTCATGAGCATGATTGTTCCGGTTCATGGTTCAGCGCAGTCGGAGACGCCCAATCTCCATTCCGCGCAATCCGCGAGTTCACCGACGCCCTCGGCCGATCCGGTTGTGGCGGTTTGTGCGACCCACTCCGATGCGGACATCGCTGTTCGGGCCCTAGGCCGCTCAGGCTTTGACATGAAAAAGCTCTCGGTCATTGGGAAGGGCTATCACACGACTGACCATGCCGTGGGCTTCTACACCATGGGAGACCGGATCAAGACCTGGGGCGGCATCGGCGGATTTTGGGGCGCTATCTGGGGGCTGCTGCTCGGGCCCGCTATTTTTTACATACCGCCGGTCGGGTTGATCGCTGCGGCCGGGCCGTTCGTCATGGCCCTGGTCGGGGCCCTAGAAGGTGCTGCCGTGGTCGGTGGTGTGTCCGCAATCGGCGCAGCGCTCGTCAGCCTCGGCGTCACGAAGGACCGCGCGATCAAGTACGAAGGCGAAATTGAAGCCGACCGCTTTGTGGTCATCGTCCATGGCACCGCGCAAGACATCGAGCGTGCACGAGGGGTGCTGGCCTCATCGCCGCATCCTGAGCCCCCGAGTAGCGCTTAGGGGACCAGTAGCACCGGCGTCGACGAGATCGCGCAGACCCGCTGGGCGACGGACCCCAGCAGCAGGTCTGCGATCCGACTGCGTCCTTTGGTGCCCAAGACCATCAGATCGAAACCGCCGGAGTCAGCCACAACGGCCAACTCCTGCGCGACGTGACCGATTCGGATCAACTTCTCCGGCTCGATCCCACCCTCCCTGCAAAGGGCAACCGCCGGGGCAAGGTCTGCCTCACTTTGTGCATGAAGGTGTTCGACCACCACCTTTTGGCCGACAAAGTGGGAGGCTTGGTGGAGGGCGCTGTCGTCGTGCACGCTGATCAACGTGATCGCAGGGGGAGCCCGACAGCTCTGGGCCAGGGCCATTGCATGTCGGGTCGCTTTCAGAGAATGCTCAGAGCCATCGATGGCGATGAGGAGTTTCATCGGTCCTCCGGGACGCGTTAGCCGCCTATGAGAGTACCGCCATCGCCTTCCTGAGACGGGACTCAATCCGACGAGCGGTCGCTCCAAGCGCGGAGGCGGGTTTCGCCGCTCGGGCATTCCAGCCTTCAATGAGTCCGGTAGCGCGTTGCGTTTCAGAATTCGAAAGCTTGGCTTCACCCGCGATCCGATGCGCGATTGCCCCGCCAACCACTTCATCGTGTGCCTCGCCGAGACGGTTTTGCAGCTTGACCAGTTGCTTCAGAGCCATCCGTACGCGGCGGGGCTTGGGTAAGGCGGGGAGCGCGATTTCCATCGCATAGCGCAGACTTTTGGTCCCGAGTCGGGTCCGGTGCCAATCCTGCGGTGTGCGTGCCTTCAATAGACGTCGTTCGAGCCGGTGCCACAGCGCCATGAGTTGTTGCAATGCAAACGGTCGGACGGGGTCGTCCAACGCAGCCACCGGATCTGAAGGGGCCTCGGGTTGAACCCTTGGTAGTGTTTGTAGATGGGGATGAGACTTCAGGTAGGAAAGCGACTGCAGGTGCAATTGGGCTGGTGGCTGATTGGGTGACTGAACCTGTGGTTGCCCTGCAGGATTTTGTGTGCGGGTCGGTCGGTGCTTTAAATGCAGCGCAAGGCGCTCGCACAAGTAGAGGACCATCAACGCGAATCGGGTCGGTTCCCGGCCACTAAAGGTCTCTCGATTACGGTGTCGTGCCTGCGCGCGCACCTTCTGCGCGCCCTGAAAAAGCGCCCCGAGCGCGGCGTCTTTCGGAAACGCGGCGTGAACTTCAGCCAGCAGGCCAAGGCTAAAAACATCGGTGTCGCGAGCCTCGTTGGATCCGCTAAGAAGCGTTCGTGCGGTCTGCTCAACCGCATCCCACCGCGCGTCATGTTCGGACAGCCCAAAGAACCGAATGATGGCGCGGAAGCGTCTCAATGCGACCCGCAGCTGGTGAATGGCTTCGGGGTCTTCGCCCAGCAGGAGCGGTTCGATATTAGACAGCAAATGAATCAGGGTTTCGCGAAGCGTGGCGGCTGCAGCCTGACCAATGGTTTGTGAATCGCGGAGGGGTGATTCAGTACTTGGGACCGGCTGCGCGACCAGCGGCAAACGCCCACAAAGCCTTAGGCCGCGGTCGTATTTGGTCGGCAGAATCAGGGTCAGCCGATGGCGTTCCGCGAAGCGTAACGCCCACCATAAAAATCCCAGTCGCGTCCCTGTGATGCGCTCGATTTCGAGCTCCCGAATCGGCCATCGGACCGTTCGAGCAATCGGCGTCCCCCCCAACTCGTCGCGCTGCGCGCCGGGCAGTTCAGCGGTGATTTCGCCCTCGTCGATACAGAGTTCAATCAGCAGCGACTGCGTCGCCTGAATGCGCCAAAGATGACGCTCGAAGTCGGTCACAAAAAGCGCGCGCAGCGCCTCGAAATGCCGGTGGATGACTTTGCCCGCCGGGGTGCTGACCTCGGGCAGCGCCTCGCGTTGCGGGTTTGGTCCTGGGATGGGTCGTTCAAATTCAAAGCGCTCAAACGGCACGTCGCCGTCGGCCTTCACCGTCTGCACGTATCCGTCGGGTGTCTTCCGAACGCGAAGCGCCACTCTGGCCCTGGCCAATGCGCCCTCGGGGGTGTCGTAATAGGTCGTCCAGAGCCTGACTGTGCGCCAGGGGCGTTCGCGATCGAAACCCGCTCGGCTCAGTCGCTCGCCGACGGTTTCATCAAAACCAAATTTCAGTTCGAGTTCTGAAGTCCCGGCCATGGTGGCGATCGTGTATTCGGAAATCCGGCGAGTTCAAGGACCCGACCAAGGGTGTGGTCGACCATGTCCTCAATTGAAGCGGGTCGTTGGTAGAACCCCGGCAGTGGGGGGAAGATGATGCCGCCCATCTCGGTCACCGCCACCATATTGCGCAGGTGCGCCAGATTAAGTGGGGTCTCGCGCACCAGCAGCAGTAAGCGCCGGCGTTCTTTCAGGGCGACATCGGCCGCGCGGGTGACCAGATTATCCGAGAGGCCGTGTGCGACTGCAGCGAGTGTCCGCATCGAGCAGGGTGCAATCACCATCGCTTCGGCTGCGAATGATCCCGAGGCGATCGAGGCGCCGATATTGCGCGGGGCGTGCACGACGTCGGCCAGCGCTTCAATCTCGTGGCGCGGTCGCTCCAGTTCATGATCGACATTGAGCCAACCTGCAGGGGAGACGATCAGGTGCGTCTCCACATCGGGCAGTGTTCGGGCGATTTCGAGCAGACGTACGCCGTAAATCGCGCCGGAGGCGCCGGTAATGCCGATAATCAGGCGGCGGATCAAAGCCTAGGGAGCCTCGTTCAGCAGTTGATGCAGTTCGCCTGAGGCGAACATCTCAGCCACGATATCGGATCCTCCGATAAATTCTCCGTTGACATAAAGCTGGGGAATCGTCGGCCAGTTTGAGAAATCTTTGATGGCCTGACGTACTTCATCATCGTCGAGCACATTGACTGTGACCAGGCTCTTTGCGCCAGCCCCTTTGAGGGTTTGTATGGCTTTGCCGGAGAACCCGCATTGCGGGAATTGGGCAGTCCCCTTCATAAAAAGTACAACCGGGTTGTCTGTGACGGTCTTTTGAATAAATTCCTTGGCGTCCATGGGATCTCGTTGAGGGATTGTGGATTGATTGTGGATGGATTAGACCCGAACTCAGTCGTTTATCGTACTCCAGTGCTGACACGATCGTGGCCCGCCAGATCCTGCCAGCTGCAGACGTGCTGCAGCCCTTGGGCTTGAAGTAGGGCGCGCACAGCGTCGCCCTGGTTGTAGCCGTGTTCGATCAAAAGGCAACCATCCCGCACTAACCGGGGCGGCGCGCCATCGATAATCACTCGAATGGCTTCAAGTCCATCCGCGCCGCTAGCTAGGGCGCAAGGGGGCTCGAAGCGCAGGTCACCTTGTTGCAGATGGTGATCTTTTGCCGCGATGTAGGGGGGATTCACGACAATGCGATCAAATTCGATCGTGTCCAGCGCGCCGTACCAGTCCCCTGCAGCGAAAGTCACGGTCGCTCCAAGTTGTTGGGCATTTCTGCGTGCGACGGCTAGCGCAGTCTCTGACAAGTCAGTTGCCAAAACAAAGACATCCGGGCGAGCCAGCGCAATCGAGATCGCAACAGCGCCTGAGCCGGTGGCGAGTTCCAGAACCCGAGCACCACTGGGCAATCCCGCGAGCGTCTGTTGGACCAGCAACTCGGTCTCGGGGCGCGGAATTAACACGCTTGGGCCCACCGATAATGAATGCCCAAAAAACTCCCGTTGTCCGATCAGATAGGCGACGGGTTCGCCTGCCTGCCGGCGTCGGATCAGGCGTCCGAAATGAGCGCTGTTCGATCCGGGCAGTGCGTCATCACCGTGAGCGATCAGCCAGCCGCGATCACGTCCGAGCACATGCCCTAAAAGCACGTGGGAGTCTGTTCGATGAATACCCGGTTGCGCCTGCGCCCACTGGAGAGCCGCCAGAACGGTCATCCGTGGCGTCAAATCTCGTGCCATCAAACCTCGTCTGCGAGCGCAGCGAGTTGCTCCGCCTGATATTCATTCGCCAGCGCAGTACTGATTTCCTCGAGATCGCCCTCCATGACCGCTGCGAGTCGGTGCAAAGTCAGGTTGATTCGATGATCGGTGATTCTGCCCTGCGGAAAGTTATAGGTTCTGATTCGTTCACTGCGATCGCCCGATCCGATAAGGCTGCGTCGGGTCGCTGCTTCCCGGGCTTCGCGTTCGCGTCGCTCGCGGTCCCGCAGCCGCGCCGCCAGCACTTGCATCGCCCTGTCTTTGTTGCGGTGCTGCGAGCGGTCATCCTGACATTCGACGACAAGCCCGGTGGGTAGGTGGGTGATGCGGACCGCGCTATCGGTTTTGTTGATGTGCTGACCACCCGCGCCAGACGCTCGAAACGTATCGATTCGGAGATCTTCTGAAGCAATCGAGATCTCCTCGCGCTCGTCGGGTACAGGCAGGATGGCAACGGTGCAGGCCGACGTGTGGATTCGGCCCTGCGTTTCGGTTTCGGGCACCCGCTGTACCCGATGGCCACCGCTTTCAAATTTCAGCCCGCCGTAAACACCATGGATCTGCGCAGCCGCATGTTCACTGCCATCGACGCGCACGATGACCTCGCGCCAACCGCCGAGATCGGAGGGTGAACCCGAGACGATCTCCGTGCGCCAACCGCACCGCTCGGCGTAACGCAAGTACATCCGCAGCAAGTCGGCTGCGAACAGGGCGCTCTCATCGCCGCCAGTGCCCGCGCGGATTTCGATAAAGGCGCTGCGGTGATCGTCGGGGTCGCGCGGCAGCAACAAGCGCTCGAGGCTCGTCTCGCAATCGTTCAGCCGTTGGGTGGCACTCGCCACCTCTTCTTCGGCAAAAGCCCGCATCTCGGGGTCGACACCCCCCGCGTCACGCATCGACTTGCCCGTATGGAGATCGGCCTCGGCAGCCCGCCATGCCTTCCACTGTGCAACCACCTCACCCAGTTCAGCGTGCTCGCGCATCAGGCGTCGGTATGCATCCAGATCGCGGGTTGCGTCCTCCGCTGAGAGGGACGCGTCGATCTCGACCAGGCGGGCCTCGAGCCGGTCGAGCCGGTCTCGCATGGAGGGCTTCACGAAATCTTGGCGACCAGCAAGCGCGCTATCGCCCGCCGGGCAAGAGGCGCTCGACCCAGCCCTCCATATCGCTTGGCGGTTGGGCGTCGGGTTGCTGCAGCAGCGTTACCGGCCCGTGCATGAATTTCGCGGTCAGCGCATTGGCCAGGGCCTCAAGGACCGCGTCGGGGGCGTCTCCGCGCGCAAGCATCTTGCGGGCGCGCTCGAGTTCAGCATCGCGCAACGAGCCGGCGCGTTCGTGCAAATGGCGGATGGCAGGAACGGCTCGCCGCGCGCTTAGCCATTTCATGAAGGTCTCCACACGGCTATCGATAATGGCCTCAGCCTGCGCTACGGCCGACCGGCGACTTTCCATCCCCATCTGCACAACGCGGCCGAGGTCGTCGACCGTGTACAGGTAAACATCATCAAGGCGGTTGACTTCGGGTTCGATGTCGCGCGGAACCGCCAAATCCACCATAAAAATCGGGCGCCGGCGACGCGCCTTGCTCGCTCTCTCGACCATCCCCAGACCAATGATCGGGAGCGAACTTGCGGTGCAGGAGATCACGATATCGAAACGATCGAGTGCACTCGGTAGGTCGGCCAGTGGCATGGTCGAGACTTGGCCAGCCTGCCCTACGAAACGCTCGGCCAATGTCTTTGCCCGCTCAATAGTCCGGTTGGCGACGGTAATGGATTTGGGCCGCTGCGCTGCGAAGTGGGTGGCAGCGAGTTCGATCATTTCGCCTGCGCCGACGAACAGGATGTGGGTCTGGCCCATGTCTTCAAACAGGCGCTGTGCAAGCCGGACGGCCGCGGCGGCAAGCGACACGGAATGGGCGCCCAGTTCCGTCTGGGTTCGGACTTCTTTGGCCACCGCGAACGCGCGCTGAAAGAGCTGGTGCAGATTGGTACCCAAGGAATGGGCTTCTTGAGCGCAGCGGGCCGCGTCTTTCATCTGACCCAGAATTTGGGGTTCGCCCAGCACCATCGAGTCGAGCCCGCTGGCTACCCGAAACGCATGTCGCACCGCACCCTCGCCAGGCAGAGCATAGAGGTGTTCATTGAGTTCGACTGCGGCGACCCGCCGATGGTTGGCGATCCAGCCCTGAATCGCCGCCTGCGCCTGATCCGGTCGGTCGGTCGCGGCGTAGACTTCGGTCCGGTTGCATGTTGACAGGATGGCGCTCTCAGAGACCAATCCGGGGTGTTGGCGGCGCAGGTCGCCCAGTGCGTCGCCCAGATGGTCAACGGGAAACGCGACCCGCTCGCGCAAGGCGACTGGAGCGGTCACGTGATTCAGTCCGAGCGTGAGTAAAGCCATGCGGCAGGTGCTTGGATCGGGTCTGAGTTTCAAGCCTAAATGCGGCAAGTTCAGAGTTTAGCGCGTCACGCCAGGAAGAGGCGATAGGCTGGATGGGCACTTTCATCCGTATAGGGATAACCCATGGCGTTCAGAAAGGCCTCGAACTCGGCCTTGTCCCCAACCGGCACCTGGAGTCCGACCAGCACCCGACCCGGGTCGGCGCCATGATTTCGATAATGGAAGAGTGAAATGTTCCAGGCTGGGTTCATCGCATCCAGAAATCGCATGAGGGCACCCGGGCGCTCTGGGAATTCAAATCGATACAGCAATTCGTCGTTGGCGAGCGACGATCGACCGCCGACGAGGTGGCGCAAGTGAAGCTTTGCGAGCTCGTCATTGCTCAGATCAATCGTCGAAAAGCCTTGGTGCTCAAAGCCCTCGGCGATGCTGCGGGCCTCGCCCTGATTGGCGACGGAGACGCCAATAAACACGTGTGCGAAACGGGCGTCAGCGATTCGGTAGTTGAATTCCGTAATCGGATGGGACCCTACCGCGGCACAAAAACGCCGAAAGCTTCCGCGCTCTTCCGGGATCGTGACCGCATAAACTGCCTCCCGATGCTCGCCGATTTCGGCCCGCTCGGACACGAATCGTAGCCGATCGAAATTCGTATTGGCGCCACAGGCAATTGCGATCAACACCGCGCCCGAGGCCCCTGCGCCCGAGGCCTCTATCCCCCCTAAGTCCGGATTGTGGGCGGCGCGCTCACGCTCGACCCAGGCCTTGAGCCCCGCGATGGCGAGCGCGCCCGCTGGCTCAAGAATCGATCTGGTCTCCTGGAATACGTCTTTGATCGCCGCGCAGACCGCGTCGGTGTCGACCAGGATGATTTCGTCCACATAGGCGCTACACAGGCGCAGCGTTTCGGTGCCAACCCGCTTGACCGCGGTGCCGTCCGAAAACAGCCCAACCTCGGTCAGTTCAACGAGCTTACCTGCGGCAATAGACCGCGCCATCGCGTCGGAATCGATGGTCTGGACGCCGATGATCCTGATCTCGGGCCGCAACTGCTTGACGTACGTTGCAACACCAGCGGCCAGTCCGCCGCCCCCAATCGCAATGAAAATCGCGTCCAAGCGCCCAGTGTTTTGGCGCAATAACTCCATTCCGATGGTTCCCTGACCCGCGATGACATTGGGGTCGTCGAACGGGTGCACAAAGGTCAGTTTTTGGGCGGCCTGCAGCGCAAGTGCATGTTCATACGCCTCACTGTAGGAGTCGCCTTGCAAAACCACCTCGGCACCGCGACGCCGAACGGCACCGATTTTGACTTGGGGTGTCGTCACCGGCATGACGATCACAGCCCGGCAACCCAGGCGCTGTGCGGCCAGCGCGACGCCCTGGGCGTGGTTGCCAGCCGAGGCGGCGATCACGCCGCGTTCGCGGGCGGATGGGTCCAGATGTGCCATGCAGTTGTAGGCGCCGCGCAGCTTGAAGGAGAAAACCGGTTGCAAGTCTTCCCGCTTCAGCAGAACCCGCGCGCCGAGGCGTGCCGACAGCTGATGGGCTTCATCGAGTGGGGTTTCTTGCGCGACTTCGTAGACCCGCGCCGTCAGAATGCGCTTGAGGTAGTCGGTGGGCGTTAGCTCGGAAATCAGCGGCGCCGAATCGGATGAAATCATAGTCAGTGGATTTTACGCCGATCGACTGATCGCAAAGGCCTGATCCGAAAAGGGTTTGGCACGGACCATCAAAACCGATCAGCTAGAATCGAACGATATGAATGCTCCAATGGCCCCAGTGGCTGCCCTGACTGCCGCGTTACCGCTGACCGAATCGGACATGGATGTGGTTCGCACGATGTCAGACCGGCGATTGCGCGAGATCCCCTACAACTACACCTCCTTTTCCGACCGCGAAATTGTCTCGCGTTTGCTCGGCGAAGAGGGCTGGCAGATCGTCGACGAACTCCGTTCTGAACGCCGAACGGGCCGATCTGCGCGCATGTTGTACGAGGTGCTGGGCGATATCTGGGTCGTGCAGCGTAATCCCTATTTGCAAGACGATTTGCTCGACAACCCCAGGCGTCGTGCCCTGCTCATTGAAGCCCTGCATCACCGACTGGGTGAAGTCAATCGTCGGGGGGCAATCGATGAAGGCCAGAGCGCCGACTCAAGCGCCCTCGCCCGTGCGGGGCGCGTCGCTCGCCTGCTGGCCCTGGCCGTGGAGGCGGTGCGCGCCTTCGAACTTGAGTTCGAACAGACCGCAAGCCTGCGTAAGCAGGTTGAGCGTCGCCTGGGTCGGGTGACCGCCAAGGACAACATTCGCTTCGATGGGATGAGCCGCGTCTCGCATGTGACCGATGCGACTGATTGGCGCGTTGAGTACCCGTTCGTGGTGCTGACTCCGGAGTCAGAGCACGAAGTGGCTGCGATGGTGACGGGTTGTATCGAGCTCGGCCTGACCATCATCGCGCGGGGCGGCGGTACGGGCTACACCGGCGGCGCGATTCCGCTTTCACCGCGATCTGCAGTAATCAATACCGAAAAACTGGAGTCGCTCGGCCCAGTTGAGGCGATGCAATTGCCGGGCATCGAAGCCCCTGTACACACGATTTTTTCGGCCGCTGGTGTGGTCACCAAGCGGGTCGCGGATGCGGCCGACGCCGTCGGTCTCGTCTTTGCGGTCGACCCCACCTCGGCTGAAGCTTCCTGCATTGGCGGTAATGTAGCGATGAATGCGGGTGGAAAAAAGGCGGTGCTTTGGGGGACCGCGCTGGACAACCTGTACTGGTGGCGGATGGTTGACCCCGATGGCCGCTGGCTCGAGGTCACTCGCCTTGACCACAACCTGGGCAAGATCCACGAGGCGCCGATGGCGACCTTCGAGCTCAATTGGTTCGACGCCGATTCGTTGGCTGAGGACGGACGCATGCGGGGGCCTGCCAAACGCACGGAAACGCTCAGGATCGAAGGTCAGCGGTTTCGAAAGACCGGCTTGGGTAAAGATGTCACAGACAAATTTTTGGCGGGGCTGCCCGGGGTCCAAAAAGAGGGCACCGATGGGTTGATCACCTCAGCGCGCTGGGTCTTGCACCGGATGCCATCCCATGTGAGGACGGTCTGTCTCGAGTTTTTTGGACAGCCCCGTGATGCGGTGCCGTCGATTGTTGAAATCAAGAACTATCTCCTGGGGCTGGCCGCCAAGCCCGATGCGGCCACCCGCCCGGCCGTGTTGCTCGCCGGTCTCGAACACCTCGACGAGCGCTATCTGCGGGCCGTTGGTTATGCCACCAAGAGCAAGCGGGGCGGCCTGCCCAAGATGGTTCTGATTGGCGATATCGTTGGCGATGATGGTGACGCGGTTGCGCACGCGACCAGTGAGGTGATCCGTCTCGCCAACGGCCGTTCGGGCGAGGGGTTTGTTGCGGTCAGCCCTGAGGCCCGCAAGACCTTCTGGCTCGACCGTGCCCGCACGGCCGCCATCGCGCGTCATACCAACGCCTTCAAGATCAATGAAGACGTGGTCATTCCGCTGGAACGGATGGGTGAGTACACCGACGGGATTGAGCGAATCAATATCGAACTCTCGATCAGCAATAAGCTCCGCCTGGTCGAGGCTTTGGAGGTGATGCTGGATGGGGTGGAGCGTGGTGAGCCGGCGCTGGGTAAAGCCGGTGATAGCGAACTTGACCGGACCCCAGCGGCCGACCTGCTGCAGGAACGCTTGCCCCTTGCCCGCGAACTCCTTGCGCGGATTCGGACGCGCTGGGATTTCTTGCTTCAACAAATTGATCAACCGATTGAAGCGGTACTCGAGGGCTTACGCGCGATCGGCATCGAACCCGCAATCGGGATTGAAGCCAGCCAGCGGGATCCAGATTCGACGCTATTCAGGATCTTGCAGGACCGATCGGTCCGGGTCTCATGGAAACTCGAATTGCGGGATCGGCTGGCGGAGATATTTTCGGGGGCTGCCTTCGCCCCGGTCCGCCAGGCGTTCGAGGACACCCATCAGAAAGTGTTGCGTTCACGGGTGTTTATTGCGCTGCACATGCATGCGGGCGACGGTAATGTACATACCAATCTCCCCGTCAATAGCGACGATTACGGCATGCTTCAGCAGGCCAATGCCGCGGTCGTACGAATCATGGCCCTGGCGCGTTCGCTGGATGGCGTCATTTCGGGCGAGCACGGTATCGGGATCACCAAGCTCGAGTTTTTAACCGACGAAGAGCTTGCCCCATTTGCTGATTACAAAAAACGCATTGACCCAAATGGCCATTTCAACGCCGGAAAGCTTCTGCGAAATGGCGTTGTGGCCAGCGATCTGCGCAACGCCTACACGCCTTCGTTTGGTCTGATGGGGGCCGAAAGCTTGATCCTGCAGCAGTCCGACATTGGCTCGATTGCGGCGTCCGTCAAGGACTGCCTGCGCTGCGGCAAGTGCAAACCGGTTTGCGCGACTCATGTGCCTCGCGCCAATCTGCTTTACTCGCCGCGCAACAAGATCTTGGCGACCAGTCTTCTGGTCGAGGCCTTTCTCTACGAAGAGCAGACCCGTCGCGGTGTTTCGATCAAACACTGGGAGGAGTTTGGCGATGTGGCCGATCACTGCACGGTGTGTCACAAGTGTTTGAACCCGTGCCCGGTCGATATCGATTTTGGTGAAGTTTCGATGAACATGCGCAATCTCTTGCGCAAGATGGGTCAGCGACGCTTCAATCCGGGTACCTCAGCCGCCATGCTGTTGCTCAATGCCGAAGATCCCAACACCATCAACATCACCCGCAAGGTCATGATCGATTGGGGTTACAAGGCGCAGCGGGTTGCCAACGATCTGTTTGGGGTGGCTGCAAAGCGACAGACCAGCAAACCGCCTGCGACCCATGGCAAGCCTCCCGTGCGGGAGCAGATTGTTCATTTTATTAACAAGAAAATGCCCGGGGGCCTCCCGAAGCAGACGGCTCGCAAACTCCTTGATATTGAGGATGCGCGTTACGTACCGATTTTGCGAGACCCGAAGCGTACGCGCAGTGACGCCGAGGCGGTTTTCTATTTTCCGGGCTGTGGTTCGGAGCGGCTCTTCTCGCAGGTTGGCCTTGCGACTCAGGCCATGCTCTGGCATGTGGGTGTGCAGACGGTGTTGCCCCCAGGGTATCTCTGTTGTGGCTATCCGCAGCGCGGTACCGGCGATTTTGATGCCGCCGAAAAGATCATCACCGATAACCGCGTGCTGTTTCACCGCGTCGCCAACACGCTGAACTACCTTGACATCAAAACCGTCGTCGTCAGCTGTGGCACTTGTTATGACCAGTTGGCTGGTTATGAATTTGACAAGATTTTCCCGGGGTGCCGCATCATCGACATCCATGAGTACCTGATGGAGAAGGGACTACGCTTAGAGGGTGCTACCGGGGTTCGGTACATGTACCACGACCCCTGTCATAGTCCAATGAAACAGCATCAACCGCTGAAGGTGGTCAACACCCTCATGAACGCGGAGTTGAATGGTGTCATCAAGAAGAACGACCGCTGCTGTGGCGAAAGTGGGACCCTGGCGGTTTCTCGGCCTGATGTATCGACCCAGGTCCGGTTCCGCAAAGAAGAAGAAATGCGCAAAGGCGCTGATGGTTTGCGCGGTGATGGATTTGCCGGCGACGTCAAGGTGTTGACGAGCTGCCCATCGTGCCTTCAGGGTTTGGCGCGTTTTCAGGGCGATACGGGTGCACAAGCCGACTATATTGTTGTCGAGATGGCCAAGCACCTCTTGGGAGAACAGTGGATGCCGGACTACGTGGCCGCCGCCAACGCAGGCGGTATCGAGCGGGTTTTGGTCTGAAGGGCGAGTTTGTGTCGGGCCCCGCATGTCCGCTCTGCGCCAGTGAAGGGGGCGAGTTGCTGCTCCGCGCATCCTCCTGGCGTTTGGTGCTGGCCGACGAACCGGATTGGCCTGGTTTGGTGCGCATTATCTGGAACGAACATGTTGCCGAGTTATCGGACCTCTCAGAGCCAGAGGCTCTGGCCCTGATGGCGGCCGTGCGCCGGGTCGAGCGGGCCTTGAGGGACACGTTGGCGCCCGATAAGGTCAATGTGGCCAGTCTGGGCAACCAGGTGCCTCATCTCCATGTTCATATCGTGCCGCGGTGGCGCGACGATCTGACATTTCCGGGCTCGATCTGGAGCCCACCACAGACTGGTCCGAGCGACACCATTTCAACCTCAGATCGCGCCGCGGCCGCGCTTTCTCGGCGCCAGTCGACTGCCTTGCGGATACCGGCCCTGCGAACGGCGCTGCTCAGTGCGGGCCATTCCCCTTCGAGCCATTCCCACTAGCCCAGGCCGCCATGTCCTCGACCCCGATGCTCGTTCCAAGCCGAATTGTTCTGCACCAGATTTCTCGTGTGCTTGAAGTCGAGTTTGACGACGGATTTGTCTTTCG